>ERZ1066123.1295-NODE-1295-length-15370-cov-10.668234_pt1 | contig 15370 bp, 13 predicted proteins | sample MGYA00382770_ERZ1066123 | MGnify/ENA primary metagenome ERZ1066123 (study PRJEB33369, sample SAMEA5778353) | biofilm metagenome | biome: Industrial cooling water; feature: Water cooling tower basin; material: Biofilm | place: United Arab Emirates | collected...
CATGATCCGCGAACTGAGCCGAGACAACGGACCGCTGCCGTTCCGGACGCCGTAGTCGGCGAGCGCGGCGGGGTCGGAGGGAACTGCGGGACGCGAAGACGCGAACGGCGCGAGGAACGCGAGAACGGCAACAGCAACGGAGTTGCTGGAAGACGAACCAAAGAAGAACGGAAGAAAAACGAAGAAGAGCAACAGCAACTCACCGCGGTTGCCGTTGCTCTTCTTCATTTTGTCTTCCTCTTCTTCGGTTTGTCTTCCCGTTACTCTGTTGCCGTTGCCGTTGCCGTTCTCGCGTTCTTCGCGTCCCTCGCGTCTTCGCGTCCCGCAGTTCTCTCCGTCCCCGCAGTTCTCTCCGTCCCCGCCGTGCCCGCGTCAGACCGCCTCGGCCCACCGTTCGCGTCGCCACGCCGAATCCCAGAACATCCACTCGTACACGACTGAGCGATCGTACGCGGCGATCATGCGCGCCCGCTCCGGCGCGCCCGCCGCGTCCCACGCCGCATCGGCGGCGGCTTCGGCGGCGAGCACCGCCTCGCCGAACGCGTCGTCGCTGTACGTCGCGATCCACGCCGCGTACGGATTGTTCGCTACCTGCGGTTCGGCCGCCAGGCGTCGCCCCACATCGTAGTACACGCGGAAACACGGCAGCACCGCCGCGAGCCCAACCGCGTAGCCGTCGCGATGCACGCTCGCGTGGAGGAAGTCGGTGTACGCCTGACACGACGGCGACGCCGTCACGCGCGCGGCCTCGGTCGCGTCGATGCCGAACTGCTGCATGAAGCCGCCGTGCAGCTGTCGCTCCACCACGATGGCGCCCTCGGTCGCGCGCGAGAACTGCAGCACACGGTCCGCGTTGGGCGCCTTGGCCGCGAGGGTCGCAAGCACGCGGCCGTACTCCACGAGATAGAGCGCGTCCTGCACGACATACTGCGCGAACACCGCGGCGTCGAGCGTGCCGGCCACGAGGGCACGGTTGTACGGATGCGCGACGATACGTTCGAGCAGCGCGGCACTCCGCGCCTGCATCTGCGCCGAAAACGGCGTCACACGCGAATCAGTCGCACTCACCAGAGCCGTGCCTTCGCCGCGAACTCGGCGGGTGTGAGCTGATACAGCGCGTCGAGCATCTCCAGCTGCAGCGTGCCGGGCCCCTTCGCCCGCTCGGCGGCCACTTCGCCGGCCGTGCCCGCAATCGCAAGCGCGGCCGCGGCGGCGTGCAGTGCGTCGGTTTCCACCGCGAGGCACGCGCCGGTGAGCGCACTGAGCGAACAACCGAGTCCCGTGACGCGTGGCATGAGCGGATGCCCGTTGCCACAGTGCACGACGCGCGCGCCATCGGTGGCCAGATCGATTGCACCCGTGATCACGACGGTGCACTGGTGCTGCTGGGCGATGCGCGTGGCCGCCTCGAGCGCGGCGTCGCTGCCCGCGGTGGAGTCCACGCCCTTGGTGCCGCCGGCTTCACCGGCGACTGCGAGGATCTCCGACGCATTGCCGCGCAGGATCGTGGGACGCAAGGCAAGCAGGGCACGCGCGGTGTCGGTGCGATACGCCGTCGCGCCCGCGCCGACGGGATCGAGCACCCACGGGATGCCGCGCTCGTTCGCGCGCACGGCCGCCCGCTGCATGGCGGTGACCCAGAGCGGCGAGAGCGTGCCGATGTTCACGACGAGCGCGCTCGAAATGCTCGTGAAGTCTTCGACTTCGTCGAGCGCGTGCACCATCGCGGGGGACGCGCCCAGGGCGAGCAGCGCGTTCGCGGTGGTGTTCATCACCACGTAGTTGGTGATGCTGTGGACGAGTGGCGCGGCGGCACGGATGCGCGCGACGACACTCTGGACGGCCGCCGCCAGGTGCGGGGCGGTGGACGGATGCACGTCTGCCATATGGCCTCCCTTCGCCGGCATGATCCGGAGCAGGTTCGACGGGTGTGATCTCAGCCCGCGCCGTGTGCGCGGGCACCCCTGGGCTGAGCGTGCAACGTCATCGGGTGGGGCGGCGGAGTCAATGGCGGGCGGGAGTGTTCGCGTCCTCTTCGCACCGTGCACCCGCTGCGTGACACGCTTCAACGGGGAGGGAGGACTGCGCGCCAGTCCTGTAACGGTGGCAGTGGCGCGCCAATCGGACCCAGCGGTTCGGACTGCACGAGGTTAGATTTCCTTGTATCGGCACGCAACGCGGCGTGCTTCCGGCGCCCTGCCACCGTCCCGGCGCCCCGATCACGGCCCACGGTCACCCCGGAGTACGCGTGATCCAGCACGATCCGTTCGAATCGCTGGTCAGCGACAATCCGTCGCTCGCCTTCCTCTCCTCGCACCGGGCCGTGAGTGTCTGCGCCCGCGAGATCGGCCGTCTGGCTGACGCGCTCGCGGACTCGGCGACCGCCTTCGCGCGGGCCAACGGCCACGAAGCGCCGACGCTCCGTCGCATGCCCGACCGCTGCATCGTGCAACTCGGCCCGGTCGCCCTCACGGTCGCCTGGCTGCGCAACGGTACCGATTCGCCGGCCAACGGCGAGCTGCTCGCGATCGTCTGGCGTGGCACGATCGCCCCGCGTGGTGACCATCTCCCGGAGCGCTTGCACGGCCGTCCGATTGCGGTGCCGCCCGTGGGCGTGTGGGAGCAGAGCTTCGTGCCGAGCGCGGCAAGCGAATCGACGTGGCACTGGCACCCCGAATCGCGCGACCGCGAAGGCTTCGCTTCGCCCGAGCTCGCGGCGTACTGCATCCATCAGCTCGAGCGCGCACTCGCGGCGTGAGCTGAGGGAACGGCGGGGGCTGAGAGAACGGCGGGACGCGAAGCCGCGAGAGGCGCGAAGACGCGAGAACTGCAACAGCAACCGAGCGACTGGAAGACGAACCGAAGAAGAGCAATAAGAAAAACGAAGAAGAGCAACCGCAACTCACCGTCAGTTGCCGTTGCTCTTCTTCGTTTTTCTTCCGTTCTTCTTTGGTTCGTCTTCCACCAACTCTGTTGCAGTTCTCGCGTCTCTCGCGGCTTCGCGTCCCGCAGTTCCCGCAGCCCCCGCCGTTACCGCCCGTCCTTGAGCCGCGGCACATCGGTCGCCGTGCTCGCCTGCAGCAGGCCGGTTTCCGTGTAGATCATCAGCTTCTCACGCGTGTCCGCGATGTCGAGATTGCGCATCGTCAGCTGCCCGATGCGATCGGCCGGCGTGAAGAACGCTTCGCCCTTCTCCATCGTGAGCCGTTCGGGCTTGTACGTGAGATTCGGGCTCTCGGTGTTGAGGATCGTGTAGTCGTTGCCGCGACGCAGCTCGACCGTCACTTCGCCCGTCACCGCGCGCGCCACCCAGCGCTGCGCCGATTCGCGCAGCATCATCGCCTGCGGGTCGAGCCAGCGTCCCTGATACAGCAGCCGGCCGAGCTTGCGACCGTTCAGGTGGTACTGCTCGATTGTGTCCTCGTTGTGAATGCCGGTCACGAGTCGCTCGTACGCGAGGAAGAGCAGCGCCATCCCCGGCGCCTCGTAGATGCCGCGGCTCTTCGCCTCGATGATGCGATTCTCGATCTGGTCCGACATGCCCAGGCCGTGGCGTCCACCGATCGCGTTCGCTTCGAGGAAGAGATCGAGCAGGGTGTCGAACGTGCGACCGTTGAGCGCGACCGGCACGCCGTCCTCGAAGCGCACCGACACCGTCTCACGTGCGACGGGCACGTCGTCGCGCCAGAACGCGACACCCATGATGGGCTGCACGATGGTCATGCCCTTGTCGAGGAACTCGAGGTCCTTCGCTTCGTGCGTGGCGCCGAGCAGGTTCGAGTCGGTGGAGTACGCCTTCTCGGTGCTCATCTTGTACGCGAAGCCATGCGCCACGAGGTACTCGCTCATCTCCGTGCGACCACCGAGTTCGTCGATGAACGCCTGGTCGAGCCACGGCTTGTACACGCGCAGCCCCGGGTTGGTAAGCAGCCCGTAGCGGTAGAAGCGCTCGATGTCGTTCCCCTTGTACGTGCTGCCGTCGCCCCAGATGTTGACGTCGTCTTCGCGCATCGCGGCCACGAGCATCGTGCCCGTCACCGCGCGGCCGAGCGGTGTCGTGTTGAAGTACGTCACACCAGCCGTGGTGACATGGAACGCGCCGCTTTGAATCGCCGCGATGCCTTCGGCCACGAGCTGGTGACGGCAGTCGATGAGGCGCGCGGCTTCGGCGCCGTACTGCATCGCCTTGCGCGGGATCTCGTCGTAGTCCGACTCGTCGGGCTGGCCGAGGTTGGCGGTGTAGGCGTAGGGGACGGCGCCCTTGGCGCGCATCCAGTGCAGGGCGGCACTGGTGTCGAGCCCGCCCGAGAAGGCGATACCGACTTTTTCACCGACGGGAAGGCGCTGCAGAATCGTGGCCACGTGGAATCTCCGGTCTGGACTGGTCGCAGGAACGCCGCAAGTTAGTCGGTTCCGTCGGCGCCCGTCTTGACCCGCTCTGCGTCCCCGGTCAGGGTTCAGGGGTGCCCCGCTCTTCACACTTCGGCCACCCCGACGCGCTGCCGGCGCGCGACCGCCTCGCGCTGCGTCGCTGGCTCTTCGCGTCCATCCTCGCCGTGTTCTTCGCCGTCGCGGTGGGCGGCATCACGCGGCTCACCGAAAGTGGGCTCTCGATCACCGAGTGGAAGCCCGTCTCCGGCGCGCTGCCGCCGTCGGACGCGGCGGCCTGGGACGTCGAGTACCAGAAGTTCCTGCAGATCCCGCAAGCGAGCGCCACGCACGCCGGCATCACGCTCAGTCAGTTCAAGTGGATCTTCTGGTGGGAATGGTTCCACCGCAACGTGGCGCGCACCGTCGGTCTCGTGTTCGCGATTCCGTGGCTCGTGTTCATGGCGCAGCGTCGCATTCCGCGCGGCCTGCGCCTGCGCTTGCTGGCGCTGCCCGTGCTCACGCTCGCGCAGGGCGCGCTCGGCTGGTACATGGTGCAGAGTGGACTCGTCGAACGCATCAGCGTGAGTGCGTATCGACTCACCGCACACCTCGGGCTCGCGCTCGGCATTCTCGCGGTGTGCGTGTGGACCTACAGTGAACTGCGCGAACGTGACGCGGCCGAACTGCGCGCGCCCGCCCGCACACCACGCAGCTGGCGCACGGCGCTGCTCGGCGTGACGACGCTGCTCGGCATCACGGTGTTGTCGGGTGGTTTCGTGGCGGGGCTGCGTGCCGGCAAGATCTTCAACGAGTTCCCGCTCATGGGCGGACAGGTGGTGCCGCCGGGGTACGTCGCGATGTCGCCGTGGTGGGCGAACGCGTTCGAGAATCCCGTGGCCGCGCAGTTTCATCACCGCACGCTCGCCATCGTGGTGACGCTGCTCGTGCTCACGCTCGCGTGGCGCGCACGACAGGCCCCGCTGGCCGACGCCGTGCGTCGGAGCGTGTTCGCGTTCGGCGCGGTGATCACGGTGCAGCTCCTGCTGGGCGTGACGACGCTGCTGCTCGCCGTGCCGGTGCCCCTCGGGGTGCTGCACCAGTTCACCGGCGTGCTCGCGCTCACGGCCGGTCTCGTGGCCACGCAGCGCGCGCTCGCGGTGGGGCAGGTGGTGAACCGCCCGGCCGAGCCGGAGCGCGCGGTGGCGCGAGAGGTGTCGCGCGAACGCGAGGTCGTGGGGACGTACTGACACGGAACGCGCGCCGGGTTGTGGCGCGCGCGTTGCTCAGGTGTCAGCGATGCAGCAACCCACGCCGCATCGGAACCACACCGGGTTGTCGGCATCACGGAGGAGCCGCGCAAGCTCGAGAATCTGTTGGCGCCGTTCCGCATCGATTGCAGTGATTCCCGGCTGAGTGACGATCGCGCGCACGCCCGCGGTCACCCACGCCATCGAGGGCGGCTCCGTCGCCTTGATCGTCGACTCGCCCAGCGCCTGAGCGATCGCCAATCGCGACTTGGAATCCTGCTGCAGCGCCTTTGCCAGCTCCATGGCCTTTTCGGGCACGGCACAGCTCCAGAAGTTGGCTGACGGTGTGCTGCCGTCGAGCTCGTGCCGGTGTGCGCAGTACCGAAGTGAACCTGAGGATTTGATGCGCACCAGGCGATTCGTGGCGTTGCGACTGCCATTCGGAGACTCGGCAGCGTAGACCTCCCACTGCGCAATCTTACGACTCTTGCCCACGGTGTCGTTGCCGAACTCTTGCACCGTATCAACGGCGTACGTGTGGACAACGAGATAGTAGACGCCTGTTCGCCGTGCGTTCGACCGTGCGCCCGTGTTTCCGATTCCGTAGCGCTTGTCCGGTGGTCCGTCGGGATCGGCGATGATGCGCGCGGCGACGTAGCGACGGTCTCTCAACTTGGCGAGCGCGACCTCACTGGCCTCCTCGACGGATTCGATCCAAACGCGAGGCTTCACACCGTCTTGCGAGCTCGCCAAGCTGGTCACGGGGCCAACACGTCCTTCCCAGCCGCGTTCGGTCAACGCCGTAATCACGCTTGCTGCGGTGATCGTGTCAGCGTTGGGAAAATCCTTGAGTACACCTTCGCAGCGTCCTCCCTTGTGGAGGCGCAGGATCCAGGAGTTGCTCATCCCGCATCCTCCCCACATGAACCCCGTCCCCTGTCCGATCCCCGCATAATCATCGTGATCTTTCGCGATTGCGATCGAACCCACCGCGAGCAGCAGTGCCAACGTCGACAGAACCGTTCGCTTCATCGTCTCTCTCCTCGTTCACGTGGATTGAAGTGATACCACAAACACTTGCCTGAGCCGAAAGCGCCTCATTCGACGATCGCGCGGCGCCACCGCGCCACGTCAGGATCTCCACGGCGGTGCTCCGAGAGCTGATCGAACAGGTCAACCGCGCGCCGGAGCCCCGCCGCTTGGCTCGTGAAGCCAAACGTGAGACTGCTCACTTCACCGAGCCCTTCGAACGCACGGATGAGTCGATTCACCGCCGTCACCGAATCGCCCAGTGCTCGCGTCGTCCAGACTTCGAGATACAGTTCGTCCCACGAAATCGACCCATCAGCCGCCCCCGCTCGCGTCGTGCCAAGAGACCGAAGCGCCCGCAAGGCAGCCGTCGTATCGCGTCGTGAAAGCGCGCGTAGCGCATCATCGACGGCGGACCCGGAGAGCGACATTGGGTCCATCGCCCCCACCCCCAAACACGGTACCGCCGACCGATCCGCACTCACGATCGCCTGCGCGCGCACACGCGCGGTATCGGCCTCCGGCACACTCGATACGAACAAACGCATCATCTGCGTGCGATCCGCGGCGAGTCCGTCACACAACCCAAGGACGGCACGTGCGTGATAGCGCGCGAGCGCGTCGCTCAACGCGCGTGGCAGATCAGGCGCGCGAAGTTCGTCCATCGTCGCCTCGAGCCACGACGTGTCCCCCACGAATGCCGCGAGCGGAGCCAACGTGCGTGTGAGACTCGAATCCCGACGAAACGCTGTGTCCGCCAACACCGCGCGCGCACGCGTTCGCGCCTCGGCGAGCGCACCCGCGCGCACAGCGAGTCGCACGCCAAGCGTTTCGGTGCGCAGCCGCATCGCCGGTGTGAGGGACGTTGTCCGCACGCGCGCCAGTGCATCGGCAATACGCGTGACCCCTGGGGCTGCGCGTGAGAGATCCCCGCTGAGCTCGAGCGCTTCGGCGTGCGCCAGCCAGCCGTCATCCGACGCCGGAAAGCGTTCCACCCAGCGCCGCGTCAGATCGGTGGCCACACGACGACCCGTGCGGACCGCTGACGTGAAGCTCGCCGGCACGGCCGCCGACGCGAACGTTTCCGCCGGCAGCGGCACGAACGCGAGGGTGTCCCGCTGCAACGACGGGAGCGCTCTCGTGCTCTCGTTGGACGCACTCGCGATCACGCCAGCGCGTGTCCGATTGGCTTCGGCGAACGTCGCCGGGAAGACCAACGGATACCACGCGCTGAGCAGTCCCGCCGATGGCGCCGTCTCGAAGGCTCGCCGATACGCCTGCAGTGCCGCCCACACACTGCCGCGGTGTACCAGCTGCGCACCGCGACGCTCGACGACGTCATCACGCCGCTGACACTCCCCCAGACCGAACCACGCGAGATGTGACGCCGGCATGCGCTCCGTCGCCGCACGATAGGCCGTGCACGCGGCCACACGGTCGGCGCGCGCCATCGCCACCAGGCCACGCACGAGCAACGTATCGAGCTGTTCCGCCGCGGCGCGGGCCTCGGCCGCCTCGGCCAAACCGCGCCACGCGTCTCGCTCGCGCGGCTCTCGCCACGACGCCACCTGCGCTGCCCAGAACGCAGCGTGCGCGAAGGTCGGCGCCTCCTCCACCACGCGGCGCCAGTTCCGCTCCGCGTCGGGCAACGCGCCATCCGTGAGCGCCCGATGTCCCGCCGCGTACGCACGCGCCGCGCGCAAGGACCGCACCGGCAGCGCCGACAACCCCGGCGCGTCCTCCTCCACTGCACCGGCGAGCACTTCGCGCACCAACTGCGCCGTCATCGCGCGCAACGCTTCGTCGGTATCCGAACGGCCAACCGCCGCGTACTCCTGCGCACTCTCGCGCTCGGTGCGCTGCACCGTGAGGCGCACACGTAGCGAGTCACCCAAGGGCGTGACATCGCTCGAGACCTGCCACGCGGTCGCGTCATCGCCGCGCACCACATCCGGCCACGCGCCGAACTCCGCATCGAGCGCGCGGTGCACCCGTGCGGCGAGCGCATCAGACGCGGGCGGTGCGAGGCGCACCGTCACGCGCATCAGCTCGGCACGCGACACCGACGGCGCAACGACCGCGGTGGCTTCGGTCTCACGCGCACTACGCCATTGCGTGACCCCCCACCCCGCGCCAGCCAGCAGCACGAGGCCAACCGCGGTCGCGAGGGTCTGCGGCAATCGCGTCCGTGGCGACGGCGAAGCAGGAGCAACAACGGGCGTGAGCCCACCGGACGCCGACGCGCCGCCAACCGACGCACCGGACCCCGACGCGGCCCCCTCGGCCACGCCGCGCCACCCCCCGGTCCCGATCGCCGCATACCCACCCGTCCCCGGCACCCGAAACTCTCCCGACGGCGAAATGCCGAGCGCGGCGAGAAAGCTCGGGACGTCGCGAAAACGATCGGCCGGCACCGGTGCCAACGCCGTCTGCAACGCCTGCTCGATCGGCTCCGGGACACTCGGGCGATGCGTGCGCACACCCAACGGTGGCGCCGACACGCGCTGCAATCGCAGCCCTTCGAGCGAACGCGCCGTCTGCGCGGGCACGCCCGCAAGCAGCTCGTACAGCACGAGGGCGAGCGCGTATTGATCCGCGCGCCCATCCACCGAAGGATCGGCGCACAGTTGCTCCGGGCTCATGTATTGCGCCGTCCCCACCGCGAGCCCCGCACTGGTCAGTCGACGTTGCAGCTCCTCGGGCTCGGCGAACGCCACGCCAAAATCGGCGAGCAAGGCCGTGCCATCGCGCAGCAGGATGTTGGCGGGCTTCACGTCGCGGTGCACCACGCCGTGCGCGTGCGCGTGCGCCAGCGCGAGTCCAACATCACGCGTGATCTGCAAGGCATCGGCGAGGGGGAGCGGCGATTCCCGCGCCAGACGATCCGCCAGGGTGCCACTCGTCGCCAACTCCGTCACGAGAAACGGACGGCCCTCGTACTCGCCCGTGTCGTGCACATGCAGGATGTGGGGATGCTCGAGCGTGGCCGTGAGACGAATCTCGCGCTCGAAGCGCGCGCGCACATTGGCCGTGTCGGCGTCGCTGCGCAGCAGCTTGACCGCCACATCTCGCCCCAGTCGCTGGTCACGCGCACGGTGGACGGACGCGTGTCCACCGCGACCGATCTCCTCGAGCAACAGGTACCGATCGGCCAGCAGGGGTGCAGCAGACGACATGCGGAGCGCGGGGGGAGGATGGAGCGGACGGCAGCCTCGCCAATATGGCGCCCAATCCGAGGCGCGCGAGTCCCGGGCGTCCCTGCCCTTCGTCTATGCCCCGCATCGAGAATCAGTATTTGGCGCCAGCCGATCCGATCGCCATGCTCCAAGGTGAAGGGGCGCACCGCCCCGCCCACCTTCTGTCCGAGGAGCGCTCATCATGGTGAAGCAACTCGACCGCCCGCTGCCGAGCGACGGGCGCCATCTCGCCTCCGCACGCGCCGCGGCGCGTGACTTCGACCGTGGTATCGGGGACTCCGGTTCGGCCCAGCACGACCGACTCGGGGCGCTGCATCTCGAAATGGCCGACATCATTCACGACGCCGTCACGGCGCCGCGTGCCGAAATCGAACTGGCCGCCGCCGACCCCGTGCACGCACGACTCGCGCGCGACCTCGACGCCCTGCTCGTGTGCATGCGCCAGACACGGCACGTGTTCGACGAGCTGCTCGATGGCATGTCCTCCGAGCGGCGTCGCACGAATCTGCAAGCGATTGCCATGCTCTCACGCAGCCATGACGAAGCGGCGCGCGATCTTCACGAAGCGCGGCTCGCCCTCGAAGAAGGCAGCACCGTGGCCGTGCGCGTGCGCCTCGCGCGCGCCTTTCACGCCATCGGACACGCCGAGCAGATGCACTACTACTTGCGCACCGACCGTCGTCCCGCTGGCGCGACGGGGTGATGATCGACGGGGCGAGCGCTCAGCGCTCGCCCAGACCGCGCACGATGCACTCGATGACGCGCGTCGTATCGTCGTCGAGCTGGCGACCCATGCTCACCGCGTAGTACTGCACACGCGCGCCGTCCACGAGTCCGAGCTGTTGCACGCCGTATCGACGCGCCGCGTCATCCGCGACCGCCACCGGCAGCGCAAAGAGGCCGTGCCCCGCCGTGCCCATCGCCTTGAGGAGTGCGCTGTCATCGAGTTCGGCCACGACGCGCGGTCGAATGCCCGACACGGTGCACCACGCGTCGAGCATCTGCCGCAGCACGCTCCCCGACGCGGGCAAGAGCATCGGGGCACCGTCGAGCGAGGCGGGAAAACTGCGCGCGTAGTGGGCGACCAGCTCGGGGGTACCGAAGAGGGCAATGTCCGACTCGCCGACGGTGTGCGCACGCCCCTTCACGCGCCCCGTCGCGGGCGCGTCGAGCAGCACCAGATCGAGTGCGTGATCTTCGAGCTCCGCCAGCAAGGCATCCTGCGCGCCCTCCCGCACCACCAGCGTGGGGGCATCATCGAGCGCCAGGACCGGCGAGACGAAGCGATGGACGAGGAGTTTCGGAATGCCATCGGTCACGCCCACGCGAAACGGACGACGGCGCCCGCTTGGCAGCCCGGAGAACGCATCGTGCACTTCGCGCTCGAGGGTGAACACCTCTTCGGCGAAGCGATACAGGAGGCGCCCCGTGTCCGTCAGGTGCCGCGCGCGCCCATCCCCCTCGAACAGCGGCGATCCCACCGCCTGCTCGAACTGGCGCAGCTGCGCACTCACGGTGGGCTGCGTGATGTTGAGCACGCGGGCGGCCGCGGTCACGCTGCCGGTGCGCGCCACGGTCCAGAAGTAGCGCAGGTGGTTGTAGTTGACGGACGTGAACATGCGAAGTCGCCGTGAATCGGGAGCGGTGGACGCCCCAGTCGGCGTCGCCCGACCGAATCTACTTCACTCGGCGCCGCTGGGGTCCGTGCAGCGTTCGATGGGCGCGGCATTCGCTGCCGCGGCCTCGCGCGACGGGGTCGACCCATGCGTGGCGCGCGCGATGGACGCCGACGACGACGCCACAAGCATGGGCGTGACGTTCGCACCGCGCGATCGGACCAGCGCCTGGGCGTCGAGTGATGTATCGATCGCAATCATCAGCGCGCCCGCGGCGCCGATCGTGAGCGCGACGGATCGCCAGCGTGAGGCGACGGAAGTAGCGGGGGCCTGCAGCATCGAAGGTCTCCTCGAAGGGTCGAGGGCAACCTAGGAGCGCGGGGCGCACCCACCAATCGGTGCGACCGCGCAATCCCGATGATTTTCTCTATGGCGGTGATCGTCGCACTCTACGTGCGCACGGATCAGGGTCGCGCCATCAGCCCCAGCGGGCCGACCGCGTCAGGTGGGTGCGCGCCGGCCGTGTCGCGTCGCGAAACGCCAGCATGGCGATGCACGCACACACGATGCCGGCGAAACCGAACATCACGTGGCCAAGCCGTTGATTCATGTCGTCCGGCAGGAACGGCAGCCCACCCGAGACCCGCTGCCCGGTGATTGCGATCCAGAACAGGAACACCGCGCTCGCCGCCGTGAAGACGGCGGCAAACCAGGCGCCGGCGCGTGCCCAGCGGAGCGGGAGGGTGGTCGTGCGGGAGGTGCGCATCGTGGTGAGAGGACGATCCACACCCGGCAACGGCACACAACGGGCCGCAACGCACAACACGCCGGCCCGCCACAAGGCGACCCGACGTGTCGTGGTCTCCGCCCCCCCGGGCGACCCTACATGCGACCGCGCAACATCCCGTGCCAGTACAGGCGCGGCAGCGCGTACGCCTTGAGCGCGTACATGCTGTAGCGCTCCTGATTCTGATCGAACGGGAACGACTCCTTGGGATTCTTGCTGTAGTCGAACTCGCACATGATCAGCTTGCCGTACCCGGTCACCACCGGACACGCCGTGTAGCCGTCGTAGCTCGCCGTGAGCGCACGCTCGGCGCGACGCGCCATGAGGTTCTCGACCAGCACCGGCGCCTGGCCACGAATGGCCGCACCCGTCTTCGACGTGGGCAGGCTGCTGTTGTCACCCAGTGCGAACACGTCGGGGTAGCGCACATGCGCCAGCGTGTGCTTGTCCACCTCGACCCATCCGTCGGCGTTCGCCAGTGGACTGCGCTTGATGAAGTCGGGCGAACTCTGCGGCGGTGTAACGTGAATGAGATCGTATCGCACCACCAGCTCGCTACCATCACCGCGACGGAACACCGCCTCTTTCGCCTCGGGCCGCAGCTCGATGAGATCGTGTTCGAGGTTGATGTCGATGCCGCGCTGCTCGCACAACCGACGCAAGGTCACGCCGTAGGCCGGCGCCGTGAAGTTCGTGGGCTTCGCGTTCATGAACAGCACGCGGCTCTGATCACGCACACCCTGCTTCCGAAACGATTCTTCGGCGAGGTACATGATCTTTTGCGGCGCGCCGCCGCACTTCACGGCCGTCTTTGGATCGGTGAAAATTGCGGTGCCGCCACGGAACGACCGGATCGCCTCCCACGTCGCCTCTACCGTGTCGTACGAGTAGTTGCTCACGACACCGGTGCCCGGCTTGCCGACGCTCTCCACAAGACCGGGAATCTTTTGCCAGTCGATCTGGATGCCGGCGGCGACCACGAGTTGTTCGTAGTGAATCGTGCGTCCACCCTCCGTCGTGACGATGTGCGCCTCCGGATCGAAGGCCGCGACCCTGTCCTTGATCCACGTCACCCCCGGCGGAATGAAGTCGGCTTCGTTGCGCTCCGATTCTTCCTTCGGAAACACGCCGCCACCGACCAACGTCCACAGCGGCTGGTAGTAGTGCTTGTCGCTCGGCTCGATCAGCGCGACCTGCGGCGCGTCAGGCCGATTGCGCAACTGCGCCGCGACGGCGAGGCCGCCGCTGCCACCGCCGACGATGAGCACTTGGTACGATGTGATGTCGGAGCTGTTCGGAACAGTCATGCGCGGTCCCTCCCTCGGGTGCCGGCGTTCAGGTGGCGACCGAACTCGGCCGCGAAGGTCAGCAGCAGGCCAAGCGCCTGCTTCACGTCGGGATTGCGGAGGGCGCCGAGCGCGCCCATCGGCCCAACTGGTGCGGGGCGCGAGCTGGCCGCCGTGGCAAGTGAAGACCCCATCGTGCCGATGAGCTGCACGACGCTCGGATCAAGGACGCCGGAGGTGAGCACGCCTTCGATGGCGTCCACCTGGGCCGGGCCGATATGCGCTCCGAAACGCAGCGCAGCAGTCGCGCCGTTGAGCACGCCGCGTTCCACATCCACGCCCTTCGCCTGCAACTCGCGCATCATTTCGTCAGCGGCATCGACGCCCAGCGCCACGAAGCCGGGCGCCTGATCTGCGAGGGTGAGCAGCTGCTCGAGCTGCGGCAGTCGATCAAGGAGCGCGTTGAGGGCGCGCGTGGTGCCAGGCGCCGTGAGGCGCTCCAGCAGATGCGCGGCGTCGTGCAAGCGCGCATCGACATTGACGCCCCGATCACTCGCACGACGCACGAACTCATCGGCCGCGTCGGCGGCGACGGCGAGCGCCGGCGTCACCTGCGCGGCGGTGGTGGTCAGCATCTCCATCGCGGCCACCGCACGCTCCATGCGCGCCACGAGGGCCGTGAGGTCACCCTCCGCCATCGTGGCGGAGGGTGGATCGGTCAGAAAGGTCGACATCGTCGTCGCTCGGCGCGGATCCTGGGCGATTCAGGCCGACGGACGAGCAGCAGTCGCCGTCGCCGATTCGCGATAGTTGGCCATGAGATCGGCCACGTTGGTCACGTCGTAGCCATGACGGGCGAGCAACGACACCGCGTGTGCCGAGCGCGCACCGGAGTTGCAGTGCACGAGCACCGGCGTGTCCCGAGGTACTTCGGCGAGGCGTACCAGCAGCCGCGTGTGCGCGACGTTGATGGCGCCCGGCACGTGATGCACATCGTAGTCGACCTTGCCGCGCGTATCGAGAACGGTGACGCCACCCTGCACACGACGCCGCTCGAGTTCGCTCATGTCGATGGACGGAATCGACGCGAGCGTACCACCGTGCGCGACCCACGACGCGAGATCGGCCGGCGTGAGATAGCCGCGTACATCGTCCACGCCGATGCGGAGCAGTGCGCGCACCGCTTCGTCGACGCGGGAGTCGTCGACGATGAGATACACCGGCGTGCCCTCGTCGATGAAGGAGCCGGCGATGTTGACGAACTGGTAATCGAGTTCGGCGAGGATGGCACCCGGCACGTGTCCCGCAAGGAACGCCTTGCGATCACGCGTATCGAGAATGGCAACATCGGGGCGACCGGCGAGCGACCCCAGATTTTCGGCGTCGAGATGCGGGAGCTTCGGCACGCCACGCAGCACCTTGGGCCCGATACGATTGTCGCGCTTCATGCGCGCGAAGTACGGCGGCGGCTCGGGCTGACCGGAGAGGATGTACTCCACGAACTCCTGTTCGCTGGCCGACGCGTGAATGGCAGGATTGGTGCGCAGTTCGTAGCCGATGGTCGAGCTCGGAATGTCACCGAGCGACTTGCCGCACGCCGAGCCGGCGCCGTGCGCGGGCCACACCTGGATGTACGGCGGCAGCGTCTTGAAGCCCTCGACGGACTTGTACAGCTGGCGCGCGCCGGGTTCCTGCGTGCCCGTCATGCCGGCGGCCTGCTCGAGCAGGTCGGGGCGGCCGAGATCACCGACGAACACGAAGTCACCGGTGATCATGCCGATGGGTTCGGTTGCGCCGGCGCCGAGGTCGGTGACGAGGTACGACACATGCTCCGGCG
>ERZ1066123.1296-NODE-1296-length-15366-cov-6.939912_pt1 | contig 15366 bp, 11 predicted proteins | sample MGYA00382770_ERZ1066123 | MGnify/ENA primary metagenome ERZ1066123 (study PRJEB33369, sample SAMEA5778353) | biofilm metagenome | biome: Industrial cooling water; feature: Water cooling tower basin; material: Biofilm | place: United Arab Emirates | collected...
CATCGGCACCGGGGCCAACAACGCGGTCTGGTCCCCGGACGGCAAGCGGATCGCGTTCGTGTCGGCGGTCTACCCGGAGTTCAGCGAACTCCCGTTCGCGGAGAGCGACAAGAAGAACAAGGAGAAGGACGAGGCGATCGAGAAGAGCCCGGTGAAGGCGAAGACCTTTACGAAGCTCTTCTTCCGCCACTGGGACGAGTACGTCGGCGACAAGCGGCAGCACCTGTTCGTGGTGGAGTACAAGGAACCGTTCGGTTTGGCGGTGGCGGGCGTTCCGCACGACTGCACGCCCGGCGACCGCGACGCCTACCCGACGAGCACCACCTTCAGCAGCGGCGAGGACTTTTGTTTCAGCCCGGACTCGAAGCACCTCGTATTCACCGCCGTGCCGGAAAAGGACGAGGCGTGGAGCACGAATTACGACATTTGCCGGGTCGCGGTCGACAACAAGTCGCCGAAGTGGGAGTGCCTGACGAAGGACAACCCCGCCGCGGACTCGGGGCCGCGGTTCTCCCCGGACGGGAAGAAGCTGGCGTGGCGCTCCCAGAAGAAGGCGGGGTACGAGGCGGACCGGTGGAACCTGCTCGTCGCCGACGCGAAACCGGACGGGACGTTCGCCGGCAAGCCCGCCAACGTGACCGAAAAGGACGGCGTGGACCTGTCGGCCGGCGAGTTCTGTTGGTTCGGGAACGACGTACTCGTGTTCGCCGCAGATTTCCAGGGCGGCAACGTCATCATGCGGGCCGCCGCCGACGGCGAGGCCGTGATCCCGGTCCGGGCGGGCGGGCTCGTGTCGAGCCTGTCGGCGGCCGGGCCGCTGCCGCAGTCGCTGGTCTACGCCGAGTCTCGGATCGACCGCCCGAACGAAGTGTTCGTCACCGACCGACTCAGCAAAGAACTCCCGCGGAACATCTCCAACATCAACGACGAGGTGCTCGGTTCCTTCGCGCGGGTTCGGCCGGAATCGGTCAAGGTTCCCGTAGAGGGCAAGGTCGAGATGCAGATGTGGATCCTGAAGCCCCCCGGCTTCGACGAAACGAAAAAGTGGCCGGTGGTGTACCTGATCCACGGCGGGCCGCAGGGGGCGTGGGAGGACGGCTGGAGCTACCGCTGGAACCCCCAACTGTGGGCCGCCCAGGGGTACGTCGTCGTGCTGCCGAACCCGCGGGGGAGCACCGGGTTCGGCCAGAAGTTCACGGACGAAATCGCCGGCGACTGGGGCGGGAAGTGCTACCGCGACCTCGTCGCGGGGTTGGACTACGTCGAGAAACTGCCCTACGCGGACAAGGACCGCATCGGCTCCGCGGGGGCCAGTTTCGGGGGGTACATGCAGAACTGGTTCGCGGTCAACGACATCGCCAAGCGGTTCAAGTGCCTGATCTCGCACTGCTCCGTGTGGAACTTCGAGAGCATGTGGGGCACGACCGAGGAACTCTGGTTCGACGAGTACGAGCACGGCGGGCTGCCCTGGGAAATCCCCGGCAAGTACCGCGAGTTCAGCCCGCACGCCCGGGCCGGGGAGTTGAAGAAGCACAAGACGCCGATGCTGGTCATCCACAACGACCTGGACTTCCGCTGCCCGATCGGCCAGGGGCACGAACTGTTCACGGCCCTCCAGCGGCTCGGCGTCCCGAGCCGGATGGTCAACTTCCCGGACGAGGGGCACTGGGTGCTGAAGCCGAAGAACAGCCAGCACTGGCACAAGGAAGCGTTCGGCTGGCTGACGAAGTACGTGCCGCCGGGCGGGAAGTAAGAAAGCGTCCGATGAAGATTTCGTGTCGCGGCTCTCGTGGCCGTTGGCGGTTCGACACGGAGTTGTCCCCGGACGCTTCCGAACGCCGGGCGAGCCCGGGAGCTGAGACCCCGAACAACCGATGCCCAGCATCCGCCGATCGCTGATCGTGTACTTCCTCGGCCTGCTCGGGCTCGGGTTCGGGTTCGTCGCGGCCATCACCGCCCAGATCACCGACCGGACGCTGCGGGCGAGGGACGCGGCCGCCGCCGAGGCGATCGACCTGCGGGCGGAGGAACGCATCAAGGACGAGCGCGACAAGCTCGACAAGGACCTGCTCGCCCAGGCCCGCACCGTCACGCGGGTGATGCACACGAACTCGATCGCGCGGACGGACGCCGAGCTCCGCCGGTACCAGACGTCGATGCTGTTCCTCCCGGTCGGCGTCGGGGGCGGCGGGGCGTTCAACTCGACCGTGTGGGCGGCCGGCACGTACCCCAGCCGGCGGTCGCTGTTCGGCCCGGTGTCGTGGGCCGTGGCCCGGGACTTCTTCACGACGATGCAACTGACGGACGTGTCCCCGCTGCCGCCGGACGACGACGAGCACGGGTTCGAGTTCGTGCAGCTGAACCTGCCGCACGGAAAAGTGTGGCGGTCGCCGGGCATGGGGGCGGTGGTGCTCCCGTTCGACCCGAAGCCGCTCGACGAGGGGCCGATCGTCGACTGGCGGTTCGACGACGTGACGCTGGCCGGGGACGTGGCCGCCCGGCGGGTGGTGATGAAGACGCCGCTTCCGATGAGCTGGTGGAGCCGGATCGGCCGGCCCGGGGGCGGCGGCCGGCCGCCGTTCGCGTCGCCGCTGCCCCCGCCCCCGTCGGAACCGGACGGCGGGCCGAAGATGTACATCCACCTCGCCCGGCCGAAGACCGACCTCGACGCCCGGCTGGCCGCGATCCACGCCGCCGCCCACCGCGAAAAGACGGACCTCGCCCTCCAGACCCAGGCCCAGCAGGCCGACCTCCGGGTGTGGCTCGCCGTCATCGGCGGGGCCGCGTTCGTCGGCACCCTCGTCGGCGGGTCCGTGCTCATCGGCCGCGGGCTCACCCCGATCCGCCACCTGTCCCACGCCGTCAGTCAGGTGTCCGAAAAGGACTTCCGCCTGCCGGTCGAGCCGGCCGACCTGTCGTGGGAACTGCTGCCCATCCACGCCCGGCTGACGCACACCCTGGACGAACTCCGCCGGGCGTTCGTCCGGGAAAAGCAGGCCGTCGCGGACATTTCCCACGAACTCCGCACCCCGGTCGCGTCCCTGCTCGCCACGCTGGACGTCGCGCTGCGGAAGCCCCGGTCGGCGGACCAGTACCGGGCCACCCTCGAAGACTGCCGGGGGATCGGGAAGGCGCTCGGGGTGCTCGTCGAGCGGGTGATGACGCTGGCCCGGCTGGACGCCGACGCGGACCAGATCGCCCCGGAACCGACGGACGCCGCGGGCCTCGCCGCCGGGTGCGCCGCCATCATCAAGCCGCTCGCGGAGTCCCAGGGGCTGACCTTGTCCGCGGACGTGTCGCCGGCCGAGGTCGTCACCGACCCGCACAAGCTCCGGGAGGTGCTGATGAACCTGCTGCACAACGCCGTCGAGTACAACCGCCCCGGCGGGACCGTGAAGCTGACCGTCCGCACGCCCCCGGCCGGCGGGGCCGAGATCGAGGTCCGCGACACCGGCATCGGCATGACCGCGGAAACCCGGGAGCGCATCTTCGAGCGGTTCTACCGGGCCGACGCCTCCCGCCACGCCGCCGGCGTCCACGCCGGGCTCGGCCTCGCCATCGTGAAGGGCTACCTCGACCGCCTCGGCGGGTCCGTCGCCGTGGACAGCACGCCGGGGGAAGGCAGCACCTTCCGCGTGACCCTCCCGGCGACCCCGGTCGGGGCGTAGACACACGACCCGCCGGGAAAATGCCGTATTCCGGCGAGCGAACCTCTTCCATCCGTCCGCTTCGATCGAATTCGCCCACCCGTCCCGAGGTGAACGATGATCGCGACCGAACCCCGCGCGGCCGTCGAACTTCGCAAGCGGATGCGGAAGCCGCAACGGCACCGGCTGCTGCACGGCTACCCGCTCGCCGCCGCAATGCCGACCGCCGAGGGAGTGAGCCCGTACCACGAGTTGCGCTTCGACGACGGCAACGGGCGGGGGCTGCTCGTCGGCGTGCTGCCGCACCCGTTCTGCAACCCGGCCGTGTCCGGCTGCGGGTTCTGCACCTTCCCGCACGAACCGGGGAACGCGGCCAAGACGACCGCCGTCGTGAAGTCCGTCACAGGCGAAGTCCGCCGGATGGAAGAGTTCCTGTTCCGCGGATTGTGGCAGCGGAAAGTGACCGGCCTCTACTTCGGCGGCGGCACCGCGAACCTCTGCGAGCCGGAGTCGTTCCGCGAACTGTGCCAGGCCCTCGCCGAATCCTTCGACTTGAAAGACGCCGAAGTCACCCTCGAAGGCGTGCCCGCGTATTTCCTGCGCGGCAGCCCGTGGCTCCTCGACGTGATGCGCGAAACCCTCGGGGCGAGACACTACCGCGTCAGCATGGGGATTCAGACGTTCGACGCGGACCGGTTGAAGCAAATGGGCCGCACCGCGTTCGGCACGCCGCACACGTTCCGGGAAGTGGTGCGGGTCGCGCACGCCCTGGGGTACACCGCGTCCGCCGATCTGCTGTTCGACCTGCCGGGGCAAACGCTCGCCGAGATGCGGGCGGACGTACAGAAAGCGATCGACCTCGGGCTCGATCATGCCGGGTTGTACCACCTCGTGTTGTTCGCCGGCCTCGGAACCGCGTGGGCGGACGACGACGACCTGCTCGCGGGGTTGCCGGACAACGACCGCGCCGCCGGGAACTGGCGCGACTTGCGGGGCCTGATGCTGGCCGGCGACTTCGTGCAGACGAGCCTCACGAACTTCGAGCGCAAGGACGTCCACGTCACCGCGAAGCGGTTCGTCTACGAGGACAGCGGCTTCCGGCCGGACGAGTTCGAGATCATCGGCTTCGGCCCGTCGGCACTGTCTTACATCGCTTCCCGCGACTTCAGCAGCGGCGTGAAGGTGATGAACCCGACCACGGCGGAGGGGTACACGAAGGCCATCCGAGAGAACGCCCGCGTCTGGGACAAGGCGTTCGCCTACGGACCGCGGGACCAGCGGTTGCTGTGGCTGACGCGGAGATTGGCCCGGCTGGAACTGCCGCGGGACCGCTACCGCTCACTGTTCGGGGCGGACATGCTCGACGACTTTTCCGAGGAATTCGAGGCGATTCGCGGGGCGGGCTTGGTGGAGGTGACGACGGACGCCGTCCGCCCGACGCCGACGGGCATGTTCTTCGCCGACTCGATCACCGCGGTGCTGGCGTCCCCGGTGCTGGCCGCGAACCGGGCCGAGCAACTCGACGGCAAACGCCGGGCGCTCGACCCGGCGTTGCTGGCGGACACCCGCGAAAACGACAACTCGTTCGGGCACATGTAACCCGCCGCTCAAACCAACACGTCTTTGACGACGTGCCCGTGAACGTCGGTCAGGCGGAAGTCGCGGCCGGCGTACTTGAAGTTCAGCTTCTCGTGGTCGAGCCCGAGCTGGTGCAGGATGGTCGCGTGCAGGTCGTGCATGTGGACCTTGTCCTCGACCGCCATCGCGCCGAACTCGTCGGTCGCCCCGTAGCTGAGCCCCGGCTTGAACCCGCCGCCGGCGAGCCAGGTCGTGAACCCCAGCGGGTTGTGGTCGCGGCCGGTGCCGTTCTTCTCCGCGTAGGGCGTCCGCCCGAACTCGCCGCCCCACCAGACGATCGTGTCCTTGAGCAGATCCTTCCGCTTCAAATCTTCGAGCAGCCCGGCAATGGGCTTGTCGACGGCGCGGGCGTGGTCGCCGTGCTTGGCGAGGTTCGAGTGCTGGTCCCACGCCGGGTTCGCGGAACTGTCGCCGTAGGTGACTTGGATGAACCGCACGCCCTGCTCGGAGAGCCGGCGGGCGATCAGGCACTGCTGGCCGAACGTGTCGGTGGCCTTGTCGCCGATGCCGTACAGCTGCTTGGTTTCCGCGGATTCCTTGGACAAATCCAGGGCGTCCGGGGCGTTCATCTGCATCCGCCACGCGAGTTCGTAGGAGTTCGCGACGGCTTCGAGTTCGGTGTCGCCGGGGGTCCGCTTCAGTTGCTCGGCGTGCAGTTCCCGCAGCAGTTCGAACCGGGCCTTCGCTTCCGGCGGGCCGACGGCCGGGCTCACGTTCTTCATCGCGATCTCGCTGGCGGGCCGGCCGGCCGCCCCGAGCGGCGTACCCTGGTAGATCGCGGGCAGGAACGCGCTGCCGTAGTTGCGGGCCCCGCCGTTCCCCGCGGACGGGGCGATCGACACGAAGCCGGGCAGGTTCTGGTTCTCCGTGCCCAGGCCGTAGAGCGTCCACGCGCCGAAGCTCGGGCGGACGAAGTTGGTGCTGCCGCAGTGGAGGAACAGCGTCGCCGGGCCGTGGGCAACGCCCTCGGTGTGCATGGACTTGATGAAGCACAGGTCGTCGACCTTCTTCGCGACCTCGGGGAACAGGTCGGTCGCCCACGCCCCGCTCTTCCCGTGCTGGGCGAACTTCCACATCGGCTTCATGATCCGCTGCGTCGTGCCGCGCTGCCCGGACTGGGCGATGGCGCGGGAGTCGTCGAAGGCGAACTGCTTGCCGTCGTCCTTCGCGAGCCGCGGCTTGTGGTCGTAGGAGTCGACGTGCGAGACGCCGCCCTGCATGAACAGGAAGATGACGCGCTTCGCCTTCGGCGCGTGGTGCGGGGGCTTCGGCGCGAGTGGGTTCGTCGTCGCGGCGGCCTGGGCGGTGGTCAACCCCGCGAGGGCGAGGCCGCCGAAGCCGCAACCGGTCTGCGAGAGCCACTGCCGGCGAGAGAGTGTGTGCAGCATGGGAACCTCTTGTAGGGTGGGTCGAGCGTTTCGCGAAGACCCACCGGTCCGGGCAGGGAGCGCTTGCCGTTTCGGTGGGTCTTCGCCGAAGCGGCTCGACCCACCCTACTCGACAAATCGAAATTCCGCGGACGCGAAGAGCGTGTGGTACAGCGCACCCCACGCCAGCGTCGGGTCTTTGCCCTTCAGGTACTTCGTTGCGATCGCCCGTTCACTGGCGGACGGCTCGCGGCCGAGTGTTTGGCGGTAGACCTTCGTGACGCCCGCGTCGTCGTCCAGTTTCTCGGCGATCAACTTCGTTGCGGCGGTCTTGGCTTGCTCCGCGACGAACGGGTGGTTCATCAGGAACATCGCCTGCGGGGCGACGGTGCTGGTGTTGCGCTTGCCCGTCACCATGCTCGGGTCGGCGGGGTCGAACGCCTGGATCAGTTCCGGGATGCTGTTGCGGAACGCCGGGAGGTAGACGCTCCGCACGTCCAGCGCGGACTTGTGGGCGTAGTCGGACGCGGTACTCGCCGGGAACGTCGGGCCGCCGGCGTGGTCGGCGAGCTTGCCGCTGACGAGCAGCATCCCGTCGCGGATGCACTCGGCCTCGATGCGCCGACGGTTCGCGTGGCCGAAAAGAAGGTTTTCGGGGTCGGCCGCGACGGTCGCCGGGTCGCCGGTCGCCGATTGGCGGTAGGTGCGGCTCAGGACGATCTCGCGGACGAGCTTCTTCACGCTCCACCCTTCCGCCACGAACCGGGCGGCGAGGTGGTCGAGCAGTTCCGGGTTCGCCGGCTTCTCGCCGGTGGTGCCGAAATTGTCCACGGTGCGGACGATGCCGGCCCCGAACAGCCAGTGCCAGGCGCGGTTGGCGTACACGCGGGCCGTCAGCGGGTTCTCCTTCGCGGCGATCCAGTCGGCCAACTCTTTACGGCCGCTGGAGTCCTTCGGGAAGCTCGGCAACGGCCCCCACGACGCGACTTGCAGCACCCCGCGCGGCACGACCGGCCCCGTGTTGTGGACGATCCCGCGGATGTTGATCTTCGCGTCTTCCGGGGTCTTTTCCTCGACGACGCCCATCGCCATCGGCCGCTTCGGCCCGGTCGCTTCGAGCTTCTTCAGCTCCGCTTCCAGTTCCTTCAGCGTGCCGGATTCCTCGGGCTTCGTCGGCTTCTCGCCGGGCTCCTTCTTCATCCCCCCCGGTGCGACGAACGTCACCGCGTCGGCCGTGACGTGCCCTTTTGTGCCTTCGTTCGAGACGATGACGAAGCTCTGCCCGTCCTTCTCGAAGCGGAACACGCCGAGCGAGACGAAGTGCCCGTCGATCGGCGGGGTCTTCTTCATGTCGACGGTCAGGTGCTTTTCCCCGTCCGCGGAGAAGACCGTGACCGGGACGCTGTCCGCCCGGTTGGTGCCGGGGCTGTACGCGAGCAGCACCTCGTACTTGCCGGTCATCGGCACGTCGGGGTCGAACGTGATCGTCTTCTCGCCCTTGCCGGCGCTGTCGTCGTGGACGTAGCCGTCGCCGACGTAGGTGGGGTTCGCCTTGGAGAACTTCCAGTCGCCGACCTTCTTCGCCTTCGCGTCGTCGACGACGATCCCCGGCACGTCCTTGACCGCGACCGGCCCCTTGTTCGGCACCGGCTTGGTCCCCGCGACCGCCTTCGCCGCCTTGATCTTCGCCTGGATCGCGGCGACGGCTTCCTCGTGCTTCTTCAGTTCCTCTTCCTGCCCCGGTTCGACCGGGAGCGGGACTTCGATCCACTTGGAGATGTTCGTGTACGGCACCGTCGCGTTCGCGTTCCGGAGGATGCCGGCGAGGGCGTAATAGTCCTTCTGCGGGATCGGGTCGAACTTGTGGTCGTGGCAGCGGGCACACGTCACGGTTTGGGCCAGGAAACCCTTCGAGATCACGTCGAGCTGTTCGTCGACCACGTCCATCCGGAGCTGCTTGCGGTCCTGCTCCTCGAAGTTCGTGTTCCCGAGCGTCAGGAACGTGGCCGCGACCACCTGCCGCTGGCGGGTGGCGGGGTCGGCCGCGGGGAGCAGGTCGCCGGCGATCTGTTCGCGGATGAACCGGTCGAACGGCACGTCGCGGTTGAAGCTGTCGATGACGTAATCGCGGTACCGCCAGGCCTCCTTGTAGACGAAGCCCCGCAGCGTGACCGATTCCGCGTACCGGGCCACGTCGAGCCAGTGCCGGCCCCACCGTTCGCCGAAGGCCTTGGAGCCGATGAGGGAATCGACCAGTTTCTCGAACGCCTTCGGGTCGGTGCTTTTCACGTACTCGTCGATCTGTTCCGGCGTCGGCGGCAATCCGGTGAGGTCGAAGTAGACCCGGCGGGCGAGCGTCGCCCTGTCCGCGTCGGCGGCGGGCTTCAACCCCTTCGCTTCGAGCTTGGCCAGTACGAACCGGTCGATGTTGCCGGTCGGCCACGCCGCATCTTTGGTCGCGGGGACGGCCGGGTTTGCCGGCGGTTGGAACGCCCAGAACTTGCGGCCTTCCTCGATGCTCAGCCCGACTTGCTTCTTAGGCCCGGCGGCCGTGCGGGGGTCGGGTGCCCCCATTTTGACCCAGGCCTCAAAGTCCGCGACGACCGCATCGGGAAGCTTCCCTTTCGGCGGCATCTTCAGGTCGGTGTTGTACTTGATCGTCTGAACGAGGATGCTGTCCGCCGGCTTGCCGGGGACGACGGCCGGGCCGGAGTCGCCGCCGACGCGGATGCCGTCGCGGGTGTCGAGCGCGAGCCCGCCCTTGAGTTTCTTCTTCGCCTGAGCGTCAGCGGAATGGCAGGAATAGCAGTGCTCTGTGAGGGCCGGGCGGATCTTCTTCTCGAAGAAGTCGGCCTGCTCGGGGGTCACGTCGGCCGCCCGACTCACCGGTGCGAGTGCCAGAACGATCCCGGTCAGCAGCAGCGTGCGCGGCATGGGCAAACCCGGCGGGAGGACGGTCGAAGGACCGGGCGGGGGGGTGCGGGTGTCTGTCCCCAAACGATAGCCCACCCCGGCAAGATTGGACATGAATTTCCGGCGGCAAGCCGCAAACGCCTGTCCGCGGGTGATGCGCTCGACCCGCCCACTTGCGTGGGCGGCTCGCAAGGCCACGGCGAGGCTCGCAACCGCAAAGCGAGCCGCGGACGCCAGTCCGCGGGTGAACCGCCATTCGACTTCACACACTTCCTGCCAGCCAGACGATGAGGGGGCGGCTCTGACATCGGACGTACTCGATTGCCGCCTCCACCGCCTCTTGGTTCGGAAGAACTCGGGTCGAACCCGATCGCGTCCACCACGAGCCGTTTGGCCTCGCTCCGTACTGCTGATTCAACACGCGCGACGAATAACTCTCGAACTCCTGGAGCAAGCGTTCACCGGCCACCACGTCCGGGACCGCGACCACAAGATGCACGTGATTCGCCATGATCGCGGCTGCGGACAGCCCCCACTTGCGAAACTCGGCGGTGCGACGGAATTCCGCCATCAGGACTTCTGCGTGATCCGGGGCGAGCAGAATCGATTCCCCCTTCATGATTGATCGGGCGTAGCGAGAGAGTCCAGGGAGATCGGAGGCATACTCGGTCGCGGGCTGGTTGTGTCGAACTCGCGTGCCGGCTTGGTCTCGAATCGACGAGACGAAGCCGCGTCGATCACCCGGGAGCCAGGTGCCGTAGGTCGTCCAGGTCAACAGCCAGGATGTGGCGTGGGAAACCACCAACGAGACACCTGCTTGGCGAGCGAGCCGCGGACGCCAGTCCGCGGGTGGGGGCCTTACCCGCCCACTTGCGAGGGCGGGTCGCAGAGAGGATAGGCCACCGAACCGGGCCGTGAAAGCCCCTCCGCTGATAAAGGCTCGACCATGCCCTTCGCGTTCAATTGTCACTCGCTGCGGACGTCAGTCCGCGGGTGAAGCGCTCGACCCGCCCACTTGCGTGGGCGGCTCGCTGGCGTTTGCCGCGTTCGCGTGTAATCTAAGACCGATGACGCCACCCCCACACTACACGGACCCGCTCCACCTCGGCCCGGTTCGGCTCGCGTCGCGGTTCACCCTCGCGCCGCTGGCCGGGTACACCAACTACCCGTTCCGCCGGTCCGTGCGGCAGATCGGCGGCGTCGGGCTCTGCACCACCGACCTCGTCAACGCCCGCGCGATTCTGGAAGGCTCGAAGAAGACGCTCGAACTCCTGGCCACCGGGCCGGACGACCGGCCGCTTTCCGTGCAGATTTTCGGCGGCAACCCGTCCGAAATGGCCGACGCCGCCAGGTGGCTCCGCGATTACGGGGCGACCGTCGTGGACATCAACATGGGCTGCCCGGTGCGGAAGGTCGTCCGCGTCGGCGGCGGTTCCGCGATGATGTGCGACACCACCGGGGCCACGGTGCGGCTCGTCGAGCAGGTCGTGCGGGCCGCGGGCATTCCCGTCACCGTGAAGATGCGGCTCGGGTGGGACGACGCGAACCTGTCCGCCCCGTACTTCGCCCGCGAGTTCGAGCGGGTCGGCGTCGCCGGGCTGACGATCCACGGCCGGACGCGGGAGCAGGGCTTCACCGGGAACGTCAACCGCGACGGCATTCGGGCCGTCGTCGAGGCCGTCGAAAAGATCCCCGTCTTCGGCAACGGCGACGTGATGGGCGTCGCGGACGCCGCCCGCATGATCGAGGAGACGGGCTGCCACGGCATCGCGATCGGCCGGGGGGCACTCGCGAACCCCTGGATTTTCCAGCAACTCTCCCGCTGGGTCGAGACCGGCGACCCCGGCCCGCGGGCGACCTACCACGACCGCATCGAGTTCATGAGCCTGCACCTCCGCCGGCTGTGCGAGTGGCGCGGCAGCGAGTCGTTCGGCTGCCGGGGGTTCCGCAAGGTGGCGGCGTGGTACGGCAAGGCGTTGAGAATCTCGAAGGCAGACAAGCACCGGCTGACGCTGCTCGGGTCGCTCGCTGAGTTCGACGACATCGCGAACCGCCTCCGCTCGGACGGCCCCCCGGCCGGCTGGGGCGAGTGGGACACGAACGACGCCCAGGTCGCCGTCCCCGCAGGCCCGATCGCTCACTGGTGAGACACAGAACCGTCTCACACAAAGCCACAAAGTCACGAAGAAGAAGTCTGGAACGGATTGGGTTTTTCCCACTTGGTGTCTTTGTGGCTTGGTGTGAGCCACTTTCTTCGGAGCATCCATGTCGAGTCGTGACCGCTTGAAAGAACTGTTCCTGTCCCGGGCCCTGAAGTTCGGCGACTTCACGCTCGCGTCCGGGAAGAAGTCCAGCTACTACGTCAATTCCAAAAAAGTGCTGTTCCACGCCGAAGCGATCACCCTCCTCGGCGAACTCCTCTTCGACGCGACGCGCGACCTCGACTTCCAGGCCATCGGCGGGCTCGAAGTCGGGGCAATCCCGATGTCGGCGGCCGCGCTCGTGGCGTTTCACCGGGCCGGCCGGCCGATGGAAGGGTTCTTCGTCCGCAAGCAGGCGAAGGCCCACGGCAGCAAGGAGCTCGTCGAGGGCCAGGTGAACGCCGGGGACAAGGTCGTCGTCATCGACGACGTGCTGACGACCGGCGGGTCGGTGGTGCAAGCCATTGAAGCGGTGGAGGCCGTCGGTGCGACGGTCGTGCGGGTCGTGTGCATCTGCGACCGGCTGCAGGGGGCGGCGGAAGCCCTTGGGAAGTACGACTACCGGCCGCTCTTCACCGTCCGCGACTTCGGGATACAACCGGAAGGAAGCTGACCCTTGCGTCCGAGGAAAGACCATGTTCGCCGCCCTGCCGCCGGACCTGAACACGTTCGTGCTGGTCTTCGTCGAGGCCGCCGCGTTCGGGCTGCTCGGGATCGTGCTGCTCGCACTCGGGTTCAAGGTGTTCGAGAAGATCACGCCGAAGCTGGACGTCGAGGGGGAACTGGCGAAGGGGAACGTCGCGGTGGGGATGATGGTCGCCGCGGTGCTGCTCGGGCTGAGCGTCATCGTGGCCGTGTGCGTCGGGTGATGCGATGACCCGCATGAGCAAGACCGTCACGCTCGTCCTGCTGTCGGCCGCGATGCTGACGACGTGCTGCTGTTGCCTGAACCCGTGGTCCCGCGAAGAAGAACAGCGAGTGGACGAGAACGGCAACCCGGTCGCGGATTCGACCCACTCCACGACGTCCGGCGGCCGGTCGACGCACTCCTCCTTCCGGCGGTCGACCTCGCTCTGGCCGCTGCTCGGCGGGTCGTCGTACCGGTCGTCCCCGTCGTACAGTTCGCCGTCGAACGCGGGAACCACCACCCGCGGGGGGTTCGGGAGTTCCGGCTCGTCGTTCGGCGGCAGCTCGGCGAGTTGACCGCCGGCCGGGTCACGGGGGTTCCACCGATGCCGCTGTTGTTCGTCTACGGCACGCTGAAGCGCGGCGGCCGCAACCACCACCTCATGGCCGGCGGGCGGTTCCTCGCGGACGCCGTCACCCGGCCCGAGTACCGCGTGTTCGACCTGGGGCCGTACCCGGGGCTGGTGGAGAGCCCGGACGGCCTCGCCGTTCGCGGGGAACTGTGGGAGTTGGCCGCGGAGGCGATCCCGAAGTTGGATGCGTTTGAGGGTGCGGATTTCGCGCGGCGGCCGGTCGCGATTGCCGGCCGGGACGAACTCGTCGAGACGTACTTCTACGTCGCCCCCGTTCCCGAGAGCCGCCCGTCCGGGAGCGTGTGGCCGCAGCCGGACGGAGCGAGGTGACGGTTACGGGATCGAGTTCAGCTTCACCTCGAACACCAGGTCGCCGTTGTTGTAGGCCAGGGCGGACGGGATGTACAACCGCCGCACGCCGCCGACCTTCATGCCGGGCACGCCCTGGACGAACCCCTGGATCAGCGACCCGGTCTGCAGCACGGCCTGCAGCGGCTGGCCCTGGATCTGGCTGGAATCGAGCACGGAGCCGTCGGACACCTTGAACCCGATGTAGTCGAACGTGATCGTGTTCCCGACCGCCGCGGTCGCCCCGGAGCCGACGAACAGGTCTTCGATGATGAGCCCGTTGGCGGCCGGGGTGCCGTTCACCGTCGGGATCGTCGTGCTCAGCGGCGGGGCTTCGGTCGGCTGAGTCGGGTCGGTCGGGTCGGTCGGGTCGGTCGGGTCCGTGGGCGCGGCCGGGTCCGTCGGCGTCGCCGGCTGATCGGGGTTCGTCGGCGGGGTCGGGGTCGCGGGCGTCCGCGGCGGGGCACCGAACCGGAGGGCGTAGAAGTCCGCGTAGACGGCGTTCACCCCGGCCTGGACGCGGTCGTTGACCGCCTGGTCGATGTACGGCCCCAGAATTTCCCCGAGTGCCGGGTTCGCCGCCACCGCGCTTTGCAGCGCCAGTTGCCACTCGGCCAGGACGAACTCGGCGGCCCGGTTCGAGTCCGCCATCGAGGGCAGAACCTGCTGGAACAACTGGTAGAAGGTCTGGTCGAAGGGGTAGTTCTGGTTCGCGGCCAGGTTTTCGAGCCCGGCCTGCGAGAACGCCATCGTCTGCTGGGCCTGGAACACCTGGGCCGGCGAGATGGCCGGGTTGCGGCGGTCTTCGAGCGCGGTCAGCGTGGGGCGGAATCGGGTGGGGTTCATGCGAGTTGCTCCTCCGCGGGCACGCCGGGGCGTAGGGGCCGGGACCGTCCCGGTCAGCATAACCCCTCCCACCGTATCGGCAAACACCGCCGCCGTTCTGAAATCGCGCGCTTTTTCTTCAGCCGCCACCGACGCCGGAAGGGAAGTCCTCGGGCGATCGGAATTCTTTCGATTTCGTTTTCCGCCCCGGCCCCGCCCGGCATTACCGTGTGCGGAGACGTCTCGGAGGTCGTCATGCGACTCGGTTCGCTCGGGAGTGCGGTCCGCCACCTTCGCCGGCTCGACGACGCACTCGTCACCGACCGGGAATTGCTCGAAGCGTTCGCGGCCGGGGAACGGGGCGCGGCGTTCGGCCGGCTCGTCGAACGGCACGGGCCGATGGTGTACGGCGTCTGCAAGCGGGTGCTGCGGAACGCGGCCGACGCGGACGACGCCTTCCAGGCGACGTTCCTCGTCCTCGCGAGACAGGCCCGGTCCCGCGGGTGGCACGACTCGGTCGCGAACTACCTGTACGGCGTCGCGTACCGCACGTCGCTGCGGGCCCGCGGCCGGGCCGCCCGCCGGAAGCGCCACGAAGACCGCGTGCCGCCCCGCCCCGCGGCTCCCGGCGACGACCGCATCAGCCTGGACGAGCTCCGCGCCGCCGTCGACGAGGAACTGACTCGGCTGCCGGAAAAGTTCCGCCTGCCGGTTCTGCTCTGCTGCCTCCACGACCGGACCGTCGAGGAGGCCGCGACGACCCTGAACCTGCCGGCCACGACCGTGAAGGGCCGGCTCCAGCAGGGACGCGAACGGCTGCGCGACCGCCTCGCCGCGCGGGGGTTCACCCTCGGCGCGGGCGTGCTCGCGGCGCTCTCGACGGGCGGGACGGCGAGCGCCGTGCCCCCCAACCTGATGGCACTGACCCTCACCGCTGCGACGGCCGGACCCGCTTCGGGGCCGGTTTCCGTCCTCGCCCGACAGGAGTTCGTAATGGTGTTCTGGAAGAAAGTCCGCACGACCGCCGCGGCGGTGCTGGGAGTCGGTCTCGCCGTCGGCGGAGTCGCAACCGTGACGAGTTCCGCCGCCCCGGTGCCCAAGTCCCCCCCGGCCTCGCAAGTCGAGACCCCCGCCGCATCGGAGCCGGCCGAGGTGAACGGCCTGAGCG
>ERZ1066123.1297-NODE-1297-length-15349-cov-67.075193_pt1 | contig 15349 bp, 13 predicted proteins | sample MGYA00382770_ERZ1066123 | MGnify/ENA primary metagenome ERZ1066123 (study PRJEB33369, sample SAMEA5778353) | biofilm metagenome | biome: Industrial cooling water; feature: Water cooling tower basin; material: Biofilm | place: United Arab Emirates | collected...
CGCGGCCGTGGCCGACGTGCAGCGGGCCGTTCGGGTTGGCCGAGACGAACTCGACCGTGACCGAGTCCAGGGAGCCCGGCGCGCCCCGTCCGTAGGCCGCGCCCTGCTCGAACACCTTGCGGATCGTCGCCAGGCGGCAGCCCTGCGAGATGTGGAAATTGAGGAAGCCGGGCCCGGCGATGTCGACGCGGGCGACGTGCTGCGACTTCGGCAGCGCATCGACCAGCAGCTGGGCCGCTTCGCGCGGCTTCAGGCCGGCCGGCTTGGCCAGCATCAGGGCAAGGTTCGTGGCGTAGTCGCCGTGTTCGGGCGTCTTGGTGCGGTCGACGACGATGTCGGGCAGCGCGGCCTCGGCCGACAGCCGCCCGTGGCGGCGAAGGTCGAGCAGGGCCTGGGCGAGCAGTTCGCGGAGGTGGTCTTTCACGTCAGGGTCCGGGGCCGGGGGGGCCCGCGTGGGCAGCCGCGGAGTTTACCGGATGGGGCCGCGGTGGGCGGCTGTGCCGGGTCGGCATGACACACGGCTGTCACGAAACGCTCGTCGGCCTGTCATCCGCCGCGCCCAGCATGTCGGGGCTTCGGCGTGCCGGCCCGCCGCCGAACCGCCGCCGTCCCGGCCTGTTTCCGTTCCCATGGAGTTGCCCATGTCCGCCCCGATCCGCCTCACCCGCCTCGCGCTGGCCAGCGCCATCGCCCTCGCGGCCGTCCAGGCCCACGCCTCGGTCCGCATGTCGGAAGCCTTCGATGGCGGCTGGTTCGACCCCGCAGCCTCTGGCCGCGGCGTGCTCGTCGACTTCATCCCCAACGCGCAGCGCGCGGGCGGCACCTTCTTCGCCGCCGACTTCGTCTACGACAACGCCGGCAACCCGTTCTGGATCTCGCTGCAGCAGAACTGGTCGGAATTCCAGAACAGCTCGACCAACGTGCCCGTGCTTCGCAACGCCGCGGGCACCTGGGCGGCGCCGGGTGCGCAGGGCCTGACCCAGATCGGCACCGCGTCGGTCACGGTGAACAGCTGCAACCAGATCGTCATCAGCTACACGATGAACGCCGGCTCGGGCTTCGCGAACCGGACGCAGACCCTGCAGCGCCTCGGCGGCGCCGACGCCTCGGCCTGCGCCTTCCAGGAAGCGTTCACGGCCTGCCCGTCGTTCGCGACGCCGGCCCCGGCCGCGTTCGGCCCGCGCGCCTGCCTGCTGCCGGCGACGATCACCGGCGACCGCACGCTGTCGAACGCCGTCACCTGGGTCATGAACGGCAAGGTGCAGGTGGGTACGGACGTCGCGCAGGGCGGCACCGCCGCCACGCTGCGCATCCAGCCGGGCACGCTGCTCGTGTCGACCGGCGGCAGCGCCAACTCGTTCGACCACCTCGCGGTCAACCGCGGCTCGAAGATCTTCGCCGAGGGTTCGCGGGACTTCCCGATCATCATGACCACCGCCAACGAGCTGCCGGGCGCCCCGGCCGCCCCGGCGGCCGGCCAGCTGGGCGGCCTCGTGATCTCAGGCAACGCGCCGGCCAACTGCAACCCGAACTGCGTCTCCGAGTGGGACACCACCAACCGCTACGGCGGCACCGATCCGCGCGACAGCTCGGGCGTCGTGCGCTTCATGCAGGTGCGCTACGCCGGCTTCGTGTTCGCGCCCAACCGCGAGCTCAACTCGTTCACCTTCAACGCCGTGGGCACCGGCACCACGCTGGAGTACCTGCAGGCCTTCCGCGGCCAGGACGACGGCTTCGAGTGGTTCGGCGGCACCGTGAACCTGCGCTACGCGGTCGTGACCTGCCCGGGCGACGACGGCTTCGACTGGGACGAGGGCTTCACCGGCAAGCTGCAGTTCGGCGTCGTCGACCAGCGCGGCTGCGCCGGCCAGGACCACGGCTTCGAGCTCTCGAACAGCCCGACGAATGCCGACGCCAACCCGCGCGCCCGCGGCACGGTCGCCAACGTCACGCTCCGCGGCGCCGGCGGCACCAGCCGCGACGCGATCCAGCTCAACAGCGGCACCGGCGGCAACTTCTTCAACATCCTCGCGCAGGGCTTCACGCGCTCGTGCGTTTCGATCGAGGGCGTTCCGACCGAGACCGCGGCCGGCAATCCCGACCTCGGGCTGTCGGGCGTGCTCACGGCGAACAACCTGCGCGTGAACGGCTGCGGCGCCACGGCCCGCACCGGAGCCGGCCTGTCGGCGAACTACGCGCAGCGCTGGTTCGGCGCGCAGTCGGGCAACGAGGCGCTGACGACCGCCCCGCTCGCGGCCAACAGCTTCCTGCCCAACGGCGCCGCGCCCAGCGCGATGTTCCCGCCGGCCAATGCCAATGTTCCGGGCCTCAACGACTGGTTCATCGCGACCGACTACGTGGGCGCCTTCCGCAGCAACGCCGCGGCCGATGACTGGACGCTGGGCTGGGCCGCCCCGTTCAACCCGTAAGCGGTTGATGCGGTCGCCTTGACGGACCGCTGCGCGAAGGCCGACCTCCGGGTCGGCCTTCGCTTTTTTCGCGACGGCACGCGTCGCGGCTAGCGCGCGGCGTCGGCGATGTCGGCGAACGCGGCCAACACCATATGACCGTCGCGCGGTGGATGGGGGAAGCGTTCGGCGAGGCGCCGTGCCGTCTCGATCGCGCGCCGCGCGTTGTGGTCGCGCTGGGGGCCGAACGCGGCCCGCCCCTCGGGCGAGGCGAACCGGTGGAGGGTCTCGACATAGCGCTGCTGGCCCGAGCCGAGGAAAGCCAGGCAGGACGCGGCCGCGGCCGCGCCGTCGAGCGCGCGGCCGGCCCGCGCCTGCAGTTCGACCGCCAGCGCGGCCGCCTGCGCCGCGAACTCGACGTAGGGCGCGCCGATGGCGCCGGTATCGACGTCGGCCGCAATCCGCGCCACGCGCTCGGCTTCGACCGCGTCGTCGTCGCCGCGCCAGCCGGGGCGATGATCGTCGAGCCAGGCCGCGAGGCGATGGGCGAAGGCGCCGCGCGCCGCGTCATCGCCGTCGACGTCGCCGGCGGCAAAGGTGCTGCCGGCGATGGCGAGCCGCAGCGCGAGCCGGAGCCGACGATCCTCGAGACCGAGCGCCGCGAGCAGCCGCTCGGCCTCGGCGATGCTCGCCGCCTCGTTCGCCCCGACCGGGCCCACGCCGGGCCCGCGCTCGCGCTGCCGCAGGTCGTGGCAGGCGCAGAACAGCGCCAGCGCCTCGCGCGCCCCGGCGTCGAGCGGGGCGGCGGCGACGAGGGCGGGGAGGGTGCGCTCGAGCAGGCCCAGCGCGTGCGCGTCGTTGTGGTAGGCGTGCGGGTCCATCCCGTCTCGGCCGTAGCGCCGGGCCATGCGCAGTACGCCGATGCGGACCGCCAGCCGCACCGGCTCCCGCGCGATGCCCAGTTGCCGGCAGGCCGCGTCGGCGCGGCGCGACAGCGCGGCGCCCGCGCCGTTATCGGGCGCAGCGGCGGCTGGCGCGGCGGGAAGCGCCCGCTCGACGGCATCGGCCGGAGCGTCGAAGCGATCGTCGATCGGCATGGCGGCATCCGATGGCGGGACGGGGGGCACGCCGAGTATAGGCGGCGCTCACACCCAGCCGCGTTCCGCCATCGAGACCGGCGCGCCGTCGCCGATCACGAAGTGGTCGAGCAGGCGGATCTCCACGAGGCCGAGAGCGTCCTTGAGGCGCTGCGTGAGCATCCGGTCGGCGGCGCTGGGCTCGGCCACGCCGCTTGGATGGTTGTGGGCCACCACCACCGCCGCGGCGTTGACCGCCAGCGCCCGCTGGACGACCACGCGCGGATGCACCGTCGCGGCATCGATGCCGCCCTCGAACAGCACGTCATCGGCGATGACGCGATGCCGGTTGTCGAGGAACAGCACCGCGAACCGCTCGCGCGGCGACGCCCGCAGCCAGCGCTGGAAGTAGTCGCCCGCCTGCGCCGGCGACGCCAGCGCCGCGCCGCGGGCCAGATCGGCCCGGAGATGGCGCTGGGCCAGCGCCAGCGCGGCGTGCAGCAGGGCCGCGCGCGCCGTGCCGATGCCGGGCAGGCGGATCAGCTCACCCGGACTGCGGTCGAGCAGGGCGCGCAGCCCACCGCAGCGCGCGAGCAGCGACTGCGCGTGCGCCAGCGCATTGCTGCCGCGCGGGCCGGTGCCGAGGAACAGCGCGAGCAGTTCGGCGTCCGACAAGGCCTCGGCACCCCGGGCATGCAGGCGTTCGCGGGGTCGTTCGCTCTCGGGCCAGTTGCGTAGGGTCATGTCGCCAGCGTGGCGCGTCACCTCCGGTGCGGCCGTCCGGCATCGGCGCATGCTGCGGTAAGCTTCCGGCTCGTTCGGGATCGGAGCGCAGCGTGGCGGAATTGCACGGAGAGCGGGTGCTGCTGGGCGTCAGCGGGGGTATCGCCGCCTACAAGTCGGCCGATCTCGTGCGACGGCTTCGCGATGCTGGCGCCGAGGTCCGCGTGGTCATGACCGCGGGCGCCGCGCACTTCATCACCGCCACGACGCTGCAGGCGCTGTCGGGCCATCCGGTCCGCGATTCGCTGTGGGACCCCGCGGCCGAGGCCGCGATGGGGCATATCGAGCTGGCGCGCTGGGCGACCCGCGTGCTGGTGGCGCCGGCCAGCGCCGACCTGCTCGCGCGCCTCGCGCACGGGCGCGCCGACGACCTGCTGACGACGCTGTGCCTCGCCACCGAAGCGCCGCTCGCCGTCGCGCCGGCCATGAACCGCGTCATGTGGGCCCATGCGGCGACGCAGGCCAACGTGGCGACGCTGCGCGCGCGCGGCGTGTCCGTGTTCGGTCCGGATGCCGGCGACCAGGCCTGCGGCGAGGTTGGCGAGGGCCGCATGCGCGAGCCGGTGGCGCTGGTGGCCGATCTCGAGGCGCTCGTCACCGCGCGAACCGATCGCCTGCTCGCGGGTCGACGCATCCTCGTCAGCGCCGGGCCCACGTACGAGGACATCGATCCCGTGCGATTCCTCGGCAATCGCAGCAGCGGCCGCATGGGATTCGCCGTGGCGCAGGCGGCGGCGGACGCGGGCGCCACGGTCACGCTGGTGGCGGGTCCGGTGAAGCTCGCCACGCCGCGCGGCGTCGTCCGCGTCGATGTCCGCAGCGCCGCCGAGCTGCGCGAGGCGGTACTCGCGCGGCTGCCGGGCCAGGATGCCTACGTGGGCGCCGCGGCGGTGGCCGACTACCGCCCCGCGACCATCGCCGGACGCAAGATCAAGAAGGGCGACAGCGCGATGGTGCTGGCGCTCGAACGCACCGAGGACGTGCTCGCCGAGGTCGCCACCCACGCGCATCGACCGCGCTGCGTGCTGGGCTTTGCGGCCGAGACGCACGACGTCGACACCTACGCGCGCGCCAAGCTCATGGCGAAGAAGGTCGACGGCATCGCCGCCAACCGCGTCGGCGTGGCCGGCACGGGCTTCGACGCCGAGGACAACGCGCTGACCCTGCACTGGGCCGGCGGCGAGCGCGCCTTCGGCACCGCGGGCAAGGCCGAGTTGGCGCGCGGCCTCGTGGCGTGGATCGCCGAGCGGCTGGCCGACGCATGACCCGCGCCGTCGACCTCCGCATCCTCGATCCGCGCCTCGGGCGCGATTTCCCGCTGCCCGACTACGCGACGGCGCAGTCGGCCGGCATGGACCTCCGCGCCATGGTCGATGCGCCGCTGACCTTGGCCCCCGGCGACACCGCCCTCGTGCCCAGCGGCCTCGCGTTCCACATCGGGGATCCCTCGCTGTGCGCGGTGGTGCTGCCGCGATCGGGGCTGGGCCACAGGCACGGCCTCGTGCTCGGCAACCTCACCGGGCTGATCGACGCCGATTACCAGGGTCCGCTGATGATCAGCCTCTGGAACCGCAGCCGCGAGCCGCTCACGATCCAGCCCGGCGACCGCGTCGCGCAGCTGGTTTTCCTTCCCGTCGCGCGCGCGGCGTGGCGCGTCGTCGAGGCCTTCGACGCGTCGGCCCGCGGCACCGGCGGTTTCGGCCACACTGGAACGCGTTGACCGAGAGCCCGGCATGTCGAACGTAGAACGCCCCCGCCCGAAGATCCGCATCGCCAACATCGTGATCGCCGTCGTGGCGATCGTCGCCGGCGCCGCCCTCGCCTGGGGCGGATGGACGCTGCGCAGCGCGGCCAGCCTCGCCGAAGCGTCGGGCGAGGCCCGCGCGGCGGCGGGCGCGGCGCTGCAGTCGGCGCTGGCGACCGAACGCGCGCGCCTCGATGCGCAGCGCACGCTGCCCGGCGTGCGCGACGCGCTGCTGGCCGACGAGCCGGATCGCGCCCGCGCGGCCCTTGCCGGCGACTGGGTGGGCATCGAGGCGGTCGAGATCCACCCGGTCGATCTCGCGCCGGCCTGGGCCGAAGCCGAGCGCTTCGGCTACGGCAAGCTCGGCGTGCTCGTCGCGGCCCTCGATCGCGGCAGCGTGCAGGCCGCCGTGGTGCAGGACGCCGGCCGGCCCTGGCTTGCGCTCGCCGCGCCGGTGCCCGGCGACGGCGGCGTGATCGCGCTCGCCTACGTGCGGCGCCCGCTCGATGCGCTCAAGGCCAAGGTCGAGGCGGCCGCGCCGCAGGGTTCGTACGCGGCGCTGCGTCAGGGCAGCCGATCGCTGATCGAGGCGGGCGATCGCAGCCTCGCCGACGCGGCCGAGCGCGGCGCGCTGGCCATCGAGGGGAGCCGGCTGCGGCTGGTCGGCGCCTCGCCCTATGCCGATCCGGGCCTGTTCGGACTGAGCGGCCTTGCCGAGCTGATCGCCGGCGTGCTGGTGGCGCTGTGCGGATTCGCCCTCGTGCTGGTGCCGCGCGAACGCGCGAGCGCCTTCGCGAAGCGGCTCGGCGAGCGGCGCGCGAAGTCGCCCGCCGAGGCCGAGCCCACCCTCGCGGAGCTGCAGGCGCAGGCCGAGGCCGCGCCGCCGAAGCCGGCGCCGAAGCCCATCGAGGTGCGTCCCGCGACGCCGGACCTGCTCGTGGAGCGCAGCATCTTCCGCGCCTACGACATCCGCGGCGTCGTGGGCACCACGCTGAGCACCGACGTCGCCCGCCTGATCGGCCGCGCGGTGGGCGCATTGATGAAAGAGAAGGGCCTGCGCGGCATCGCGGTCGGCCGCGACGGCCGCGTCTCCTCGCCGGACATGGCGCGCGCGCTGATCGACGGCCTGCGCATGTCGGGCATCGACGTGACCGACGTCGGCATGGTGCCCACGCCGGTGGCCTACTTCGCCGCGCACGAGCTGCGCCTCGGCAGCGCGATTGCCGTCACCGGCAGCCACAACCCGCCCGACTACAACGGCTTCAAGATCGTCGTCGACGGCGAGACGCTCTCCGGCGGCGCCATCAGCGACCTGTACGCGCGCATCGCCGAGGGGCGCATGCCCGTCGCCGAGCGCCGCGGCGACCTCGACGCCATCGACATCGGCCAGGCCTACATCGACCGCATCGCCGGCGACATCCAGATCGAGCGCCGCCTGCGCGTCGTCGTCGACGCCGGCAGCGGCGTGGCCGGCGACCTCGGCCCGCGGCTGCTCGAGGCGATTGGCGCCGACGTCGAGACGCTGTACTGCGACATCGACGGCACCTTCCCGTTCCACCACCCCGATCCGAGCGACCCGCACAACCTCGAAGACCTCGTGCAGGCCGTGCAGCGCGCCGGCGCCGACCTCGGCCTCGCCTTCGACGGTGACGGCGACCGCCTCGGCGTCGTCACGCGGCAGGGCGAGATGATCTACCCCGACCGCCTGCTGATGCTGTTCGCCGCGGACGTGCTCGAGCGCAATCCGGGTGCCGCGATCATCTACGACGTGAAGTGCTCGGGGCACCTCGCCGGCTTCGTGCTGCGCCACGGCGGCAGCCCGCTGATGTGGAAGACCGGGCACTCGCTGATCAAGGCGAAGATGAAGGAGACGGCCGCCGAGCTCGCCGGCGAGATGAGCGGCCACTTCTTCTTCAAGGAGCGCTGGTACGGCTTCGACGACGGCCTCTACGCCGCGGCGCGCCTGCTCGAGATCCTCGCCACCCGCGCCGAGGAGCCGGAAGAGGTCTTCGACGAGCTGCCGAAGGCGGTCAGCACCCCCGAGCTGAAGATCGCGATGGACGAAGGCGAGCCGCACGCATTCATCGAGACGTTCACCGCCAGCGCCCGCTTCGAGGGCGCGCGCGTATCGACGATCGATGGCGTGCGCGCCGACTGGCCCGATGGCTGGGGCCTCGTGCGGGCCTCGAACACCACGCCGATCCTCGTGCTGCGCTTCGAGGCCGACAGCGAAGATGCGCTCGCGCGCGTGCAGCAGGGTTTCCGCGACGCGATGCTGGCCGTGCGCAGCGACCTCGTGCTGCCGTTCTGAGGCCTTAAGGCGAGGGCGCGGCGTCCTGCGTGCGCGCCGCCTGGCGCTCGCGGAACAGGGCGACAAGACGTTCCAGTTCCTCGCCAAGCACCTGCTTCTCGGCCGCGCGCTCGATGCGCGCCTGCTCCTGGTTCTGAACCTCATCGCGCAGCTCGCGGATCACCGCGACGGTGCGCTCCGGCACCGGCCGCCCGGAGAGCTCGGCGTCGCCCGCCAGCGCCAGCTGCTGCTGCAGGCTGCCGCGCTGCGCATCGATCGCCGCCTCGAGGCTCTCCAGCGTTTCGTCGATGACCTGCTGGCGTTCGACGTACGCGGCGCGCAGGTCCGCTTCGGTCCGGAAGCTGCTGACCTTCGCTTCCTCGGCGCGGCGCGCGTTCTCGATGCGCGCCTTCGTCTCGGCCTCGCTCATCGCCGCGGCTTCGGCGGCGCGGCGTTCATCGGCCGTCAGCGCGCGGCCGATCTCGTTGCGCACCAAGCCGGTCGTCGCGCTGAGCTCGGCGCGCGCCTGGTTCACGACGTCTGGCGGCAACGCGTCGGTGTAGTGCACCTTGCCGGTCGAGTCGACCCAGCGGTACAGCTTTTTCTCGGCGCTCCCCGCCGAATCCTGCGCCACCGCGACCCCGGTCGCGAGCAGCGCGAGGGCCGCGGCCAGCGCCAGCGGCGGGAACATTACTGAGGATGCGTTGGGGCGTGTCATGGCCATTCAGCCGTCGATCGAACCGTACTGCGAACGATACGCCAGCAGCCGCTCGCGATGCAGGGCCAGCTCGGGGCGGTCGGCCACGAAGGTGAAGAGATCGTCGAGCCGCGCCACCGCCACCACCGGCACGCCGAGCGCCGCCGAGGCCTCGGCGGCCGCCGAGCGCTGGCCCTCCGCACCGCGCTCCTGCCGGTCCAGCGCGATCAGCACGCCGCAGGGCGTGCCGCCGGCCGCGCGGATGATCTCCACCGACTCGCGCACGGCGGTGCCCGCGGTGATCACGTCGTCGACGATCAGCACGCGGCCCTGGAGCGGCGCGCCGATCAGCGTGCCGCCCTCGCCGTGGGTCTTGGCTTCCTTGCGGTTGAAGGCCACCGGCACGTCGCGGCCGCGCTTCGCCAGCGCCACGGCCAGCGCCGTGGCCAACGGGATGCCCTTGTAAGCCGGGCCGAACAGCATGTCGAAGCCGATGCCGCTTTCGAGCAGGGCCTCGGCGTAGCAGTCGGCAAGGCCGGCGAGCGTGCCGCCCGTACTGAACTGCCCGGCGTTGAAAAAGTACGGGCTGGTGCGGCCGGATTTCAGATGGAACTCGCCGAAGCGCAGCGCCTCGGCGCGCAGCGACAGCTCGAGGAAGGCTTGGCGATAGGCGCCCACGCGCGCTCCGGGCTCATGCAGGAAGGCGCTCAGGCTAGCGGATCGCGCCGCGGCGGCCCACCCCCGCGCGGCGCGATCGGCGACAATCCGGGCATCGCGTGCCAACGGACCCTCGATGCGCCTCTGCAGCTTCAACGCCAACGGCCTGCGCTCCGCCGCGAGCAAGGGCTTCTTCGAGTGGTTCGCTGCGCAGAACATCGACGTGCTCTGCGTGCAGGAGACCAAGGCGCAGGCGCACCAGCTCACCGACGCGCTGTTCCGCCCCAACGGGTACCACGTGGCCTTCCGCGACGCGTCGACGAAGAAGGGCTACTCCGGCGTCGCCATCTACAGCCGCCTGAAGCCCGACGCCTACGCGACGGGCTTGGGCTGGACGCCGTTCGACGAGGAAGGCCGCTGGCTCGAAGCGCGCTTCGGGAATCTCTCCGTCGTCTCGCTGTACCTGCCGTCCGGCAGCTCGGGCGAGGAGCGGCAGGGCTTCAAGTTCGAGGTGATGCGCTGGTTCCGACCGCAGCTGCAGGCGCTGCTGAAGAGCGGCCGCGACGTCGTCGTCTGCGGCGACTGGAACATCGCGCGTACGCCGATGGACATCCGAAACGCCAAGTCGAACGAGAAGAACTCCGGCTACCTTCCGGAAGAGCGCGCGTGGCTCACCGCGCTGCTCGAGGAGGACGGCTGGGTCGACGCCTACCGCCGCCTGCGCCCCGATGGGCAGGCGTACACGTGGTGGAGCCAGCGTGGCGCCGCACGCGCCAAGAACGTGGGCTGGCGCATCGACTACCAGCTGGTCAGCCCCGGCTTGGCATCGCGGCTGGAGGACTGCGCGATCCATCCGGAGCCGCGCTTCTCCGACCACGCTCCCTTCGTCGTCGACTACCGCGACGCCTGAACCCGGGGCCGTTCGCATGAGCCGTCGATCTTCGCTGGAGCGCCTGCACCGCCTCGCGGTGGTCATGGTGCTGGGCTTCGCGTCGGGACTGCCGCTGGCGCTGGTCGGCGGCGCCATGCAGGCCTGGCTGACGGTGGAGGGCATCGACATCGCGACCATCGGCTTCTTCGCGCTGGTCGGCGTGCCGTACACGTTCAAGTACCTGTGGGCGCCGCTGATCGACCGCTTCGAGCCGCCCGGCCTCGGGCGCCGCCGCGGCTGGATCGTGCTGACCCAGCTGCTGCTCGCCGCCGCGCTGTGGGGCATGGCGCAGATCTCCCCGAGCCTTCAGACGCAGGTCTTCGCGGCCGTCGCCGTCGGCGTGGCGCTGCTGTCGGCCACGCAGGACATCGCGATCGACGCCTATCGGACCGAACTGCTTGCGCCGGCGGAACGCGGGCTCGGCGGGTCGCTGACGGTGCTGGGCTATCGGCTGGCCATGGTGCTGTCGGGCGGCGTCAGCCTGATCTGGGCGGGCCAGTGGGGCAGCTGGGCCGAGGTCTACCAGGTGATGGCCCTGATCATGCTCGGGGCCGCGGCCTTCTCCGCCGTTGCGCTGCCGGGACTCGCGCCGCTGCCGCCGCGCGAGCTCGCCGGGCCGTTCCGCGAACTGCTCGGCTTCGTCGCGCTGCTGGCCGGCGTCTACGCCGGCGTCCGCCTCGCCGGCCTGCTGCTGGGGGCCGTCGGGGTCGATCCCGGCACGGAGGAGCGCTGGCAGCGCCTGCTGCTGCTGCTCGCGCAGATCGCCGGCGCGCTGTCGCTCGGTCTTCTCGCGGCGCGGCGCGGCGACATCGGCGGGGTGCTGCTCGGCCTTGCCGTCGGCGATGGGCTGCTGCGCGCGTTCGGCGGTGCGGGCGCCCATCCAGGGACGGCCGCGCTGCTGCTGCCCGCGCTGGCCTTGGCCGGTCATCGCCTGCTCGCCCCGCGCGCCCGCTTCGAGACGCTCACCGTCGGCCTCGCCAGCTACTTCGCCCAGCCGGGCGCCTGGGCGTTCCTGGCCATGATCGTGCTCTACAAGATCGGCGACGCCTATGCGATGAGCCTCGGCACCACCTTCCTGATGGGCGGGATGGGCTTCCCGCAGGCCGAGGTGGGCATCGCCAACAAATCCATCGGGCTGCTGATGACCATCGTCGGCGCAACGCTCGGCGGCCTGATCATGCTGCGGGTGTCGCTGTACCGCGCGCTGCTGGCCTTTGGCGTGCTGCAGCTGGTCAGCAACCTCGGCTATTGGGCGCTCGCGCACTACGGTGCCGGCGCACTCGGGGTGACGCTGCTGCCGGCGTTCGACCTGCTGATCGTCTCGCTGGACACGCCGACCGCGCTCGACACCCTGCTGCTCGTCGCAATCGGCGTCGACAACCTGTCGGGCGGCATGGGTACGGCGGCCCTCGTCGCGCTGCTGATGGGCCTGTGCAATGCGCGCTTTTCGGCAACGCACTACGCGCTGCTGTCGGCGTTCGCGGCGCTGGGCCGGGTGTTCGTGGGGCCGCTTGCCGGCGTGCTTGCCGCGGAGATCGGCTGGGCGTGGTTCTTCCTGAGCTCCCTGCTGGTTGCCGCTCCCGGCGTTTGGATGGTCTGGTGGCTGCGCCGCGAGATCGACGCGCTGAGCACGCCGCCGGTGGCCGTGAAGGCGTAAGCTCGCAGTCCGCCCCCACTTTCTGGTGCAGGCCCGCCCCCCATGGCCGACTTCCTCGTCCGCGACATCGATGAGCGCGTCGCCGAAAGGCTCAAAGAGCTGGCCCGACAGAAGGGCTGGCCGCTCAACGACGTGATCCTCCACCTGCTCAAGCAGGCGTTGGGCATGGCCGAACCCGAGCCGCCGCCGGTTCCCGGCGATATCGCGCGGCTCCGCGGCGCCTGGAACGACGAGGAGGCCCGCGCGTTCTACGAGGCCATGAACGCGATGACCGAGCTGCCCGACGACGCGCCGGCCTACGTCAAGGGCGCCGAGCCCCCGAAGTAGCCGGCACCCGTGCGACCGGGGGCGATGACCCCCAGAACGCGCGGACCTGCCGCGCCCGTGACCTCCGGTCGATTGCCGGCCCGACCCTCGAGGGTCTGGGCCGCCAGCCAAGCGAAGCCGGCTGCTTCCACGGCGTCCGGATCGACGCCGTGGACGGCGCTCGACTCCACGCGGATGCCGGGCAACTGCGCCGCGAGGCGCGCCATCAGCGCCGCGTTGTGGACGCCGCCGCCGCAGGCGATCAGCCGCTCCGTTGCCGCCTGGTTCGCCCGTAGCGCCTCGGCGATGCTGCGCGCGCTCAGTTCGACCAGCGTCGCCTGGACGTCCGCCGGCGACTCGTCGCCGCGCAGGCGCTCGCGCAGCCAGCCCAGGTGGAACTGGTCGCGGCCGCTGCTCTTGGGCGGTGGCAGCGCCAGCCAGGGCTCGGCGAGGCAGCGCTCGAGCAGCGCGGGCAGTACGCGGCCGGTGAGGCCCCAAGCGCCTCCGCGGTCGAACGGGGCTCCGGTGTGCTCGAGGCACCACGCGTCCATCAGGCCATTGGCCGGCCCCGTGTCGAAGCCGCGCACCGGGCCATCGGGCGGGAGCAGCGTCAGGTTGCCGATGCCGCCGAGGTTCAGCACCGCGCGGCGCTCGCGCGCGCTGCCGAGCACGGCGGCGTGGAAGGCGGGCATCAGCGGCGCACCCTCGCCGCCGGCGGCGACGTCGCGGCGGCGGAAGTCGGCCACGACGTCGATGCCCGTGCGCTCGGCGATCACGTTCGGGTCGCCGACCTGCAGCGTGAACCGATGCGGCGGCCGGGGTCGATGCCGCAGGGTCTGGCCGTGGGAGCCGATCGCGCGCACGTCGGCGATCGCGACGCCAGCCTCGGCGACCAGCGCCAGCGCGGCGGCGGCGAACGCCTCGCCGACGACCACGTCCAGTGCGCCGAAGGCATCGAGATCGAGCGTCGCGTCGACCTGCGACACGCGGAGGATGGTGGCCCGCAGGGCTGCGTCGTAGGGCGTCGTTCGCGCGGCCAGCACGTGCACGCGAGGCGTCGGGTCCGCGTCGGTCGCCGCGCGGGATTCGCCCGGCTCGACGCGCAGCAGGGCGGCGTCGATACCGTCGGCGCTGGTGCCCGAAATCAGCCCGATGAACAGCGTCACGGCAACGCCCGGACGGCGCGCATCGCGCGGACCCGCCGCATCGTCCGCATCACCGCCCGGCGAGCTGGAAGCCTTCGATGCGCTTGAGCTGCGCGAGCGCCGGCGCCGTGGCGCGCCGGAACTCCGCGAGCGCGGGTCCGGTCAGCGGCTCGGGCTTGGGCATCGTCACGGTCAGCGGATTGCGGTGCACGCCGTTGACGCGGAATTCGTAGTGCAGGTGCGGGCCCGTCGCCATGCCGCTGGCGCCGACGAAGCCGATCGTCGCGCCCTGCCGCACGCGCTGTCCGACGCGGTAGGGGCCGAGCCGCGACATGTGGGCGTACAGGGTGGTGATGCCATTGCCATGATCGAGCACCACGGTGCGGCCGTAGCCGCCCTGCCAGCCCGCGAACTTCACCCGCGCGTCGCCGGCCGCGAAGATCGGCGTACCGACCGGCGCCGCGTAGTCCACGCCGTTGTGCATGCGCATGCGGCCGAGGATCGGGTGCCGGCGCGCGCCGAATCCCGAGGTCAGGCGCGCGAACTCGATGGGCGTCCGCATGAAGCTCTTCCGCAGCGGCCGGCCGTCGAGGTCGAAGAACTCGGCCTTGCCGTCGCGCTCGAAGCGGACCGCGGTGTACGCCTTGCCCTGGTTGACGAAGTTGACGGCCACGACGCCGCCGTCCCGCACGCGTTCGCCCTCGCGCCAGATCTCCTCGTAGACGATCTGGAAGGTGTCGCCTTCGCGGATGTCCTGCGCGAAGTCGATGTCGAACTGCAGCGCCTTGACCATCTCGTTCATGACGCCCGGGCCCAGGCCTGCCTTCGCGCCATCGGCGAACAGTGACGACTTGATCGTGCCGCCGGCGACCACCACGCGACGCTCCACGGGCCGCTCGATGACTTCGCGCTGCACGCCGTCGGCGGACACCGCGAGCTTCACCCGCTGCGAATCGCCGTGGTCGAAGCGGAGGCCCTTGAGCTCGCCGTCGGCTCCGATCTCGAAGGCGAGTTCGCTGCCCACCCGCAGCCGCGACGCCATCTGCTGGGCTTCGGGAACCTCGAGCACGCGATGCATCGTGCGGGCCGACAGGCCCAGATCGGCGAAGAGGCTGCCCAGCGTTTGACCCTGCGCGACCCGCACCGTCTGCCACTCGCTGCGCGGGGTGACGATGTCGGTGGCGGCCTTCGGCGCGGGCGGGAGTGCGATCGCGTGCGTGACGGTGTCCGGGCTTGCGCGGTCGTCCATCGCGCCGTCCAGTGCGGGGACGATCGACCCGAGGCTGATCGCCAGCGCGCCGGCCAGAGCGAGAACGAGAGCGCGCGGCGCCGTGGGCGCGAAGCGATGGGCGAGGGACAAAGCGCGACTCCGGACAGCGGGACGCCGGTACGTTACCCACACCGGAAAACCATCGTCAAACCCTTGAACGGCTTGGATTTTTCGACGCCCAGCATTTAACCTGAGGTTAACGCGCAGGGCCGCCCCGTGGCCCGTGTTCTCCTCTCGACTGCCCGGTTCGCCACCCCATGACCTCCCTCGATACGGCCATCGCGCAACTGGCGCGCGGCGCCGAAGACATCATCAAGCGCGACGACCTAGAGGCCCGCCTCGCGTCCGGGCGCCCGCTGCGCGTCAAGGCCGGCTTCGACCCGAC
>ERZ1066123.1298-NODE-1298-length-15329-cov-17.824146_pt1 | contig 15329 bp, 13 predicted proteins | sample MGYA00382770_ERZ1066123 | MGnify/ENA primary metagenome ERZ1066123 (study PRJEB33369, sample SAMEA5778353) | biofilm metagenome | biome: Industrial cooling water; feature: Water cooling tower basin; material: Biofilm | place: United Arab Emirates | collected...
TGCGGTGGCCACGGTCGCCATACCGGCCATGAATCGGCGGCGGGTCACGTCCATTGCTCTGCTCCGTGCGAGATGTGCGACGCGCACGGCCAGGACCCGCCCATCGGGCCCCGGCCGTGCGCGCGCGCTGTTCTCGCACGGGTCGTGCCGGCTGGCTCTCCGACGCGCGCGGCGGCACGAGGGGGTGCGCCCGGCCGCGGCCGGTGCCATCGTGCAGCCGTTCCCCACGAAGCCCCCTGCACCGGATCGCGCGATGTCGAAGCGACGCCTCCCGCCCCAACCCGCGCGCGACGCCCTCGTCGCCGCCGATCCCGCCATCGCCCGCATCCACGACGAGCTCCGCGCCGCGGTGCAGGAGCTCGCGCGCAGCGAGCAGTTCGAGTCGTGGGACCACCTGAACGCCCGCCTCGCCGAGGTGGTCGCCGAGATGAACGCGCGCCCGGAGCGCGACTTCGGCGGGCTGTCGCCGAACGACGTGCACCGCCTCGTCGGCGCGCCGTGGCCCCCGCGTGGCGGCCCGGTGACCGTCGCGCGCGACCTCCCCGCCGCCGCGGTGCGCGATCACCCGGCCGTGCGCGACATGCGCGTCCTCCTCGACCTGCTCGCGGACGAGGGCACGGTCGCGCTGACGACGAAGCGGCGCGCGCTCCCGGCGAAGGCCGCGCGTGCGTGGCTGGCACGCCGCGGCGACGATGGCGCCCCGACGCACCCGTACGACCTGCTGCGCCGCGATGGCACCGCGCCCCGCACGCTGGTCCGCGATGCCGATCTCGGCCTGGTCGAGCGCGTCGTCGAGGCGGCGATCGATGCCGCGCTCGTCGACGTCGACGCGGTCGGGCTCGTCCTCACCGAGGCGGGGCGACGACTCCGCGACCCGCGCAAGGCCGGCGTGCTCTGGGAGCTCCTCGTGCGCACCGCCTTCACCGTCGCCGACTTCGGCCCGTTCGCCGTCCCGCCGATCGGCGCGCCCTCGCTCCAGGCGGGGATCGCGTACACCCTCTGCCGCTTCCAGCGTCTCGACGACACGTGGCGCGACGTGCAGGAGCTCACCGAGCTCCTCGTCCTGCCCGCGACGCTCGACGCGGTCGATCGGATGGCCGACGCGGAGCAGCTGGAGATCGACGTGATGGCGACCGCCGTCGACCTCTACGTGCTCATGCCGCTGGTCAACCTGGGCCTCGCCGAGTGCGCGCCCGACGAGCGAGAGCCGCGCGAGCCCGGGACACCGCCGCGCTTCCGGTACCGACCGAGCACGCTCATGCGTCGCACCGTCCGGTTCGAGGTCGGCGCGGTACACTGATCGGCGTCCGCGCGCGTCGTGCGGGAGCAGGGGGGTCCCGGTGAAACCCCGCCCCCGTTCCCGCGTCCTGTCGGCATGCCCCGCCGCCCCACGCGCCTCAAGGGAACGCATCGCCCCTGGCCCGCCCCGCTCCTCCTCCCCGCCGGCGCCGGCGCGCCGCCGCACCCCGAGGCCCGGCTCCTCGCCCTCACCGGCGACGTGCACTGCACGGGTCCGTGGACGATGCCGCCCCGCTTCGCCGTCAAGGCGTTCCTCACGGACCTCGTGCTCGACCTCCGCGAGGTCGTCATCCCTCCGGACGCCACACTCGACGTCGACACGGTGCTGGCCCAGGTGACCATCATCCTCCCGCCCGGCGTCCTCGTCACCGTCCTCGCCAGCGACGGCGCGGGCGACGTGAGCGACCGGCGGCCCGCGGCGGATCGCGGGCTCGGCGGACGCGAATCGACACGGCTCGTCCTCACCGCGTTCGTCCTCTTCGCCAGCATCGAGCTGGTGGGCGGCTGACGCGCCCCTTGCCCGAGGCCGCCGCGCCCGGTGATGCTCCCCGCATGCTCCGTCCCGCCCGGCGCGCCGTCGCCTGCCTCGCCGCCGTCACCGCGCCCGTCGCCACGATCACGGTCGCCCTCGTCGCGGCGCCGTCGCCCGCCCGCGCACAGGCGCTCCGCCCGATCGGCACGACCGCCACCGGCAACCCGGTGCTCCTCGAGCCGCGGAGCGTGCGCCGCGCCGGCGACACCGTCACCGCGACGGTGCGCGTGCGCTTCGCGAAGCCGACGCGCACCCCGCAGGGCGAGGTGCGCGCCTCGCGCACGATCGCGCGCTTCGACTGCGCGCGGCGGCAGGTCGCGGTCGTCGAGAACTGGTACTTCACCGACGAGCGCGGCACCGTCGAGTCGAGCCACCGCAAGGTCGGCATCCCCGGCTGGTCGACCGCGATCGGCGGATCGATGACGGCCGTCGCGCTGGAGCACCTGTGCCCCACGCGCTGACGCGCACGCGCCGCGCGCGCGCCGCCGGCCGCGCGTCCGCAGTGGCGACGCTCGCGTTCGTGACGCTCGCGCTGGCGACCTGCGTGCCCGCCCTCCGTGCGCAGTCGCCCTTCGAGTCGCTCGGCATGACGATCGTCGGCGAGACGCCCGGCGGCGCGCGCGTCTACGTCGACCCGCGCACCGTCATCCGCCGCGACGGGCGCGTGACGGCGACCGTCTTCGTCCGCTTCAACCGCCCCGTGCCGACGAAGGACGGCACGATGCGCAGCATGCGCGCGATCGCGCACTTCGAGTGCCGCGCGCGCCGCATGGCGCTGGCCGAGGACTGGACCTTCAGCGACTTCGACGGCAAGGACCTCCTGCGCTACGAGCGCTCGACGGTGCAGGGCTTCGAGCGGCGCTACGACCCGGCGGTGCGCGGCTCGCTCGCCGCGCTCTCGCTGCAGCACTTCTGCGGCGAGCCGCGCCGGGGCTGACGCGGGAGCGGCGACGCGCGAGGTCGCGCGCGCCTGCGACGCACGGCCCTCGCCACGTTACGCGCGACCATCGATCCAACCCGTTGCCGCGCCCGCTCGTTTTCGCGGCATGCTCCGCCATGCCCATCCCCGCACCGGGCGTGCGCTCGCCGGCGCGACGCTCGCCCTCCTCGCGGGCGCCGTCGCGCTCCCGGCGCAGCGCCGCCCGGCACCCAGCGACAGCGCCGCGCGCCGCGCGGCCCGCGACACCATGCGCGCCCGCGCCCTCGGCACCGTGCGCGTCATCGAGCGCGCCGACGACCTCCCGCGCTGGGGCGGCTCGGCCACGGTCCTCGGCCGCGAGGTGCTCGACCCGGCGCGCACCTGGACGGTCGAGGAGGCGCTCCGCGCCGCCCCCGGCGTCCACACGCGCATCGAGGACGGCATGGGGCTGCGCCCGCACATCGGCATCCGCGGCCTCGACCCGCTCCGCTCGCGCAAGGTGCTCCTGCTGCAGGACGGGATGCCCTTCGTCCTCGCCCCCTACGGCGACAGCGACGCCTACTTCGCCCCGCCGCTCGACGGCGTCGAGCGCGTCGAGGTGGTGACCGGGGCGGGACAGGTGCGCTTCGGGCCGCAGACGATCGGCGGCGTGATCAACCTCGTCTCGCGCCCGATCCCCACCGCCTTCACCAGCGACCTGCGCCTGCAGGGTGGCGCCCCCGGGCTCCTCACCGCGCAGGCGCGCGTCGGCGGCGCGCGCGGGATCGCCGGCGGCGACGTCGACGTCCTGCACAAGCGCGGCGAGCTCGCGCGCGACGCGACGGCCAGCGAGGTGAGCGACGTCACGCTCCGGGGCGCGCTCACCGCCCAGCGTCGCTCGCTCCTTGTCCGGCTCAACGCGCACGACGAGCGCACGCGCGCGCCGTACACCGGGCTCACCGAGGCGGAGTGGGCGGCGAACCCGCGCGGCAACCCGTTCGTCAACGACCGCTTCACCACGCGCCGCCTCGCGCTCGGCACGACGTTCACGCAGCGCGTCGGCGACGCGGCCGAGTTCACGACGCGCGCCTACGCCTACCGCATCGAGCGCCGGAACTGGCGCCAGAGCGGCAACTCCGCGCAGCGCCCGAACGACGCGAGCGACCCGAACTGCGGCTCGATGGCGAACCTGCTCACCACCTGCGGCAACGAGGGGCGGGTGCGCGACTACGACGTCGTCGGTGTCGAGCCGACCCTGCGCGCCCCGCTCCGGCTCGCGGGGCTCGACGCGACGAGCGACATCGAGATCGGCGCGCGCGTCCTGCTCGAGCGGCAGGACCGCCGGCAGGTGAACGCGGCGACGCCCGCCGGGCGCGTGCCGGGCCCGGCGACCGACCGCAACGCGGGGCTCGTCGAGGACAACCTGCGCACCGGCGCGGCGGCGAGCGTCTTCGTGCAGCCGCGGCTCGTCGCCGGGGCGGTGACGGTCACGCCGGGGCTCCGCTACGAGCGCGTGGAGATCCGTCGCACCAACCGCCTCGCCGTCCCGGGGAATCCCGACGGCGTCACCGGGCGCACGATCGTCGAGCAGTGGATCCCGGGGGTGAGCGTGGCGTGGACGCGCGGGCGCGACCTGACGCTCTTCGCCGGCGTCCACCGCGGCTTCGCCCCGCCGCGCCCGGAAGATGTGATCAGCAACACCACCGGCGGCACCGTGGAGCTCGACGCGGAGCTGAGCTGGAACCAGGAGCTCGGCGCGCGCGGCGCGATCGGGTCCGGCGCGACGTGGAGCGCGACGGCGTTCCGCATGGCGTTCGAGAACCAGATCGTCCCCGCGAGCACCGCCGGCGGCACCGGCGCGCTCGTCACCAACGCGGGGCGCACGCTGCACGTGGGCGGCGAGGCGTCGCTCGCGATCGAGCGGCCGCTGCGCGCGGGGTCGGCGCATCGCCTCGTGCTGCGCGGCACGGCGACGTGGCTCCCCGTCGCCCGCTTCGAGGGGACGCGCTTCGCGTGGATCGGCACGGCCGCCCCCGACGTCGTCGGCAAGGTCTATCCCGACCCCAACCCGGCGCGCGGGCGCACGCGCGTCCCCACCACCGGCAACCGCCTCCCCTACGCCCCCGAATGGCTCGCCTCGGCCGCCGTCGGCTGGGCGCACGCGAACGGCGCGTCGCTCACGGTCGAGGCGGTGCATACCGGGCGGCAGTTCGGCGACGCGGTCAACACCACGGTCCTCGTCCCCGACGGGCAGCAGGGGCCGATCCCCGCGGTCACCGTCTGGCACGCGAGCGCGCAGCTCCCGGTGCCCGGGACGCGGACGCTGCTCTTCGCCTCGGTGCGCAACCTCGCGAACGAGACCTATCTCGTCGACCGCTCGCGCGGGCTCATGCCCGGCATGGGGCGCGTCGTCTTCGCGGGGCTGCGCGTGGGGCGCTGACGGTGACGCGCGGGCGGGGGCACGGGGCGCTACACTCCGCGCCATGACCACGACCCGACGCGCCCGACGCCCCCTCCTCGCGACGGCGCTCGTCCTCGCGCCCCTCGCGACCACGCTCGGCGCGCAGGGCGGCGCGCCGCCCGGGCAGGAGGCGCTCGCGCTCGCGTACCTGCGGGTCGATCACGCGGTCGCCGCGCGCCCGCTCGCGCCCGACGCGGTCGCCCCCTTCCACGCCGCCTTCGACCGCGCGACGCTCGCCTTCTTCACCGGACGTGCGGCGCAGGCCACGGCGACGCTCGACTCGCTCGCGCGCGTCGCCGCGGGCTCCGACGCCGCGTACGCGGCGGCCGACCGCGAGGCGCGCACCGCGCTCGCGCAGGCGCCGATGAGCGTGCGCCGGCTCGTGGTCGGCGGCGACACGATCCCGTGGCGCCTCTTCGTTCACACCGGCGGCGGCTACGCCGCGCGCGCGCCGCGCCCGCTCGTCGTCGCGCTCCACGGCGCCGGGACGAACGAGCACGCCTTCTCGATCGCCTACGGCGCCGGCGAGCTGCTGCGCGTCGCGCAGGCCCGCGGGCTCGTCGTCGCCATGCCGTTCACCAACGCCTTCACCCGCGACGGCGGCGCGCGTCTCGACGCGCTGCTGCAGGCCGTGGCCGAGGCGACGCCGGTCGACACGACGCGCATCGCGCTCGTCGGCCACTCGCTCGGCGGGATCGTCGGCTCGCAGCTCGCGGCCGCGCGCCCCGCGCGCGTCGCGGCGCTCGCCTGCCTCGCCGCCCCCTGCCCGGCGGTGCCGGGGGTCGAGGCCCCGGTGCTCGCCGTCGCGGCCGAGGGCGACCTCGTGATCCCGCTCGCCCGCGTGCGCGGCGCCGTCGAGGCGGCGCGTGCGGCGGGACGCCCCGCCGTCGAGCTGCGCACGCTCCCCGGCCAGGGGCACACGCTCATGGTCGGCCCCGCCCTCGCCCCGGCGATCGACTGGCTGCTCGCGCGGCTGCGGCGCTGACGCGCACCGACGCGACGCGTGCGCGGCGTGCGCGTGCGCGTGCGACGCGCGCGTGAACGCGCGTTCCGCCCGCAACGAAATGCGTGCTCGTTCGTCATGCGGGCGACACCACGCGCGCATCGACGGGGAGGCGCGCGCCACGGTGACCGTCCGGGACCATGCCGCGCATCACGCCTGACCACGATCGCGAGATCGTCGCCCCGCTCGCCGCGGCCCTCGCGGTCGTCGGCGTGCAGGAGCTGCGGCACCCGCTCCTCCCCGACGCGGTCGCGACGCTCGCGCCGACCGGCGCGGTCGAGCCGACGCCCGCGCTCGACGCCCTCCCGGCAGCGCTGCGGCAGGCCGAGCGCGCGCGCGAGGCCGAGCGCACGATGCGCGCGATCGGGCTGGTGCTCGCGGGGATCGCCTGCCCGCTCGTCGGCGCGTTCGCGGGACGCGCGGCGCTCCCGCTGGTCGCGCTCCCGACGACGTTCGGCCTCGTCGTCGGCGGCGTGGGCGGGGCCGCGGTCGGCTGGCGCGCCGTCGCCGCGCGGCTGAACGGGCTCCTCGACCCCGCGCGGGCCACCGCAGGTGCGGCGAAGCGGCTCGCCGACGAGGCGCTCCGCGCCCGCGCGCTCGAGGCGTGGCGCGCCGACGGCCCGCTCACGACCGCGGCGATCGCCACCGCGCAGCGCGCGCTCGCCGAGCGCCCCGCGGGCGACGATCCGGAAGACTGGGAGGCGCTCCGCGACGCGCTCGCCGTCGCGGAGGTCGACGTCGCGCGCGCCCGCTCGCGGGTCGGCGCGCGCGTCGCGCGGTCGCCCGCCGCGCCGGCGGTGCCCGAGGATCCGCACGCCCCCGTGCGCGGCGAGTCGGGGCGCGAGGTCGTCCCGCCCGAGCCGCCCGCGCTGAGCGACGAGCGCAAGGCGCTCATCGACGCGTTGCAGGCGCGGATGCCGACGCGCCCGCCGAAGGGCGCGGCGGCGCGCTGAGCGTGCCGCGGCGCGGGACGCACGTGGCCCGCGCGCGCCGTCGGTGTCGCCCCGCCGCGCCCTCCCGCGCGCTTGCCGCTCCCCCCCGTGGCGGCGACCTTTCACGGCTCCGATGCGCCCCCTCCTCCTCGTGCTCGCCGCGCTGGCCCTCGTCCACGGCGGGCTGCTCGCCGTCCGCCCGTCCGGCGCCGAGACCGCCGCCGAGGCGGTCGGCACCGGGCCCACGGTGGGCGTCGTCTTCGACATGGGCGGGCGGGGCGACAAGTCGTTCAACGACGGGGCCTGGCTCGGTGCCGACCGCGCCCGCCGCGAGCTCGGGGCGCGCGTCCAGTTCATCGAGCCCGGCGAGGGCTCCGACCGCGAGGCGGGGCTCCGGCTGCTCGCCGCCGAGCAGCGGCAGGTCGTCTTCGGCGTCGGCTTCATCTTCACCGACGACCTGACCGAGCTCGCGAAGGAGTACCCCGACGTCCCCTTCGCCGGCGTCGACTACGCGCTGCAGGTCGACGACGCGGGCCGCGTGGTGCCGCCGCCGCCGAACGTCGCCGCGCTCAAGTTCCGCGAGGAGGAGGGATCGTTCCTCGTCGGCGCGCTCGCCGCACTCGTCGGCGGCTCGAGGAAGGTCGGCTTCGTCGGCGGGATGGACATCCCGCTCATCCACAAGTTCGAGGCCGGCTACACCGCCGGCGTGAAGCACGTCTGCCCCGACTGCACGGTGATCGCGCAGTACGCCGGCGTCACCCCCGAGGCGTTCCGCAACCCGGGCAAGGGGAAGGAGCTCGCCCTCTCGCAGTACCAGCAGGGGGTGAACGTGATCTTCCACGCCTCGGGCTCCACGGGGCTCGGCGTCTTCGAGGCGGCGCGCGCGATGGGACGCGGCCACTACGGCATCGGCGTCGACGCCGACCAGCACGACGAGGCGCCGGGCTTCGTGCTCACGAGCATGGTCAAGGGGATCGACGCCGTCGTCTTCGACACGATCAGGCGCGTGGCCGAGGGGCGCTTCGCCGGCGGGATCTACTCGTACGGGCTGAAGGAAGGCGGCGTCGGCTACGTCTACGACGCGCGCAACCGGGCGCTGATCCCCGACAGCGTGCGGGCGCGCCTCCTCGCGCTCGAGCGCGACATCGTCGCGGGACGCATCACCGTCCCGTCGACGCGGACGCGCTCGTGACCGCACCGCGCCACGCCGCGACGCCGGCCACCGTGGCGAGCGGGGCGGCCGTGCGCATGACGGGGATCGTCAAGCGCTTCGGCCCCGTCGTCGCCAACGCCGACGCCTCGCTCGTCGTCACGCCGGGCGAGATCCACGCCGTCGTCGGCGAGAACGGCGCGGGCAAGAGCACGCTGCTGCGCGTGCTGAGCGGGATGTACGCGCCCGACGCGGGGCGCGTCGAGGTCTTCGGCCGCGACGTGACCGGCTGGAGCACCGCGCAGGCGATCGCCGCCGGCGTCGGGATGGTGCACCAGCACTTCATGCTCGTCCCCACGCTCACCGTGGCCGAGAACGTGGTGCTCGGCATCGAGCCGATGCGCGGGCTGCGCTACGACCGCGCGGCGGCCGAGCGGCGGCTCGCCGAGCTGGCGCGCACCACCGGCCTCGCCTGCGAGCCGGGGCGCCTCGTGCGCGACCTCTCGGTCGGCGAGGCGCAGCGCGTCGAGATCCTCAAGACGCTCTACCGCGGCGCGCGGCTCCTCGTCCTCGACGAGCCGACGGCGGTGCTCTCGCCCCCCGAGGTGGACGAGCTCTGGCGCGTCCTGCGCACGCTGCGCGACGGCGGCGCGACGGTCGTGCTCGTGACGCACAAGCTCGACGAGCTGATGGACGTCACCGACCACATCACCGTGATGCGCGCGGGGCGCACCGTCGGGCAGCTCGTCACGCGCCGGACGACCCCCGCCGCGATCGCGACGGCGATGGTCGGGCGCGCCGTCGCGCTCGACGCGAGCGGGATGCCGGTCGGCGTCGCGGCCGACGGCGCGTCACCGGCCACGGCGCACGCGTCGCCCGCCTTCGCCACCCCCGGCACCGACGCCCCCACGCCGGCCTACTCGGCGACGCCGCGCCTCCTCGTCGAGGGGCTCGTCGTCGCCGGGGCGCGCCGCGCGCGCGCGTGCGACGGCGTCGCCTTCGCGGTGCAGCCGGGCGAGATCGTCGGCATCGCGGGCGTCGAGGGGAACGGGCAGACGGAGCTCGTCGAGGCGATCGCCGGGCTGCGCGCCCCCGTGGCGGGGCGCATCGTCGTCGACGGCACCGACGTCACGCGCTTCGGCGTCGGCCAGCGGCTCCGGCACGGGATCACGCACATCCCCGAGGACCGCCACGCGCGCGGCCTCGTGCTCGACTACTCGGTCGCCGAGAACCTCATCCTCGGCCGCCAGCGCCACTACGCGCGCAGCGGGCGCATCGACCGGCGCCGCGTGCGCCGCTTCGCCGAGGAGCGGATCGCGGCGTTCGACATCCGCCCCGCCGACCCCGACCTCCCGGCGCGCGCGCTCTCGGGGGGCAACCAGCAGAAGATCGTCGTCGCGCGCGAGATGCCGGCCGACTTCCGCGTGCTGCTCGCGAGCCAGCCGACGCGCGGCGTCGACGTCGGCGCGATCGAGTTCATCCACGACCAGCTGCGCGCCGCGCGGCGCGCGGGGAAGGCGATCCTGCTCGTGAGTGCGGAGCTGAACGAGATCCTCGCCCTCTCCGACCGGATCCTCGTCATGTACGGCGGGCGCATCGTGCACGAGTGCGCGCGCGCGGGAGCGAGCGAGGAGTCGCTCGGGCCGTGGATGACCGGGGCCGCGGCATGAGCCCGCGCACGAGGCGCGCGATCGAGGAGGGGCTCCTCCCGACGCTCGCCGCGCTCCTCGTCGCGCTCGTCGCCGGCGACCTCCTGATCCTCAGCTACGGGCAGGCGCCGGGCGCGGTCTGGCGGCTCATGCTCGACGGGACGTGGGGGAACGCGTACGGCATCGGGCAGGTGCTCTACAAGGCGACGACGCTCGCCTTCACCGGGCTCGCGGTCGCGGTCGGGCTGCGCGCGGGGCTGTTCAACATCGGCGCCGAGTCGCAGCTCGCCGCCGGCGGCTTCGCGGCGGCGCTCATGGGGCTCGCGCTCCCGCCGCTGCTCGGGCCGTGGACCGCGATCCCGCTCTGCATCGCCGCCGCCGCGGCCGGCGGGGGCCTCGTGGGGCTCGTTCCCGGGCTCCTGCGCGCGCGCTTCGGCGCGCACGAGGTGATCGCGACGATCATGCTCAACTTCGTCGTCCTCGCCTTCGTGAACTGGGCGATGGCGAGCGGCGGGCTCGCGGTCCCCGAGACGCTCCACACGCGCGCGATCCCGCACGCGGCGATCCCGCGCCTCGCGTCGGCCTTCCCGGCGTTCCACGGCTCGGCGGCGAACTTCACGATCGTCCTCGCGCTCGTCGCCGCGGCCGCGGTGGCGTGGATCCTCTTCCGCACGCGCTTCGGGTACGAGCTGCGCGCCGTCGGGCTGCAGCCCGAGGCGGCCGAGAACGGCGGGATCCGCGTCCCGCGCACCTGGCTCCTCGCGATGGTCGCGAGCGGCGCGATCGCGGGGATGGGCGGCGTCAACTTCGTGCTCGGCTACAAGGGCTACTTCGAGGACGGCTTCACCGGCGGCGCCGGCTTCCTCGGCATCGCGGTCGCACTCGTCGGGCGCAACCACCCGCTCGGCGTGGTCCTCGCGGCGCTCTTCTTCGCCACGCTCTCGCAGGGCGGGCTCGCGATCCACGCGCTGGTGCCGAAGCAGATGGTCGAGGTGCTCGAGGGGGTCGTGATCCTCGCGGTGGCGATGAGCGTCCCCGAGGTGCGCCGCCTCCTGCAGCGCCGCCCGCGCGCCGCGACGCCGGCCGCCCCCGCCGCCCCGTCGCCCGTGCCGGCGACGGCCGATGGGTGACGCGATGCTCGGCGTGATCTTCCTGCAGACGCTCCGCATCGCGGTGCCGTACCTGTTCGCCGCCTCGGGCGGCGTGCTCGCCGAGCGGGCGGGCGTCGTCTCGCTCGCGCTCGAGGGGTTCATGCTCGGCGGCGCCTTCGGCGCGACGCTCGGCGCGTACTACGGCGGGAGCGCGTGGGCGGGGCTCGCCGCGGGCGTCGCCGCCGGCCTGCTGCTCGGCGCGATCCACGCGCTCGCCTGCGTGCGCTTCGGCGCCAACCAGATCGTCGCCGGCGTCGCGCTCAACCTGATGGTCGTCGGGCTGACGCGCTTCTTCCTCCGCCTCGCCTTCGGCAGCTCGAGCAACTCGCCGCGCGTCGCCGGCTTCGGCGGCGAGGGGACGGCCGGCGCGCTCGCGACCTTCGCCAACCCGCTCCTCTGGCTCGGCCTCGCGGTGATGCCGGTGCTCGCCTTCGTCGTGCTGCGCACGCGCTTCGGGCTGCGCGTGCGCGCGGTCGGCGAGAAGCCCGAGGCGGCCGAGTCGCTCGGCGTCCCGGTCGGTCGCGTGCGCTGGCTCGCCGTGATCGCGAGCGGCGGCCTCGCCGCGCTCGGCGGCTGCTGGCTCGCGCTCGACCAGCACCAGTTCACCGACCAGATGACCGCCGGCCGCGGCTTCATCGCGCTCGCGGCCGTCATCTTCGGCCGCTGGGAGCCGGTGCGCGCCGGCGTCGCCTGCCTCCTGTTCGCCTTCGCCGAGGCGCTGCAGATCCAGGTGCAGGGGACGAACGCGATCCCGTCGCAGTTCGTCTCGATGATCCCGTACGTGCTCACGCTCGTCGCGCTCGCCGGGCTGGTGGGGAAGTCGGTCCCGCCGGCCGCGCTCGGCCGCGAGCGCTGAGCCCCCGATGAGCGTCGTCGCCGCCGCCTTCGCGCTCGTCGCGGGGCTCGCGTTCGCCGAGCCGGCGGCGGGAGGGGCGTCGTTCGCCGGCGTCCCGGCGTGGGTCGTGTGGGGGGGCGCGCTCGTCCTCGGCGGCGCCACGGTCTGGCAGCTGCGCACCGTGCCGCGCGAGCTCGTGCTGCTGATGATCACGGCGTGCATCGACATGATCGGCGTGCTGATGATCCTCCCGCTCCTCCCGTTCTACGCGGAGCGGATGGGCGCGGGCGGCTTCATGGTCGGGCTCCTCGTCTCGAGCTTCAGCATCGCGCAGCTGGTGAGCGCGCCCTTCTGGGGGCGGCTGAGCGACTCGTGGGGGCGACGCCCCGTGCTCCTCGTCGCCCTGTTCGCGAGCGCGGTCGCCTACCTCGTCTTCGGCTTCGCCGGGTCGCTGCCGGTGCTCTTCGTCTCGCGCATCGTGCAGGGGGCGGGCGGCGGGACGGTGAGCGTCATCCAGGCGTACGTCGCCGACGCGACCGAGCCCGGCGAGCGGACGAAGGCGCTCGGCTGGCTGAGCGCGGCGACCAACTTCGGCGTCGCGATCGGCCCGGTGCTCGGCGGCTACGCGGCCGGCTGGGGGACGACGCTCGAGGGGGCGGGGCTCCTCGCCCGCGGGTCGGCCGAGCGCTTCCCCGGCATCGGCGCCGGGCTCGCCGCCGCGCTCCTCTGCCTCGTGAACATCGTCTTCGCCGCGAAGTACCTTCCCGAGGTGCGCGTGAAGAGCGACACGCCGCGGCCGCGCGGCACGTCGATGAAGGCGGTGACGCGCGTCGTCTCGCACCCCGGCGACGCCCCGAGCCGGCTGATCTGGATCTACAGCATCGCGATCGGCGCCTTCCAGGGGCTGACGTCGATCCTCGCGCTCTACATGTCGCGCACCTTTGGCGCGACCGAGCAGACGCTCGGGCTCCTCTTCGCCGAGATCGGCGTGCTGAGCGTCATCACGCGCGTCTTCGTGCTCGGGCGCATGGTCGACTGGCTCGGCGAGGCGCGGCTCTCGCGCCTCGGCACCGTCCTCCTCGCCCTCGGCATCGGTCTCCTCCCGCTCGTGCCGTCGCTCGAGTGGGGGGCGCTGGTCATCGCGCTCTGGCCGCTCGGCACCGCCTTCACCTTCCCCGCCGTGACGGGGCTCCTCAGCAAGGTGATCTCCCAGCACGACCGCGGGCTCTACATGGGCGTGCAGCAGACCTTCGGCGGGCTCTCGCGCGTGATCTTCCCCGTGGTGCTCGGCTTCGCCTTCGACCGCGACGCGTCGCACCACGCCCCCTTCTGGATCTCGGCGACGCTGGTGATCGCGACGCTCGGGTTCTCCTTCGCGCTCCCGGCCTCGGTGACCGCGCGGACGCCGCGGCCACGCCCGTCCGAGTAACCACACGCTGAGGAACGGCGCGGGGCGCGCGGAGGAACGGCAGGTGATCACGCGGAGGCCGCGGGGGAACGGCCGACGGTCGGCACCGGGGGACGGGGGTCGGCGTCGGTGCCGTCCCATGTCGACTTCTTTCTCCGAAAGCGGATGAACCCGGAAAGGCATCGTTCGTCGTCTGCACGGACGTCACCTGTGCCGACTGGTGTCCCCGGGGGCCGACCGTCGCCGTCGTTTCGGCACGACATGCTCTCCTGATCCGCGGAGCGAGATCTGGAGATACCGAGCGGATCGATCTCCAGAGAAAAGACTCGCCGTCTGCCGTCGCCTCACGGCGGCCGACCCGCGTCCCCCGGTGCCGACCCTCGGCCGTTCCCCCGCGGCCTCCGCGTGATCGACTGCCGTTCCTCCGCGCGCCCCGCGCCGTTCCGCCGCGCCCTCAGCAGCGCCCGACGCGCGCGTCCTCCAGCGACACCTTCGGGTAGAGCTGGTCCTGCGTGACCACGCGGTTCGCGGCCTGCAGCAGCGCGAAGCGGCGCGTCCCAGGCGCGGCCCAGCGCGTCTCGCCCAAGGGGCCGCCGACGTTCGAGGCGAGCGGGGTCCAGTCGGGGGCGTAGAGGAGCGTCGCCACGATCGGGCAGAGCCCCGGGCGGCGCAGGTGCACCACGAAGTGGCCGGCGAACGTGTTGACGCGCAGGTCGACGTCGGTGCGCTCGACGCCGCGGCGCGAGGGGACGAGGATCGTGAAGTCGTGCCACGCGCCGTCGGCCGGGCGACGTGCGAACGCGGGGCCGAGGAGCTCGAGCGAGCCGTCGGTGGCGACGCCCCATGGGCGGGCCTCGGGGAGCGGGAAGGCGCGGCGCTCGTCGAAGTCGGGGACGAGGCGGCCGTCGCGCACCGTCCAGCGCACGACCGGCGGATCCATGAGCGGCGCGACGTCGTCGACCGACGCGACGCGCCCGTCGGCCGTGTAGGCGATGCGCTGCGCGAACGGCCACCCTTCGGCCGTGCGCGTGCGCAGCTCGACCGTGTCGCCGCTGCGTCGCCACGCGGTGCGCCCCGCGTTGCCGGCGGCGGTGACGATGACGGCCGAGTCGCCGTCGAGCGTCGCGGGGCGGATCAGCGCGACCGAGGCGGCGGCGATGGGGCGTGCCTCCATGCGATCGGTGCGCGAGGCGGAGCCCGCGAGTCCCGCCTCGCCGGCGAGGCGCCCGGTGACGCGACGCTCGACCAGGTCGAGGAGGAGCATCCCGTCGCTCGTGCGCACGATGCGGCGCCGCGACTCGGTGCCGGCGAGGCGCCCGCCGGCACGCAGCGTGTCGGTGCGGCGCACGCCGCCGCTGTCGGCTTCGCTCGCGAGGCGCCGCGCCGCGATGGTGTCGGTGATCTCGCGATCCGCGAGCAGCTCGACGGCGCGCACGCCGAGCGTGTCGATCGTCCGCCCGACGCGCCAGGTGACCGAGTCGCGCGACTCGGCGAGCCGGGTGCGCACCGTCGCGCCGGCGACGAGCCGCGCGCACGGCGGGAGCTCGACGCGCGCCTCGGGCGCCCGCGCGCGCGACGTCGCGGTGACGACCACCGAGTCGCGCCGCCCGTCGGGCGCGAGCGGCGTCCGCACCACCTCGACGCGCCACGCCGCCCCGCCCCCCGCGACGGTCACCCGCTCGAGCCACCGCCGCATCGCCCCCTGCCGCCCGTCCGGCCGCGACTCCTGCACCCCCCGCTCGACGAGGCGCCACGTCGTCCCCGGCGCGCCGAGCCCGCACGGCGGCGCGGCGGCGGGGCGGGACTGGGCGGCGAGCGTCGCGGGGATCGTCGCGAGCGCGAGGGTGAGCATCGTGGGGCGCATGCCGTGCAACCTGCGCGCTGCGTCGAGTGGCGTGCAACGGTGGCAGCGCCGGAACCGATCGGTACCACCTGAACCGCTCGGTACGGCAGGTAAACGGCAGGAACGGCACGAGCAAGGCAGGACGGCGTGGGCATCCGCGCGCGGGGC
>ERZ1066123.1303-NODE-1303-length-15261-cov-14.294160_pt1 | contig 15261 bp, 13 predicted proteins | sample MGYA00382770_ERZ1066123 | MGnify/ENA primary metagenome ERZ1066123 (study PRJEB33369, sample SAMEA5778353) | biofilm metagenome | biome: Industrial cooling water; feature: Water cooling tower basin; material: Biofilm | place: United Arab Emirates | collected...
CTCGTGGCCGCCGGCGCGGCCGAGGCCGAGCCCGCCCCCCCCCGCGACGGCTTCGTCGAAGCCGATCCCTCCACCTGGGGCAACCCAGGCCGCAACGACGCCTGCCCCTGCGGGTCGGGCAAGAAGTTCAAGCACTGCCACGGGGCGTATTAGGAAGGGCCGGGGAGGCCCGCAGGCCTCCCCGGACCCCTCCGCGTGCGGGCTCCGGCCGGGGGGAGCACCCTCGGGGGGGACGTCCGGGCGGCCCCCCGGGCCGTCGTCCGGGCGCGGCTCGGCCCCCGGCCTTGCTCCTGCCCCGAAGACTCCCCGCCCTCGCCCCGTCCCGCGCCGGCTCCGCCGCGCTCCGGCCCCGGCGCGGCCCCGAATCGGGCGCAGGGTCCTCCTCGTCGCCCGAGCCAGGAGGCCGCCCATGCCGCGCACCCGTCATCTCGCCGTCGCCCTCGCCACCTTCGGGGTCACCATCGGCGCGGGCTTCGTGACGCAGAACCGCGATGCGCTGCTCGGCCGCCCGGCCCCCGCGCCGACCCTCGCGGGGGCGATGGTGACGCCGCCCCCGCCGGCCCTCGTGGCCCTGACCGCCTCCGGCGCCACGCCCGTGCTCGCCGCCGCCACCCCGCGACCCCTGCCCGAAGGCGGCCCCTTCGACGCCGCCCTCAGCGACGTGGTCCCCGTGGCCTTCGAGGAGCCCGACACGGCCCTCCCCCTCCCCGGCGCCGCCTGCGCGCTCGTCGCCACCGCGACGCCCGCGCCCCAGGCCACCGTGGACCTCGCGCTCGACGCGCCCTGCGCGGCCGGGCAGGCGGTGGCGGTGCACCACGCGGGGCTGGTCTTCGACCTGGTGCTCGACGGCGCGGGCCACGCGGCCGCGCGCGTGCCCGCGCTCGCCGCCGACGGCGTCTTCGCGGCCGAGACCGCTTCCGGCCTCGCCGCCGCCGCCGTGGCCCCCGTCCGCGACCTCGCCCTCTACGACCGCGCCGCCGTCCAGTGGCGCGGCGCCGTCGCCCCCGAGGTCCACGCCCGCGCCTACGGCGCCCCCTACGGCGCCCCCGGCCACGTCTGGCGCGGCGCCCCCGGCTCCTGGGAGGCCGTGGCGGACGGCACGGGCGGCGTGCTCACGACCCTCGGCGACCCCGCCCTGCCCGACGCCCGCCGGGCCGAGGTCTACACCTTCCCCAGCGCCCAGGCCGCCCCCGGCGCCGTCGCCCTCACCGTCGAGGCCGAGGTCACGCCCGCCACCTGCGGCCAGCCGCTCGACGCCCAGTCCATCCAGGTCTCCCCTGGCGCCCCCCCGATCGTCCAGGACCTCGCCATGACCCTCCCGGGCTGCGACGCCACGGGCCAGATCGTCAGCCTGCCGAACCTGCTGCTGGGGCTGACGGTGGCGGGCGGGTAGGGGAAGGAAGGCCGGGGGACGCGGGCGCCCCCCGGACCCCCCCCGTGCGGGTGCTTCGTCCCGAGGGTCGGACCCGCACGCGGAGGGGCCTGGGGACGCCCGCGGGCCTCCCCAGCCTTCTTTTCTACGCCGCCTCCGCCGCCAGCAGCTCCCTGACGCGCGGGGCGACGCGCTCGGCGTAGAGCCGGATGGACTCCATGAGCTGCCCGTGCGGCATGGGTCCGTTGGAGTACTTGAGGTCGAAGCGGCTGGCGCCCAGCGCCCGGGCGGCGCGGGCGATCTTGCGCGCCACGGTCTCGGGCGAGCCCACGACCAGCGCGCCCTCCTCCACCTCCGCCACGAACCGCGCCTTGGTGACGGGCGGCCAGCCCCTCTCGCGGCCGATGCGCCCGAACATGGTCGCGTAGTGCGGCCAGAGGGCCTCCCGCGCGGCCTCGTCGGTCTCGGCCACGTGGCCGGGCGAGTGGAAGCCCAGGGGCCGCGCCGGGTGCCCGAAATGGGCCGAGGCCCTCTCGTAGAGGTCCACGAAGGGCCGGAAGCGCGAGGGCTCGCCCCCGATGATGGCGAGCATGAGCCCCAGGTCGTGGCGCGCCACGCGCACCACCGACTCGGGCGAGCCGCCCACCCCCACCCACGCGCGCATCCCCCCGGGCCCCAGCGGGGGCACCACGCGGGCGTCTCGCAGCGGCGCGCGGGTCCGCCCCGACCAGGAGACGCGCTCCTCGCGCAGGAGCCGGGCGAAGACCTCCAGCCGCTCCTCGAAGAGCTGGTCGTAGTCCTCCGTGGACTGCCCGAAGAGAGCGTAGCTCTCCGTGAACGATCCCCGCCCCAGGATGGGCTCGGCCCGCCCGCCCGACACGGCGTCGAGCGTGGAGAAGCGCTGGAACACGCGCACCGGGTCGTCGGTGCTCAGCACCGTGACGGCGCTGCCCAGCCGGATGGACCGCGTGCGCCCGGCGATGGCGCCCAGCAGCACCTCGGGGGCCGAGACGGCGAAGTCGTCCCTGTGGTGCTCGCCCACCCCGAAGAACGCGAGCCCCAGCTCGTCGGCCAGGACCGCCTCCTCCACCACGTCGCGCAGGACCTCGTCCATGCGCTTGGGGGCGCCGCCCTCGCCCAGCGTCACGTCGCCGAAGGTGTCGAGCCCGAGCTCCAGGTCCATGGGGGCCTCCTGCCGTTGCCGCCCACATAGGGGGCGCCGCCGCCGGGCGCGACCGCCCCCGGCGCACCGCGCCTGTGCGGCCGATGTGTCACGTGAAGCAGTCGCGGCTCAGGCCGCCAGCCGCTCCGCCACCATCCGCTCCAGCCTCGCCGCGTCGGCGTGGAAGTTGCGGATGCCCTCGGCGAGCTTCTCGGTGGCCATGGCGTCCTCGTTCATCTCCCAGCGGAAGCCGGCCTCCGCGATGGGCTCGGCCCGGTCCCCGGCCGCCCCCGGCGACAGCCGGCGCGGCAGGTCGCCCCCGTCCTCGTCCAGCTTCTGCAGCAGCTCCGGCGAGATCGTCAGCCGGTCGCAGCCCGCCAGGGCCTCGATCTGGCCGATGTTGCGGAAGGACGCCCCCATCACGACCGTGCCGATCCCGTGGGACTTGTAGTGCTCGTAGATGCGCCGCACCGACAGCACCCCCGGGTCCTCGTCGGGGGCGTAGGCCTTGCCGCCCTCCTTCTTCGACCACCAGTCCGTGATGCGCCCCACGAAGGGCGAGATCAGGAACGCCCCCGCGTCCGCCGCCGCCCGCGCCTGGGCCATGCTGAACAGGAGCGTCATGTTGCAGTCCACGCCCTCGCGCTGGAGCCGCTCGCAGGCCCTGACGCCCTCCCAGGTCGAGGCCAGCTTGATGAGGATGCGCTCGCGCCCGATCCCCTTGGCGGCGTAGGCCTCCAGGATCTCGTGGGCGCGCCTGACGGACCCCTCCGCGTCGAAGGACAGCCGCGCGTCCACCTCCGTGCTGACCCGCCCCGGCACGATCCCCGCCAGCTCCACGCCCAGGCCCACGGTGAGCGCCGTGATGATGCGCGCGGCGCCCGCCTCGCGCCCCTCGCGCACGGCCCTCTCGATGGCCTCGGCCTTGCCCGGGTCCTGGAGCGCCTTGAGCACCAGCGACGGGTTGGTCGTGCAGTCCTCGGGGCGCATCCGCCGCACGGCCTCGATGTCGCCCGTGTCGGCGACCACGACGGTCATGCTCCGCAACTGGTCGAGCTTGCTCATGGCCGGTCCTCCCTCGCCGCGCTTCTAGACCCTCGCCGGGGGAGGGGCAAACCGCCTTGACCCCAGGGGGCGCCCGGGGGAGGGGAGGCCATGGACCTCCTCCTCGGCCACGGCCCGCTGCCGCTCCTCCTCATGGCGCTCGGCGCCGCCGTCGTGGGCCTCTCCAAGGGGGGCCTGTCGGGCCTGGGCGTCATGGCCGTGCCCGTCATGGCGCTGGCCATCCCGCCCGTGCAGGCGGCCGCCATCCTCCTGCCGCTCCTGTGCCTGTCGGACCTCATCGCGCTGTGGACCTGGCGCGGCGCCTGGGACCGCCGCCTCCTCCTCCTCACGCTGCCGGGCGCCATGGTCGGCATCGGCGTGGGCTGGGCCACGGCGGCGCTGGTCTCCGACGACGCCGTCCGCCTCATCGTGGGGGCCATCGCGCTCCTCTTCGTGCTGCGCTGGCTCTGGCAGCGCCGGGGCGGCCGCGAGGCCCCGCGCGGCCACTCCGCGCCGCGCGGCGCGCTCTGGGGCGGCCTCGCCGGCTACACGAGCTTCGTGGCCCACGCGGGCGGGCCGCCCTACCAGGTCTACGCCATGCCGCTCGGCCTCGACCCGCGCGCCTACACGGGCACGGTCGTCGTCTTCTTCGCGGTGGTCAACTACGTGAAGCTGGTCCCCTACCTCCTGCTGGGCCAGTTCGACGCCCAGAACCTGGGCGCCTCGCTCCTGCTGGCCCCGGTGGCCGTCCTCTTCACCTTCGCCGGCGCCGCCCTCATCCGCCGCATGCGCGCCGAGGTCTTCTACCCCGTCACCTACGCGCTGACGGCCGCCGTGGGCCTCAAGCTGGTCTGGGACGGCCTGGCCGGCCTCTAGCGGCGTCCCGGCCCCCGTGCGATATCGCCTCCGACCCGTCCATGGAGGCCCCCATGCCCATCCGCACCCTCGTCTGGGGCGAGAACGTCCACGAGCGCAAGAACAAGGTCGTCGCCGGCGTCTACCCGGTGGGCATGCACGGCGCCATCGCCGACGCCCTCAACCAGGACCCCGCCATCCACACCGAGTGGACCACGCTCGACTCCCCCGACCAGGGCATCCCCCAGGGGCGCCTCGACACCGTCGACGTGCTCACCTGGTGGGGCCACGCCGCCCACGGCGAGGTCCGCGACGAGGTCGTCGAGCGCGTCGTGGAGGCCGTCTGGGGCGGCATGGGCCTGATCCTGCTGCACTCCGCCCACTTCTCCAAGGTCTTCAAGCGCCTCATGGGCACGCCCTGCAACCTCTCCTGGCGCGAGGCCGGCGAGCGCGAGCGCCTCTGGGTCACCTCCCGCAACCACCCCATCGCCGCAGGCCTGCCCGACCACTTCGAGCTCGAGAACGAGGAGATGTACGGCGAGCCCTTCGGCGTGCCCGAGCCGCTGGAGACCGTCTTCGTGAGCTGGTTCCAGGGCGGCGAGGTGTTCCGCTCCGGCCTCACCTACCGGCGCGGCGCGGGCAACGTCTTCTACTTCCGCCCCGGCCACGAGACCTACCCCACCTACCACGACGCCAACGTCCACGCGGTGCTGCGCAATGCCGTCAAGTGGGCCCACAACCCCGCCCCCCGCGTCGCCCGCGTCAACGACGCCCCCAACACCCCCGTGGGGAAGGCCCTGGAGCCGATCCAGGAGCGCGGCCCGCGCCTGCACCACGACGGCGAGGAGGGCTACCGGTGAGCGACAAGGAAGCCGAGGCCGCCACCCAGGCGGCCGCCCACGCCACCGCCGAGGCGCCCCCCTCCTCCGAGCAGGCCCCCGCCGCCGAGGGCGCGCCCGCCGCCCCCGCCAGGCCCGCCACCCCCCGCCCCATCCGCCTCCTGATCCTCGGCACCGGCGGCATGGCCAAGCACCACGCCGAGCACTTCGGCGCCATCGAGGGCGTCCACCTCGCCGCCGGCATAGACGTCAGCGCCGAGCGGCTCGACGCCTTCCGCGCGGCCCACGGCATCCCGCGCGGCTTCGCCTCCGTCCAGGAGGCGCTGGCCTGGGGCGAGTTCGACGCCGTCACCAACGTCACCCCCGACGCCGTCCACCACGCCACCACGCTGCCCTTCCTGGCCGCGGCCAAGCACGTCCTGTGCGAGAAGCCGCTCGCCGCCAACTACCCCCACGCCAAGGAGATGGCCGACGCCGCCGCGCTCGCCGGCGTGGTCAACATGGTCAACCTCACCTACCGCAACGTCCCCGCCCTCGTGGAGGCCGCGCGCCTGGTCGCGGACGGGGCCATCGGCGAGGTGCGCCACTTCGAGGCCTCCTACCTGCAGTCCTGGCTCACCCAGCCCGCCTGGGGCGAATGGAGCACCTCGCCCACCTGGCTCTGGCGGCTCTCCAAGGGCCACGGCTCCATGGGCGTCCTGGGCGACGTGGGCGTCCACATCCTCGACTTCGCCACCTTCGCCGCAGGCTCCGCGCCCACCCACGTCTCCGCCCGCCTGGCCACCTTCCCCAAGGCCCCGGGCGACCAGATCGGGGAGTACAAGCTCGACGCCAACGACTCGGCCGTCATGCACCTGCGGCTCGCCAACGGGGCCGTGGGCGTGCTCCACGCCACCCGCTTCGCCTCGGGCCACCTCAACGACCTCACCCTCAAGATCTTCGGCACCACCGGCGGCCTGGAGGTGCGCGGCAACAACGAGGTCTCCATCCTGCGCGGCTCGCTGGGCGAGGACATGCTCAAGGGCCAATGGCGCGACCTCCCCGCCCCCCCCGTCCAGACCAACTACCAGCGCTTCGTCGCCGCCATCCGGGGCGGCACCCCCGTCCTGCCCGACTTCGCCCGCGGCGCCGCCCTCCAGCGCGTCCTCGACCTCGCCGTCGCCTCCGACGAGGCCCAGTGCCAGGACATGGCGGTGTGACGACGGGGCCGGGGGCCGACAGGGGCGGGGCCGAAGGAAGGCTGGGGAGACCCGCGGGCCTCCCCAGGCCCCTCCGCGTGCGGGCGCTGCGTGCCGAAGGGCGGGCTCGCAGGGCCATCGGCGCCGGAGGGGGCGCGGGCCCCCGCCGACGCCGATCCCCTTCGGGGGCCTGCCCCTCGGACGGAGGCACCCGCACGGGGGGGGTCCGGGGGGCGCCCGCGTCCCCCGGCCTTCCCGTCCGGCCCCGCCCATGACGCCCCCCGCCCTCTTCTTCCACCCCGACCAGGTCGAGGGCGCGGGCCGCGACCTCGTCGGCCGGCGCTCGGCCGGCTCCTCCTTCCTGCGCGGCTGGCTCGCGCATGCGGGGGGCGAGGAGGTGCGGGCGGTCACGGACACGCCCGCGCACGCCAAGGCCCTCTCGGACCTCCTGCGCGAGATGGGCGAGCCGCGCCCCCTGCGCGCCACGGCGCTCGCGGGCTCGGGCGACTTCACCGACGCGGGGGCGGTGATCTTCCCCACGCCCGGCTACCAGACCGCCGCCTGGCGCCGCCAGCGGCTCGGGCCGGAGAGGTGCTCGCTGGTCGGCCTCACCCACACCGTCAGCACGCGCCGCATCGTCGAGGGCCTCCTGCACCTCGCCGTGGAGCCCGTGGAGGACTGGGACGCGATCGTCTGCACGTCCCGCGCCGTGCGCAGCGTCGTCGCCCGCCTCTTCGAGGCCCAGGCCGACTACCTGCGCGCCCGCTTCCGCGCCCGCCGCGTGCCCCAGCCGCGCCTGCCCGTGATCCCCCTCGGCATCAATGCCGCCGACTTCGCCCCCCGCCCCGGCGCGCGCGCGAGCTTCCGGCAGACGCGCGGCGTCCCCGAGGGCGACCTCGTCGTCCTGACCATGGGCCGCCTCTCGGTGGTCGAGAAGGCCAACCCCCTCCCCCTGGTCCTCGCGCTCGAAGCCCTCGCCCGCGACCTCCCGAAGCCCCTCCACCTCTGGATGGCCGGCTGGGCGTCGCGCCCCGAGGAGGAGGCGCTGCACCGCGACGCCGCCCGCCTCTGCCCCTCCGTGGCCGTCACCATCCTCGACGGCCGCGCGGCGGACGTGCGCCGCGACGCCTGGGCGGCGGCCGACGTCTTCACGCTGCCCTCCGACTCCATCCAGGAGACCTTCGGCCTGGTCCCCGTGGAGGCCATGGCCGCCGGGCTCCCCGTGGTCATGCCCGACTGGGACGGCTTTCGCGACACCGTGGTCCACGGCGAGACGGGCCTTCTCGTGCCCACCCGCATGGCGCCGCCGGGCCTGGGCGCCGCGCTCGGCCGGCGCTTCGCCGAAGGCACGGACGGCTACCTCCAGCACCTCGCCCTCGTGCAGGCCCACGTGCAGCTCGACGTGCCCGCCTACGCCCAGGCCCTGCGCGCCCTCCTCCTCGACCCCGCGCTCCGCGCCCGCATGGGCGCGGCCGGCCGGGCCCACGTGGCCCGCAGCCTCGACTGGCGCGCCGTGGTCCCCCGCTACCTCGCCCTGGCCGAGGAGCTGGCCGAGGCCCGCCGCGGGGCCGAGGCCACCACCCCCCTCCTGCCCGGCCGCGCCCCCTCCGCGCTCGAATCCGACCCCTTCGACCTCTACGCCGCCTACCCCTCCGCGCCCCTCTCGGGCGCCGCGCCCCTGGCGCTCGGGCCTCGCGCCGACGCCGCCTTCCTGCGCCGGGCCGACCGCCTCTCGGGGCGCGAGCTCTACGGCCGCCGCCTCCTCGCGCTGGACGGGGCCGAGGCCCTCCTCGACCTGGTGCGCGCCGCCCCCGGCCTCACCGTGGCCGAGGCCGCCAGCCGCCTCGGCCTCGACGGCCCCACCGTCGCCGGCCTCGTCCTGGCGCTGGCCAAGGCCGACGCGCTCCGCCTGCCGCCCCCGCCCCTGCGGCCCCCCTCGTGAGGCCCTGACGCGTCATCCCGGCCACGTGAGGCCCGGGGGATGCGGGAGGGGCTTTTCACGCGAGGCGCTTTGGCGTTCCCCTCGGGCCGGACGGAGGGGGGAGGGCCGCCATGCGCGTTCGGATCAGCCTGGAGGACGGCGCCGAGCCCGAGCTGGGCCACGACTCGGGCCGTGGCCCCGTCACCGTCGGCTGGTGCCTGACGGAGCAGAAGGGCGGCATCATCTACGCCCCGCCCGAGCGCGTGCGCTCCGTGGACCTCAACCGCCGCCACGCCAAGTCCGCCTCCCGCTGCCCCGCCGTCGTCAACCTCGAGTCCCGCCACTTCCTGGTGCGCGCCCCCTTCGACATCCATGTCGGCTTCGCGCGCGACGACAAGGGCAAGGGCTTCCTGAGGAACCTCGCCGGCGAGGCCAGCACCATCCGGGGCTCCAAGCTCGGCGAGAAGCTGCACCTGACCAACGAGCCCGAGTGGCGCCACCCCGGCGTGCCCACGCTCCAGCTCTCGCTGCCCTACATCTTCCTCGCCGACGAGCCCGTCTACCTCTCCCAGGTCGCCCCCTTCATGCACCACAACCCCGACCCCTGGCCGGGCACCATCTTCGGCGGCCGCTTCCCCATAGACGTCTGGCCGCGCCCGCTCATGTGGGCCTTCGAATGGCACGAGCCCGAGAAGCCGCTGCGCATCCGCCGCGGCGACCCCCTCTTCTACGTCCTCTTCGAGACCATGCCCCAGGACCGGGGCGTCGCCGTGGTCGAGGCCGAGGTCACGCCCGACCTGCAGGGCTACATGGACCTCATCTCGGGGGCCGTGAACTACGTGTCCCAGACCTTCTCCCTCTTCGAGCAGGCCGCCCAGCGCCGCCCCGCGCGCCTCGTGACGCCGGTCCCGCGCCGGGCCGACCGGGCCGCCGAGTGAACGCGCTGCCCTCCGCCCGCGACCGCGCGCTCGCCGCCCACCAGGCCGGCCGGCGCGAGGAGGCCCAAGGCCTCTACGCCGAGGCGCTCGCCCGCGACCCCCGGGACGCCGGCGCCTGGACCAACCTCGGCGCGCTCTTCCGCTCGACGGGGCGCCACGACATGGCGCTGCGCGCCCAGGAGCGCGCCCACGCCCTCGACCCGGCCGCGCCGGGCGTGCGCAACAACCTCGCCAACATCCTCCAGGACACCGGCGACTCGGAGCGCTCGCTCGCGCTGCGGCGCGGCCTCATGCGAGAGGCGCCCTCCGACCCCATGCACGTGGCCATGGCCGGCAAGGCGCTGCGCACCCTCGGCCGGCTCGACGAGGGCATCCGGCTGCTGGAGGAGGGCCGCCGCCGCTTCCCCGGCTTTCCCGAGATGACCATCCAGCTCGCGCTCACGCAGCTCATGGCCGGGGACTACGCGGCGGGCTTCGGGAACTACGCCGCCCGCTGGCTCACCGGGGAGCTGACGCCGCGCAAGCTCGACGCCCCCCGCTGGGCGGGCGACGACCTCGCCGGCCGCACCGTCCTCGTGCTGCCCGAGCAGGGTTTTGGCGACGCCCTCTGCTTCGCCCGCTTCCTGCCCACCCTGCGCCGCTACGGCGAGGGCCGCGTGGCCATGCTGGCCGAAAGACCCCTCCTGCGCCTCCTGGGCGCGGCCGAGGGCGCCGACTGGGTGGGGGTCGCCGCCCCCCCCGGCGGCTTCCACCTCTACGCCGACATGATGGACCTGCCGCTGCTGCACTTCGCCTCGGGGGGCGCCGTCCCGCCCCCCACCCGCCTCGCCGTCCCCGAGGATTCCCGGGCGCGCGCGCGGGCCATGCTCGCCCCCTTCGCGGGCCGCCTCAAGGTCGGCGTGGTCTGGTGCGGCTCCGTCACCTACCGCGGCAACGCCTTCCGCTCCTTCCCCCACCGCCACTTCCACGACCTCCTCGACCTCCCCGGCCTGCAGATGGTCTCGCTCTACAAGGGTCCGGAAACGGAGGCCTTCCGCCAGGACGGCACGGCCGCCTTCATCCCCGACTGGGGCACGCAGGACCGCGACTTCGCCGACTGCGCGGCCCTCATGGAGGGGCTCGACCTCGTGCTCACCTCCGACACGGTCACGGCCCACCTCGCGGGCTCGCTGGGCGTGCCCACCTGGTGCCTGCTGCACTGGGACTCCTTCTGGCTCTGGGGGCCGGAGGGCGAGACCACCCCCTGGTACCCCTCCCTGCGCCTCCTGCGCCAACCGTCCCCCCGCGACTGGCCCGCCGTCTTCGCGCGCGTCCGGGGCGACCTCCAGGCCCTCCTTCAGCGGAAGGGGATCAGGTAGTGGACCTCCTCGTGCCCGTCTCCGCCGGAGAGCTGCTCGACAAGATCGCCATCCTGCGCATCAAGGCCGAGAGGATCCGCGACGGGGCCAAGCTCGCCAACGTCCACCACGAGCTGGAGGCCCTGGGCGCCGTCGCCGACACCATCCCCCGCCTGCCCGGCCTGGACGCCCTGGTCGCCGACCTCAGGCGCGTCAACGAGGCGCTCTGGGAGGTGGAGGACGACATCCGCGCCCACGAGTCCCGCGAGGACTTCGGCCCCTCCTTCGTCCGCCTCGCCCGCCTCGTCTACACGACCAACGACGAGCGCGCGCGCCTCAAGCGCCGCGTCAACGACCTCACCGGCTCCCTCCTGGTCGAGGAGAAGAGCTACGGGGACGACCCGTGACCCCCGACCAGCGCGTCGCCCGCGCCCGCGCCGAGCTGGACGCCGTGCGCCGCGACACCGCCGAGGCCCTCAAGGCCGCCCGCGACCGCTCGCGCGGCGCCCTCGTGCGCCGCCTGCACGAGCTCACGCGGATGCTCGACGCCACCTACCCCTACACGTCCCAGGCCGGGCAGGACGCCGTGGTGGACCGCCTCATGGACGGGCGCGCCGGCACCTTCGTGGACGTGGGCGGCTACGACGGCGTGTCGGGCTCCAACACCCTGTTCCTGGAATCCCGCCGCGGCTGGACCGGCATCCTGGTCGAGCCCGTCCCCGCCCAGCTCGCCCGCGCCCAAGCGGCCCGCCGCTGCCCCTGCCTGCCCTACGCCGTCGCCCCCGAGGACGGGGAGGCCGACATGGTGGTGGTCGAATCGGGCTACACCCAGATGTCGGGCCTCAAGGCCACCTACGACCCCCGCCTGCTCGGCCAGGTCCGCGCCGACCCCCGCCACAAGGAGCGCACGATCCGCGTGCCCACCCGCACCCTCTCGCGCCTGCTGCTGGACGCGGGGCTCCCCCACCCCGACTTCCTGTCCCTCGACATCGAGGGCGGCGAGGAGGCCGCGCTCGCCGCCTTCCCCTTCGACCGCCACAAGGTCCGCCTCTGGGCCATCGAGAACAACGGCGGCGGCCCCGGCATCGCCGCCATCATGCGCGCGGCCGGCCACGAGCTGGTCGAGCTCTGCGGCCCCGACGAAGTGTGGCGGCTTCGTGGCCTTTGAGGACAGCTTGATCCGTTAACGCCCCCTTCCGGGCCCGCCTGCTAGGCCCTGCCCCGGGTGAGAGGAGCGGGGACCATGGCCCAGGCGGCCCCGGGGGCGCGGCCCCCCATCATCAAGCGCAAGAAGGTGGTCGCCGGCGGCGGCCACCACGGCGGCGCCTGGAAGGTGGCCTACGCCGACTTCGTCACCGCCATGATGGCCTTCTTCCTGCTCATGTGGCTGCTCAACGCCACCACCGAGCAGCAGAGGAAGGGCCTGGCCGACTACTTCGCCCCCGACATCCCGCTGGCGCGGGTCTCGGGGGGCTCGGACGGCATGTTCGGCGGCGACTCGCCCCGGTCCCAGGAGAGCATGGCGTCCGAGGGCGACAGCATGGCCTACGGCCTGCTGGGCGAGGCCGCCTTTCCCCTCTCCGACGACGCCGGCGCCCAGGCCGCCGAGGACGCCGAGACCGCCGCCCTCCAGGAGGTCGAGGACGTCCTCCTGGGGCGCGGCGGCGAGAGCCTCCTGAGCGACGAGGCGCTGCGCCACGTCGTCACCCGCCTCACCGACGAAGGCCTCGTCATCGAGGTCTTCGCCCTGCCCGGCGCCCCCCTCTGGGAGGAGGGCACCGCGCGGCCCCTGCCCGTCACCCGGGAGATCCTCGCCATCGTCGCCGAGGTGGCGGGGCTGGTCACCAACCCCGTGGCCCTCGCCGGCCACCTGCCGGCGCGCCCCGTGGTGCTGGCGCAGGCGCCGGGCGCCCCCTGGGACCTCTCGGCCGCGCGCGCCAACGCCGCCCGCGCCGCGCTCGAGGCCGCCCGCCTGGACCCGGGGCGCGTGGCGCGCGTCGCCGGCCACGCCGACCGCGCCCCCGTGGTCTCCAACCCCGCGAGCCCCCGCAACGACCGCATCGAGGTCATCCTGCTGCGGACCCGCCGTTAGGGATCCGTTCAGCACCGCGCGGTGCGTTAGGGGAACGTTAGGCGAGAGGGTCTAGGTGTGGGGGCGTCCCCTCCCGAAAGGCGCCCGATGTCCATCTCCTCCGCCATGAACGCCTCCGTCGCCGGCCTCGGCGCGCAGGCCTCCCAGCTGGCCGTCATCTCGGACAACATCGCCAACTCCGCCACCGCCGGCTACAAACGCGGCATCTCCGACTTCTCCGCCCTGGTCATCGGCGCCAACCGCTCGAGCTACACGGCCGGCGGCGTCACCGCCCAGACCGTGCGGCTGGTGGGCGAACGCGGCTCGCTCACCACCACCTCCAACGCCACCGACATCGCCATCGGCGGGCGCGGCTTCCTGCCCGTGACCCGCGCCAACGACGTGGCCTCCCTGGGGGCGGGGGGCGGCGACCTCCCCTTCCAGCTCACCACCACGGGCTCCTTCTACCCCGACGCCAACGGCTTCCTCACCACCGCCTCGGGCCTGGTGCTGATGGGCGTGCCCGTGGACGCCTCGGGCCAGGTGCCGGGCTTCCCCCGCACCACGGCCGAGGCGCTGGTGCCCGTCCAGATCGAGGCCAACGAGATCGTGGGCTCGCCCACCACCGTCATGTCGGTGGCCGCCAACCTGCCCGCCGCCGGCACAGAGGCCGGCGCGCCGGGCACGGCGCCCACTCTCGCCGTCACCTACTACGACAACCTCGGCCGCGCCCAGACGCTCACCTACACCTTCACCCCCACCGTGCCCGCCGCCGGCGCCCCCCCCAGCAACGAATGGAGCATGAGCATCGCCGACAGCGCCTCGGGCGGCGCCGTGGTGGGCGAATACGTCCTGGCCTTCGACGACGACCGCGCCACCGGCGGGCTGCTGGCCTCCGTGACCACCGCCTCGGGCGGCGCCTACGACCCGGCCACCGGCACCGCCACCCTCACCGTCGCCGGCGGCCCCCTCGAGCTCTCCTTGGGCCGCCCCGGCCAGCAGGGGGGCTTCACCCAGCTCGCCGCCGACTTCTCGCCGATCGCCATGACCCGCGACGGCGCCGCCGCCGCCTCGCTCGTGGGGGTGGAGGTGGACCCGGCGGGCTTCGTGCTGGCCCGCTACGACTCGGGCGACACGCGGCGCCTCTACCAGATCCCCGTGGTGGACGTGCCCAACCCCAACGGCCTGACCGCGCTCTCCAACCAGGCCTACGCGGTCTCGCAGGCCTCCGGCGACTTCATCCTCTGGGACGCCGGCGACGGTCCCACCGGCGCCCTGCAGGGCTTCGCGCGCGAGGAATCCGCCGTGGACGTGGCCCAGGAGCTGACCTCGCTGATCGAGACCCAGCGCGCCTACTCCAGCAACGCCAAGGTCATCCAGACCGTGGACGAGATGCTCCAGGAGACCACCAACATCAAGCGCTGACCCCCCTGAGATCGGGACGCTCCCATGTCGCTCTCCTTCGCCCTCGGCAACGCCCTCTCCGGCCTCCAGGCCACCTCCCGCATGGCCGAGGTCGTGTCCGCCAACCTCGCCAACGCCCTCACCGAGGGCTACGCGCGGCGCTCGCTGGACCTCTCGGCGGCCTCCGTCGCGGGCCGGGGGGCGGGCGTGCGGGTGGACGGCGTCGCGCGCCAGGCCGACCGCGCGCTGCTGGCCGAGCGGCGCGGGGCCGAGACCGCCATGGAGGGCCGCCGCGCCACGGCCACGGGTCTCGCCACGCTGGAATCGGCCTGGGGGCCCGAGGGCGCGGGCATCGCCTCCCGCATCGCCGCCCTCGAATCCGCGCTCGTCGGCGCCTCCGCCGACCCCGCCTCCGAGCCGCGCCTCGCCCTCGTCGCGCAGCGCCTGGGCGAGACGGCGGGGGCCTTCGCCACCGCCGCCCGCGCCGTCCAGGACGGCCGCGCGGCCGCCGACGCCGACATCGCCGCCATGGTGGCCACCCTCGACGACGCCCTCGGGGGCATCGAGGGCCTCAACCGCGACGTGGCCGCCGCCCGCGCCGCGGGCCGCGACGCCGCCGGCCTGCTCGACCAGCGCCAGGCCCTCGTGGACCGCGTGGCCACCCTGGTCCCCGTGCGCGAGGTCGAGAGGCCCGGAGGCGCCGTCGCCCTCTACGCCCCCGGCGGCCTCGCCCTCCTCGACGACCGCGCCGCGCGCGTGGGCTTCGTCGCGGCGGGCGTCGTCACCGCCGACCAGACCCTCGCGGCCGGGGGCCTCTCCGGCCTCGCGCTGGACGGCCGCCCCCTCGGCCCCGACGGCGTCGGCGGCCTCGCCGGCGGCCGCCTCGGTGGCGCCTTCGCGCTCCGCGACGACCTCCTGCCCGCCCAGGGCGCCAGGCTCGACGCCGTGGCCCGCGACCTCCTGGGGCGGCTGCGCGACGCCGACCCCACGCTCGCCCCCGGCGCCCCCGGCCTCCTGACGGACGCGGGCGGGCTGCCGACCGCCGCCCCCGGCCTCGCCGGCCGCCTCCGGGTCAACCCGGCCCTGGACGGGGGCGGCGCCTGGCGCATCCGCGACGGGCTCGGCGCCCCCGCCCCCGGC
>ERZ1066123.1305-NODE-1305-length-15250-cov-6.663508_pt1 | contig 15250 bp, 9 predicted proteins | sample MGYA00382770_ERZ1066123 | MGnify/ENA primary metagenome ERZ1066123 (study PRJEB33369, sample SAMEA5778353) | biofilm metagenome | biome: Industrial cooling water; feature: Water cooling tower basin; material: Biofilm | place: United Arab Emirates | collected...
GACGTACAGGAAGACGCCGTCGCGGAACTCGAGGATGAGGTTCTCTTCAAACGCGGAATTCGGATTGCGGAATGCGGATTCGTCAACCTCTTGGATCTCTTCATTCCGAATTCCGAGTTCCGCATTCCGCGTTTTTTCCAGCATGTGCATCCCGCGGAACCGGGCGATGCCGTGAGCGACGTGGACGACGTAGTCGCCTTCGTTGAGGTCGAGGAACGAGTCGATCGCCCGGCCTTCGACGCGCCGGCTGGACGCCTTCGCGCCCGGGGCCTTCACCCCGGCGGGCAGCAGTTCGCGGTGGAAGATTTGGTGGCTGCCGAGGACGACGATGCCAGAGGAAGGCAACCCCTCCCCCGACCCCTCTGGTCCCCTCCCCCCCTGGGGGGGAGGGTGAGGGTGGGAGGTGGAGACTTCCCCACCCAAGCGACCCCCACCCCTACCCTCCCCCCTCCCAGGGGGAGGGAGTGAGAGCCCCACCAACCGGAAGCCCGCCCGCACGTGCCCCGTCACCAGACTGAGCCGCTGCGACTCCGCGAGCTTGCCCGCCTTCAGTACCTCCGTCAGCCGGTGGACCTCCGCTTCGGTCTGACACGCGATGAGAACCCGTTCCGTCAGCGCGACCGCGTCGAGTTCGTCCCGCACCCGCTGGACGTTGCCGCTGAACCGCTCGACGGATTCGACGCGCAGGTGGGCGGTCGCCTCCACCGAGGGCCGCGGCATCGCCGTGACCGTGACCGTCGGCCGCTGCATCAGGTGCGCGAACGTGGCGTCGACGGTGAACAGCCCGGTGGGGTCGCCGACCCGCTCGAAGAAGAGTTTGGCGTGTTCCTTCAGTTCGGACGGTTCGACGAGGACGACAACCGCGTTCGGCGGCAGATAATCAATCAGGTGTGCGTGGGTTAGCCGCGAGGCGACGCCGAGCGCGAACTTCCCGCCCGGTGACGCAACGTTTGGTGTGGTGGGGTCCGCGCTCGGCTGCGCCTCGCGGCTAACCGAGAGCAACGTGATCGCATCTCGCTTCCCGAGGCTGCGTTGCGAATCGGCCGCGAACGTGCGGATGGACTCCAGTTCGTCCCCGAAGAACTCGAACCGCACGGGGTCGGGCGTGTCCGGGGGGAAGACGTCCAAAATCCCGCCGCGGCGGCCGAACTCACCCGGGAACTCGACGGCTTCCACCCGCTTGTAACCGTTGGCCACCAGCCAGGTTGCGAGCTCGTCCGGGTCGGCGGCCGTCCCCGCAGCCAACCGTCGGCCGTTCGCCGCGAGGTCGGAGCGAGGCGGGACCGGCTGGATGACGCCTGCGATCGCGGTCAGAATGAGCTTCGGCGGGGAACGCAGTAGTTCTTGCAGAACCCGAAGCCACTGCGAGGTTTCCGGCGAAATCCGCCCGCGGACGGGGCTCGGCGGCCAGCCTTCGTTCGCCGGGAAGACGGAGGGTCGTTCCCCGGCGAACCCGGCGAGGTCTTCCGCCCAGGGGCCGACCAGTTGTGGCCCCGGCACAACGACGAGCACCGGGCCGGGCGAATCCGCCGCAAGTGCTGCCACCGCAAGGGCTGCCGCCGACCCCCAGGCCCCGTCGATGGCTCCGCTTTTCCCCCCGCTGACGGCCGCTCGCAGCCCCGCCCAGCCGTCCGCGGCCGCGAGCAGGGGGCGTAAGTCGGCCAGCGTCGCAGGTGCGGGGGTCGCCATTTTTCCGTTCTATCACTCCAGACAGAAATTCTCCAAGCAAGTTGCGTGCGCCCACTTCCGTCAACTTCGTTCGCCCCAAGTTCCGATAAGGACGGAGAATGGGCTTGTGCCAAATGTGCAAACTAGACGGTTCTGGCCAGTCTGGGTCGCCCGAGTGGTGGATAAAGTTGAAGATTTTCCCCTGTTGGGGTGCCGGACGCCCGCGGAATCTGGATAATCAATCCAGAGTCATTCGCAACCGGAGCGGAAGTCAGGCGCAAGACCGCCGGAGTTTGCTGTTTCTTTCAGGAATGGCTCAACTCGGTGGTCGGACTGGTCGAGGAGGGTCTCCCCACTCTGAAACCCACCCGGGCGGCGTGACGGACCCACCGTCGCCGTGGACCTGATCTCTGGTTTGATTGTTTGGAGACGACCATGCCGAACCTACTCTCGAAACTGCCGCTCCTCAAGCACTTCACCTCCCGGACCGCCGAACCCGCTCCCGCCCCGGCCGTAACCGTCCGGAAGGCCGTGACGCTCGAAGCGTCCGGGCTGTCCCGGTCGTTCGGGACCGGGTCGACGCAAACTTATGCCCTGCAAGACGTCGGGATCACGCTCCGCAAGGGGGAAATGAACCTGCTGATGGGGCCGTCCGGTAGCGGCAAGTCGACGCTGCTGGCCGTCATCTCCGCCCTGCTGCGGCCCGACACCGGGCGGGTTCGCTCGCTCGGGCAGGACGTCTGGAAGATGTCCGAACGGGAACTCGAGCGATTCCGCCTGCGGCACTGCAGTTACATCTTCCAGGGGTACAACCTGTTCCCCGCCTTGACGGCCCGGCAGCAACTGGAAGTCGTGCTCCGCTGGGGCGAAGGGGTCACCCCGCGCGAGGCCGCCGCCCGTGCGGACCGCGTCCTGGGGCAGCTCGGCCTCTCCAAGCGCGCCCACCTCCGGCCGACGGAACTGTCCGGCGGGGAGAAGCAGCGGGTCGCGATCGCCCGGGCCCTGGTCAAGAACCCGTCGTTCGTCTTCGCCGACGAGCCGACGTCCGCCCTGGACTGGGAGAACGGCCAGCAGGTCATCGAACTGCTCACGGAAACGGCCCGGTCGAACGGGGCGACGGTCCTCGTCGTGACCCACGACCACCGCCTCGTCCCGTTCGCGGACAAGGTCTTCGAGATGGCCGACGGCCAGCTCCGGACCGACACCGAGGTCGCCCACGTCTTCGACCCGGCGAAGGACACCGGCTCCTTCAAGATGGACAAGACGATGGAGCACCGCCCGCTGCCGCCCGCCGACCCGGAACCGGACGAAGTTCCCGTCGGCACCGCGAAGCTGTGGGAGCCGGTGTACGTGATGTAGCCTGACCGCGGTTCGGTGGCCGTCAGTCAGCCCAGGGGGTGACCCTGGGCTGCGTCATTTCTCGCGGGTCGCCCACCTCACCGCTTTCGCCCGTTCCGATTCCGTTGTAGCATTCCATCAGGCGAGTTCCGAACCGGCGGTGAGGGGGTGCCGTGGCCCAGACGGTGTTCGTGGCGAAGGTCGGCTACATCCCCGAGGGGGGGAACATGCTCGTCGAGGTCAACAACCGCGACGTGGCCGTGTTCCTGGTGGGCGGCCACTACTACGCGATCGACGACCTGTGCCCGCACGCGGGGGCGTCCCTGTCCGGCGGCCCGGTCGAGGACGGGATCGTGACGTGCCCCTGGCACTACTGGCGGTTCCGCCTTGCCGACGGCGCGTGGGCCGACAACCCGCGGGTGAAGACCGGCTGGTATCCGGTTCGGATCGTGGGGGACGAGATCTGGCTCGACGTTCCGGACAAGACAATCCCCATCAACCCGCCCCCACCCTGCCCGCCGGGAGGTTGCCCGTGACTCGTTCCCTCTTGGTCGCGTGTGCGTTGTTCGCGGTCGCCCCGGCGTCGCGGTCGCAGGCCCCGCGGTCGGAGGCGGTCGCGCCGAAGCTGGAGCCGGTCGCCGAAACGAAGCTGCTGATGGTGGGGCTGAACAAGCCGAACTTCGACGGGCTCGGAAAAATGTTCCGCCAGAAGCCGGCCGACGCGGACGCCTGGGAGTTCGCCCGCGGGCAGAGCCTGCTCGTCGCGGAGTCGGGCAACCTGCTGATGCTCCGGCCGCCGCAGGGGAAGGCGGCCCAGGACGCGTGGCTGTCGCGGTCGCAGGACTTGCGGGACGCGGGCACGAAGCTGGCGAAGGCGGCCGGGGAGAAGGACTACGTCGCCGCCCGGGCGGGGATGGCGAAGCTGGCGAACGTCTGCAACAAGTGTCACGAAACGTTCCGGGTGCCGACGCGGGTGGCCTTGCCGGACGCGCCGTGAGCCGACAGATCGACGTGGCACGTCACCTGCATCGTTTGCCGCCGCACCTCGGACGAAAGGCGGTCGCACGCGGCGACGAGGGCCAGGCCGCACATCATCTTGTCGTACCCCGCCGCCCGGTCGCCGCGGGTGAAGGTGCGTTCTTCCAGCCACACGGACAGGGTCATCCGCACCAGCAGGTCGGCGAACAGCACCGTGAGGAACAGCGACCGGCCCAGGTATTCCGCCACCTTCGCCACGAGTTCCCCGGACCACGGCCGGTACCAGCCGTCCCCCGCGAGCGACACGATCGGCTTCCCGAAGACGTGCTGCGTCAACAGGAACGCGAGCACCAACCCGCCGCCGACCGCCGTCACTGCCGTGACGAGGTGCCCGACGCGGGTCAGCCGGTTCGCAACTTCCGGCGACACCGGCCGGGTCAGGTCCTCGAACTTCGTCAGGTACAGCAGCGGGGCCCCGATCGCGAGCAGCACCCCCGCGAGGAGCAGCACGTTCCCGGCGGCGTGGTACAGGAGCACGAACGCCGCGAGGGTCAGCAGCACGGACAGCGGCACGCTGGTGACGAGCCCCCAGCCGGGGACGACCGATTCCGGCAGGAACAGCTTTACCTGCACGCTGGCCCGCGCGACGGCGGACATCAGGGACAGCACGGTCGGGACGAGCGCCGCGTAGAACATCAGGCCGACCAGCGTGCGGACCGCCAGGACGGCCGCGGACCGCACCTCCGGCGGGGCGTCCGCGGAGAACTCCATGTCCGCGAGGTACTCGATCGGGACGAACATCACCGCCAGGGGCACGCCGATGGAGACCGCCCCGGCGGCGAGCAGGAACCGCGACGAGTGCGCCGGGCGGGTGTACCGGACGGCCGCCCAGATCGCGCCGAAGGGGATCGCGAACGTGGAGAGCGGCAGGACGTAGCCGATGAGGGCCACTCCGAGCGGGGTGAGGACGTCCGCCCCCGACCCGAGCCCGCCGCCGACGCCGATGGCCGAGGAGGTGAGGGTGCCGACCGCGGCGAGCAGCAGAGCAGACCGCCGCCAGACGGCCAGTCTTCGGGCGACGGGGTCGAACACGCCGGCCGCGTCGAGGGCCGAGGATTCGGCCGCCGTCACGGGGATCGCCGCGTGGTCCCCGGCGGCGGCCCGGCTGAAGAGGGTCCAGGCGTCGCGGGCACGGGCCGACAGGGTGGGCATGACCGGGTCCGTAATCGCGAGGGGTTGCCAGTTTCGCCGAGCCGTGCTGCCGCGTCGTCGAGCCGCGCGGCCGCTTGCCTCATCAGTTGAACGGCGGCTTCGCCGGACTTCGCGGCCGCGTCCTTCATGCAGCCCTCGGCCCGCCGGGCGGCGTCGGCGGCGGCCTGGACGGCGGGGTCGGTGCCGGGTCCGGGACCGGACGGCGCGGCGACGGCCGCTTCCCGGGCCGCCGACACGAATGCTTCGACTGCCAGCCCACGAGCCCGCGCCGCCGCCTCCGGGTCGCGGTGCCGGCGGAGCAGTTCGTCCCGCGCTTTGCGAACGGCGTCGCGGGCCGCCGCGAGGTTGTCCGCCGCGGGGTCGGGGGTGGCCTTGCCGATCACCAGCGCCGCGGCCGCCCGGTCCAGGTCGTCCGCGAGGCCCTTCGCTTCGGCCGCGATTTCGGACAGCGCGGCGGCCTGCCGGGCGGTGACGACGCCCGGTTCCCCGGCGACGTCCGCGACGCGCTTCAGCAGGGCGGCCTGTTGCGCGACGAGGTCGGGGGTCCGCAGGTCTTCGACCGCGACCCGGCCGAAGCCGATTCCTGCGGCGACCCCGCCGGCCCGGAACTCGTCCGCGGCCCGCGCCGCCGCGGCGGACGCCTGGGGGTTCCTCTTCGCGTCGATCGCGGCGGCGAGTGCCGCCTGCTCGCGGGCCATTTCGGCCAGGGGGTCGGCCTCGGCGGGGGCGACCCGCTTGCCGATCTCGACGGCCGCCTTCGACACGTCGTCCCGCAGAGCGCGGAGGTGCTTGGCCATCGTGCGGGCGTGCTCGGCGTCCGCCAGGGTCGGGAGCCGGGTTCCGTCCGCGTCGGGAACGGGGCCGAGTTTCGGCGGCAGCGGGAACGCGGCGCTGCGGTCGGCGTTCTTCCTCATCTCGTCCGCGAGGGCCTTGAGGGCGTCGGCGGCCTCGGCCTGAACGATGTTTTCCCGCTCGGGATTGGAGAACTTCTTCAGCCGGGCCATCGCGTCGACCGCCTTTCGCCGTGCGGCCTGGGCCAGCCCGGTGCGGGTGTGGTCGAGGTCTTCCGCGTCGCACTTCACCTTCTGGACGGCGGCCGCGGTTTCGCCCGGCACGGGGACGCGGCCGACGGCCTTCGCCAAGGCCGCCGCCTCCGACCGGTCCCTCGCCAGCCGGCTCACGCGGTCGAGGTCGGATTCGGCCAGCGTGAGCCGGTCGGCGAGCCGGGTCAGGGCGTCGGCCGCGAGCCGGGCCTTCTTCGCGTACTCGTCGACATCCTTGCGGCCGACAGCCTGTTCGGCGGCGTAGGCGGCGAGGCGGGCGGCGTTGACGTGTTCCTGGGCCTCCGGGGCGGCGTAGAAGTCGAGCCCGCGGGCGACGTCCCGCTGGGCCGTGCGGAGCGGCTTCCAGTCCTCGTCGGCGGGGGCGGCCGGGAGCTGCGAGGCGGCGTCCGCGAGGTGGCGTTGAGCCGTCGCGAGCTCGACCGCGCGGTCGTCGACCGGGATGTTGCCGTCGACGGCGGCCCGGAACCGCTCGAACTGCCGGCGGGTTTCGAGCAGGGAGACGACGAAGTCGGAGAGCAGTCCGTCCTTCAGGTCGGCCGCGGCCCGGCGGGCGGCGGCGGCGGTCGCGGCCCGCCGGTGTTCGGTCCCTGGGGCGTCGAGCGCTTCCAGTTTCTTCGCGATGTCGTCTTCGCGCTCGGCGGCGGCAGCCGCCTTCTTCGCCAGTTGGGCGCGGACTGCGGGCGCGTCGGGGTTCCCCTTCTCCGCCGAGCGGTAGATCTCGTCCACCTCGCGCATCACGGACTCCTGTTCTTTCCGGAGCAGGTCCAGGGCGGAGCGGGTCTCCCGCGTGCGGAGTTCGCGGGTCGGCAGCACCTCGGCGAAGCGGGTGAGGGCGTCTTCCGCGGCCTTCAGTTGGCGGGCCGGGGCGTCTTCGGCGAGTGCGTCCACGGCTTTGGACAGCGCGTCTCGGGCGTCCGCGCGGTTCGGGTGGAAGGCGGACCCTTCCGCGGGGAACCGAAACCGGGCGAGCGTGTCCCGGAGCGCCTTCAGTTCCGCGGCGGCCGCCTTCCGCCGGTTCGCGTCGGGGTCCGCGGCCACGCGCTGGCGGAGGTCGGTCATCCACCGGGCGAGCTGCTTGGCGGCTTCCTTCTCGTCGGCCCGCGGGGCCGCGGCGGCGGCGAACGCGTCGGCCAGCCGGTCGAGTTCGCGCGCCGCCTTCTCCTGCTCCGTGATCGCTTCGAGCGGATGGCCGGAAACCAGCCGGCTCAACGCCGCCTCGAACGGGGCCGTCGCGACCGGCGCGGCGTCGGCGAGGCGGGCCGGGATCACCGTCCGGGCCGCGAACTCGACGGCCCGCGCGGTCAGGTCCTTCTGCCGGTCCGCCAGGGGTTGCAGCAGCGCCCGGCGGGCGACGGCTTCGGACGCGGCGGCGGCCCGGTCGACCCGCCGCTGGAAGTCCGCGAGTGCCCTGGTGCGGGCGGCCAGCCGGTGGAGGTTGTCCGCCGTGCCGACGTCCGTCGCCTGCCGGAGTTGCGGGCTGGCGGCCACGATCTCCCGGAGCCGGGCGAGGATTTCCGCCTGCCGGCGGGCGGCCTCCTCTGCGGGGAGCATCTTGTCCGCGAGCTTCCGCTGGTCGTCCGCCAGGGCCGCGAACCGGCGGGCGTCGAGCAGCGCCAGGGCGACCCGGTCCGCCCGGCGGGCGAGGTCGTCGAGCCGGTCGCGGGCGTCGTCGAGCTGCCGCACGGCGGCCGCCAGCCCGCGGGCCCGCTCGGCTTCCTTCGGCTCCGACGCGACGCGGGTGAGGGCGGCCGCCGCACCCCGGAGCGGGCCGTCGGCGGCGTCCCGGACGGCGGCCCCGAGCGGGCGGACGTCGGGCCGGAGCCGGAGTTCCGCGGCGAGTTCGTCGAGCACCCCGACCGCCGCGGCGACACGCTCCTGAACCACCTTGAGGCGGACGGTGTGCTCGGTGGTCAGCACGTCGACGCCGCCCGCGTCGCCGGCCAGGCGCTGCGCCTCGGCGGCGGCTTCCCCCGCCGGCCCGGCCGCCGCCGCGAGCCGGTCGCGGAGCCGCTCGCGCAGCGCGGTCATATCCTGTTCCACGAGCGGCTTCGCGGCCGCCGTCAGCCGGAACGTCGCCCAGCCCGCCGGCGGAAAAACGGCACTCTGCGGGCCGAGTTCCTGCTTCGGCACCGCCCGCGAGTCGGTCGCGCGGACCCGCAGGTGGATCGTGTCCCCTTCCTTCGCGCGGCCGGTCAGGTCGAAGTAGGCAGTCCCCTCCGCCGACCCGGTGCCCAGGCCGGACACCGCCAGTGGCTCGCTCCGTACCGGGGAATCCGACTCGCCGACGCGGTACTCGACCCGCACGCCGGCCACGGCGACATCGTCCCGGACGGCCATCTCGATCGGGATCTTGTCGTCCGGCCGGGCGTCCCGCACCGCAGACCCGAGGCCGATGAGCTTCTCGAATTCCGGGGGCCTGTCGGGCGTTACCCGCACCGCGGCCGGGTACTCGGTCCGCACGTTCCGCTCGCCCACGACGACCAGTTTCAGGGTCCCGGACGAGACCAGCGGGAACTCGGCCGTCCCGGACTGGCGGTCCGCGGCCAGCCGCACCGGCGTGGGCGCGGGGACGCGGCCGCCGTCGCCGGGCTTCCATTCGAGGTGGGCGGACGCCGCGGGGCGGGCGAGCTTCAGCGCGACGACCGCCTTCCCGAACTGCGGCCCGTCGAAGTCCGAGAACCCGGAGAAGGCCCGCGGCGGGTGGACGGCGCGCAGGTAATCGGGGGGTTCGATCGCGACCGTCGAGCCGTCCCCGACGCCGACCCCGTCGGCCGCCGTCACGGTGTGCCAGTCACTGTGAACCGGCCCCGTTACGACGCAGTAGGCGAAGTCGCCGGCGGCGGCGCGGGTGGCGTAGAACGCGGCCTTCGGGGCCGGGGTCATCGGCAGACGGGTCTCGGTCCCCCCTTCGCGAACGACCAGGACGGCGGTGGTGGGAAGGGGTCCGCCCGGTGCGGTGCGGTCGGCGTAGGCGGTGAGGGTGACGGGCTCGCCCCGGCGGACGACCGGGTCGCCGGAGGACACGACGAGGCGGTAGGTCGGACCCGGCGGGGCGGGGACGTACCACGGGGCGACGAACCGCAGCACCCGGTCCCCGCTGCCGCGGACGAGCCCGACCGGGGCGAGCAGGATCAGACAGACGGCCGCCGCGGCGGCGAGCCCGCCGGCGGCCCGCTGGGGGTCGGCCGGGGCGGACAGGTCCGGGGGGCGGACCGGTTCCGCCGCGGGCCGCAGGACGCGGCACCAGCCCACGACCCCGGCAGCCGCGACCCACCCGGCCAGCGCCACCCCGCGGACCCACCCCGGCAGGTCGGCCACCGCGTCGACGGCCATCGCCGCCACCGCGCCCCCGACGGCCGCGACCAGTGTCACCGCGCAACCGTGCAACACCGCCGCCCGGTGCGCGGCGCGGGCCGTCGCTTCGAGGTCCGCACGGAGGGCGGTCGGTAGCGGGGTGGCGGACATGCGAGTTCCCGAGCGTCGCAGACCGGAGGCCTTGACTATACCCGAGGACCGACCCGACCGGAAGCGCCGGAACACCGCCCCGAAGCGCCAGCGAGGCCCAGTCTGGACCTCGCGCGCGCTTCGGGGCGGTGTGTCCCGTGACCCCGGAGTCCCTACTTCTTCGCGGCCGTCGTCAGCGGGAAGTCGTCGGTCCGGAACGGCACGGCCGGCAGGCCCGCCTTGCTCCACAGGTTCACGACCGGGTAGTTCGCCCACCCGTACCGCACCGCGACCGGCTTCGCGACCTTGTCGCACGACACGACGACCGTGTCCCCCTTGACCTCCGCCGTCGCGTTGTAGAACTTCCTGTCCTCGCCGCAGACCGTGAACCCGGTCAGCGTCGAGCCCTTCGCCTCCAGGCCGCCGCCGAGGTGGTCGAACGACAGCACCGCCTTTTCCCCGTCGACCTTGAGTTCCTTGAACACCGGGCCGATCGGTTCGATCTTCTCGCCGTAGGCAATCGCCCGGGCCGCGATCGCGAGCCGCTCGCCGACGGGCTGTTTCGGCCGCGGGTGAATGTCCTTCTCGTCGCCGACGTCCGTGATGACCGACAGGCCGACGTTCTTCAGCTTGACCGTTTGCAGGAACTGCGCCTCCCGCAGTTCGGCCCAGGCGCTGTCCATCGGCTCCTTGTTGATCGCCATGAACGGCGCGAGCTGCACGATCATGAACGGCAGGTCGGTGGCGAACTTCGCCCGCCAGTCGGTGATGAGGGTGCCCATCAGGGTGCGGTACTCGAACGCGCGGCCGGCGTTGCTTTCGCCCTGGTACCAGATCGAGCCCTTCACGGCGAACGACAGCAGCGGGTAGATCATCGCGTTGTACAGGGACGCCGGCGTGTGCGGGTTCATCGTCGGCGGGGCGGTCGCCAGGACCGGCTTCCGCGGCTGGGGCGGGACCGGCTTGCCGTCGGCCTTCGCCTTGTCCGCCGCCTCCTTCCACTTCGCCAGGTCCGCGGTGTACTTCTCCATCGCCGCCTCGAACGCCGCCTTCGCCTTCTCCGGGGTGAAGTTCTTCTTCCCCTCTTCGAGCGCCTTGAGCATGTCCGCCCGCTTGTCGGCGTAGTGCTTCAGTTCCGGCACGGCTTCGAGCGCCTCCAGGCTCGTCCAGGCCTCCGCCGGGGTGCCGCCCCACGACGTGTGGATCAGGCCGACCGGCGTGTCGTTCGGCAGGTTCTTCTGGAGGTTCGCGCCGAAGTGGTACGCCACCGCGGAGAACCCCCCCACGGTGTCCGGCCCGCACTCGACCCACTTCGTGAAGTGCTTCAGGTCCGCCTGGTCCTTGATCGGCTCCGCGGTCGCCCGCTTCTGGACCGTGAACAGGCGGATCTTCGGGTTCGCCGACGCGGCCTTCACCTTGTCCGGCGTCTCGCTCGCGTTGACGGACCACTCCATGTTCGACTGCCCGGAGCAGACCCACACCTCGCCGACGGCGACGTTCTTGAACGCGACCTCGTTCTTCCCCTTCGCGGTCAGGGTGAACCCGACCCCGGCGGCGGGGGTGTCGAGGACCACCTTCCAGTTCCCGTCCTTGTCCGCGGTCGCGGACCCGTCGACCGTCCCCTTCTCCCCGGCGAGGGTGACGGTCACCTTCTCGTCCGGGTCGGCCTTGCCCCAGACCGGGGCCTTGGCCTTCTGCTGGAGGACGACGCTGTCCGAGAAGACGGGGTGAACGGTGACGTCGGCGGGGGCGGCGGGGGCGCAAAGGCCCAGGCACCCGGCCACGAACAGGGCACGGCGCAGCATGGCGAGAGAACTCCGGACGGTGGGAAGAGACTGCCGAGGCAGGCACCCCAAACGTACCCGGCCGGGGCGCGACGGGCAACAGTCCAGCCGGGAAATCGAGCGGCGTGTTCTCTCTCAGTCCACCATCCGCAGCAGGCACCGCCCCGGATCGAGCGACACGATCAGGGCCGGCTCGATGCCGTGGGCGGAGACGATCGCCTGCCCGGTGGGGAGGTTCTTCAACCGCGGCCAGAGGTTTTCCGGCACGCCGCCGACGGAGTGTTGCAGCTTGCGAAGCGTGGGCTCGTCGCCGAGCCGCATCAGGACGCGGTTGTTGCACAGCGTGAAGAGTTCCCCCGGCAGGTGCTGCGGGAACTGCGTCGCGAACACCAGCCCGAGCCACCGCTTGCGGCCCCGCCTCGCGATGCGTTGAATCTGCCCGAACACCGCGGGCATCTGGGACACCCGTTCCGCGCTGACGAACTCGTGAGCCTCCTCGATCACGACGACGGTCTTGGGCTTCTTCTCCGCCGGGGCCGCCTCGTAGAGTCGGTCCTGCGCCTCGATCACGCCGCGGAGCAAATCCGAAATGGCGAGGTTGCGGTGGGCCGGCGATTCGAGCCCGGCGAGGTCGAAGATCAGCACCCGGCCGGGGGCGACCATCTTCTCGTAGTGCAGGCTCTCGATCTTCCTGCCGTCCGGCCCGGACCCGGTGCGGTCGAACAGCCCGGTGCGGTACAGCGCCGCGATCAGCCGCACCGTCTTCCGCCACGATTGCACGTTCGGCAGCTTCTTGACGAGTTCCGCCGCCTTCTCCGCGAGCCGGCCGTGGTGGGCGCGGAAACCGTCGGCGTGCAGGTACCTTTCCTCGACCTCGTCCTTCCCGACGACCGACGCGGCGGCCTGGGCCATGTCCAGAACGTGAGCCAGTTTCAGGTCCGGGTAGCCGGTCTCCTGGTCGTCCAGGTCGCGGACCCGCGCGGCGTGCGACTCCCTGTCCGCGACGAGCCCCAGGGACGTGACGAGGTCGGCGGCCGCGTCGTAGGCGGCGAGGAAGCGGTCGGTTTGCGCCTCGTTCCCGCCGAGCAGTTCGGCCGCGATGAACGGGGAAATGTTCGCGAATTCCAGGCAGAACCGGCGGACCCGCGGGTGGTGCGGGTCGCTGGCAGGGGAGTGCGTCGGCACCAGCATGTAGGTGTCCTTGATGCCGGCCGGGGTCAGCCCGCGGGCGGCGAGGGCGGGGAGAATCCGCGGCGAGTCGGCGGGCCGGTGCGTCGTCGCGTACTCGCCCTCCACGTCGATCAGGATGACGCAGAACCCGCTCGCCGCAAGCTTCTCGATCCAGCCGGCGATGAAGGTCGACTTCCCCGCCCCGGTCGTTCCCACCGCGAGCGTGTGCCGGGGGATGTGAGCTTTTTCGTCGCTGCGAAGGCCGACGGGGAGGTTCTCGAACCCCACCGCCGTCCCGAGCCGCAGGTCGCCGTCGCACTTCAGGGCGTCGCGGGTTTCCTCCGCGCTCAGCAGCTTCACGGCACTGTTGGGCCGGGGGCGGAACAGCGGCACCGTCGTCTGCCCGTCGCGGACCTCGCCGAGGATGTCGACCGCCGCCCACCCGTGGTACGGCGGCGTGAACAGCGACCCTTCCACCTGCGTGATGACCAGCGCCGGCGTCGTCGCGGGCAGCCCCACCGGGGCGGCATACGGCCCGCGGACGACCTGCGCCAGGTACACCCGGCCGTCTTCCCGGCTGGTGATGTGCAGCAGCGCCTGCGACCGCCACCGCTCGAACTTGGCTTGCGGGAAGACGACGGTGACGCTGCCGTCCTCGGCCTGGGTGGTGTCGAACAGCGTCCGCCCGTCCGCGTCGTCCGGCGACCACGGCGCGGCCCCCTCGAAGGAAGAGGCGGCCAGCTCCGCCTCCGCGGTTTCGGGGATGGGGCGAGTGGGGATGGGCATAAAGTGGCTCGGAAGGTGTCGGACGTCCAGACGGGAACGCCTTCGGTCATTCCTACCAGTCTACCCGCTCGCTTCACCCGGTCGTCCGCTCACTTCCTGGGCGGGAGCGGCGGGTTTCCGACAATCGGGCCGACCGCAGTCGCCCCGCCCTGGGAGACCGTCACGAGCGTCGTCACCCGGATCGTGCTGCCCGGCGGGGGCGGGGGAAGCGGGCCGACCGTCGTGGCGAACTCGGGCGGGTTGAGCAGGGCTGCCGGGAGCAACTCTTGAATGGTCACCTTCACGACTTCGTTCGTCTTTTGGTTGACGTACTTTACCTCGATCTCGATTTTGTCGAGATCCCACCCCTTCCGGTGATTGAACTGCCCCTCCACGCGAATGTCGATCTTGTCTGCCTGCTTGGTCCAGGCCACCCGCGGGAAGCCTGGGTCGTAGGCGACCGAGGCGTTGACCCCGTTGACGATCACCGGTGCCGGCGGAGGGTAAACGCCTTGACCCCACGCTGCCATCGTCGGCCCAACAAACACGAGGACACAGGCAAGCACGGTCTTGCGCATGGTGCGGACTCGAATGTGAGATGGGGAGGGCACAGTAAGGGTACTTCTCTGATACCCTCAGTCAACTCTTGTAGGTCGGGTCGAGTCTTCGAGGCCCGACGGGAGCGCAACGTCGGGCCTCGAAGACTCGACCCGACCTACAAGAAGACGCAATCCGCACCGGATGGGCTGCCCTCGCTACGCGTCGCGGCTATACGGGTTGTTCGTCCCGCGGTTCGTCCGGCATCTTCGGGAACACCCGCGGGTCCGGGATGTTGTACCGTCTCGCGATGTACTGCAACTGCTTCGCGAGGCCGTGGAGGATGCGGAGTTCCTTGTGCGTCGGCATCCCGCGGGCGATCACGCTTCGCAGCACGTGGAAGATGCCGTCCGAGCGGAAGTCCCAGAGGAACCGCACGCCGATGAGGGCTTCCCGCAGGTGGGCGAACATCCGCTCCACGTCGGCGTAGCCGGCCGGGAGTTCGGGCGGCTCGGGGCTCGGGGTCCGCTTCAGCCACTGCCGGCGGAGCTCGTACAGCACCACCGCGACCGCCTGGGCCAGGTTCAGCGACGGGTACTCGGCGTCGGCCGGGATGAAGATCGACCCGTGGCACGCGGTGATGTCGTCCAGCGTCAGCCCGCTCGGCTCGGGGCCGAAGACCAGCGCCACCGGCCCGCGGCCGAGACCCTCCAGCAGCGCCGGCACCTTCTCCTCGGGCGTGCCCCAGAACCCCTTCCGAGCGAGCCCGCCGGTCTCCCCGGAGGTGGCCAGGACGAAGCAGCAGTCGGCGACGGCCTCCGCGAGGGTCGGCACGATTCGGGCGGCGGCGAGGATGTTCTGCCCGTGGACGGCCATCATCTTCGCGTCGGGGTTGGCCAGGTCCGCGACGGGGTCGACGAGGACGAGGTCGCGGAGCCCGAAGTTGCGGACGACCCGCGCCACGGACCCGACGTTCCCCGCGTAGTGCGGCCGGACCAGGACAACCCGACAACGGTCAAGCATCAGTATCTCAAAGAAGAAGGTTTTGACAGGGTGAACAGGATGAAATCCAAATCCCGATCATCCCGTTAATCCTGTCAAAACTTCTCCGTTCGTCTTCTCTGTGGGACTGTGTGTGAACTTCGTGTCGTTGTGGTGAGCTTCCGGTTCCTTGCGAGTTCTACGAAACCGCAACTTGTCCAGATAGATGTAATACACGGGCGTGAAGTACAGCGTCAGCACCTGCGACAGCAGCAGCGTGTCGAGCACCGGCTGGTCGAAGCGCAAGCC
>ERZ1066123.1319-NODE-1319-length-15109-cov-7.222931_pt1 | contig 15109 bp, 15 predicted proteins | sample MGYA00382770_ERZ1066123 | MGnify/ENA primary metagenome ERZ1066123 (study PRJEB33369, sample SAMEA5778353) | biofilm metagenome | biome: Industrial cooling water; feature: Water cooling tower basin; material: Biofilm | place: United Arab Emirates | collected...
CTTCGGCGGCACCGAATTCTACCGCTCCGCCTACGAGCTGATCGTCGAGGATGCGCGCACCATCACCATCCGCTTCGACAGGGTCACCTTCGAGTTCGCCTCGCTCGGCGACTTCCAGCCGCTGCCGGCCCACATTGAGCGGGCGCGCTGGCAGGCCGACCCGCGCGGCTACCGCAACCGCACGGCCTACGACACCGGGACCGCGAACCCGGCGCTGTGGTCCGGTCCCTTCCGCATCACCGCGGTGCAGCCCGGCGCCGGTGTCACGCTGGAGCGCAACCCCGCCTGGGCAGGCACCGCGCCGGCCTTCCGCCGCATCCAGGTCCGCACCATCGAGAACACCGCGGCGCTGGAGGCGCAGCTGCTGGCCGGGCAGGTGGACATGGTGGCCGGCGAGCTCGGCCTGCCGGTGGAGCAGGCTTCGGCGCTGGAACGCCGCACCGGCGATCGCTTCCGCTTCCACTACCGTCCCGGCCTGATCTACGAGCACCTGGATCTCCGGCACGACAACGTGGCGCTCTCGGACCCGCGGGTGCGCCGCGCGCTGCTGCTGGCAACCGACCGCGCGCAGATCGTGGCGCGGCTGTTCGAGGGTCGGCAGACGGTGGCGAGCACCAGCGTCAACCCGCTCGATCCGATGCATGACGGCAGCGTCGGCGTGGCGGGCTTCGACCCCGCGGCCGCCAATGCCCTGCTGGACGAGGCCGGCTGGCGGCGCGGGCCGGACGGCATCCGCCGCAACGCCGGCGGCGAGCGACTCTCGCTCGAGCTGATGACCACCGCCGGCAACCGCGCGCGGGAACAGGTGCAGCAGGTGCTGCAGGGCATGTGGCGCGCGGCCGGCATCGAGGCGCGCATCAGGAACGAGCCACCGCGCGTGCTGTTCGCCGAGACGCTGTCGCGGCGCCGCTTCCAGGGCCTGGCGCTGTTCGCCTGGATCAGCGCGCCGGAGGGCGTGCCGCGCAGCACCCTGCATTCCGACGAGATCCCGAGCGAGGCGCGCAACTGGTCCGGCCAGAATTACGGCGGCTACCGCAATGCCGGGATGGACGCGCTGCTGGAGGCGATCCCGATCGAGTTGGACGCAGCGAAGCGGCGGGTGCTCTGGGCGCGGCTGCAGGCGATCTATGCGGAGGAACTGCCGGCGCTGCCGCTCTGGTTCCGCGCGGACGCGCATGTCTGGCCGCGCTGGCTGGAGGGGGTGCGGCCGACGGGGCACCTGAATCCGAGTACGCTCTGGGCGGAGGCGTGGCGGGCGCGGTAGGGTGGGCAGGCCGGGATCAGGTCCGGCGCAGCATTGCCCGACGCCGCATTGCCGGACGCCGCCGGCCGGCCTGGTACGGGGGCGGAGCGGCAGGATACCGGACCTCAGGCGAGCAGCCCTCCGCTGCCATCGCTCCATCCTCTCAACGGGTGGAGGCGCCGGCAAAAGGCACCCCCGCCGGACCCTCGATGCACCGGCGCCCCGCACCGGCGCGATCGCGCCCCCGCACGCGCGTCGGTCCGCATCGTCGCGCATGGGGCCAGGCGGGGACGGTGCCTGGCGCGCCGGATGGCAGCCGGCACGGACCCGACCGGCGGCCGGGCCGCGCGATGCCGGGGATCGCTCAGGGGACAAGCGATGCAGCCGCAGGGCGTGAGAGCCGGCGTGGGCGCCGGGGGCGCTCCGCGCCGCGCAACCGTCACGCGATCCCCGCTTGCGGCCCCTGCACGCCCCGGCGTATGGGGGGCCGCCAAGGTCGCGGCCACGGTCGCGGAGACTGCCTCCGACGCGGAAAGTCCCCCATGGCACCCGAATCCCTCTCCGACTCGCAACGCCGCCAGGGCCTTGTCATCGAGGACGCCTTCGCCTTCGACGACGTGCTTCTGGTGCCGGCCTATTCCGCCGTGCTGCCGCACCAGACCGACACGCGCACCCGCCTGACGCGGGAGATCGCGCTCAACATCCCGCTGCTGGCGGCGGCGATGGACACGGTCACCGAGAGCGCGATGGCGATCGCCATGGCCCAGGCCGGCGGCATCGGCGCCATCCACAAGAACATGACGGCGGAGGAGCAGGCGGCGCAGGTGCGGCGCGTGAAGAAATTCGAGAGCGGCATGGTGGTGAACCCGGTCACCATCCACCCGGACCAGACCCTGGCCGATGTGCGCGCCATCCAGGAGGCGCACCGCATCAGCGGCATCCCGGTGGTGGAGCGCGGGTCGGGGCGGCTGGTCGGCATCATCACCAACCGCGACGTGCGCTTCGCCACGGACCCCAACCTGCGCGTCTATGAGCTGATGACGCGCGAGAACCTGGTGACGGCGCCGGCCGACGTGCTGCCCGAGCAGGCGCGCGTCATGCTGCACAAGCACCGCATCGAGAAGCTGCTCGTCGTCGATGAGCAGGGGCGCTGCGTCGGGCTGATCACCGTGAAGGACATGGAGAAGGCGCAGGCCAACCCGAACGCGGTGAAGGATGCGCTCGGCCGGCTGCGCGTGGCGGCGGCGACCGGCGTGGGCGAGGACGGCATGGCCCGCGTGGAGGCGCTGGTCGCGGCCGAGGTGGATGTGGTGGTGGTCGATACCGCGCACGGCCATTCCGGCGGCGTGCTGCGCGCCATCGAGCGCATCAAGCGCATGTCGAACGCGGTGCAGGTCGTCGCCGGCAACGTCGCGACGCCCGAGGGCGCGATCGCATTGATCGAGGCCGGGGCCGATGCGGTGAAGATCGGCATCGGCCCGGGCAGCATCTGCACCACGCGCATCGTCGCCGGCGTCGGCGTGCCGCAGCTGACCGCGGTGTTCGAGCGCGCGGCGGCGGCGCGCGAGCGGGGCGTGCCGGCGATCGCCGATGGCGGCGTGCGCACCTCCGGCGACATCGCCAAGGCGATCGCGGCGGGGGCGGATTGCGTGATGATGGGGAGCCTCTTCGCCGGCACGGACGAGGCGCCGGGCGAGGTGTTCCTGTACCAGGGCCGGTCGTACAAATCCTATCGCGGCATGGGCTCGCTGGGCGCGATGGCGCGCGGCTCGGCCGACCGCTACTTCCAGCAGGAAGTGCAGGATTCGCTGAAGCTGGTCCCCGAGGGCGTCGAGGGCCGCGTCGGCTACAAGGGGCCGGTAGGCACGGTGATCCACCAGATGGTCGGCGGGCTGCGCGCGGCGATGGGCTACACCGGCTCCGCCACCATCGCCGAGATGCAGCGCAACTGCCGCTTCCGCCGCATCACCAATGCGGGGCTGAAGGAGAGCCACGTGCACGACGTGGCGATCACGCGCGAGGCGCCGAACTACCGGATGGATTGAGCGAGGAACGCCGCCGCCGCCTCGATGGCGCCATGCGCGCGCAGCTCGTCATGCCCGGCGAGCGGCGCTTCCCAGGTCTCCGCCGGGGGTGTTGCCGCAGCGGCGAGGCGGCGGCTCATCGCGGGCGGGATCAGCACGTCGCGCCCGCCGATCATCACCAGCGCCGGGACGCCGACATCGCCGATGCGCGAGAGGCTGTCGTAGCGGTCGCGCAGCAGCCAGCGCGCCGGCAGCGCCGGGTGGTGCAGCCGTGCGAGATCGAGCAGGCTGGTGTACGGCGCCTCCAGCAGCAGCGCGGCGACGCGACCCGGATTCTCGGCGGCGAGCCGCACGGCGACGCCGCTGCCGAGCGACTCGCCCCAGACCGCGATGCGTCGCGGTGCTATGCCCTGCGTGCCGAGCCAGTCCAGCGCGGCGCGCGCGTCGAGGGAGAGGCCGGCCTCGCCCGGCGCGCCTGGATTGCCGCCATAGCCGCGCCAGGACGGCATCAGCACGCCCCAGCCCAGCGTGGCGAAGGCGCGCAGGCGCTCGGCGCGGTAGCCGATGTGCCCGCCATTGCCGTGCAGGTAGAGCAGCACGGGCCGCTCCGGCGCCGGCGGCGGCGCCCACCATGCCAGCAGGTCGAGGCCATCGGCCGTGCGCAGCGTGATCTCCGCCACGCCCAGCGGCGCGGCGGGGCGCGCGCGGTCGGGAAAGTAGATCAGCCGGTCCTGCCAGACCCACAGCGCCGCCAGCGCCAGGCCGACCAGCCCCAGCGCGAGCAGCGCGGCGCGCGCCACCTCGGCCAGCACGCGGCGCGGCGCCCGGCGTGGGGCGCTCAGCCGCCCCTGACCCGCCAGATCGCGGTGTGGCGCACCCGCGCCACCGGCCGCGCCGCATCGGCGACGACCAGCGCGTCGAGTTCGACGATGCGGTGGCCCTTGCGGTCCTCGTTCGAGAGGATGCGCGCACGCACGTCCAGCGCCTCGCCGACGCGCGCGGCATCGAGGCCGCGCGCGGCGCTGCCCACATGGATCCACGGGCCGAGCCCCACATTATGCGTCAGCGCCTTGTTGCAGAGCCGCAGCACGAGCCCCGGATGCACCAGCCCCTGCGCCGCGTAGAGCGGCTCGGTCTCGCCGATGCCGGCGAGGTAGTCGGCCAGCACCTGCGCCGTCATCGGCTCCGCGGCGGTGCCGAGCCAGCGGCCGGGGGCCAGGGTCACGTCGCCGGCCTCGGGCCTGTCGGCATGCGCGGGCGGGGCGTGCCAGGGGAAGTCGGCGATGTCCGGCGCCGCCTCGGGCCCGGCGGGCAGCGCGGCGGTGGCGGTGGCGGCCAGCACGCCGCCGCTCTCGACGCGGATCGCCAGCGCGCCATCCGGCTGCGGCTCGGCCGCGACCTGCACCATGGTCTGGTCATAGACCGGCTTGAGGAAGCGGCTCTCCATTATGCCCCGCGCCAGCCAGTCGCGGCCCCAGCGCGCCACCGCGGGGTGGCAGGCATAGGCGTGCACCTCGACGCCGGGCACCAGCGCGCCGGTGAAGCCGAAGCGCCGCGCCACCGCATCGTCGTGGATCCGGTTCTCCGAGGCGCGGGAGAGGTTGTTGGCGCGCACCTCATAACCGAGGGCGGCGGCGGCGTGGCTCATCATGGCGGTCCTCCTCGGCGCGAAGCCTGCGCGGCGGGGCGAGCCGGCGCAAGCAGCAGGGGCCGGCCCTGCGTTCGGCGCGGGTCTCGTGATGGTTGTCTAGCTAGCTATCGGTTCTGGGCGAGCGTAGCATGCGCGCCATGCCCGCCCTGCCCCAGCTGCAATGGCGCCTTGGCCGCGCCATCGGCCAGATCAGCCGCCGCTGGCGCTCCCGCCTCGATGGCCGCATGGCCGGCTTCGGCCTGACCGAGGCGCGCTGGTTGCCGCTGCTGCACCTGGCGCGCTGGGGCGACGGGCTCAGCCAGAAGGAAGCCGCCGCGAGCCTTGGCGTCCAGGGCGCGACCCTGGTGCGCACGCTGGACTGGCTGGAGCGCCAGGACCTGGTCGAGCGCCGCCCGGACCCGCACGACCGCCGCGCCAAGACCGTGCACCTGACCCCGCGTGCCCGCGCCCTGCACCGCGAGATCGAGGGCGAATCCGCCGCCGTGCGCGCCGACATCCTGGACGGCATCTCAGAGGCCGAGCTGCTCACCTGCCTCGCCGTGCTGGACCGGATCGCCTCCCGGCTCGGCGCGCCACCGGCGCCCGGACCGGCACAGGAGGAGGCCCGGCGTGGACATCGGGCCGCCTAAGGAACGCGTCGGCACGACGCCGGCCGCCACGTCGCCGCCGGCGCCACGCAATCGCGACCGGTTGCGCCGGCGCCTCCGCCTCGTCGTCGCGCTCGGCCTGGTGCTGGCGGTGCTCGGCGCCGGCGGGGCCTACCTGCACAGGCTGTTCACCCACGTCTATGTCGATGACGCGCGCATCGCCGCGGACATGATCGCCATCTCCTCGCGCGTGCCGGGCTGGGTACGGGAGGTGAACGTCATCGCCGGCGACCGCGTCGGCGCGGGCACCGTGGTGATCCGCATCGACGGACGCGAGTCCGAGCTGACGCTGGCCGAGATCGAGGCGCGGCTCGCCAGCCTCGTGGCCCGCCGTGCCGAGCTGGAGGCGCGCATCGTCCAGGTCGATGCGCAGACCTCGAGCCAGCAGGACGCGCAGCGCGCCCGCCTGGACTCCGCCCAGGCGGCGCTGCCCGCGGCCGAGGCGGACCGCCTCTTCGCCGAATCCGAGTACCGCCGCGCGCAGGAGCTGATGGCCAGCGGCAGCGGCACCCGCCAGCGCCACGACCAGACCCGCGCCGCCCTCGACACCGCGCGCCAGCGGGTGCTGGGCGCGGTCGCCGAGATCCGCAACGTGGAGGCGCAGCTCGCCGCCGCCGGCGCGGCACGCGAGGAGCTGAACGTGCTGCGCCGCCAGCTGGAGACGCTGGTGCCCCAGGCGCGCGAGCTGGCCGCGCAGCGCGACCGCGCGGCGCTGGATCTGCGCGACCGCATCATCGCCATGCCCTTCGACGGCGTGGTCAGCCGCATCTTTGTCGATCCCGGCGAATATGTGGCGCCCGGCCAGCGCATCCTGCTGCTGCACGATCCCTCCCGCGTGCGCGTCGAGGCGAACGTGAAGGAGACCCAGATTCGCTACTTCCGCCAGGGCACGCGCGTGAAGCTGCGGGTCGATGCCTGGCCTGGCCAGACCTTCGAGGGCGTGGTGGAGCGCATCGGCGGCGCGACCACCAGCGAGTTCGCGCTGCTGCCGACGCCCAATCCCTCCGGGAACTTCACCAAGATCACCCAGCGCCTGCCGGTCCGCGTCGGGCTCGATCCCGCCCCGCCAGACGGCCTGCTGCGGCCGGGCATGATGGTGGTGGTGGTGGGGGAGGCGCGCGAGTGAGCGGCGCGGCGGCGGCGCTGCCCGCACCGGGCGCCGCGCCGCTGCCGCGCAGCATCGAGGCGCTGACCGCGCAATGGGGACCGCGCTGGCGCCTGCTGGTGACCTTCACCGCCATGCTCGGCACCGTCTCCACCATCCTGGCCTCGACGATCGTTAACGTGGCGCTGCCGGACATCATGGGCGCCTTCGGCATCGGCCAGGACCGCGCGCAGCTGGTCTCGACCGGCTTCCTCGCGGCCACCACCACCACCATGCTGCTGAACGCCTGGGCCATTGAGGCCTTCGGCTTCCGCGCCACCTACATCGCGGCCATGGCGGTCTTCGTCCTTGGCTCGGCGCTGGGCGGACTGGCACCGACCGAGAACCTGCTGGTGCTCGCCCGCATCCTGCAGGGCGCCTCGGCCGGGCTGCTGCAGCCGCTGGGCATGCAGCTCGTCTTTCGCGTCTTCCCCCCCGAGCGGCGCGGCAGCGCCATGGGCCTCTTCGCCGTCGGCGTGGTGATGGCGCCGGCGCTCGGGCCCACCCTCGGCGGGCTGGTGACGGACAGCCTCGGCTGGCGCGCGCTGTTCGTGACCGCACTGCCGCTGCCGATCATCGGCATGCTGCTGGGCTGGGTCTTCCTGCCCTCGCGCGACAAGCCGGCGGGCACGCCGCGGCCGCGCTTCGACTGGCCCGGCTGCCTGCTGCTGGCGATCGCGACCGCGATGCTGCTGACGGCGCTCGCCAGCGGGCAGCGGCACGGCTGGTCCTCGGACGAGGTCGTGCTGGAATTCGCCGTCGTGGCCCTCGCCGGCGCCGGCTTCGTGCTGTGGGAGCTGACGGCCAAGGCACCGATGCTGGATCCGCGGATCTACGCCAACCGCGGCTTCGCCTGCGCCTCCGCCGTCGCCGCGGTCTATGGCGCGGCGCTGTTCGGCACCACCTACCTCGCGCCGCTCTTCGTGCAGCTCGTGCAGGGCTACACTGCGACGCGCGCCGGCATGATGCTGATGCCGGCGGGGCTGATGATGGTGATCTGCTTCCCCCTGGCCGGACGACTCGCCGACCGCGTGGCGCCGACCTGGCCGATGGTGATCGGGCTCACCATCTTCGCCTGGTCCTGCTGGCTGATGGCCTCGGTCGATACCGACCTGCCGTTCTGGACGCTGGCGCTGTGGGTGCTGGTGGGGCGGGTGGGCCTCTCGCTGGCGATGCCCTCCATGAACACCGGCGCGCTGCGGGCGCTGCCGCCGCGCTACCTCGGCCAGGGCGCGGGCGCGATCAACTTCGCCCGGCAATTCGGCGGGGCGCTCGGCGTGAACGGGCTGTCGATCGTGCTGGAGCAGCACACCCAGCTGCACGCCGCGGCGCTGATGGCCACGCAGGATGGCAGCAACCCGGTGACCCTGGAGCTGCGGCGGATGGTCGAGGCGATGATGGCGCAGGAAGGCGTGCCGGAGACGCTGCGCCTGGCCGGCTTCGAGGACTACCTGTCGCGCGTGGTGCTGGCGCAGGCGCAGATGCTGGGCTTCCGGGACGCCTTCGTCGTCGCGGCGCTGGTCTGCCTGGTGGCGGTCATCCCGGCGCTGCTGAAGCGCAATGCACGGCCGCGCAATTGAAGGGAAGCAAGCGCTGGGGGAGGTGAACTCCGCCGTCGCCGTATACGGCGACCCCCCCATTTTTTTTGCAAGTTGGGACTTTCCCGGGCGGCCTTGATGAGGCGCGCGCTACGCCGCCGGATCCAGGAACCGGAACATGGCGCGCTTCGCGTCGGCGTCCCACTCGGTCTTGAACGTATGACGCGCCTTCAGCGCCTCGGCGCGCGCGGCAGCGGGCCGGGCGTTCACCACCTCGAACCAGCGCTTCACATGGGGGAACCTGTCGAGCGCGCCGTCGCCCATGACGAAGTTCGCCAGCCGCGCCCAGCCCCAGACGCCCATGTCAACGATGCTGTAGTCCTCGCCCAGCATGAAGGGGCGCGTGGCGAGGCGGTCATTCAGGATGCCGTAGTGGCGCTCCGCCTCGAATCCGTAGCGCCGCACCGCATACTCCTTCGGCTCCGGCGCGAAGTGGCGGAAATGCACGGCCTGGCCGCTGAACGGGCTGAGCCCGGTGGCGACGAACATCAGCCAGGACAGCAGCTCGCCGCGCTGCGCCGGCCTGCCCATGAACTGCCCCGTCTTCTCCCCGAGGTAGAGCAGGATGGCGTTGGAATCGAAGACCACGGTGCCGTCGTCGATGATCGCGGGCACCTTGCCGTTCGGGTTGAGCGCCAGGAAGCCGGGCGCGACCTGCTCGCCCTTGCGGGCATCGACCGGGACCGGCTCGTAGGCCAGGCCCATCTCCTCGAGCGCGAGCACGACCTTCATCGGGTTGGGCGAGAGGTTGTAGTGGAGCTGGATCATGGCGGCCGGTTCCTCCTGCTGCGGTGCGCCATGAGAGGGGCGGGCCGGACGGAGCGCAAGGGCAGGTGTCGCGGTGCAGGGCGGGCGGCGCAGCGGGCGCGCCCACGACCTGCGTTCCGCCGCGATGCGTGATCCTGCGGCGCTTGGCGCCGCGATACCCCCGACCTGCTACGCCGCCCGCAGCACATCCAGCGCCGCCAGCCGCGGCGCTGCCATGTCGAGGAAGGCCCGCAGGCGCGGCGCCATCAGCCGCGCCGTCGGAAAGACCAGCTGCACCGGCACCGGCGGCAGCTCGAAGGCGCGCAGCACGCGCACCAGCCTGCCATCCGCGATCTCCTCGGCCACCTGGTACGACAGCACGCGCAGGATGCCGCTTCCGGCGCAGGCCGCCGCCACTGCGGCCTCGGCCCCGGTGACGAGGAAGCGCGGGGCGATGCGCACCGTGACCTCGCCGCCGCCCGGCGCGGCGAAGCGCCATTCCGGCGCGGCGCCGAGCCCGGCGAAGAGCACCGTCTCGTGCATCGCCAGGTCCGGCGGCGCCGCCGGCGTGCCATGCCGCGCCAGGTAGCCGGGGCTCGCCGCCAGCACGCGGCGAAGCTGCCCGACGCGCCGCGCCACCAGCGTGGTCTCGGCCATCGCGCCGATGCGCAGCGCGACATCGACGCCCTCCTCGATCAGGTCCAAGGGGCGGTCGGAGAGCATCAGCTCGGCCGTCACGCCCGGCTGTGCGTCCAGGTAGCTGGTGACGATCGGCGCGACGTGCCGGCGCCCGAACACGAGGGGTGCGGCGACGCGCAGCCGGCCGCGCGGCGCCGCCGCCTCGCCCGCCGCCTCGAGCATCGCCTCGGCATAGTCGGCGAGCATGCGGCGGGCCTGGTCGGCCAGGCGCCGGCCCGCCTCGGTCGGCGCCAGGCGGCGCGTGGTGCGCTCGATGAGCCGGGCGCCGAGCCTGTCCTCGAGCGCGGCCAGCCCGCGCGTCACCGCCGGCGGCGAGAGGCGAAGCCGGCGGCCGGCCGCAGCCAGGCTGCCGCCATCGAGGATCGCCAGCAGCAGCCGCAACTCGTCGAGCCGGTCCATTCTTGCGTCCGAGTGAATGATCCCTTGTGATCACCGCATATCCTGGCAGCGATGCGCAAGGCATAGGGTTGCGCCATCCCTGCCGGAGACAGTCCATGGGCCGCCAATTCGCCGCCATCGCCTTCACCCCGCGGGTCAAGGCCGAGCAGTCCCGCATCGGCAGCCGCGCCAACTACGCCCGCGTCGAGGCCGAGGGGCGCGACGACTCCATGCTGGGCGCCGCCGAGGCCGCCTTCATCGCCGCGCGCGACAGCGTCTACATGGCCAGTGTCTCGGAGACCGGCTGGCCCTATGTGCAGCACCGCGGCGGGCCACCGGGCTTCCTGCGGCTGGTGGACGCGGCGACTCTCGGCTTCGCCGATCTCGGCGGGAACCGCCAGCATGTCAGCGTCGGCAACCTGGCCGGCGACGGGCGGGTCAGCCTGTTCCTGATGGACTACCCGAACCGGCGCCGCCTGAAGCTGCTCGGCCGCGCCCGGGTGGTGACGCGGGAGGAGGATCCGGGCCTGGTCGCCCGCCTTGCGCCGGAGGGCTTGGCCGGGCGGGCCGAGCGCGCCATCCTGGTCACCGTGGAGGGCTGGGACTGGAACTGCCCGCAGCACATCACCCCGCGCTGGACGGCCGAGGAGATCCTGCCCCTGGCGGAGCGGCTGCGCGCGGCGGAGGCCGAGCTGGCGGGCCTCCGCGCGGCGCTGGGGCTCGCCGCGCCGGGTGCCTGACCCGCAAGTGAGCCGGTGCTGAACGGGCTGGCGCAGGTCCGGGCGGCCGCGCTAGGCTGGACCGGAGCAGACTGAACGGAGGTCGGCCCTGCCGAATGCGGATCCGTTGCAGGGACCCCTGCATCACCCAGCCAGCATCCCTGGTGGGGAGTGTCCCTGATGCAGGTGGTCAGCCTCCCCCGCGGGGGTGACGACGACACGCTCTGGGCGGTGGTGGCCTCGGTCGGCCGCAGGAACCGCATCGCCGAGGTTTATCGCAGCCGCTCCAAGGCGCTGGAGGACCGGGAATGGCGGGCGCAGCAGGTCAGCGCCTACGCCGATTTCCTGACCCGCTCGCAGCAGCCCATCCCGCACTACAGCGTCACGCCGATCCGCCGCGCCGACCTGCCGCGCAAATGGTCGCCGCTGCCGGCGCTCGGCTTCCTGCGCGGCCAGTTCGTCTGACCCGCCGCCTCTGAGCGATGCCCTTTCAGGTGGATTCACCTGGATGGATGTCCTGTTCCAGAAGACGTGCCATCCGGCGGGGTGCTTCTCCGCCGCCGCGAATTGGACAGCGGGCCGCCGCGGGGCCAAGCGTGCCGCCGATGCCCGGTTTCCTCCGCCGCCACGCGACGCTGCTCATCCTCTCGGCCGTCGCGCTGATCGCGGCCGCGCTGGTCTGGACCACGCAGGGGCCGGCGGCGGTGAACGCGGCCCTGGGCAAGGCCTGGCCGCTGCTGCTGATGGTGTTGCCGGCGATGCTGGCCGGGCTGCTGCTGGCGGGCAGCCTGAAGCAGCTGATCCCGCCCGGGGCGCTGGCGCAGTGGATGGGCGCGGAGTCCGGCTGGCGCGGGCTGATCGTCGCCGCGCTGGCCGGGATGGCGACGCCGGGCGGGCCGATGGCGACCTTTCCGATCGTGCTGGTGCTGGCGCGTGCCGGGGCCGATCGCGGTGCGGTGGTCTGCTACATCGTCTCCTGGGCGCTGAACGGGCTGCAGCGGATCCTGGTGTGGGAGGTGCCGCTGCTCGGCGCCGATTTCGCGCTGCTGCGCCTGCTCTGCGGGCTGCCGCTCGGCGTGCTGGCGGGAATGATCGCGCGGCGGGTGCCGATCGCCTGGACGCGGCCCGAATCGCCCCTCGCGGCACCCCGCCGATGACCGGCGGGCAGGTGCTGCTGGGTGTCGCGGCGCTCGGCGTCTTCCTGCTGGCGATCGGGCGCGGCGGCGTGCCGGCGGGGCGGCGGGCGTTGCGCGACACCGGGGAGAGCATTGCCCGCGTCCTGCCGGTCATGCTGGTGGCGATCCCGATGGCGGCCTTCCTGTCCCAACTCATCCCGCCGCAACTCGCGGCCGCCTGGCTCGGACCGGAGTCGGGCATGACCGGCGTGCTGGTGGCCAGCGCGGTCGGCGGCTTCATCCCGGGCGGGCCCTTCGTGTCCTTCCCGCTGGTGCTGACCTTCATCAAGGCGGGCGCCGGGGCGCCGCAGATGGTGGCGCTGATCACCGCCTGGGCCATCCTCGGCATCCACCGCGTGCTGACCTGGGAACTGCCGGTGCTGGGGCCGCGCTTCGTGGCGATCCGGCTGATCTCGGGGGCGGCGCTGCCGGTGCTGGCGGGGGCGGCGGCGCAGGTGCTGCTGCCGTGGTTTCCACACGCGCTGCCCGTGGTCGGGCGGTAGCGCGTGGGGAAGGGAGGGAACTCCCTTCCCCACACCCCAACCCTCCTTTTTTTGCATGTTTTCGCGCGTGCTGGCGGCACCGGCGGGGAATGCATGCCCGGCCGGTGCGCGCGGCACTTCAACTGGCAAGAATGGGGTTTGCGGCTTCGGCGCACTGCCCGAAGGGGCATCTCCCTCCCCAGCACGTCCCGCCATGGCCTCGCCGCATTGATGGGGCCATACGCCTCCCATGAACGTCCTGCGCACCGAGGGGCCGGCGTGGCGCGCCATGCTGGCGGCGCGCGATGCCGCCGATGCGGGAATGCCGCCGCGCCTGCCGGGCGGGCCGATGGCCGCGCTGTTCGGCCCCGTGCTCGCGCCGCCGCGTACCGCGGATGGCTGCACCGTCATCGGCCGCCTGGCGCAGACGCTGGATGGGCGCATCGCCACCGTCACCGGCTCCTCGCAATGGATCGGCGGACCCGGCGACATCCTGCACACGCACCGGCTGCGCGCGTTGTGCCACGCGGTGATCGTCGGCGCCGGCACGATCCGCAGCGACGACCCGCGCCTGACGACGCGGGAGGCCGAAGGGCCCGACCCTGTGCGCGTGGTGCTGGACACCGATCGCCGGCTCGGCACGGACCATCGTGTCTTCCGCCAGGCCGGGCCGCCGACCCTGCTGCTCTGCGCCGCGGATACCGGTGGCGGCGCGCGGCACGGCGAGGCGGAGGTGCTGCGCGTCGCGCGCGCGCCGGCGGGGCCAGGGCTTTCGGTGCCGGCCATCCTCGCGGAGCTGGCAGCGCGCGGGTTGCGGCGGCTTTTCGTCGAGGGCGGTGGCGTCACGGTCAGCCGCTTCCTGGAGGCGGGGTGCCTGGATCGGCTGCACCTCACCGTCGCGCCGGTACTGCTGGGATCCGGTGTCCCGGCCTTCAGCTTCGCCCCCTGCGCGCGCATCGCGGACGGGCTGCGCTTCGCGTGGAGGGCGCACCCCATTCCGCCCGACATGCTGTTCGATGTCGCGCTCGATCGCGCACGGCCCGGCGGCGGCACGCCTGCATGACCACCGCACGCGCCCTCTGGATCACGGCGCCCGGCCGCGCCGAGCTGCGCGCCGAGATGCTGCCCGTGCCCGCCGCGGATGGGGTGCTGGTGCGCATGCTGCATTCCGCCCTGTCGCGCGGCACGGAGCGACTGGTGCTGGAGGGCCGCGTGCCGGCGAGCGAATGGGCCCGCATGCGCGCGCCGCTGCAGGCGGGCGAGTTCCCCTTTCCCGTGAAGTATGGCTATTGCGCCGTCGGCGTCATCGAGGCCGGGCCCGCGGCGCGTATCGGCGAGACGGTGTTCTGCCTGCACCCGCACCAGGACCGCTTCCTGGCCCCCGCCACGATGTGCATCCCCCTGCCCGCCGGCCTGCCGCCCGCGCGCGCCGTCCTTGGCGCCAACATGGAGACGGCGCTGAACATCCTGTGGGATGCGCGGCCGCTGCTCGGCGAGCGTGTGCTGGTGGTCGGCGGCGGCGTGGTCGGGCTGCTGGTGGCGCGGCTGCTGGCGCGCATGCCCGGCACCGCCGTCGCGCTGCATGACACCGATGCGCGGAAGCAGGCGCTGGCCGAAGCCGCGGGCGCGCGCTTCCTCGCCGACGCCGCCGCGATCCCGGCCGACCATGAGCTGGTGATCCACGCATCCGGCCATCCCGACGGGCTGGTCACCGCCTTGTCCGCCTGTGAGTTCGAGGGCCGCGTGCTGGAGGCGAGCTGGTTCGGCACGCGCCCCGTCTCGCTGCCGCTGGGCGAGGCTTTCCACGCCCGCCGCCTTACGATCCAGGCAACGCAGGTCGGCTCCCTCGCGCCGTCGATGCGTGGGCGGCGCAGCCATGCCGAACGGCTCGAACTGGCGCTGCGCCTGCTGGCGGAGGACGACTGGTGCGACGCGTTGCTGGCTGCGCCAGTAGGCTTTGCCGACCTTCCCGCCGCGCTGCCTGCGCTGCTCGGCCCGGACGGCCCGCCCTGCCCGCTTGTCGCATATATATAGTGTGTGGAGCCTTGCCCCATGTTTGCGCTGACCGTCTGCGACCACATCATGATCGCCCACAGCTTCCGCGGCGCCGAGTTCGGCCCGGCGCAGCGCCTGCACGGCGCCACCTTCGCGGTGGAGGCGGAATTCCGTGCGCCGCGCCTCGATACGCCCTCGCACCTGCTGGTGGATATCGGCCTGGCCAAGCAGGCGCTGCGCGCGGCGCTCGAGGGTATGGACTACCGCAACCTGGATGAGAGCCCGGAATTCGCGGGGCAGAACACCACCACCGAATACCTCGCGGCGCATATCCACGGCCTGCTGGTCGCGGCGGTGACGGCGGGCGGGCTTGGCCCGCAGGGTGCCGGTGTCAGCGCCATCAAGGTGACCCTGCGCGAGAGCCCGAACGCCTGGGCATCCTACGAGGCGGCGATCGCATGAGTCCCGCGCCCGATCGCCCGAGCGAAGGCGAGGGCGTGAATCGGCCGCGCCAAGCCGCGCCCGATCGCCCGAGCGAAGGCGAGGGCGTGAATCGGCCGCGCAAAACCGCTCCCGTCACGCTGGTCGTCCCCGATCCCTTCGACAC
>ERZ1066123.1322-NODE-1322-length-15077-cov-7.623020_pt1 | contig 15077 bp, 13 predicted proteins | sample MGYA00382770_ERZ1066123 | MGnify/ENA primary metagenome ERZ1066123 (study PRJEB33369, sample SAMEA5778353) | biofilm metagenome | biome: Industrial cooling water; feature: Water cooling tower basin; material: Biofilm | place: United Arab Emirates | collected...
GGTCCGCCGCCTTGTCGAGCGCGATGACCTTCCCCGCGACGCCGAGGCGGTTCGCCCGGTCGCTGTAGTAGGTCTTCTCCGGGATCGGCTGGCCGTCGCGGAAGGCGGGGAAGAAGATCGTCGCCTTGGGGTTCTCCTCGACGACGTGGAAGTTCGTCAGCACCAGCCGGCGGTCCTTGTCGATCAGCGACCCGCTCCCGGTGGCGAGGCCGTTCGGCCGGGCGGAATGGACCCACACGACGGCCGGCACCGCGGCCTTGTACACCTTCGCCCCGCCGGCCGGTTCCTGGGCCGGCAGCGGGGCCGCGAACGCCAGAACCAGGGCGGGCCACAGGAATCGGGGCATTCGACACCTCCGGGGCGGTGGGACCGTCACGACATTCTACGCCGAGAGGGGATTCGCCGGCCGCGGGGCGGGATTGCCCCGCGCGGTGCCGGACCCGTTACTGCCCCGGCCGCAGGAGCGGGAACAGGATCACGTCGCGGATCGTTTGGGTGTTCGTCAGCAGCATGACGAGCCGGTCGATGCCGACGCCGAGGCCGCCGGCGGGGGGCATCCCGTGGCGGAGGGCGCGGATGAAGTCGTCGTCCATTTTCGCCATCGAGTCGTCGGCCGCGAGGCCGGTCAGTTGCTTCCGGAACGTCTGTTCCTGCGTGATCGGGTCGTTCAGTTCCGTGTAGGCGTTCGCCAGCTCCATGCCGCGGACGTACAGTTCGAACCGCTCCGCGAGGGCCGGGTTCTCGCGCTTCCGCTTGGTCAGCGGGCACAGGGCGGCCGGGTAGTCGTACACGAAGACGGGGCCGATCAGCTTGTCCTCGACGTGGTGCTCGAACAGTTCGTGGACGAGCACGTCGCGGTCCTTCGGCACCGCGGTGCCCGCCTTCTCGTCCTTCAACTCCAGGGGAATCCGCGACTCGGCGGCCTTGCGGCGGACGCCTTCGACATCGAACAGATCGACTCCGACGTGTTCGAGGAACGCGTTCTGGTACTTCAGCCGCTGGAACGGCGGCGCGAAGTGGATCTCGTGCTCGCCGTAGGCGACCGTGCGACTGGTGCCGACCGCGTCGACGGCGGCGACGATCAGCCCTTCGGTCAGGTCCATGATGCCGAACAGGTCGCCGTACGCCTGGTAGAGTTCGAGCATGGTGAACTCCGGGTTGTGCCGCGGGCTGATGCCCTCGTTGCGGAACACCCGGCCGATCTCGTACACCTTTTCGAGCCCGCCGACGAGCAACCGCTTGAGCGGGAGTTCCAGGGCGATCCGCACGAACAGGTCGATGTCGAGGGCGTTGTGGTGCGTCTCGAAGGGCTTGGCCGCGGCCCCGCCGGCGACGGCGTGGAGCGTCGGCGTTTCGACTTCGAGGAACCCCTTCGCGTCGAGGAAGTGCCGGACCGCCTTGATGATCGCGACCCGCTGGTGCGCCCGCCGCAGGGTGTCCGGGGTGTAGATCAGGTCCAGGTAGCGGTGGCGGAGGCGGTACTCGATGTCGCCCAGGCCGTACACGTCCTTGGGGTGCGGCTCCAGGGACTTCGTCAGGAACGTGAGGTTGGTGACTCGGATCGTCGGCTCGCCGGTCTTGGTCTGGCCGAACTCGCCGTCGACCCCGATCAGGTCGCCGAGGTCGAGCAGTTGGGCGACCTTCCAGCCGAGTTCGCCGACCTGCTTGGCCCCGAGCATGACCTGGACGCGGCCGGTCTGGTCCCAGATTTCGAGGAACTGAACCTTCCCCTGCCCCCGCTTCCGCACGATGCGGCCCGCGGCACGGACCGGCAGGACCGGGGTGCCGTCGTCGAACGGGGCGCACGGCAGCATCCGGATTTCCCCGATGCTGGTCTTGTCGTCGAACCGCTGGCCCCACGGGTCGACGCCCAGGGCTTCGAGCTTCCGCAGTTTCTCCAGGCGCGAGGCGGCGTGGTCGGACAGGTCGGCCGGCGGGGCGGCGGGAGGAGTGGGGTCGGACGACACGGGGGCACTCGCGGTTCGGGGTCGGGGACGCGGTCATCTTACGGACCCGGCCCCCGGTCGGCGGTTCGCTCCGTCAGGCCGGCGGCTTCCCGATCAGGGCGTCGAACTCCGCCTCCGTCAGCACCGGGACGCCGAGCTCCTTCGCCTTGTCGAGCTTGCTGCCGGCCTTCTCGCCGGCGACGACGTAGTCCGTCTTCTTCGACACGCTCCCGGCCGCCTTCCCGCCGAGGCTCTTGATGAGCGACTCGATCCCGTCGCGGTCGTAGGTGGCGAGGGTGCCCGTCACGACCAGCGTCTTGCCGGCCAGCGGCAGCCCGCCGGCGGGCACGGCCTTCTTGTCCTGGGTCAGTTTCACGCCCGCCTCGCGCAGTTCCTGCACGAGCTTTTCCCCGGCGGGCGAGTGGAAGTAGTCGTGGACGAACTTCGCGCGCTTCGGGCCGAACCCCTTCACCTTGGCGAGTTCGTCCTGGCTCGCGGCGAGCAGCGCATCCATCGACGGGAAGGCGTCCGCGAGCACCTCGGCCATGTTCTCGCCGACCATGTAGATGCTGAGGGCCGCGAGCAGTTTGGCGAGGCCGCGGTCCTTCGATTTGGCGATGCCGGTGAGGAGGTTCTGCGCCTTCAGGTCGCCGAACTTTTCCAGGGCGAGGAGTTGCTTCTTTTCCAGGCGGTACACGTCCGCGACCGACTTCACCAGCCCGGAGTCGACGAGTTGGATCGCGACCTCCTCGCCGAGCCCGTCGATGTCCATGCGCGTCCGGCGGGCGTAGCCTTCGAGCCGCTTCGCGAGCTGGGCCGGGCAGACGCCGGCGTTGTCGCAGATGAAGTTGTAGCTGCTGGCGGTTTCTTCCTTCACCACCGGGCCGCCGCACTTCGGGCACACGTCCGGCCACGTGATGACCTTCTCTATTCCGGTGCGGAGTTCCTTCTCGACCCCGACGACCTGCGGGATGATCCCCCCCTTCTTCTCCACGACGACCGTGTCGCCGAGCCGCACATCTTTTCCCGCTACCCAGGAGGCGTTGTGCATGTTGGCGCGGCTAACTGAGGTTCCTTCAAGGTCAAGGGGCGGATCAAGGTGTGCTACGGGCGTTAGCTCGCCGAACTTACCAATTGAGAACTCAACATCACCCAGCGTCGTGATGCCCTGTTCCGCCTCGAACTTGTAGGCCTTCACCCACCGCGGCACCTTGGCCGTCGCCCCGAGCCGGACCCTCTGGGCGAAGTCGTTCACCTTCACGACCATGCCGTCCGTGTCGTAGGGCAGGTCGTGGCGTTTCTCGTCCCACTCGTTGCAGTAGTCGATGACTTCGTCGATCGTCTGGCAGTGCTTCGTGTGCGGGTTCACCGGGAAGCCGTACTGCCTGAGCGTTTCGAGGAGTTGCGTTTGGGTCGTCACGTCGGAGCCGTCCATCGCGCCGACGCCGTAGGCGAACAGGCTGAGCTTCCGCTTCGCGCACAGCTTCGGGTCGAGCAGTTTGAGCGTGCCGGCGGTCGTGTTCCGGGCGTTCTTGTAGGCGGCTTCGCCCTTCTCGGCCTGCTCGCGGTTGATGCGGACGAGCTCGGCGCGCGTCATAAAGATCTCGCCCCGGACCTCGAAGAGTTTCGGCGGCTTCGGCGTGGCGAGCTTCAGCGGCACGGAGCCGATGGTGCGGAGGTTGTGCGTCACGTCGTCGCCGACGTCCCCCTTGCCGCGGGTGACGCCGACGACGAGGCGGCCGTCCTCGTACACCAGTGAAATCGAGACGCCGTCGATCTTGAGCTCGACGGTGTAGGTCGCGTCGCCGACGGTCTTCCGCACGTCGCCGTCGAACTTCCGCAGGTCGGCCGCGTCGTAGCTGTTGTCGATGGACAGCATCGGGACGCGGTGGGCGACCTGCCGGAAGCCGTCGATCGGGGCCCCGCCGACCCGTTGCGTCGGGCTGTCCGGGGTGACCAGTTCGGGGTGTTCCGCCTCGATGTGCTGCAACTCGGCGAGGAGTTTGTCGAACTCGCGGTCGGACACGACCGGGGCCGCTTCGACGTAGTAGAGGTGGTTGTGGCGGTCGATCTGCGTCCGCAACTCGGCGGCACGGGCGGCGGGTGTGGGCATACGGGCCTCGGGTTCGGGTGTCGGGATTCTGCCCGAGTCACACCCCCGCGGCAAGGTGCGTTGGGCCGGCGTCAGGCGTCCGGTGCCGGGACGGTCTGAACCGGGTCGTACACGTCAATCGTGTTGATGTGCGAGTGCCAAATCACGACAATGCGGTCGTACCCCTGGTCGTCCACGAACGCGACGGTGTCCCACCGCCGGCCGAGGATGATCATTTCGGGGCTCGTCACCTGCACTTCGCGGCCGTTGAACATCGTGACGGTAAACGGCTGGAACGGCGTGGCCTTGGCCCAATCTCGCAGGGGGGATACTTCCACGGGAACCGACTCCGGATCGGGGACGGGTGAACGCTTTTATTTTATCGCCGACCCGCTGTTCGTGGGCGGTGGGCTTGTGCGACGGGCTGGGGTTCATTGAATACCCGCATTCGCCCGCCCTTGTTCCAGGTGCCGCCATGCCCACCGGTCTGTCGACGATTCCCCCCGCCGTCCGTGCCGAAATCCACGCCATGAAGGCCAGTTGGTACTGGTTCCTCGCGCTCGGGGCGGTGCTCACCGTCGTCGGGTTCGCGGCGATTTCGATGGCGTTCGTCGCGTCGCTGGCGACCGTGGTGACGATCGGCATGCTCTGCCTGATCGCCGCGGGGGCCGAGATCGCCAGCGCGGTGTGGGCCGGGAAGTGGGAGGGCGTGTTCCTGCACCTGCTGTGCGGCGTGCTCTACGGCGTGTTCGGCTTCCTGATCCTGTCCAAGCCGGGGGCGGCGCTCGTCACGCTGACCATGCTGATCGCGGCGGTGTTCCTCGTCAGCGGGGCGTTCCGGATCGCGATGGCGGGGGCGCTCCGGTTCCACAACTGGGGGTGGGCGCTCGCCAGCGGGGTCATCTCCGTCGCCCTCGGGCTGATGATCTGGCAGGACCTGCCGGAAGCCGCCGTGTGGGTGATCGGGACGTTCGTCGGCATCGACCTCGTGTTCACCGGGTGGACGTGGGTGATGTTCGCGCTCGGGCTGAAGGCGTTGCCCGAGCCGCCGGCGGCTTAATTCGCCGCGGCGGCTTCCACCGCGGTGCCGTTGTCGCTCGACCGGGACAGCGGCCGGCACTCGACCAGGGTGATGAGTTCGCCCTCCTGCACGACCTTGCCGTCCTGGTTCAGGATGCTGCGGAACCACACCACTTCGCCCCGCCGGCCGCGGCCCTTCACGGTCTTTTCGGAGACGCGGGTGCGGAGGCGGATCGTGTCGCCGGCGAACACGGGGTTGAGGAACTTCCACGTCCGCACGCCCATCAGCGCGACCGTCCGTACCGGCGGCACCTGCACCCCGAGCCCGCTGGCGATGCTGAACACGCCGAACCCGTGCGCGATGGGCCGGCGGAACGGCGTGTTCTTCGCGTACTCGTGGTCGACGTGCATCGGGTTGAAGTCCCCGCTGAACCCCGCGAACGTGACGATGTCCGCCTCCGTCACGGTGCGGCCGGGCGAGTCCCACTCCTGGCCGAGCTCGAGGTCGTCGAAGTACAGGTGGTAGAAACTGAAACCCATCATCGGCCTCGGGCAGGGCGGTGGCGCGAACTCCTCGTAGTGAAGAGTTTATGTGTGCGGAACTTCACACAGCAAGGCGGAATCTCGTTCCATTTGCCCGCGGTCACGGGGTCGCGGTCGGCAGAAGCGGTACGGGCTTCCGATCTTGACTGTCGGGGTCGATCCCCACGTAGACCACTTCGGACGAGGTCACGTCGATCACGTCCGACCCGCGCTCGGCGATCACGTCGATCCGCATGGTGATCGACGTGCGGCCGATCTTCACCACGTTCGTCACGAACCGCACCACGTCGCCGACGAGCACCGGCTTGTGGAACTCGACGCGGTTGACGGCGACCGTGACGAACGCGGCCCGCCGCCCCCCGAGCCGCGCGATCTCCCGCCGGGCGGCGATGGACCCGGCCATGTCGATGTAGCTGAGGATGACGCCGCCAAAAATGGTCCCGTGCGGGTTCGTGTCCCGCGGCATCATGACGACCTGAATCGCGGTGTACGGTTCGGACATTCCAAGCATCCTGTTCAATGATGCGGGATGGGGTATACTGATATCGGCTGACGCCGAGCGATACGGAAGCTCTACCGTGCTCGGGACCGCAGCAAAGAGGGGACAGAGCCGTCCGCAAGGATGCCCCTACCATTTCACTTGGATCCCCGCCGACGACGCCTCATCGAGTCCGCGTCAAATGGGTTAGTCGCGTGATTCTGGATCAACTGCTGAGCACTTTAGCAGCGGCCAGAGTAGACGGGTGAATCCTATTCCCAGAATAGCGGCCCCCCAGAGTGTCTCGCTCAAAAACGGGGGTGAGTTTCGCGGCCGCGTGCCGTAGAATCTCAGGGCGAGATCGGAACTCGTCGGAGCGCAATCCCAGCCGGAGCCGTCGTTCATGCCTGCCGACCGCGTCACCGCCGACGCCCAGGACCTGTTCGAGCGGGGCTTTCAGAGCCTGTCCGCGCGGGACTTCCGCGAAGCGGTCGAGTGCTTCACCCGCGCCATCCGGCTCCGCCCCGACGTGGCCGCCGGCTACCGCTATCGTGCTCTCGCCTACCTCGAACTCGGCCAGCGGACGGACGCGCTCAACGACCTCGATCAGGCAGTACGGCGGAAGCCGGACGACGCGGTGCTGTTCGCCGACCGGGCGCGGATTCTCTTTCGCCAGAAGTCCTACGACGCGGCCATCGCGGACTGCGACAAGGCGCTGTCACTCGACGCCGGCCTGGCCCCCGTCTACGGGCTTCGCGGCGACTGTTATGCCGCCAAGGGTTCGACCGACAAGGCCCTCGCGGACTTTCAAGCCGCCATCGCCAACGACCCCGATCACGCCGCGGATTACCTGCTGTCGCGGGCGTACCTGCACCTCGACCTGGAAAACTACGCGGCGTGCGTGGCCGACTGCACGGCCGCGATCAACCTGAACCCGACGCTGGCGGCCGCGTACCAGACGCGCGGGCTGGCCCACCGCGACTTGGGCGAAACGGACGCGGCCGAGGCGGATTTTTCCGAGTGCATCCGCCTCGACGACACGCTGACGCTGGCTCGGCTCGCCCGTGCGACCGTGCGGATGGGGAACAACGCCTTCGCGGAAGCGGTCGCCGACTGCGACGAGGTCATTCGCCAGAACCCCGGCATCGCGAAGGGGTACGAGATTCGCGGCATGGCCCGCCGGCAACTCGGCGACCTGGACGGAGCCCTCGCCGACTACACCGACGCGATCCGACTCGTGCCGACGAACCCGCTCGCGTACAACCTGCGGGCCGGCGTCCACTACGCGAAGAAGCAGTACCGGCAGGCGGTGCAAGACCACCTCGAAGCCCTGAAACGCGACCCGAAGAGCGCCGCCACGTTCAACCAGCTCGGGTGGATCTGGGCGACGGCCCCCGACCCGGACGTGCGGAACGGCACCCGGGCGAAGGAATGCGCGACGCGGGCCTGCGAACTGACGGAATGGCAGGAGCCCGGCTACCTCGACACCCTGGCCGCCGCCGCCGCCGAGTGCGGGGAGTTCAGCGCCGCTGTGAAGTGGCAGGAAAAGGCGATGGCCCTGGCGAAGCCGGAGATGGAAGACGACTACCGCTCCCGGCTGGTCCAGTACAAGGCGGGCAAGCCGGCGCGGGCCACTCCTGCGGTCTGATCGGTGCCGTCCGGTATCAAAACCGTATTCTCCGTCGGGACGTTTTGATTTGTGGCACCGGCCTCTGGCCGGTGGAGCCTGCACCGGCCAGAGGCCGGTGCCACAAGCCAAAACACGGTGTCGGAAGTGGACAATTCAATACCGACTGAACTTGATCCCTTTTGCTTCCCTCCCCCCAATGGGGAGAGGGGAGCAAGAACAGGAATCCACCCTGATCGGGGTGAAAGGTAGTCGCGAAACCCAACCGCACCCCGACCGGTATAATCCGCACACCGGGCAGGATCGCCCGGCTTCGCCCATTTCCCCCCGGAGAACCGCGGATGACCCGCTGGACCCTCGCCGCGCTGCTGGCCGTTTCCGCACCCCTGTTCGCCGACGACGCCCCGAAGAAGGAACCGGTCCTTCCCAAAAAGGCGGCCGACGCCGACGACAAGAAGGCCGACGCCGAGCCGAGCGGGCCGAAGGTCGCTCACATCAAGCTCAGCGGCGACCTCGACGAAGCCCCCGTCCCGCAGGACGCCCTCTTCGGCAGCCCCCCGGAAAACCTCCGGGCGAAGCTCGACCGCATCCGCAAGGCCGCGAAAGACGACAAGGTCAAGGCACTGTTCGTCGAAATCGGCTCGGACGAGGGCGGCGGCCTCGCCGTCGGGTTCGGCAAGCTGAACGAACTCCGCCGGGCGATTGCGGACTTCCGCGCCACCGGCAAGAAGGCGTTCGCCTACGCGGAAGGGCTCGACACGAAGGGCCTGCTCCTCGGGCTGGCGTGCGACAAGCTCTACGTCCCCGAGTCCGGGGCGGTCATGGTCGCGGGGCTGCGGGCGGAGGTCACCTTCTACAAGAACACGCTCGACCTGCTGAAGTTGAAGGCCGACGTGCTGAAGATGGGGAACTACAAGTCCGCCGTCGAGCCGTTCCTGTCGGACAAGATGAGCAAGGAGAACCGCGAACAAATTGAAGCGCTGCTCGACGACAACTACGAGAAGGAAGTCGTCGAGGCGATCGTCCGCGCCCGGCCGGCGAAGAAGTGGACCGCCCAGCAAGTGCGGGACGTCATCGACCAGGGGCCGTTCACCGCGAAGAAGGCGGCCGCCCTCGGGCTCGTCGACGGGCTCGCCTACGAGGACGAACTCAAGGGCTTGTTCGCGAAGGAACTGTCAGCCGACGACTCGCAAATCGTGCGGAACTACGGCAAGCCGAAGGCGAACGCCCCGGACTTCTCCAGCCCGTTCGCGCTGCTCGAAGCCCTGAGCGGGCCGAAGAAGCCGAAGGAGAGCAAGGACCCGAAAATCGCCGTGATTTACATCGTCGGCGGCATCTCGTCCGGGAAGTCCGGCGGCGGGCTCATGGGCGGCGACAGCGTCGGGTCCGAGACGATCGTCGCGGCGATCCGCGAGGCGGAGAAGAACGCGACCGTGAAGGCGATCGTGCTGCGCGTCGACAGCCCCGGCGGGTCGGCCCTCGCGTCCGACGTGATGTGGCGGGCGATCGTGCAGTGCAAGAAGCCGGTCATCGCCAGCATGGGTGACGTGGCCGCCAGCGGCGGGTACTACGTCAGCATGCCGGCGAAAAAAATCTTCGCGGAGCCGGGCACCATCACCGGTTCGATCGGCGTGTTCGGCATGAAGATCGTCACCGGCGGGCTCGAGGAGTGGGCCGGGATGAAGACCGAGGTCGTCGCCCGCGGCAAGAACAGCGGCATCAACTCGATCACGTTTCCGTGGTCCGACTCCGAGCGCAAGGCGATGACAGAGTACATCGAAGAAACCTACGACCAGTTCATCGACAAGGGCCTCGCCGGGCGCAAAGCCGCGGGCCAGAAGATGACCCGGGAGGACTTGCTGAAGGTCGCCGGCGGCCGCGTCTGGACCGGCCGGCAGGCGAAGGACCGCGGGCTCGTCGACGAACTCGGCACCCTCGACGACGCCATCGCCGAGGCGAAGACGCAGGCGGGCATCGACCCGAAGAAGGAGATGGAACTGCTCGTCCTTCCGAAGGCCGAGTCCTTCCTCGACAGGCTCATGGACGGTGACGTGAAGTTGCCGTTCTCCAAGATGGCGAAGGAGGTCCCCGGCGCGGAGCGGGCGCTGCGGGTCGTCGGCCCGCCGCCGCGGCCGCACCCGGACGCGGTGAAGGCGTTCCTGCCGCTGCGGGTGGAGTTCAAGTAACCCTCGTCTCCCGGCGCGTGCGGCGGATCAGTCCCCGCCGCCGCACCCCCCGCACCCGGAGCCGCACCCGCCGCCGTCGCTGCTGCCCCCGGAGGTGCCGCACCCGGTCGAGCACCCGCTCCCGAGGTTGCTGTGCCGGGGGTACCACGTCGCGAGGGCGGCGTAGTCCGGGTCGACGAGGACCGCCGTCCCGAACAGCGCGACCGCCACCGCCGCGGCGTCCGCCGTTTCGAGCCTGCCCTTCCTGGCGCTCTCGTTCCGGCTCCGGTATCCCTCGACGATCGCCGCCCCGCGCCGGGTCGCCCGCACCGTGCCGCCGATGGCGTAGCAGAAGCCGACGATCCCGCCGAAGGTCAGCGTCACGATCAGAAATGCCGACGGCTTCCCGGCCGCCAGACCCATCACCAACCGCGGCAGTCCGAAGGCGAGCATCACGAATGCGAACGGGGCGAGGCCGGTGAGGTAGACGCCGAGCTTCCGCCCGCCGGTGAGCATGTACCCCTCGTCCCGGAGGCGGGCGGCCTCGTCGGCGAAGCTCAGGTTGACCGCGTCCGTCGCCCGCTTCAAGTGGGTCGGCGACTTCTCCAGGGGGAGCAACCCCCACACGGCGGCTTCGCTCGGGGCCAGGACGGCCGGGGTCGGCCCGGCGGGTTCGAGCGCCTTGCCGTCGTCCGAAACGCGAATCGCGCCGGTGCCGATGAGCCGGGCGATCGCCGCGGACGCGAGCCGGGCCGCCCCGCCGGTCATGTACGCGAGCTGCTCCCAGTCGAACTTCGCGTCCTCGTCTCCCGGCTGGGGGCCGGGGTACCGGACCGTCGTCCGCCACACCCGGCCGAGGATGACCGACGCGATCATGAGCGGGATGAGGAAGTAGAGGAAGTCCGTGCCGGCGAGGTCGAACGGGTTGAGCAGGCCGCCGACGCACCCGGTCGCGAACACGAGCACGGCCGCCGCGGTGCCGATGGCGATGCCGAACCGGTGGACCCACGCCTTCGGCACGACCCAGTTTTCGGCCGTGTTCACGACGACGTGGCGGGCGTCCGGGCCGAAGCGTTTCGCGGCGGACGGCCAGACGTCCGCGGGCGGGGCTTCGCCAAACGTGTCGCGGTAGGCGGCCAGGGTGGCCTCGTACATGCGGCGGTGCTTGTCCGCTTCGGCGGGGCCGCCCTTCGTCGGGTCGTGGTGCAGCGGTTGGCCGAGCACGTCGCCGCAAAATCGTTTCCAGTAGCTGCGGGTGTACGTCAGGTGGAGGTGCCAGGCGGCGTCGACCTGCTCCGACGGGCAGACCGGGTGCGGCGAAGTGACGGCGAGCGCCGCGAACCGCTTGTACTCGCGGACGACCCGCTCGGCGAACGCCCGGCTCCAGCCGTGTTCCCGGGCGAGCCGGGCCGCGAACGGCAGGGCGACGGGGTCGGGGCCGTCGACGGAGAACGCTTCGATCTTCGCCAGCAACTCGGCGCGGCCCGGCATGGGAAGTCCCCGGAAGGTTCATTCGAGTTATCCCGAATGGTACTTCGCGGCGGACACTCCGGGCTTCGAGAATTTCTGAAGAAGGCCGGACCGTCATCCGACGCGGGCGATCACGCACTTGAGGTACGCCGTTTCGGGGCAGCTCACGCTCACCGGGTGGTCCGCCGACGGGCCGCGGCGTTCGAGGAGTTGCACGTCGCGCCGGGCGTCGGTCGCCACCTGTGCGATCACGTCTTCGAGCATTTCGGACGTAATCAGCCCGGTGCAGCAGCACGACACGAGCACGCCGTCGCGGTCGAGCAGCTTCATCGCCTGCTGGTGGAGCTTGCGGTAGCCCTGCAGCGCCTTCGGGACGGCGGCCCGGTTGCGGGCGAACTTCGGCGGGTCGAGCACGACGAGGTCGAACTTCTTCCCCGCCCCGGCGAGGTCGCCCAGGTAGTGGAACACGTCCGCCCGCGTGAACGTCATCTGCCCGAGCCCGTTGAGCACCGCGTTCCGCTCCGCGAGCTTCAGCGCCGGCTCGGACGCATCGACGCACTCCACCGTGGCCGCCCCGCCTTTGGCCGCGTAGAGCCCGAACCCGCCGGAGTACGAGAACGCATCGAGTACCCGGCGGCCGGCGGACAGTTTCGCGACCGCGGCGCGGTTGTCCCGCTGGTCCAGGTAGTAGCCGGTCTTCTGCCCTTCGGTCAAATTCACGGCGAACCGCAGGCCGTTTTCCTCGAACTCGACCTCCGCCGGCGGGGCCTCGCCGGTGAGCAGGCCGTCGTGCAGTTCGAGCCCTTCCAGCGTGCCGATGCCGCGTTCCGTGCGGACGTACACCCCGCGGACGCGCAACTTGTCTCGCAGCAGTTCCCCGAGCATCTCCTTCCGCTGCGCGAGGGCGAGCGAGGTGAACTGCACCGTGGCGAACTCGCCGAACCGGTCGGCGACCATGCCGGAGAGCCCGTCCGCCTCGCTGAAGACGACGCGGTACGCCGCGTTCGGGCCGGTGTTGAGGTGCAGCACGTCGTGACGCAACGCGATCGCGCGGTCGAGCCGGGCGGCGAAGAAGTCCCGGTCGAGCGGGGCGGCTTCGTCCCAGGAGTAGTTGCGGACGCGGATCTTCGATTGACCGTTGAACAGCCCGCGGGAAACGAAGTTGCCGGCCGACGACCGCAGGTCCACGACGGCCCCGTCCGGCGGGTCGCCCTCGACGCGGTCGATCGCCCCGGCGAACACCCAGGGGTGTCGGCCGTAAAACGGCTGGGCGCGTTTCGATTTCAGGACCACGGTGCCGGCGGGAAGCGGGTTCATCCGGACAGTTTAGCAGAACGCGACCCGGCCGCGACCGGAGTCCGCGCAAGCCCGCTTTTCCGCGGCGTTTCCTGGTCGAACACGACACCCCCGCCGGATGGACCCGCGATGGACACGCTCCTCACCGTTGCCACCGTCACGCTCGGCACCGCGACCGCGGCCGGGATGCTCTATCAGTTCGTCGTCCTGGCCCGGACGTCGGTCGCAGGGCCGTTCCGGACGTTCCGCCAGGGTTGAATCCGGGGCCGCGGCAGTCTGGACGGTCTGGCTTGATTCGACGGGTCGCCCGCGGTATGACGCCCGGCCATGAGCCACCCCAACCCCGAACCCCGACCGCCGGAACCGGACCGCCAGAAGCGGGCCGCGACGCCGACCCTCCGCATCTACCCCGGCGATTCGACCCCGGACTTGCAGGTCCCGGTCCGCCCGGACGCGAACCCGTACCTGCTGGCCGCCCGGGAACTGCTGCGGTCGCCGACGATCCGCCCGAACCCCCGGGACCTGGAACCGTACTCGCGGGCGTGGTTCGAGGAGCTGGAACTGAAGCGGTACGCCGCGCACGGGGCCTGGCTCCGGCGGGTGCTGGAGTTCACCCGGCACCCCGGCGAATCGCTCCTCGTGCTCGGCCCCGGCGTCGGGACGGACGCCGTCCAGTACCAGCGGCACGGCACGAACGTCACGGTGTGCGCCGCGCCGTCCGACTACCCCGAACTCGTTCGCCGGAACTTCGACCTCCGCGGCGCGCCCTTCCGGCTCGCCCACGCCGGCCCGGACCAGACTCTGCCGTTCGACCGCGGCGCGTTCGACCTCGCCTACCTGAACGCCCTCCACACGCCGCCGGCCGACCTGCCGCGGGCGGTGGCCGAGGTGTACCGCGTGCTGAAGCCGGGCGGGAAGGTGTTCGCCCTGTTCCCCGCGAAGTACGACGCGACGTTCTGGCAGAACGTGGTCGTGCCGTACCGCCGGTGGTACCGCGCCCCCGTGGAACTGACCGACGCCCCGAAGTACAGCGGGCGCGAACTCACCCGCCTGTTCGACGGCTTCACGGAACACCGCACGTCGAAGCGCCACCTCCGCCGCGGCGAACTCCCGCACCTCTGGCGGTTCCTGCCGCTCGGCGTCATGGAACGGCTCCTCGGCCGCGTCCTGATCCTGCGGGCGTTCAAGCCGGTGACGGCCGCGCTGGAACCCGTCCCGGTCGAACCCGCGGCGTGAGCCCTGCCCGCGACGGCTCGGGTAGATAACATAGCCCCACAAATTCGAAGGGGCTATTGATGGGCATCTACCAAGTTGTTGGTGTGGGCCTCTTGTTGCTCGGCGTCGGCCTGTCTGGAATTCTCATATGGGGCGCGGTTCGCACACTTCAGACGGCCTCGCGAATCGAAAACACTCCGATCTCTGACATTGGCCGCATCGAACCCGGGTTGAGAAAAGTCCGCGGGAAGGTCGTGCCGTTGGGTCCCCTGGTGCTGAGCCCCGTAGCCGGGACGCCGTGTGTGTATTTTGAAATGACAGGTGTGTATACGATTCTTGCGCGAAGGAAATTCGGGTTCTATCAGAATCCGGCGGACTTTCGAGATACCATGATTCCGATCCGCGACTCGAAAACCTCTGCCTGGGCGATTGGCGATGATGCCGCAACGATTCGCGTGGAGCCGACCGATTGCGAACTGACTCTCGGCTTGCCTTGCCACAAGAAGAAATGGAACAGCCACGAGATTCCCGACCACATCCTAGATGTCTCAGACCGGTTCGTTCCCGATGTGCTGCGTGACGACAAAGCCGTAGTCGACTGCAGCGAGAAGTGTATAGTGCCCGGAACGGAATTGATGGTCGTCGGCGACGTCGTGCAGACCGCATCCGGTCCGGCGTTCGCCTCAGTCGCACACCCGCTGCTCATCACGGACGATTCCGATCCGATTGCTTCTTCAAAGCATCGGCGCTGGGCGCTTCTGCAACTGGGCATTGCAGCCTTGTTCTTCTTCGTATTCGGATACATCGGCACGTCGAACTTGAAGCCGAAGGCAGACGCGCCGCAGCCGGCACCGGGCAAGATAGGCGTTCAGAAGAAGTAGCCGATCTGTGAACTAGAATGGCCTGATGCTTCTCGCCTTGCTCAACGGCCGGTTCGTCCCTGCCGGGGAACTGACTCTTTCCTTCGCGGACGCGGGGTTCGTGTCGGCGGCGACGGTCACGGACTTTTGCCGGACGTACCGCGGGCAGTTGTTCCGCTGGGCGGACCACCTCGCCCGGTTTCGGCACGACTGCGAGGCCCTGCGGATCCCCGTCACGTTCTCCGATTCGGAGTTGACCGCCGCGGCCGAACGACTAGTGCGGGAGAACGCGACGGGCGAGGAACTGGCCGTCGTGACGTTCGCCACGCCGGGGCCGCTCGGGTATTTGATCGGCGAACCCGCCA
>ERZ1066123.1323-NODE-1323-length-15042-cov-7.111363_pt1 | contig 15042 bp, 18 predicted proteins | sample MGYA00382770_ERZ1066123 | MGnify/ENA primary metagenome ERZ1066123 (study PRJEB33369, sample SAMEA5778353) | biofilm metagenome | biome: Industrial cooling water; feature: Water cooling tower basin; material: Biofilm | place: United Arab Emirates | collected...
TGCTGACGGGTTTCCTGATGGCGGTGGACGTGTTCTGGGGCTGGCTGCTGAGCCGGGAAGTCGTGGGCGTCCTGCCGACCCGAGACCCGGCCGCGGCGGCCGTCCAGGCGAAAGGTGCGGAGTGGTGACATGGGCGACGAAGAACTGACGCCGGTCGACGGCGACCCGACCCCCGCACCCGACGCCCCGGCGACCGCCGTCGCCGAGCCGGACCCCGAACCGACCGAGCCGGAACCCGAGCTCGAAGCCGCCGACGAAGCGGAGAGCGAGCCGGAACCGGTGGAAACCGCCGTGGCCGTCGCGGAGCCGGACCCGCAACCGGAACCCGACGCCGAGCCCGGTGAGCCGGCCCCCGCCGCTCCGGCGGTCCCCGAGTCGAACAAGAAGTGGTACGTCATCAAGGTGACGAGCAACCGCGAAGAGTCGATCAAGGCCGCCATCGAACGCCGCGTGCGGATCGAAGGGCTGGAAGAGTTCTTCGGCCAGATCGTCATCCCCGTCGAGCGGACCACGGTCGTCAAGAAGGTGAAGGAAACCAAGAACGGCGAGAAGATCACGAAGGAAAAGCGGGTCGTCAAGGAGACGAAAAAGTACCCCGGCTACATCATGGCCGAGGTCGAGTTCAACGACCGGATTTTGTACCTGTTCCGCGAGACGTCCGGCGTCGGCGACTTCGTCGGCGCGACCGGCCCGCTCAAGCCGCCGCCCCCGATGACGGACCTGGAAGTCCGCCGGATGCTCGGCGACACGATCGAGGAAGCCGAGGACCCGAAGCAGAAGAAGAAGGTCGTCGTCAAGCTCGACTTCGAGAAGGGCGACAAGGTCCGCATCCGCGAGGGCGCGTTCGCCACGCTGGAAGGCGAGGTCAAGGAGATCCTCACGCCGAAGGAAGCCGGCGAGACGCCGCAGGTGAAGGTCGCCGCGATGATCCTCGGCCGGCAGGTCGAGGTGACGCTCGACTACTGGCAGGTCGACAAGGTGTAGGGTTCCGCGGCGGCGACCTCCCACCGAGTCTCGCATGCCCTTGCCATTCGACGCCACGTTGAAGTCCCTCGTCGCCGAACACCCCGGCGACTTCGCCCGCGTGTTCGGGCTGCCGACGGGCGAGCCGGTCACGGCGGTGAACGCCGACCTGTCGACCGTCTCGGCCGCCACGGACGTTGCCCTGGCCTACGGCGATCCCTTCCGCGAAATCGTCGACCTCAACTTCCAGACCGGCCCGACCCGCACCTGCCGGGCCGCTTGCACCTGTACAACGCGGCCTTGCACGCGCGACACGACGTGCCCGTGCGGTCGGTCCTCGTTCTGCTGCGGCCGAAAGCCGACGCCCCGAATCTGACCGGACAACTCGCTTACGGCACGGGCCGCGGGCGGGTAGAATTCGGGTATGAAGTCGTCCGCCTCTGGCAGCAACCGGCCGCCGATCTGCTCCGTGCGGACGTGTCGGCACTTCCCCTGGCGACGCTCGGACAACTCCCGGCCGGTCAGCCGTCGCCGGACGCCTTGCGAAGCGTGGTGGAAGAGATCCAGCGACGACTGAAGCACGAAGCGAGCCACGCGGAGTCGGTGCGGCTGATGACGGCGGCGTACATCCTGACGGGCTTGCGAGTCAAGAAGACGGACCTGGCTTCGATCTACCGAGGAGTAGGGCTCATGACCGAATCCACTGCATACGATGAGGCCGTGGAGGAAGGCGAAGTCAAGCGCAGCCACCGGCTGGTGCTCCGCCTCGGCCGCAAGCGGTTCGGCGACCCGGACGCGGCGACGGAGCGGGAACTCAGGTCGATCCGGGACCTGGACCGGCTGGAACGGCTGGCCGACGCGATCCTGTCGGCGGCGTCGTGGGCCGAGTTGCTCGCGACCGCGTGACCGCTCAGAACCCGCGGGCGTACACGGTTCGCCCGCCGTCGACCGGCAGGCAGACGCCCGTCACGAAGTCGTTGTCGACGAAGAACAGCACCGCCTTCGCGACGTGCTCCGGACTCCCTTCCCGCTTCACCAGCGTGGCCTCGATCGCCTCGGTCCGCTCCGCGTCCGGCAGGTCCGGGGGCAGCATCACCGGGCCGGGCAGAATCGCGTTGACCCGCACGTTCGGGTTGCGGGTGCCGAGCTCGACGGCGAAGCACCGCGTCAGGCCGGGGACGGACGCCTTGCTCGGGAAGTAAGCCGCGTAGCCGGTGTACGGCCGCACGTCCGCCCAGTCGCCGACGTTCACGATGACCCCGCCGGCCCGCTGGGCGACCATCCACAGCCCGACGTGCTGGCAGCAGAGGAACGTGCCGAGCGTGTTCGCGTCGAAGTTCGCCCGCACGTCGGCGGCGGTCACGTCGTCCAGTTCCTTCCGCTGCCAGACGGCCGCCGTGTTGACGAGCACGTCGATCCGGCCGAAGCGGGCGAGCACGTCGGCGACGAGCTGCTTGACCGACGCCTCGTCGGTCAGGTCGGCACGAACGGGTTCGGCCTTCACGCCGAGCGTCTGGAGGTGCCGGGCCGTCTCGACGGCTTCGCTGGCGGAACTGCGGTAATGCACCGCGATGTCGTACCCGCGCCGGGCGAGCGCGACGGCGACGTGATACCCGACCCGCTGTTTCCCGCTGCCCGTGACCAGTGCGACGCCGGCGGACATGACCTCGCCTCCGAAGGAATCACCGGGCGAACGCGCTTTGAATGTCGGTCAACACGCGGGCGAACGCCTCGTCCGGAATCACCGGGGCGGCCGGGTGGTCCTCGGCCCCGGCGTCGAGCGCGACCCACGACTTGCACCCGGCGTACCCGGCCCCTTCCGCCAGTTCCGCGGGCGTCGCCACGGCGAACACCCGGACCGCGAGGGCGTACAGCCCCGGCTCCCGGTACTCGAACCGCTTCCGCACGACGTCGGGCGTCCACCCGTGGAACCGGTCGAGGGCGAGGGCGGCGTCCAGGGTCGCCGCGCGGTGGACCGCCGCCACTTCGCAGAGGTGCGACAGCCGCAGCCGGCCGGGGTCCGGGCGGTCCGCGTCGGCGGCGTCGAGGTACGGCCGGAACTCCGGCTTGAGGCCGGCTTGCTGCTCGTGAAAGTACGTCGGGTACAGCCAGAACCGCGGGTGCTCGGGGCGGAACTCCCCGGCCTCCTCGGCGATGCCGCCCTTGCGGAGGATGACCGTCTGCCTGCCGTCGGCGAGCGCGCGACAAACGGCGGCCCATTCTTTGAACGCGATGGAAAGCACGAGTCACTCCGATCCAGAGCCGGGACCGCGAGGGAGCGGGGGCTTCCAGGGTGAGACCGCGTCATCGGCGGTCGAACTCACGGCACCTCAACGATCATCATAGCTCCTTGTCGCCCCGGCTCGCTCGCGGTCGCGGCTCTCGTCGGCGTCGCGGCGTTCGGGTTGCGGCCGCCGGGACATCAGCTCGTGGACCGCGGCGGCGGGCGGCTTGCCTTCGTGAAGGATCTCGTACACCGCCGTCATGATCGGCACGTCCAGCCCGGTTCGGGCCGCCCGTTCGCGGACCGCCTTCGCCGTGTTCACGCCCTCGGCCACCTGAGGGCCGCCGGTGACGGCCGCCACCGGTTCGCCGCGGGCGACCCGCTCCCCGACCCGGCGGTTGCGGCCGTGCGGGCTGAAGCAGGTGGTGATCAGGTCGCCGACACCCGCCAGCCCGTCGAACGTGGCGGGTTCCGCCCCGTGGGCGACGCCGAACCGCTGCATCTCGACGAGCCCGCGGGTCAGCATCGCGGCCTTCGCGTTGTCGCCGAGCCCGAGCCCGTCGCACACCCCGGCGGCGACGCCGATCACGTTCTTCAGCGCCCCGGCGAGTTCCACCCCGACCACGTCGGTGTTCGTGTACACGCGGAACCGGTCGCCGCCGAAGTGGTCCTGCACCCACCCGGCGACGGCGGCGTCCGCCGCGGCCGCGACCAGGGACGTCGGCAGCCCCCGGGCGACCTCCTCCGCGTGGCTCGGGCCGCTCAGCACCACGAGCCGGCGGACGCCGAGCACGTCCGCGAGGATTTCGGTCGGCCGGCGGAAGGTCGCAACTTCGATGCCCTTCGTCAGACTGACCACCGCCGTGCCGGGGGACGAGAGGGTGCGGAAGCGCTCGACGGTTGCGCGGAGGAAAACGGTCGGGACGGCGACGACCCAGCAGTCCGCGTCGGCGACCGCGGCCGCGGGGTCGGTGACGAGTTCGACCGCGTCCGGGATGCGGACGCCGGGCAGTTGCCGGGGGTTCTCCCGCTTTTCGCGGAGTTCCCGGCCGGACGTTTCGCGGGCGCTCCAGAGGCGGACGCGGTGCCCCGGCTTCTGGGCGAGGATCAGCGCGACGGCGGTGCCCCACCCCCCCGAGCCGAGAACCGCGAACGTCGGCATGGCCCGGCCCCTCGGGTGTCCGCCCGTCACGCCACCGCGGTCGTTTTAGGAGCTTCGGCCTTCTCTTCGACGGGCGGGAACAGAAAGGCGTGGGCCAGCAGCATCCCCGCGCCGGCGACGAGGCAGCAGTCGGCGACGTTGAACACGGGCCACTCGATCTTGTAGAAGTAGAGGAAGTCGCGGACGCCGTTGAAGACGATGCGGTCGTAGAGATTCCCGATCGTCCCGCCGAGGATCAGCCCGAGGGCGGCGCACAGCCAGCCGTCGGCGGCCGTCGACTTCCACGTCGCCCACACGCAGATGCCGCCCGCCGCGAACAGGCTGATGAGCGCGAAGATCTGGTTCGCCCCGCCCTTGTGCTGCCCGCCCATCCCGAACAGCGCCCCGTGGTTGACCCGCGGCATCAGCGGGGCGGACCACGTCTGGAGCCCGCTGAAGGAGCAGTCGCACGGCGGCACGGACCCGTCGAACTCGGCGGTGAACCGGAACCACCCGGTGACCACCTCGGCCTCGCCGCGGCGGCCGCCGTCGTACGTCTCGACGCTGTCCTGGTACAGCCACCGGAACATGCCGTACTTCGACCCCTGGTCGACGGCCAGCCCGACGACGGCGAGGGTGACCAGCAGCCAGCGGTAGGACTTGGTCGGCATGGCGGAACCCTGGGAACGATCGCAACCCGGACGTATCAGGCACCGTAAGCGGCCCGGCGGGGCGTGTCAAGCGACCGGCGGTCGGGGGCGTATACCCACTACCCGCCGGCGGGGCAACACCGGCCCGGCAATCTCGCCGGGGGCCTACTTCCCGGACGGGATCGCGGGGATCGGACCGCCCTTCGGCGGGGCGGGGCCGGTGGACGGGGCGGGGTCCGCGCCCTCCGCCTTCTGCACGCCGAGGCGGACGCCGGTGCGGGACCGGAGTTCGTCGCCCGGCGAGCCGCCCGGCGGGGTGGAGCCGAACGCCTTCCCCTCCCGCGCGAGCCGCGCCCCTTCCTCGAACATCCTGGTCATCTCGACGGGGTCGAACGCGGTGCTGCTGCTCGTGACCTGGAAGTCGGCGGGGATCGCGGCCACGTGGTAGTTCATGCCGGTGAGCATCGTGAGGGTGAACAGCCGGACGAGGTCCCCGCGGGTGACGGCGTAGATCAGGTCGGACACCGAATCCCCCGCGACGGCCAGGGTCCGCGGCCGGACGCCGGTCGGGTCGGGGTAGATCTTCCCGGCGACGACGATGTACAGGTTCGAGCCGTACAGGGTCTGCGTGCCGAAGCTCTCGCGCTTGCTCGGCTCGACGAACGGCGGGCGGAAGAACACCGCCTGCGTGACGCCGCCGTCGACGTGCAGTTCCTCGTACAGTTGCCCGTCGATGTCCACGGTCATCTTCACCGGCGGGAAGAACCCCGGGATCGCGGACGACGCCATCAGCACGTCGATGAACAGCCCGCGGGCCCCCGGCGACATCCGGGTCGCGATCGCGCCCATGTCCCAGACGACGAGCCGCTTCGTGTCGAGGTTGGTGGTGCCGACGTACAGCCGCCGGCCGGCGGCGTGTTCCGCGGCGATCTTCGCCAGCAGGTCGAACGTGACCAGCCCGTCGACCCGGCGGCGGAGCGGCAGGTTGTTGGCCAGGGACAGCGAGAACAGCGAGCGGACCGTCCGGCGGTAGGTGAACACGTCCTTCTGGCCGTACATCGTCGCCTGTTCGCGGATGACGCAGTCGTACTCCGGGCCGAGGAACGCGAACGGGGCGATGAGGGCTCCCGCGCTGATGCCCGTGACCACGTCGAAGCTCGGGCGTTTACCGGTCTCGGTCCAGCCGACGAGGACGCCGGACGAGAACGCGCCGTAGACGCCGCCGCCGGACAGGGCGAGGATGTTGTACGTTTTCTCGGGCGGCCGTTTGGGCTTCCGGCTGACGCGGATGGCTTCCGCGGCGCGGGTGAGTTCGTCGGCCGTGAGGGGGTTCAGGGATTCCGCCGGGTCGTCGCGGTCGATGATGTCCGACGGGGACGCGCCGGGCGGGAGGGGGACCGGCCGGTCCGGACCGCGGGTCAGGCAGCCGGCCACCGCGACGGCGGCGACGGCGACCGGGAGCCACCCGCGCAGGCGAGAATCGCCGACCCGCATCTTCCGACCTCGCTTGAGTGTGCGAACGAAGTCGGGGTGATAGCGTGCCGGCGGGCGGAGTGCAAGGCGAGACGGACGCTTACTTGCGGTGGCGGATCTTCGCCCGCATCCGCCGCTTCTTCCGGCCCACCTTACGACGTCCGGTGGACTTGCGTCGGCCTGCCATTCCTGCTCTCCGGGTCTGCGTTCGGGAGGGGTTCCCGCGGTCGGGGGTTTGAGTGAGGGGTGTATCATAGGCGCGCGGCGGGGCGGGTACAAGGGCCGGACTTCCGGCGATGCTGTGCGGACCGTCCGTAGCGGGGGTGGGGGCCGATTTCCCGACCCGCCGGGACGGCGCGGGTTTGCGGCAGGGTGTAGACTCAGTAAAGTGGGAAGGGCAGGCACCCGGAACCGGGTGGCGTTGCCGGAACTGAGGCCACGCCGTAGATTGGACACCTTCACCGGTGCCCACCGGCAGCGATACGGCAAGGGGTCGGGGACGTCGGGATGCGGTTCAACCTGATCGACCGAATCGACGCCCACCAGCCGGGGAAGTTCCTGCGGGGGTGCAAGTTCCTGACCCTCGGGGAGGAGTACCTCGCGGACCACTTCCCGCGGTTCCCCGTGATGCCGGGCGTGCTGATGTTGCACGCCCTGGTCGAGGCCGGGGCCTGGCTTTGGCGGAGCGGGTCGGGCTACCAGCACACGGTGATCGTGCTGCGCGAAGCAAAGAACGTGAAGTACGGCTCCTTCATGCAGCCCGGCCGAAAAATGGACGTGGCCGTCGATCTCGTGAAGCAAGACGGCGACTCGGTCTCGTTCAAGGGGAAGGGGACCGACGACACCGGGGCGACGACCGTCTCCGCGGCGTTCACCCTGCACGGGTACAGCCTCAGCGACCGCGGCCCCGCCGGGGTCGCCGCCGACGAGGTGCTGCGGCAACAGTTGAAGGCCCGGTGGGCGCTGCTCACCGGGGAACTGCGGAAGTAAATCGGAAACGTCTTGTAGTCTTGTCGGTCGGGCCGAGTCTTCGAGGCCCGACGGGAAGCGCAATGTCGGGCCTCGAAGACTCGGCCCGACCGACAAGATCAGAATTTCGTCGACCGCAAGGGATCGCCTCATGCTGCTGAAGGATCAGATCGCGATCGTGACGGGCGGCAGCCGGGGCATCGGCCGCGCCTGCGTGGAAGCCCTCGCCAAAGAAGGGGCGAAGGTCGCGTTCGTGTACAAGGGGAGCGCCGACGCCGCCGCGAAGCTCGAAGCGGACGTGGCCGCCGCCGGCGGGGTCGCCAAGGCGATTCAGGGCGACGTGGCCGACCCGGCAACAGGTCAGCGGGTGGTCGAAGAAGTCGTGAAAATGTGGGGCCGGCTCGACATCCTGGTGAACAACGCCGGGGTGATCCGCGACGGGCTGTTCGTCCGGATGTCGGCGGACGACTGGCGGACCGTCATGGGCACGAACCTGGACGGCGTCTTCTACTTCTGCCGGGCCGCGGCCGACGTGATGGTGATGAAGCAGAAGTCCGGGCGGATCGTGAACGTGTCCAGCGTCGCCGCGGACCACGTCAACGCCGGGCAAACGAACTACGCGGCGAGCAAGGGCGGCATCAACGCCTTCACGCGGGCGCTGGCCGTCGAGTGTGCCAAGCGGAACGTCACCGTGAACGCGGTCGCGCCGGGGTTCATCGAGACGGACATGAGCGAGGCCGTCCGCAACAAGGCGGGCGACGCGATCGCGAAAATGATCCCGATGAAGCGGCTCGGCAAGCCGGCCGACATCGCTAGCGTGGTCGTGTTCCTGTGCAGCCCGGCGGCCGCCTACATGACCGGCCAACTGCTAACCGTGGACGGCGGACTGAGCCTCGGGGCCTCCGTCGGATAAACTTGCCCCGCCGAGCACCCTTCCGGGTCGAGGCGACGAAGAGGTCGATGCGATGAGCCAGGATGAGATTTTCGGCAAGGTGAAGGAAGTCCTCGTGGACGCCCTCAGCGTCGACGACGATCAGGTCACCCTCGCGTCCCGCCTCCAGGCCGACCTCGACGCCGAGTCGATCGACTTCCTGGACATCGTCTTCCGGCTCGAGCGCGAGTTCGGCATCAAGATCGACCGGAACGAACTGTTCCCCGAGTCGGTCTTCCAGGGCGACCCCGAGTTCGTCCAGGACGGCAAGGTCACGCCGAAGGGGCTCTCCGAACTGCGGGAGCGGATGCCGTTCGCCGACCTCGCGACGTTCGAGAAGAACCCGAAGTTCGACCAGATCGGCGACCTGTTCACGGTCGACCTGATCGTGAAGTACATCGCGAGCAAACTGCCGGCGTAACACCGTGTAGCCGCGACGCGATAGCGGAGCGCGGTGTTCCGAACGCTCCGCTATCGCGTCGCGGCGACACGAACTCAGGATGAACTCGTCATGCGTTGGATCTGGATCGACCGGTTCACCGCGTTCGAGTCCGGGAAGTCGGCGACCGCCGTCAAGTGCCTGTCCGCGGCCGAGGACCACTTCGCGGACCACTTCCCCGGCTACCCCGTGATGCCGGCGGCGCTGATCCTCGAAGGGCTCGCCCAGACCGGCGGTATCCTGGTGGGGGAAGCGAACCAGTTCCGCGAAAAGGTGGTGCTGGCGAAGATCCCGGTGGCGAAGTTCCACCGCGAGGCGACCCCCGGCGAGGTGCTGACCTACCAGGCCGACGTGATCGACCTGCGACCCGAAGGGGCCGTCATCCGCGGCAAGGTCACGAGCGGCGACGACCCGATTGCGGAGGCGGAGATCTTCTTCGCCCACCTCGACCAGAACCGCAGTGCCCAGGTGTTCGGCGACCACAACTTCGTCTTCACCGGTGAACTGCGGCACCTGCTCGGCACCGCACCGGGCCGGCCGCAGTTGCCGCCGCCGAAGAGCTAAAATCCCCTCCCCCTGGGATGGGGGAGGGCTAGGGTGGGGTCGCTTCAGTGGTGAGCCCTCACCCCCACCCCAACCCTCCCCCGTCAAGGGGGAGGGAGTGTTCTGTACGGAGCCCCCGAGGGCTCCGCTTTTGTTCCGGGGTCTCTCAATGTCCGCACCTTCCCCCCGCCGGGCCGTCCTCACCGGGCTCGGGCTGATCTCCGCCCTCGGCTCGGACGCCGACACCGTCTGGAACGCGCTGGTGTCCGGGAAATCGGGCGTCCGCCGGCTCGCGCAGTTCGACGCGGTCGACCTCCCGTGCCGGGTCGGCGCGGAGATTCCGGACTTCGACGCCAAGAAAATCATTACCCAGAAGGAGCAGCGGAAGACGCTCAAGGTGATGGCCCGGACCGTGCAACTCGGCGTGGCGGCGGCCCAGAAGGCCGTCGAGGCGGCGGCGCTGAAGCCGGGCCAGATCGCCCCCGCGCGGTTCGGCGTGGAGTTCGCCTGCGTGATGGTCGCGACCGAACCCGAGGACATGGCCGGCGGCGCGAAGCTCACCGCGAACAAGACCCCCGGCACCGTCGACATGGCCGGGTGGGGCACCGAGGGCATCCGGCAGGTTCCGCCGCTGTGGATGCTGAAGTACCTGCCGAACATGCCGGCGTGCCACGTCTCGGTCAACCACGACGCGAAGGGGCCGAACAACACGATCACCGCGTCCGACGCCGCCGGGCTGCTGGCCCTCGGCGAGGCGTACCGCATCCTCGGCCGGGACGTGGCGGACGCCTTCCTCGTCGGCGGCTGCGAGTCGAAACTGAACCCGGTCAGCTTCGCCCGGCACACGACGTTCCACGCCCTGACCCGGCACAACCAGGCACCGGAACAGGCCGTCCGCCCGTTCGATGCCACCCGCGACGGCACCGCCCTCGGCGAAGGCGGCATCGTGATGTTGCTCGAAGAACTCGAAGGCGCGAAGATGCGCGGCGCGCCGGTCGACGCCGAACTGGTGGGCTACGCCTCCGGCTTCGACCGGGGCCGAAAGGGGCCGGTCCTGGCCGGCGTCATCCGCAACGCAATGAAGGAAGCGGGTGTCACCGTTGCAGACATCGACCACGTCAACGCCGGGGCCGGCGGCATCCCGGAACTCGACGCCTTCGAGGCCCGCGGCATCCACGAGGTCTTCGGCACCGCCGTCCCGGTCGTGTCGTACAAGCCCCACTTCGGCAGCCTCGGGGCCGCGTCCGGTCTGATCGAACTCGCGGTGTCGGTCCTCGCCCTGAAGCGCGGCGAACTCCCCGGCACGCTCAACTTCACGACCCCCGACCCCGCCTGCCCGGTGAGCGTCCACGTCGGCAAGCCGCGACCCGTGACGAAGCCCTACGCGGTGAAGGTGAGCTACACCGACCTCGGCCAGTGCGCCGCCGTCGTGGTGAAGAAGGGGACGTGAGGGTAGAATGGGGGCGTTCCTTCCGGGAGAGACGCGATGACACCGAACGCCGCTGAAGTGCTCAAGGCCGGGAAGCAGTTGTCGCTCGACGAGCAAATCGAGTTGATCGACACGCTTTCGGCAACCGCGTTGCCCGACCCGGACGCCCACGAACGCAAATGGACGGAAGAGTGCCACCGACGACTGGCCGAACTCGTGTCCGGGGAGGTGCAGGGAATCCCGCTGGAAGAGGTTCTCCGCGAATCGAAGGAACTCTTAACCGATCCCACGGTGAGCACCCGTGACTGAGGTCGTCCTTCACCGCGACGCACGAGCGGAGCACGTGAACGCGATCCAATGGTATCGCAATCGCGACTCGCGTGTTGCGGCACGGTACGTCGCGGCGGTCACGAAGATTCTGAGAACAATTGCCGACAATCCCGATTTTTACGGCTGGCGAGACGAGGATTTTCGAGAAGCTCGCGTGAGGGGTTTCCCTTATTGCGTGATCTACCAAGAAGTCCGTGCCGGGCATGTGTTCGTCGTCGCGATCGCCCACACCAGCCGCGACCCGGACTACTGGCGACACCGCACCCCCGGAGGAGAGACGCGATGACTCCGAACGCCGCGGAGATTCTGAACGCCGCGCTAAAGTTGCCCGAGAGCGAACGGCTCGACCTCGCCGACGAGATCGCCGCGACCGTGCCGTTCGAGGACGAGGAACTTCGCCAGAAGTGGTTGGCGGAGTGCCGGCGTCGCGTGGCGGAAGCGGAGGCGGACCCGAGCCTCAATGTGACGTGGGAGGAAGCCCGTCGCCTGACGGATGAATTCATGGCGGAGTTGGAAGCGAAACACGACGGACGTTTTTGATGCGATCACTCGTCCCCATGCGAATCGTGACGGCTTTCCTGCTCCTGAACGTGCTGATCGCGATGGCCTCGGGGATGCACTCAGATTTGGCCTGTTTCGCGATGTTCGGAGCGATCAACGCATTCCTGGCACTCTTGGTTTTCGCGGTCGCGCCCCGAGTTCGACATCACAACGGGGATGGGGAAAACTGATGGGCTGGAACACGACCGCCGTCTTCGCCGAGGGGAAGTCGCTGGCCGACATGAAGGCCTTCGTTCCGGACGTGTTTGCCTTCAAGGGCACCACCATCGGCTGGGAAGCCGCGGCGACGACCGGGCTGGGCAAAAACGTCGCGGTGGGGGAGATCCCCGGCTGGGGCGCGATCTGGACGCCGAACATCAACGTGACGTCCGCGGAGGAAGTGCTCGAACCCGCGTCGCTCAACGGCCGGGCGGTGGCGATCTACCTCAGCAGCGTCAGTTCCATCCACGGCTTCGCCCTGTGGGTCGACGGCGCGTTCGTCCGGCTCCTGCTGCGGGAAGGTGCGGACACCGCGGTGGACGACGGCGAGCCACTGCCGGAGGAGGCCGGCCTCGACTGGGCCGACGCGGAGGCGACCGTGTTCGCCGTCGCGAAGAAGCTGACGGGGCTGGATGTGGCGAGCCACGAGACGTGGGCAAACGCGACGTTCGCGGTCGCGGAGATTTAACGGAGGTCAAACGTGTCCACCGAAGTTGCCGAGATGCTCCGGAAAATCGAGTCCTGGCCCGCTGCGGACCAGATCGAGCTCGTTCACGAAGTTTGGGAGCGGTTGAACGAACCTCCATCGTCGGCAGAACTCGATCCCGATTTGATCGCGATGCTTCAATCCCGACTCGATGACCACGCTGCGAACCCGAACGACACCGTCTCCGCGGACGAGGTTCACCAATATCTTCGGCGGCAACGATGACCCCGGCGCGTTACCGCTACCGCGCCCGACAGGATGCGAACGAAGTCTGCGACTGGTACGAGCGGCAGTCTCCTGGATTGGGGCATGAGTTCGCGAAGGAACTCGAAGCCACAGTTCGAAAAATACAGCAGCAACCCGAGGCCTGCCCGATCGTAGGCAGAAGGTGCGGATAGCGACGACGGGACGATTCCCCTACGTCGTTTACTTCGCGCTCGACGAGGCCGGCATACTGATCCTTGCCGTCCACCACGCACGCCGGAAGCCCGGAAGTTGGCGGTCCAGACTCTAACCGTTGAGGCAGACACATGGCTCGTCGTCGCGTCGTGATCACCGGGATGGGCGTCGTCACCCCGCTCGGGCACTCCGTCCCCGAGATGTTCGCGAACCTGCTCGAAGGCAAGAGCGGCGTCGGCCGGATCTCGCACTTCGAGGCGGCCACCTTCCCCACCACCTTCGCCGCCGAGGTCAAAAACTACGACCTCGGCCAGTTCCTCAAGTCGCCGGAACGCTTCGACAAGTGCGGGCCGAACACCCGGTTCGGGCTCGCCGCCGCCAAGCAGGCCCTCGACGACGCCAACCTCCTCGACGCCCGCGGCGTCGACCGCACCCGCGTCGGCGTCTACCTCGGGTCCGGCGAAGGTAGCGAGGACTTCCGCACCGTCGTCTCGAGCATCGGCACCGCCTCCCCGGACGGCCGCAAGGTCGACCCCGCCCGGTTCGTCGGGTCCGCCCTCACCATGCTCGACGGCAAGCGCGAAGCCGAGCTGGAAATGCACACCACCGCCGGCCGGCTGGCCGACGAGTTCGACCTGTGCGGCCCGAACTTCGCCTGCCTGACCGCCTGCGCCGCCAGCGCCCAGGCCCTCGGCGAAGCCCTCGAAATGATCCGCCACGGCGACGCCGACGTGATGCTGTCCGGCGGGGCCCACAGTATGATCCACCCGTTCGGCGTCACCGGGTTCAACCTGCTGACGGCCCTGTCCACCCGCAACGACGCCCCCCAGAAGGCCAGCCGCCCGTTCGACCTGACCCGCGACGGCTTCGTCCTCGGCGAGGGGGCGGGGATGCTCGTCCTCGAAGAACTGGAGCACGCGCAGGCCCGCAAGGCGACGATCTACGCGGAACTCACCGGCTACGGCACCACCGGCGACGCCTACGCCATGACCGACCCGCACCCCGAAGGGCTCGGCGCGATCGAGTGCATGAAGAACGCGATGGCCGACGCCCGCGTCGGCCCGGCGGACATCGGCTACATCAACGCCCACGGCACCAGCACCCGCGCGAACGACGACTCCGAGACGCTCGCCGTGAAGGGGGCGCTCGGCGAGCACGCCTACCGGACGCCGGTGTCCTCGTCGAAGAGCATGCTCGGCCACCTGATCGCGGCGGGGGGGGCGGTCGAACTCATCATCTCGGTCCTGGCGATGCGGCAGAACGTGCTGCCGCCGACGATCAACTACGAGACGCCGGACCCGAAGTGCGACCTGGACTACGTCCCGAACACGGCCCGCGAAAAGACGGGGATTCGCCACGTCCTGAGCAACAGCTTCGGCTTCGGCGGCCAGAACATCACCCTGATCGCGAGCCGGGTGTAAGTCGAAACGGCGGGCGCGGCGTGGGTCCGCCGTGCGACGAGCTTCGCACGGCGGACCCACGCCGCCCCGCTCCCACTCACTCCGCAAGGTCGTTCGCTGGGGTTGGGTCAGACGGCATCCGGCCTGTCCAACAAATACGCACGGACGTTCATGACCTGCGGCACAGTCGCCGAGTCGCCATCCCGTTCCTCGGACTCCCGAACGGTCTTGCCGGGAGCGTCGATGGCACCGGGCGGACCGGCTTGTCGGGGGCGAAGGCGCGCGGATCGGTCGGCCGCGGATGCGTTCGATGGCTCGACGATACCGACTTTCCCCCTCTTTGGGGGGAGGGTGAGCGGTCGACCCCGGTCGAACCGTACAATTCCGGCATGACCCCCGCAGACCTCGCCGCGAAACGCGACTCCCTCCTGGCCCACCTCGCCGCGTTCCCCGGCGTCGCGGTCGCGTTCAGCGGCGGCGTGGACAGCACCGTCGTCGCCAAGGCGGCGTTCCTCGCCCTGGGAACCCGGGCCGTCGCCGTCACCGCCGACTCGCCGAGCGTGCCCCGCAGCGAACTCGCCGCGGCCCGCGAACTGGCGGCTCTCATCGGCATCCGGCACGTCGTCGTCGGCACCCGCGAGTTCGACAACCCGGACTACGCCCGGAACGACGGCACCCGGTGCTACCACTGCAAGAGCGAACTCTACGACCGCGTCGGCGAACTGCTCCCCGAACTCGGCGTCGACGTGATGGTGTCCGGGGCGAACCTCGACGACCGCGGCGACTACCGGCCGGGGCTCACCGCGGCGGCCGAGCACGCCGTCCGGCACCCGCTGCAAGAAGCGGGCTTCACCAAGGCGGACGTCCGGGCGCTGGCGAAGGCGTGGGACCTCCCGGTGTGGGAC
>ERZ1066123.1327-NODE-1327-length-15034-cov-7.375726_pt1 | contig 15034 bp, 16 predicted proteins | sample MGYA00382770_ERZ1066123 | MGnify/ENA primary metagenome ERZ1066123 (study PRJEB33369, sample SAMEA5778353) | biofilm metagenome | biome: Industrial cooling water; feature: Water cooling tower basin; material: Biofilm | place: United Arab Emirates | collected...
CCCCCAAGGGGAGAGGGGAGGAAGACTGCTTGCTCCGTCCGATGAGAGGCAGCGCGAGCACCGCCCCGCCGAGCACCAGCCCCGCCCCGATGAGAAGCCCCTTCCGCCACGGCGGTTCGCACCGGACGTGCAGGCGTTCCCCGGCCCGCGGCAAGTCCACCCGGATGCGGTGCCACTCGTCTTTTTCGCACGGCACTTCCACGCCGTCGAGGTAGGTGCGGATCGTCGGGTACCACAGAAAGTTCGCCGTCACGCGGTCGCCCGGCAGGACACACCCGACGTCGAGGTCGACGCCCAACCCGCCGAACTTCACCGGCAGCGGCCGCTCCGGATGAGACACCGCGAACCCGAGCGGGTCGGCCCCCGGCAGCTCGAACAGTTCCACCGACCCGCCGAGGTGGACCGGCTTCAGCTGCGGCCGCAACAAGTCGAAGATTGCTCGGTTCCGGGTCGCTTCCGGGCGGGTGTCCCTGCCGACCGGCGGCAGCTTCGCCCGGCTGTCGGCCACCCAGCGGATGCCGTACCGGCGGACCAACTCCGCGGCTTCCGGCGGGTCGGACTCCTGAATCTTCGCCCGAATCCCCCGGAACGTGTTCGTCTCGTTCAGCGGGCTGTACCCGTCGAACGCCGGCAAATCGTACACCATCGGCAGGTTCGCCGGCAGCACGAGCCCGAAGTCCGGCCGGGACGAGCGCTCGATGTATTGGGCGAGGAACCGGTGCCGCCCCTCCGCCGCGTCTTCGGCCACCGGCTTCCACTCCTCCGAAACGGGGGGGAACGGCCGGAACGGGTAGGTGTACATCGCCGTCGTCAGGTGCCAGACGTGATACCCGAGCACGACGACTGCCAGGGCTCCGACCGTCACGTCCACCCCCCGCGGGGACGCCCGGAAGACGCGGTCCAGCGTCAGCCCCCCGGCGAGGCAGCTGAACAGCGTGAACGCCGGCAGGACGCGGAACGGGTAGCGGAACAGCGAGTCGATCAGCGGCAGTTCGCTGCCGATGGTCCAGAGCCCGCCGTCCTCGCCGAGCGTCAGCACGAACGCTAGCACCGCGAGCAGGAGCCACACCCGCCCCGCCCACAGCCGGCGGTCCCACGACAACCCCGCGACGAAGAGAAACCCTTCGACCACGCACAGTGGAATGAGCAGCCCGCCGGCGAAGAACATGTGCCCGAACCGGTCCACGTCGTAGTTTCCCCAGCCGAGCGGGTGGCGGAACTCGACGAGCGGGTACGGCACGACGAGCGCCGCGAGGTGCGTCGTGATCGACCCGAGCCCGCTGTACCCGCGGACGGTCGTGCTCATCAGCAGCATCTGGTTGTACAGCAGTGGAGTCGTCAGCCCGCCGCCGACGACCAGCACCGGAATCGCAAGTAACGCCCGCCGCACCGGAACCGCCCGAGTCGCCGCGAGGTAGACCGCCCCGGCCAGGAAGAACCCGCAGGCGAACGCCGCGTACTGCACGAACCCCTGCTGGAAGAACATCCCCACGGTCAGCCCCGTGCCGAGCACCCACTTCCACCCGACCGGCCCGAGCGTCATCTGCCGCAGGGCCAGCATCAGCAGCGGCAGCCAGACGACGTTCCCGAGCGACCCGGACCAGCTCCGGCCGATGATGATGCTGCTCCCCGCGAGGACGAACGTCAGCGCCGTGACGACCGCCGCCGGCCGGGCCATGCCGAGCCGCCCGGCCAGCAGCCGCGTGACGCCGTACCCCGCGAGCAGGTGGAGGGCGGCGTACACCTCCGCGGTGAGGAACTCGTTCCCGAGCCCGAACCGCGCGACGGCGTAAGCGACATACGCGGGCGGGTACGTGAACTGGAACATCCCCACCGACGCGAGCGGGCCGCCGAGGTAGATCAGCGGGTTGTACTCCGGCCAGTGCCCCGCCCAGACGCTCCGCATCCCGTACACGATGACCGGCAACTCGGCCGCCATCACGTCGTCCTGCGCGAAGTAAAACGGCTGGCGGTATTCGAGCACCGCGAACGCCGCGACGAGCGCGACGACGCCCGCCACGTCCCAGGCGGGTGACGAAACGCGGGCCGGGGCGGTTTCCGTCAGGAAGCGGAACGCCCACGCGGAGAGCCGGGTCCGCCGGGCGATCAGGAAGAGAACCACCCCCAGAAACGGGGCGGTTCGCGCGAACAGGTGCAGGCACACCGCCCCGTCGCTCCGCCAGTTGCGGACGCCCTGGAAGGCGGACCAGGCCGAGGTCGCGGAGCGGACGTGATCGGGGAATTCATACACGTCGACCGATGCGTCCGAGGCGGCCGCGTCGCGGAACGGCGCGTAGCTTTCCCGCGAGAACCCGAACTCCTTCTCGGCGAACTTGACGTTTAGCCCTTCAAATCGCGCGGCTTCCGCCTTCGGAATCGCGATGCGGATGCCGCGGACCCACTGCCCCGTGTGGACCCACTCCGCGTCGCCGCGGTCCTGCGGAACGCTCTCCCACTCGTCGCGGACCTTCACGAAGACCTTGGCCGCGGGGTCGCCGGGCAACACGCCGGTGTCGTTCGTGCCGCGGACGGAGAACGACACCGGCGGGCCGAGGCCGTCCCAACATACGGCGGTGTAGGCAACGGGAACCGCCGTCAGGACGAGTCCGACGACGGTCAGCCAGGGGGGGCGGATCAAGGGGGGCTTTCAACTGCTGGACGACGCGGCCTTTTCCGCGGCCGCGATCAGTCGGTTTCGCCGACGCAGGACGATCCACTTTAGACTGTCGAGCGTCCGGGCAATCGGCAAGAGAACCGACCGCCGCGAGAGGAACCGGTCGCTGCTCCGGGCGAGGTGCCCCTGCTCCGTGAGGCGGGCGATTCGCCGGCGGACGAGTTCGCGGGAGTCGTACCGTTCGAGCACGCCGTCCCGCGTCAGGCCGTCCGGCGATTCGAGAAACTCTTGCAGCAAGCGGATCCGCAGCGAGGTCATGTTCAGGTTGACGAAGTTGAAGTAGCCGTAGGCGAGGGCCAGGAACGTCGCGAGGTTCAACCCGAGGTACGCGACGCCGTCCACGGGGTCGGCGTCCAGTTTCGCCAGGGCGAAGCCGCTGACCCCGAGCGTGACCGCGAGCCCGGCGAGAATCCCCATCAAAATCGCGGGAGCGGGCCGGCTCGCAAACTGAGCCGAGATGACGTGCCCGAGAAAATCGGCGGCGAGACCCGCGAGGGCGGCGAGGGCGAGCACGGCGGACCAGTCCACGTCAGCCCCCCTTCCGGAGGCGGTACACCCGGCGGAACGTCGCGAACAGCGTCGCCCACCGGCGGCCCTTCGGCGTCAGCACGAACCGCGAGCCGTCGTCGGTCGGGGCGATGACGCCACCGGTGACGAGCCCGTCGAACCGCGGGCCGACGATCATCTCGTTCGAGACGAGCTGCATCAGGTCGGCTTCCGAACGGCCGGCTTCCCCCGCGTCCGCTACGTACACGAGAATCGAACACGTCGGGCTGTCTTCCGCGAGGGCGGAGTAGGTGACGATGTACGCGAGCGAAAACGCGAGGTGGAACAGCCCGGCGTGCAGCGTCGGTCCCACGCCGACGGGCGCGAACGGCTCCAGCGGTGGGACGAGATGCGCGACCGCCACCGCGACCGGGAAGGTGCCGAGTAGCAGCACCAGGAGCGTCAGCGACTGCCGCTTCGGCACGCGGACTTGCCACAACGCAACGTGGAAAACGAGTGCAAGCGTGAAGACGGCGAATGCGAAGGCGACGAGGGCTACGCCACTCAGCTCAGGTTTGGGCAGAGTCCCACAGTTCGGAGTCGATATCGTCTCAAGCGCGAACGCGGCGAGGGTCATGCCTTCCCCTGCGTCAAAACCGCGTTCTGCTCGGCGGGCGCTGCCCCCGTTCGCGGCTCGGCGACCGGCTTCAGGGCGCGATCCGGGTACAGGTCGAACCGCTCGTGCCACTTCGGCTTCTGCTTCTTCTTCCGGTACATGATCCGCGCGACCCGGCGGATGAACAGGTCCATCAGCGTGTGCGTGACGGAAAGCAGGTTCTTCAGCGTCAGCGCCTTCGAGTGCCCCGTCGCCCGCTCCACCGCCTTGACCGGAACCTCGGTGTAGGTGAAGCCTTCATCGAGCAGCCGGCAGATCATGTCCGCCTGGAAGCCGAAGCCGTGGTAGTTGGTGTGCCACCGCATCACGTTGTACCGCAGGTGTAGGGCGCAGCCGTTGTAGTACCGGATGCGGTGGCCCGACAGGAAGTTGACCACGTTGGTGTACGTACCGGAGAGCCACTTCCGGAAGGGCGGGCGGTGGTTCTCGGCGTGGTAGAAGAGCACCATGTCCGCGACGCCGACTTGCGAGAAGACGGTGCGCAGCTGGCCGGCGTCCTCGACGTTGTCCCCGCAAACGAGGCGGTAGTATTTCCCGCGGCCGAGGAACGCGCCCTCGATGTAGTTCTGCGCCAGCCCGCGGTTGTGCTCGTTCACGACGAGCCGCAGCGGGACCGTCGGGTGCTCGCGGATGTACTTTTCGATGACGGCGACCGAGCGGTCGCGGGAACCGTCGTCGATGACGATGGCTTCCCACGTGAGCGGCAACCCGTGCAGGGCTTCGCGGAGCGTGTCGAGCGCGCCGGCGATGTTGGCCTCCTCGTTGTAGCACGCGACGAAGACCGTCAGGTCGAGTTCGTTCATGGTTTTCTCGTACCGGTTAGCCGCGAGGCGACTCCGAGCGCGGACTTCACCCGACAAAACACGGCGTTACCGGGCGGGAAGTCCCCGCTCGGCGTCGCCTCGCGGCTAACCGCGCTTCCGCACGCCCATCGCGATGAGGTAGTGCGCCATCGGCAAGAACCCCGTGTGGACCACCTCGTCGTTCGCCGCGAACAGGAACACGTGGTGGAAGTACCGCCCCATCTCCTCCGCGAGCCGGTCGCCGGAGTAGAGGTTCACGTGCCCGGCCCGCGTGATCGGGCTCGCGTACTGGTCGGACGTGACGTTCGGCGTCCCGACAATCGCGACGCCATCGTGAACGAGGGAGTCCGCGATGCGCTGCCAGAAGCCGCCGACGTGGCCGGGCAGGACGTGCTCGATCACGTCGAAGTTCACGACCGCGTCCCAGGCCTTCGGCTCGCCTTCGAGGAAGTCCTCGCAGGCGAAGGAAATCCGCGGGTCGTGGCCGTAGTTCGCGGTCGCCACGCGGATGGCGTCGTCGTCCAGGTCGACGCCCCTCGCGGTGCCGTTCTCCACGGCTAGCAGCCACGTGCCGATCCCCTCGCCGCAGCCGACATCCAGGACCGCCTTGCCGCGGCCGATCATCTTGGAGGCGAACTTGTAGTACGACATCGCGTGCAGCAGCCGCCGCGGGCTGTGCCGGAACCAGTGGCCGACGTGCCGGCCCAGTTCGAGCCGGCGGTCGCCCATCGTCGCCTTCACGTCGAGCCAGCGGTCGGGGGCACTCATGCCAGAATCTCCCGCCGCTTGTAGCACGCGACCGCCATCAGGAAGTGCGTCATCGGCGTGAACCCGGTGTGAACGACTTCGTCGTTCAGGCCGAAGAGGAACACGTTGTGGAAGTACCGCTTCAGGGTCGCGGTCAGCCGCGGGCCGTCGAAGAGATTCACGTGCCCGAGCTTGCTCGCCGCGGACGCATACGCCTCCGACGTGACGTTCGGCGTGCCGACGACGCAGACGCCGTCCTCGCCGAGGTTGTGGTAGCACGTCTCGAAGAACTGGTGCTCGATGTCGCGCTCGATGTGCTCGACCACGTCGATGCTGACGACGGTGTCGAACTCGCCGAGGCGGACGCCGAGGAAGTTGCCGTCGTGGAACGTGTACTTCGGGTCGGGCAGGTTCCGCCTCGCCACCGCGACGGCTTCGGAATCCAGGTCGATGCCGGTGTAGCTGGTGGCGAACTCCGCGAGCAGTCGCCCGCCGAGCCCCTCGCTGCACCCGAGTTCGAGGACGCGCTTGTTCTTCGTGGCGATCCGCGACACGAACTTGTACCGGGACAGCACGAAGGCCAGGCGTTTCGGGTCGTTGTAGACGTTGTACGACCAGTGCGACCCGAACCGGATCGACTCGCCGTCGAACCGGTCCGTCACCTTCTTCCAGGCGTCGGCTTCCGTCGCGGGGCCGTCACTCACCGGCGTACTCCTGGGCCAGCCTTCGGATACACTCTCGCACCGGCGTGAACGCGAACGGCACGGCCGGCGTGGGAATCAGCTTCGTACACTTCGGCCGCCGCACCCCCGGCAAGTCGTCGAGCGAGATCGGCCGCACCTGCGATTCCCGCGCCCCGACGGCCTTCGCCAGTTCGACCGCCAGGTCGTACCGCGACCACGCTTCCGCCGGGACGAGGTTCACGACCCCCCGCAACCCCGCCCGCTGGACCGCGATGGCGGCCCGCACCACGTCGCCGACCCAGGCGGGGCAGAACACCTGATCCGTCGCGGCCGAGACGATTCCCCCGGCGGTCAGTTTCGCGGCCATCTCGTCGAGCAAGGTTCCGTCGCCGCGGGTGAGCCCGAAGACCTTGCTCAGGCGCAGCACGGTGAACGGCCGGCCGGACGCGGCGAGGGCGGCTTCGACCTCGGCCTTTTGCCGGCCGTACTCGGTCGTCGGGTTCGTCTCGGAATCGTCAGCGTAGCCCGCCGGGTCGGTGCCGGCAAACACGTAATCGGAGGAGAGGAACACCGGCACGATGCCGCGGCCGGACAGCCGCCTCGCGAGTTCCAGCGTGCCGGCCACGTTGACCCGACTACTGCCGACCGGGTCGCGCTCGCAGTCGTCCACCCGCGGCACCGCGGCGGCGATGATCGCTTCGCGGATGCCGTCGAGCCATTCGAGTCCCCTCCCCCCTTGGGGGGGAGGGTGAGGGTGGGGGGTGGAAGGCTCAGCCCTCAAGCGACCCCCACCCCGACCCTCCCCCCTCCCAGGGGGAGGGAGCAAGAGGCTCCCCGCGCTTTCTCGTTCCCTCCCCCCTTGGGGGGGAGGGTCGGGGTGGGGGGTGGAACCTTCACCCTGGTGGGAGCGTTCACCCCCACCCCGACCCTCCCCCCTCAAGGGGGAGGGGGCCAGAGAAGCCAAGTCGAGCGGGAAGACGCCGGGTCCGGTGGATGTCCGAGCCGTACCCGGCGTTTCCGGGTCCAGTTCCCGGTACGCGGCGAGCAGGTGTCGGCCGATTAATCCCCCGGCCCCGACGATCAGCGTGCGCGGCGGGGTCACGGCCAGTCTCCGGCCCGGACCGCCGCGTCCGCCTGGGCCAGCCGTTCCGGCGAGTCGATCGCGAACCGCTCGCCGGTGAGGGGAACCGCGAAGACGCACCCCGTTCCGACGAGTTTCGGGAACACGTCGCGCGCCAGGTCGCTCGGGCGGTCGTCGGGCACGTCGGCGAACACGTCCGGTTCGCACACCGCGATGCCGGAGAACACCCACGGCACGGCGGAAGCGTCCCACTCCCCCGCCGCGGGGCGTTCCTGGAACCGCGTGACGCGGTTCTCGTCGTCCAGCGTCAGCACGCTCATCGGCTTCGCCCGCTTGTGGACGAGCAGCGTCGCGAGCGCGTTCCGGGCCGTGTGGAACGCGAGAAGTGCCGTCAAATCCTGGTTCGTGACGATGTCGCCGTAGTGAATCAAACACGGGCCGGGGGGCAGCAGCCGGGCGAGGTTCTTCCCCCCGCCCGCGGTCCCGAGCAGGGCGGGCTCGTGGGCGTACACGATGCGACAACCCCACCGCTTGCCGTCGCCGAAGTGCCCGCGGATCGCGTCCGGGTGGAAGTGCAGGTTCACCGCGACGTGGGTCACGCCGGCGCGGACGAGGTTGCGGACGATGCGTTCGAGGATCGGCACGCCGCCGACCGGGAGCATCGGCTTCGGCGTGTCGCGGGTCAGGTCGGCGAGGCGGGTGCCGTACCCGGCGCACAGGACGGTCGCAGTCATGCCCGCAGCGTATCGACGCGGGCGGGAAGGGCAATCGCCCGGATCGTGTTGCCCGGACCGGCGGGGGGTGCTAAACGAACCCCACACCCATGCACCGATCCGCCTTGCCCCCGGCCGACAAGATCCGCCCGCTCGACGCGCTGGGCGTGTCGCTCGGCGAGGATCGGGCCGCGGGCCGGACGGTCGCCCTCGCGCACGGGGAATTCCCGCTCCTGCACGTCGCCGCCATCCGGCACCTCGAACGGCTGAAGCGCGAGGCGGACGTCCTCGTCGTGACGCTGACGCCGGACGCCGACCCCGCCGGGACCGCGGCGCGGCCGCTGTTTCAACAGGCGCTGCGGGCGGAAGCCGTGGCGTCGCTCCAGTGCGTCGACTTCGTCGCCGTCGCCGGGTTCGCCTCCGACGCGATTCGGGCGATTCACCCGACCGTGTACGGCCCGCCGGAAGCGATGCTTTCCCCGGCGGAAACAGCATTACTCGCGTCCCTCGGCGTGCGGGTCGTCGCCCCGTCGCGGAACGGCCGGGTGCCCGCGCTGATCCCGCTGCACTCCCCGAGCATCCCCCCGGCGGCGGACGAGTTCCTGGGCCGGTTCGTGTCGCGGTACACGTTCGACGCGGTGGCCGGCTGGCTGGAAAAGGTCCGCACCTTGAAGGTGCTGTTCGTCGGCGAGACGATTGTGGACGAGTACCAGTACTGCGAGACGATGGGCAAGTCTGGGAAGGAGCCGATCCTGGCGGCACGCTACCTGTCCACGGAGAAGTTCGCCGGCGGCGTGCTTTCCACGGCGAACCAGGCCGCGGCCGTGTGCGACCACGTCGGCATCGTCTCCATCCTGGGGACGCAGGACTCCCACGAGGAGTTCGTCCGCGAGCGGATCGACCCGAAGGTCGACGCGACGTTCCTGTACGCCCCCGGCTGCCGGACGATCCTGAAGCGGCGGATCGTCGAGGTGTACCCGTTCCAGAAGTTGTTTGAAGTGTACTTCATGGACCCCGTCGTCCCCGATGCCGTGGCCGACGCGCTGCTGGCAAGGCTGAAAACGGTCGTGCCGCGTTACGATGCGGTCGTTGTCACCGATTACGGGCACGGCATGTTGACGCCCGCGGTGGTCGACTACCTCAGCGGGTGCGGCAAGTTCCTGGCGGTCAACACGCAGACGAACGCGGCGAACCAGGGGTTCAACACCGTCTCAAAATACCGGCGGGCGGACTACGTCTGCGTCTCCGAGAAGGAACTGCGGCTCGAAGCGCGGAACCGCTCCACGGACGTCCGGCTGCTGATGACCGCGGCCGCCGAGAAGTTGGGTTGCGAGCGCATCCTCGTCACCCGCGGCGGCGAGGGGTGCCTTGGCTACCACGCCGGTGACGGCTTCTACGCGGTGCCGCCGTTCACGAACCGCATCGTCGACCGCGTCGGGGCGGGGGACGCGCTCCTCGCCGTGTCCGCCCCGTGTGCGGCCGTCGGGGCCCCGATGGAAGTCATCGGCCTCGTCGGGAACGCGGTCGGGGCACGGGCCGTCGAAACCGTCGGCAACCGCAGCGTCGTGCCGCGGGACGGCTTGCTATCGCAGATCGAATCGCTCGTCCACTTCGACCACTGGCTGACCACCCGATGAGTACACCCCCTCCCGCCGGCCGTCGCGTGTTCGTTCCCGGTGGGGCCGGGTACGTCGGGGCCGTGCTCGTTCCCAGGTTGTTGGAAGCGGGCTACAAGGTCCGCGTCCTCGACCTGTACCTCTACGGCGACCGCGCCCTCGCCGCGGTGAAGGGCCACCCGAACCTGGAGCAGGTGAAGGGGGACGTCCGCGACACGGCCCTCGTCGCGGGCACGGTTCGCGGGTGCGACCTCGTCATTCACCTGGCGTGCATTTCGAACGACCCCAGCGTCGAGCTCGACCCGCACCTGAGCGAATCCGTCAACTATTTGTCGTTCGGCCCGCTGGTGAAGGCGTGCAAGGCGGCGGGCGTGAGCCGATTCGTGTTCGCCTCCTCCGGCAGCGTCTACGGCGTGTCGGATCAACCGGACGTAACGGAGGAGCACCCGCTGCTGCCGGTGTCGCTGTACAACAAGTACAAGATGATGTGCGAGCCCGTGCTCCTCGCGGAAGCATCGGATAGCTTCGTACCGGTGATCGTCCGCCCCGCGACGATTTGCGGCTACTCCCCCCGGCAGCGGCTGGATTTGACCGTCAACATCCTGACGAACCACGCCGTCACGAACAAGAAGATCACCGTCTTCGGCGGCGTTCAAATGCGACCGAACCTGCACATTGATGACATGGTGGATCTATATCTATTGCTGCTCGAAGCCCCCACCGAGAAGGTGGCTGGGCAAATCTTCAATGCGGCGTATCAGAACTACACGGTGGCCCAGACCGCGGAAGTCGTCAAAGGCGTCGTGCAGAAGGAAGTTCCCGAACTCGGCGACATCGCAATCGTGACGACGCCGTCGGACGACATCCGCAGCTACCACCTGAATTCCGCGAAAATCGAGCGCGTTCTCGGGTTCAAACCGAAACGCACGATCGAGGACGGCTCCCGCGACCTGGTGCGGGCACTGCGGGCCGGGAAGTTGCCGAACTCGATGACGGACCCGGTGTACTACAACATCCGGACGATGAAGGATAACAAGTTGGAGTAATCGCCACGTTACACAGAGACTTCGTGATGACGACCAACATCGACCAAATTTACAAGGCTGCATATGCCTGCCTGAAGGCCGGCAAGTACGCAGATTCCCTTCGGATGTTCGACGACGCCATTTCAATGGACCCGGCTAATTCAAAAGGGCTTCATTCGGAAATTTGGAACTTCCAAGCGAGGGCACTCCTCGCTAGTGGGCGGCTCGTGGAGGCGGTCGAGATTGCGACAAAAGCCGTCTCAGCCGATCCGCGCGTACCCGAATTTCGAGCAACCTTGGCTGATTCACTGATGGCAAACGGGGAGAACCAATCAGCGAAATCCCATTACGAGGAAGCATTGGCAAGTATTCTTCCGGGCGAACCGCTCGTAGCACATATCGAGGAAGCGCTTGGTCGAATAGGTTAGATACTAGGAGGCACTCAATGACCCACGCCACGATCGCTACACCGATTTCGCTCACGATCGCCGTCAACCTCACCGCAGTCGTGCAGTCAGAACCTGACGCGGGGGGGTACTCTGCTTCGATTCCAGCGTTGCCCGGCTGCCATACGCAGGGTGAAACGCTCGAAGAAGTGGCTGCGAACCTTCGTGAAGCCGCCGAGGGCTGGCTGGCCGTCGCTCACGATGAAGGTCTGCGTCGCGAGGCCGCACCATGAAGACCGTCTCCGGCAAACGGATGTGCCGGGTGCTCGAAGAGCACGGGTGGGTTCTCACGCGGATCAACGGTTCCCACCACGTCTACCGGCACGCAACGGAGCCCCGAATCGTCGTCGTGCCGGTTCACGGCAACCACGATTTGAAGCCGGGCACGCAACGGGGCATCATGCGGGACGCGGGCTTGAACGATTCCGACTTGTAACGGCGGAGAAAGGTCAATGCCCGAACGCTTCGCGGTCATCGGCAGCAACTCGTTCTCCGGCGCGAGCTTCGTCGCGGGGGCGCTTCGCAGCGGCGCGGACGTGCTCGGCGTCAGCCGGTCGCCGGAGCCGGACGCGGTGTTTTTGCCGTACAAGTGGGGCAACCACGACCGCTTCACGTTCCGCGCCCTCGACCTGAACCGCGACCCGGACGGCGTCGCCGACGCGATTCGCCGGTTCGAGCCGGACTACGTCGTGAACTTCGCCGCCCAGGGGATGGTCGCGCAAAGCTGGCAGAACCCGGAACACTGGTACCGCACCAACACCGTCGCGATGGCCCAGCTTCACCACCGGCTGCGGTCCGTGCCGACGATGAAGAAGTTCGTGCAAGCCTCGACGCCCGAAGTGTACGGCAGCACCGCGGGGCTCGTGACCGAAGACACGCCGTTCCGCCCGAGCACGCCCTACGCGATCTCGAAGGCCGCGTGCGACATGAACCTGCTGGCGTACCACAAGGCGTTCGGGTTCCCGTGCGTGTTCACCCGCTCCGCGAACGTGTGCGGCCCGGCCCAGGCGCTGTACCGCATCATCCCGAAAACGATCCTCTGCGTGCTCACCGGGCAAAAGCTCAAGCTCGACGGCGGCGGCGTCAGCGTGCGGTCGTTCATCCACATCGACGACGTGACCGACGGCACGTTGAAAGCCGCCCGCGACGGCACCCCCGGCGAGGCGTACCACCTCGCCACCGACCGCAACCAGACCATCCGCGAGGTCGTCGAGTCGATCTGTCGGCGACTCGGGGCGAATTTTTCGGACTGCGTCGAAGTCGGCCCGGAACGCATCGGCAAGGACGCGGCGTACTTGCTGGATGCGACGAACGCGAAGACGCAACTCGGCTGGACGCCGACGCGGACGGTCGATGACGCCGTCGCGGACACGGCCGACTGGTTGACGGCGAACCTCGCGAAACTGCGAGACATGCCGGCGGATTATGTGCATAAGGAATAGAGGCGACATCTTCCGGACGGATTTGTAGGTCGGGCCGAGTCTTCGAGGCCCGACGCAGCGCTGCGTCGGGCCTCGAAGACTCGGCCCGACCTACAAGAAAAAACCCTGTGAGGCGGCATGACAACTTCCGACCCCGCCGAACTCGCCCGCATCGCCTGCCGGATTCGCGGGCACGTCGTTCGCATGTCGCACGAGGCGGAAGCCCCGCACCTCGGGTCGGCGCTGTCGTGCATCGACGCCATCGTGGCCGCGTATTGGGGGTTCCTCCGCATCGACCCGGCGAAGCCGCTCGACCCCGGCCGGGACCGCTTCATTCTCAGCAAGGGGCACGCGGCCACGGCCCTGTATGCGGCCCTCGCGGTGCTGGGGTTCTACGCGGAAAGCGAACTCGCCGGGTACAACGCCGACGGCGGGCACATGCCGGAACACCCGTCGCCGCAGTGCGTGCCGGGGGTGGAAGCCGCGACGGGGTCGCTCGGGCACGGGCTGTCGATGGCGTGCGGCATGGCCCTGGCGCAACGGATTCAGGGGCACGATTCGCGGTTCGTCGTGCTGCTGTCCGACGGCGAATGCGAGGAAGGGTCCACCTGGGAAGCGGCGATGTTCGCGGCCGCGCAGAAGCTGGACCGGGTCGTCGCGATCGTCGATTACAACAAGTGGCAAGCGACCGGCCGGTCGGACGAGGTGATGGCCCTCGCCCCCCTCGCGGACAAGTGGCGAGCCTTCGGCTGGGACACGACCGAAGTCGACGGCCACGACTTGGCGGCGATCCTCGATGCGTTGCGGGCGTCGACGCGGAACGACGGTAAACCCACAGCCATCGTCGCGCACACGGTCAAGGGCAAGGGCGTGTCGTTCATGGAGGACGACAACAACTGGCACTACCGCATCCCGACGGCGGACGAGGTCCGCACCGCCCACTGCGAACTGGGTCTTGCGTAGGGTGGGTCGAGCCGCTTCGGCGAAGACCCACCGAACCCGCAGCAAGCGATTGCCACTCCGGTGGGTCTTCGCCGAAGCGGCTCGACCCACCCTACAAAAAGCTTTGTGGTGAAACTCTTATGCGGAACGCATTCGCCGCCGCCGTGACGGACCTTGCCGCGAAGGACGAGCGCGTCGTGTTGCTCTCCGGCGACATCGGCAACCGGCTGTTCGACAAGTACAAGGCTGCCGCCCCGACGCGGTTCTACAACTGCGGCGTCGCCGAGCAGAACATGGTCACGGTGGCCGCGGGGATGGCCCTGTGCGGGCTGCGGCCGATCGTTTACACCATCACGCCGTTCACCACGACCCGCGTTTTCGAGCAGATTCGCGTCGACGTGTGCTACCACAAGGCCCCCGTCACGATCGTCGGCACCGGGTCCGGCCTGTCCTACGCCTCGCTCGGGCCGACGCACCACTCCGTCGAGGACATCGCGATCCTTCGCACGCTGCCCGGGATGACGATACTCGCCCCGGCGGACGCGGTCGAGGTGAAGGCGGCGGTTCACGCGGCGGTGCAGCTTCCGGGGCCGTGCTACATCCGCATCGGCAAGAAGGGCGAACCCGCCGTCCACCGCGACTGGCCGAAGTTCGAGGTCGGCAAGCCGATCGTGCTGCGCGACGGCACCGACGTGTGCCTGTTCGCCGTCGGGACGATGACCGCTGTCGCGCTCGACGCGGCCACCCGGCTCAGTGACAACGGGGTGTCAGCGAAGGTGGTCAGCTTCCACACCGTGAAGCCGCTCGACGAGTCGCTGGTGGCCGATGCGTTCGCCCGGTACAAGGTCGTCGCGGCGATCGAGGAACACGGGCGGATCGGCGGGCTCGGCAGCGTCCTCGCGGAGTGGCTCGCCGCCCGCGACCCGTACCCGCCGGGGCGCTTGCTGAGCTTCGGCACGCCGGACGCCTTCTTCTGCGAGTCGGGCTCGCAGGAGTACGCCCGCGAAAAGCTGGGCCTGACGGCAACGGCAATCGCGGAGCGGATTGCGAAGGCACTTCAACGGCGGACCACCCCGTGTTGATCGGCGTCGATTTCGACAACACGATCGCGTGCTACGACCAGGTCTTCCCGCAGGCGGCGCTCGACCGTGGGCTCGTGCCGGCGGGCGTTTCGCACACGAAGCACACCGTTCGCGAACACCTGCGGGCCGTCGGCAACGAGCCGGCGTGGACGGAACTGCAAGGCGCGGTGTACGGCCCGCTGATGAAGGACGCGACGCCGTTCCCCGGCGTGCTGGCGTTCTTCGCCCGGTGCGTGAAGGCCGGCATCCCGGTCGCGATCGTGTCGCACCGCACGCGGACGCCGTTCCTCGGGCCGCAGTACGACTTGCACGCCGCCGCGAAGGGGTGGCTCGCCGCGGTCGGGTTCCACGGTGACACCGGGCTGTCACCGGAGCGGGTGTTCTTCGAGACTCGCGCGGATCGTGGCGCTCGGGTGTACGCACTTCATCGACGACTTGCCGGAAATTCTGGGCGATCCCGCGTTCCCGTCTGGCGTGGAGCGGATTCTTTTCGACCCGAACGCGGCCCACGCCGCGTTCGTCGGGAAGAGGGTGGAGTCGTGGGCGGAACTGGAAGCGCTGCTGCTTCCCGAGGTTTTGCTCCCTCCCCCTGGGAGGGGGGAGGGCGGGGGTCGCTTGAGGGATGAAGTCTCCACCCCC
>ERZ1066123.1330-NODE-1330-length-15013-cov-9.742278_pt1 | contig 15013 bp, 14 predicted proteins | sample MGYA00382770_ERZ1066123 | MGnify/ENA primary metagenome ERZ1066123 (study PRJEB33369, sample SAMEA5778353) | biofilm metagenome | biome: Industrial cooling water; feature: Water cooling tower basin; material: Biofilm | place: United Arab Emirates | collected...
GCCAGACCATCAAGGCGGGCGACAAGGTGGTGCTGTGGTACATCAGCGCCAACCGTGACGAGGAGGTGTTCGAGAACCCCGACAGGCTCGACATCACCCGCGAAAACGCCCGCCGCCACCTCGCCTTCGGCTACGGCATCCACCGCTGCGTCGGCGCGCGGCTCGCCGAATTGCAGCTGCGCATCCTTCTGGAGGAAATGCACAAGCGGCGGATGCGCGTGCATGTGGCAGGCGATGTGGAGCGGGTCCGGGCCAATTTCGTCCACGGCTTCCGCAAGCTTGAAGTCGAGATCACCACGTTCTGACGCGCCTTTTCCGTAGGGTGAAACCGGCGGGCCGTTTTCGACGTAAAAGGAGGCAAGGGCGCTGCGTTACTGCCCACGGAGATACCCATGCGCCTGCCTCTCGTGAACCGTCGCCGCGTGATCGCCGCCAGCGCCACGATTGCCGGGATGCTGCCCTTCGTCAGCGCCTGCGAGGCTGCACCTGCCGAGGCCAAGTCCTTCCCCAAGGGCAGGACCGAAGCCGAATGGCGCAAGCTTTTGACGAAAGAGCAGTTCTACGTGCTGCGGCAGGCCGGGACGGAACGCGCCTTCACCTCGCCGCTCGACAAGGAAAAGCGCAAGGGCACCTTTGTGTGCGCGGGCTGCGCCAATCCGCTCTATTCCTCGGCCCACAAGTACGACAGCGGCACCGGCTGGCCGAGCTTCTGGCAGGCGATCGACAGGGGCGCGGTCGGCACCTCGACCGACCACCTGATCGGCTATCCCCGCACCGAGGTCCACTGCGCCGACTGTGGCGGACATCTTGGGCACATCTTCGGCGATGGCCCGAGGCCGACCGGCAAGCGGCACTGCATCAACGGGGTCGCACTGAGATTCGTGCCGGCCTAGGCCGCACGCTTCATTCCCCCAGCAGCGCGGGCGCCTGAAGCAGCGCCGCCAGCCGGGCGAATTCGCCGAGCGTGAAGGTGTCGTCGAACACCACGCCATATTGCTTGTCGCGCCGCCAGCGCACCTTGGCGCGCACTTCGCGCGGCTTGCCGCTGCCGACGGGCAGGGCGAGGCGCACCGTCTGGTCGATCGCCAGCAACCGGTCGCAGGTCAGGCGCGCGCCCTGCTGCGAAAGGTTCTCGACCAACGCCTCGGAACTGCCGGCCAGCGTGTGCACCATCACCGGAAAGCACAGGCCGAGCCTCAGACCGCGCTTGGGGTATTCGCTGGATTCGTTGACCAGCTTTTCGACCGCGGCGGCTTCCGCAAAGGTGAAGCCAGCCTCGTTGCCCTTCTCCCAGACGCGCGAAATCTCGTAAATCGCGCCTGCGGGCATGTGCAGCGCGAAATCCGGGCAGCCGGGCAGGGCGTGGAACAGCCGCACGCTGACCCCGGTCTCTGAAACGTCGCGGATCACGCAGACGAATTCGCCCTGGCCCGACACCAGCTTGGCCGCACGGATCAGCAAGGTTACCCGCGGCGCAGCGCGCTGTTCGGCGCCCGGCCCTTCGGGAGCCGGTTCGAGCGGTGCGGAATGGGTCGCTATGTCCACCATGCCCGTTGTCCCAACCCGTCAGCCCCTGGTCCTGGCACTGGCGAGACATGCGCCGGGCAAGATGCCCCGCGCTCCTGCAAGGCAAATACGGAGCAAGATGTTAAGAGCAAGATAATGCCGCCCCCCCGGTTCGTCGCATTGCGCTCCACAGCTTGGCTAAGAACCGCCGCCGGGATGGGCAGTGTACGGGCGGCGGGACTCGAACCCGCACGAGCAAAGCTCAGGGGATTTTAAGTCCCCGGCGTCTACCATTCCGCCACGCCCGCAACGCGCCGCCCTTGCCACCTTCGGCGGATCAGCGCCAGAGCCTCGCGCGGCGGCGGCTTGCCAGCGGCGGCACAAAGTCCCATCTCCCGGCAAGACGGCGATCACGCGGAGGGGCGCATGGCGGGCGAAGCATCAGACGCGCATTCGGTGGTGGCGACGATCCAGCCGGCGATCACGCTGCTGGGGCTCGGCATCGGGGCGGCGCTCGCCAGCCGGGCGCTGCGGCTGAATCCGATCGTCGGCTATCTCGGCCTCGGCCTCGGGCTCGCCAGCCTCGGGATGGCGGGCGAGTTCAGCGGCCCCGTGGTCGCCGCGATGGCCGAAGCGGGGGTGATGTTCCTGCTGTTCAACCTCGGCCTGCACTTCTCGCTGGGGCGCATCCGCTCCGAGGCGGGCAACATCTTCGGTTTCGGCAGCTTGCAGATGCTGGTCGCCGGCGGGGCCTTTGCCGGGCTGTTCTGGGCGTTGGGCCTGCCGCCCGCCTTCGCGGTGATCGCGGGCTTCGGGATGGGGCTTTCGTCCACAGCCGTCGTCATCGGCCTGATCCGCGAGCGCGGTCAGGAGGATTGCCCGGTGGGCCGCGCCGCGCAATCGATCCTGATCTTCCAGGATATCGCCGCGATCCTGCTGCTGGTCACCGCCGGCGCGCTGGCAAGCGGGGGTTCGCTGGCCCCTGCGCTGGGCCTCGCGGGGGTCAAGGCGCTGGCAGCCTTCGGCATCGCGGTCCTGTTCGCCCGTTTCCTGACCGAGCCCCTGTTCGGCCTGATCGCCCGCGCGGGCACCACCGAGGTCTACACCGCGACCGCCCTGTTCATCGCGCTTGCCGCGGGCTGGGCGACGGGCATGGCGGGGCTCTCGCTCACCCTGGGAGCCTTCCTCGGCGGGATGGCGGTGGCGGATTCGCGCTACCGCATTCTGGTGCAGACCGAGATCGACGCCTTCCGCGGCCTGTTCCTCAGCTTCTTCTTCATTTCGGTGGGCCTCTCGATCGATCCCGCGCTGCTGGTCCGTGACGTGGGGCTGGTGGCGGGGATGACGGCGGGACTGATCGTGCTGAAGTGCGTCTTCAACGTCGCCGCCGCGCTGCTCAACCGCTGGTCGGTGCCGGGGTCGATCCAGCTCGGCTTCCTGCTCGGGCAGGGGAGCGAGTTCACGCTGGTGCTGCTGGCGCTGCCCGCGGTCGCGGGCCTGGCCGAGCCGCGACTGGTCTCGGCGATGGTCACCGCGATCGCGATCAGCCTGGCGGTGACGCCGCCGATCTCGAATATCGGACGCAAGCTCGCCGGGCGGCTGCGGCAGGGCCCGCCCGACGCCAAACTGACGGGCGAGGACGCACCGGTTCTCGTCATCGGGATGACGGACGCCGGCCGTGCGCTGGCCGATGCGCTGGAATTCAACGCCATCGGCTACCTCGCGCTCGATGCCGACCATGACCGGTTCCAGATGGCGCTGGCCGACGGCTACCACGTCCACCGCGCCAACCCTGCCGACCCGCGCAGCTGGGACGCGATCGGGATGGAACGGCGGCAGGTGCTGGTGGTGGCGACCGGCCAGACCGACGTCTCGCGCGAGCTTACCCCGCTGGTCAAAGGGCGCATGCCCGGGGTGGCGCGGATCATTGCCGTGCCGGGAGCGCAGGAGATCGAGGAGATGGCCGCACTCGGCATGGTGCCGGTCGACATGAGCCTGAGCGGCGGGAGCGAGCGACTGATCGAGCTGGTCTTCACCGCGCTCGGGATCGAGCGTGCGCTCCCGATTCCGGGTCTTGCACAGGACGACATGCCGCGCGCGGCGTGATTTGTTTTGCGAGGGCGCCTCCGCGCCCTCGTCCTCGGTGCTGTTCCTTCGCTGCGCTACGGGCACCTGCGGGCGCGCGTTCGCGCTTGCGGCCCGTCCGTTGGCGGGCCGAAAAGTCTTTGTTTGCGCACCCGCCTCCGCGGGTGCGTCCTCGGCGCGTTTCGATCCCAGCGGGATCGAGCGCCTGCGGGCGGCCGTTCGGCCTTACGGCCCTTTCAGGGTCGATCAGCGCCAAGCGTGATCATGGAAGGAAGCACTGGCTCGGTCGCGGAGCGACCGCGAGCGCACGGCGCGAGCCGCAGGCGCCCCGTAGCGCAGCGAAGGGAACAGCGCCGAGGGCGTGCCCGCGGAGGCGGGCACGCAACACAAAACGCGGCGCCCCCCTATTTGTTCAACCGCTCGCGGATTTCCTTGCCGGCCTTGAAGTACGGCACGCGCTTTTCGGGCACGTCGACCGTTTCACCGGTGCGCGGGTTGCGGCCGCTTCTCGCCTCGCGCTCGCGGGTCGAGAACGCGCCGAAGCCGCGCAGTTCGACGCGGCCACCTTCCGCGAGTCGCTGCGCGATCTCGTCGAAGAAGATGTCCACAACCTGCTCAACCTCGTCAGCGCGAAGTTCTGGATTGTCCTTGTGCAGTTCCTGCAACAACTCGGATCTGATCATGCCGATCTCCCGACGCCATGGGCGGACCCTGCCGTGACCACGCCGTCCTTGCGGGTTACCCCGTCGTTTATGTCATTACCCCCGACCCGAGGGGCACCCCATTTAATCTCAGCAGGCTTGCAGATGCAATCCCGTGCCGCGATTTTGTATACCGGTTGTCAGATAACGGGATGATCCGCAAGCTGCACCGCAAGGAATTGTATTCCTGTCAGGAGACGAGCGCAAGGTCCGCCGGGTCAAGACCGAGCCGGGCCATCCGGGCGCGGATCTCCGGCCACTCCTCGCTGAGGAAGGCCTCGCGTTCGGCCGCGCGCAGGCGTTCGGCCGCGCCGCGCACAACATACATGCCCACGCCCCGCTGCACTTCCACCAGCCCGTCGTTCTGGAACTGCTGATAGGCCTTGGCGACGGTCAGCGGGTTTGCCCCCTGCTCCGCCGCGAGCGCGCGCACCGAAGGCAGCATCGCGCCCTCCGCATAAGCCCCGTCAATGATCGCTGCCGCGATCTGGTCGCGCAGCTTGAGATAGACGGGGCGGTTGGGGTGCGCGCTCATGGGGTGCATCAGTGCCATAATACAGCCATGCGGTCAATTCGTTTGCGTGCCCGCCTCCGCGGGCAGGTGTGCCGCCTTCGGCGACACAGCTTCGCTTCCCTCGGTGCTGTTTCAGGCCCTGCGGGCCTGAGCACCTGCGGCTCGCGCGCGTGCGCTCGCGGCCCGTCCGTTGGCGGGCCGGTGCTCTGCATCGTTAACGCAGGGCTGGCGGAGACGCGGGGAAGGCATTCCATTGCCCTCCCACGCAACAAAAGCTTCACATGCGCGAGGCACCCGCTAGGGTGCAATCCCATGGGACCGCGCCGGAGAGAGGCGCATTTCACGGGATATTCTTCTACATGGCCACCGCCGATCTTCCGCACGGGGACAGCGCCGGGACGTTCCTCGGCCACCCCAAGGGTCTGTTCGTCCTGTTCTTCGCCGAGATGTGGGAGCGTTTCTCCTACTACGGCATGCGGGCGCTGCTGATCTTCTACCTCACCAAGCACTGGCTGTTCTCCGACAGCCAGGCGGGCGTGATCTACGGCGCCTATACCGCGCTGGTCTACATCACCCCGGTGCTCGGCGGCTATCTCGCTGACAAGTATCTCGGGCAGAGGAAGGCCGTGGCCTATGGCGCGGTGCTGCTGACCTTCGGGCACTTCCTGATGGGCTTCGAGGGCAGCGGCGGACAGGACCCGGCGGCGCTCAGCATCTTCTGGCTGGCGCTGGCCTTCATCATCGTCGGCTCGGGGTTCCTCAAGGCGAACATCTCGGTGATCGTCGGCCAGCTCTACCCGCGTACCGACGTGCGGCGCGACGGGGCCTACACGATCTTCTACATGGGCATCAATCTGGGCGCGGCGATCGGTTCGATCCTGTGCGGCTATCTCGGCCAGACCTACGGCTGGGCCTACGGCTTCGGCGCGGCGGGCTTCGGGATGCTGCTCGGCCTCGTGGTGTTCACCGTGTTCAAGCCGCTGCTGCTGGGCCGGGGCGAGCCGCCCAAGGCGCTTTCCAAGGGCACCGAATGGGGGCTCTACGCGCTTGGCGTTGCGGCGGTGGGCGTGTGCTGGTGGCTGGTGCAGAACCAGTCGGTGGTGGGCACGCTGCTGGGTCTCGCGGGGGCGGCGCTGGTCGCCTATGTGCTGTTCACCGCCGTGGTCAAGCTCGCCCCGCATGACCGCGACCGGATCTTCGCGGCGATGTTCCTGATCGTCGGCTCGATCCTGTTCTGGGCGCTGTTCGAACAGGCCGGCTCTTCGCTCAACCTCTACACCGACCGCCACGTCGACCGGACGATCTTCGGCTTCGAGGTGCCCGCGTCGGTGTTCCAGTCCGTGAACGCGATCTACATCGTGCTCCTAGCTCCGCTGTTCGCGGGCCTGTGGACGTGGCTGGGCCGCAAGGGGATGGAGCCCTCGGCCCCGGCCAAGTTCGGTCTGGCGCTGATGCAGCTCGGCTTCGGCTTCTTGGTGCTGGTCGCGGGCGCTGCCACCGGGAACCTCACGCCGGTGCTGTTCATCTTCCTCATCTACCTGTTCCACACCACCGGCGAGCTGTGTTTGAGCCCCGTGGGCCTTTCGGCGATGAACCGCCTCGCGCCCGCCCACATGGCGAGCCTCATCATGGGCACCTGGTTCTTCGCGTCGGCCACCGGCAACTTCGCCGCCGGGCTGATCGCGGCGGCGACCGGTTCGGAAGCGGCCTCGGGCGAGGGTGCGGGCAAGGAGGTCGTGCTCGGCGTCTACAGCCAGATCGGCTGGATCGCGATTGCGGTCGGCGTCGGCGTGCTGGCGGTCAGCCCGCTGATTCGCAAGCTGATGCACCTCGACACATTGCAGGACGACAATGTGGGGAACGATCTCGAAGGGCAGGAGCAGGCCGGGATCGAGCCGCAGCAGGCGGGCATCCATCCCGCGACCCGCCCGGCGGAGTGAACGTCGCCCGACAAGACAAATCGTCCAACAGCATGGACAAACCTCGCGATTTCCGTTCCTACTGGGGAATCGGAATATCGCGAGGTTTGAATGTTTGCAGATAGAACGCGGCGCGCCCGGGCAGGCGTGCTGGCCACCCTCGTCAGCGCGCTGGCGCTGAGCGCCTGTTCGACCACGGGGGGCAGCCCCGAGGCGGCGAGCGCCTCCTCGAAGAGCGACTCTCCCAAATTCGCCGCCACGCCGGCGGGCGATCCGGTCTTCGCCTCGACCTACAAGCCCTTTCCCAACGTCGCGACCGCGATCCGGGGCGCGACCGTTTTTGACGGCAAGGGTGGCCGGATCGAGAACGGCGTCGTCTTCATGAGCGGGGGCAAGATCGTCGCGGTCGGCGGCCCCGACACGCCGATCCCTGCCGACATCGCGGTGTTCGACGGCGCGGGCAAGTTCGTCACCCCCGGCATCATCGACATCCACTCCCACCTCGGCGACTATCCCTCGCCGGGCGTCGACGCCCATTCCGACGGCAACGAGGCGACCGCGCCGACCACCCCCGAGGTGTGGGCCGAACATTCGGTCTGGCCGCAGGACCCGGGCTTTGCCCGCGCGCTCGCCAATGGCGGCGTGACCGCGCTCCAGATCCTCCCCGGTTCGGCGAACCTGATGGGCGGGCGCTCGGTCACGCTCAAGAACGTGCCCTCGCGCACGGTGCAGGGGATGAAGTTCCCCGGCGCGCCCCATGGTCTCAAGATGGCCTGCGGGGAGAACCCCAAGCGGGTCTATGGCGGGCGCGGGCGGATGCCCTCGACCCGCATGGGCAATTTCGCGGTCAATCGCGAGACCTGGCTTGCCGCGATCGACTACGCCAATGATCCGAAAGCCAAGCGCGATCTCGCCAAGGAGACGCTGGTGGGGGTGCTGAAGGGCGAGATCCTGATCCAGAACCACTGCTACCGCGCTGACGAGATGGCGCTGGTGCTCGATATGGCCAAGGAGATGGGCTACAAGGTCACCGCCTTCCACCACGCGGTCGAGGCCTACAAGATCGGCGACCTCCTGCGCGAAAACGACGTGTGCAGCGCGATCTGGGCGGACTGGTACGGCTTCAAGATGGAAAGCTACGACGGCATCCTCGAAAACGCGGCCTTCCTCCAGCGCGAGGGCGCCTGCGTGGTGATCCATTCGGACGACCAGAACGATATCCAGCGGCTCAATCAGGAAGCCGCCAAGGCGCAGGCCGCGGGCAAGCGTGTCGGCATCGACATTCCCGATGCGACGGTGATCGGCTGGCTGACCTACAACGCCGCCAAGGCGATGGGCATCGCCGATGTCACCGGCAGCCTCGAGACCGGCAAGATGGCCGACGTGGTGCTGTGGAACGGCGATCCCCTTTCGGTCTATTCGCGGCCCGAGAAGGTGTGGATCGACGGCGCGCTGATGTTCGATGCGATGAACCCCAAGACGCGGCCCGTCAGCGACTTCGAGCTCGGCCAGCCCGGTGAAGGAGATGTGAAGTGAAGCGGCTTCTCACCCTTGCGGCGAGCGCGCTGGCGCTCTCCACACCTGCGCTGGCGCAGGACGTGACCATCACCAACGCCCGGGTGGTCGTCGGCGACGGCGGCGAGCCGATTGCGAACGGCACCGTCGTCGTGCGCGGCGGGAGCGTCGTCTATGCCGGGCCCGCCAGCGGAGCCCCCGCAGGCGGCGCGGCGATCGACGCGCGCGGCGCATGGGTCACCCCGGGCCTCTCTGCGACTGTCACTTCGCTCGGCCTTGCCGACGTGTCGGCGGTCGACGAGTCGAACGACATCACCGCCGACGGCACCCCGTTCAGCGCGGCGCTCGATGCGGCGACGGCGATCAACCCGACCTCGCAGCACATCCTCGTCCACAAGGCCGCCGGGATCACCCGGGCGGCCACCGCGATGCGGCCCGCAGGCTCGATATTCGCAGGCCAGGGCGCGATCATCGACCTTGCCGGCAATGCGAACCCGGTGATGCAGGCGCGCGCCTTCCAGATGATCAATCTGGGCGAAGGCGGCGCCGCGCAGGCAGGCGGCAGCCGCGCGGCGGCCCACGCCCTGCTGCGCGCGAGCTTGCGCGAGGCGCAGGCGCTGGTCGGCAAGACCGGCATCCCCGAGACCACCGAAGTCGGCAAGGCCGATGCGGTGCTGCTCAGCCGCTTCGACGCCGAGGCCCTGGTGCCGGTCGTGACCGGCCGCCAGAAGCTCTATGTCGAGGCTGACCGCATGGCCGACATCCGCGCCGTGCTGGCCTTGAAGGCGGAATACCCGCGGCTCGACCTGGTGCTGGTCGGCGCTACGGAAGGCTGGCTGGTCGCCAGCGAGATCGCCGCCGCCCGCGTGCCGGTGATCGCCAATGGCCTCAATGATCTGCCCGAGACCTTCGAGCAGCTGGGCGCGACCCAGTCCAACGCCGGGCGCATGGCCCGCGCCGGGGTCAAGGTCGCGATCAATGCCGCCACCATGCAGGATCCGCGCCGGTTGCAGCAGGTGGCGGGCAATCTCGTCGCACTGACGAAGATGCCCGGCGCGACCGGCATGACTTGGGGCGAGGCCTTCGCCGCGATCAGCTCTGTCCCCGCCGATATCAGCGGAATGGGCGGCAAGGCCGGGGTGCTGAAGGCAGGGGCGCTCGGCGATGTGGTGATCTGGACCGACGATCCGCTCGAAGTCGGCAGCGTTCCCGCCCGCGTGTTCATCGCCGGGCGCGAACAGGACCTCACCAACCACCAGACCCGGTTGCGCGACCGCTATCTCGACCTTGACGAGAGCGACCGGCCCAAGGCCTATGACTGGTGATGCGCGTGCCGATGAAACCCTTTGCCGCCCTGCTCGTCGGCGTGCTGGCGCTCGCTCCTCTGCCCACACGTGCGCAGCACGCGCCGGGCGAGGGTGAGCCAAATGCGCAAAGCCCCGCGTGGCACACGCAGCAACAGGCCTATCTGCTCGGCCTCACGGCGCAGGACGGCTGGCATTTCATCGAAGGCGGGGTGCGCTGGCGCTGGCTCGACTACCGGGCTTCGCAGAACAAGCCGACAGTCTGGGATCTCGTCACCGTCCACTACGAAGGGCGGCTGATCGACGGGACCGTGTTCGACAGTTCCTATGTCCGCGGAGAGCCGGCGACCTTCCCGCTCTCCCAGTTGGTGAGAGGCTGGCAGCTTGCCATTCCGCAGATGGGCGTGGGCGAGACGATCGAGATCGCGGTGCCTGCGGACCTTGCCTATGGCCCGGTCGGGCGGGGCCCGATCCCGGGCAATGCGACACTGGTTTTCAAAGTGGAGCTGATCGGCATCGGCGGCTAGGAGGAAGCCACTCCAGAAGCCTGCGGCCACAGTCCCGGGCTCTCGCCCTCGGCAAACAGATGCTCCGCGCCCCACGCGCCGAGCTGTTCGTAGAGCGGCACCAGCGCGCGCGCCTTGTCCGTCAGAACATAGCGCGCGCGCTTGCCTTCGGGCGGGTCGCGTTTCAGCAATCCGGCCTCCTGCAGGATCGCGAGGCGCGAGGTCAGCGCAGCGCGGTTGATGCCGAGGCGCTCGACGAATTCCTCGAACCGCTCGGCGCCCAGAAAGGCATCGCGCAAGATCAGCAGCACCCAGCGATCCCCCAGCAGGCGGGCGGCGCGGGCAATGGGGCAGCGCGCGCGCGAGGGGGTATAGGTCTTCATGGGTCTGATTATCAGACTTGTGCGGAGCGATGGCAAGCGGCATAACATCTGCATTGCAGACTTTAAGGAGCTTCCTCCCATGACCACTCCCCTGCCCAACCGTTTCGCCTCGCCCGAGGAATCCATCGCCTACATGAAGAAGGTCGCCGTCGCCCGGTCGGGCTTTTCCAGCTGGCTCGATGTCGAGCCGGTGACGGTATGGGAGGGAGAAAGCGAACTCGTTCTGACCTTGCGCCCCGAGATGACCCAGCACCACGGCTTCGCCCACGGCGCGATCGTCGGGCTGATGGCGGACAATGCCTGCGCCTGGGCGGGGGCCTCGGTCGTGGGGGACGTGGTGACGGGGGGATACACGATCGACTTCCTGCGTCCGGCCAAGGGGGAGCGGCTGCGTGCGCGCGGCACGGTCGTCAAGGCGGGCACGCGGCAGGTGGTGGTGCGCGCCGATGTCTGGGCCGAAAGCGAGGGCGCCGAGCCGGTGCATGTCGCGGCGGCGCAGGCGACCATCGTGCCGACCGGTCTGGTCGGCGAAACCGTGTCAGCGTGACGCCGCAACGCTAGGCGCGCGCCCCCAACCCATGTTAGATTGCCAGCCATGAACGGGGACATCATTGCACTCATCGCGGCGAACATCGCCTTCGTCGGCTCGCACTTCGCCATGTCGCACCCGCTGCGTGCACCGATGGTGAAAGCCTTGGGCGCGGGCGGGTTCCAGCTGGCCTACACCGCGGTGAGCTTCGCGACGCTGGGCTGGGTCTACTTCGCCTTCATCGCCGCACCGCCGGCCGATCTGCCGGGTTCGGGCGACATCGGCTGGATCATCGCCACCGCGCTGACATGGCCCGCGATGGTGCTGCTGGCGGGCTCGTTCGTCGGCAATCCCGCGCTCCCCACACCGACGGCCGAGGCCCAGACCCGCGCCGAACCGCAGGGCGCGCTGCGCGTCACCCGGCACCCGATGATGTGGGGGATCGGGCTGTGGGCGGCTTCGCACCTCGTGCTGTTCTGGAGCACCCGCACCATGGTGACGGCGCTTGCGATGGGCATCCTCGCGCTGGTCGGCGCGCGGTTGCAGGATGCCAAGAAGGAAGTGCTGATGGGCACCGCGTGGACGGAATGGGAGCGCAAGACCTCCTACTGGCCGCGCTGGGGCAAGCTGTTCACCGTCGGCACGGTGCCGCTGCTGGCGGGCACGGCGCTGTGGATCGCGGGCATGTGGCTGCACCTGTGGCGGGCCGGGATTCCCGCGGGCGTCTTCAGGTGGATCGGCTGATCACTCGCCCGTGAACACCGCAGGCCGCTTCTCGATCAGCGCGGCGACGCCCTCGGCGTGGTCGGCGGTGGTGTGCATCATCGCCTGCGTGTTGGCCGCAAGTTCGAGCGCGGTGTCGTAGCTCGTCTGCTGGCCCTGCCGCAGCAGGTTCTTGGTGTGACGCAGCGCGTGCGGGGGGAGAGCTGCGATTCTGTTCGCCAGCGCGCGCGCCTCGTCCATCAGCGCCTCGGCGGGCACCACGCGGCTGACGAGGCCCCAGTCCCTGGCGGTCGCGGCGTCGATCACGTCGCCGGTGTAGAACAGCTCGGCCGCGCGGCTCATCCCGATGACGCGGGGGAGGATCCAGGTGCCGCCATCGCCGGGAATGATCCCGAGTTTCAGGAAGGTTACGCCGAACTTGGCGGCTTCGCTGGCAATACGGATGTCGGCAAGGCAGGCGACATCGCAGCCGAGGCCGATCGCCGGGCCGTTGACGGCCGCGATCACCGGCACGCGCAGGCCATACAGCGCGCGCAGCATCTGGTGGATATTGTCGCGGTAGCCGTCCGAAATCGCCGGGGTTGCGCCGCCGAAGGTGCCGGTCCTGTCGCGCATCGCCTTGACATCGCCGCCCGCGCTGAACGCGCGGCCCGCGCCGGTCAGGATCACCACCCGGCACGCCATGTCGCGGTTGATCGCGTTGGCAACCCTCACGAATTCGTCCCCGTCGCCCGGTGCGCCCAGCGGGTTCATCGAATCGGCCCGGTCGAGCGTGAGGATGGTGAGGGGCCCTTCGCGGGCGATCTGGATCAGGGACATGGGCTTAGCGGTCCGCCTGCATGATAGGTCAGTTCAGCTTGCGTATAGAGCGAGGGGATAAAGGGCAAGAATAGCGCAAGACAGGTGCACGGCCCGGTGCGATAAGGCGCGAGAAAGGAATGCCATGCCAAGCCTTGCGCTGCTTGCGACGTCTCCCCCGGTGCTGAGCGCGGTGCTCGCCGCAGCGCCGGTGCCTGCGCATGCCGCGGTGCGCACCGTTGTGCCGATCGCCTGGAGCCTGGCCGCCGCCCAGGACAGCCCTCCCGCCGAAGCCGCAGGCGAGGCGTCCCCGGCGAACGAGATCGTCGTCGAGGGCGAGATCGGTCCGCCGAAAAGCGATCCGATGGAGCGCATCAACGAGGACAGTTTCCGTGTGACCCAGGCGGTCGACGAGGCGCTGGTCGAGCCGGTTGCCTATGCCTATCGCGACGGCCTGCCCGAACCTGTGCGCGACGGTCTCGGCAATGTCGTGAGGAACCTCGGGGAGCCGAGCAATGCGCTCAATTTCCTCCTTCAGGGCAAGGTCGGCAAGGCTTTCGAGACACTGGGCCGGTTCGCGATCAACTCGACGCTGGGCGTGGGCGGGCTGTTCGACTTTGCCGGGCGGCAAAGCTTCGATCTGCCCTATCGTCGCAACGGCTTTGCCAACACCATGGGGTTCTACGGGGTCGGGCCGGGGCCTTATCTCTACCTGCCGGTGACCGGCGCGACCACGGCGCGCGATCTGGGCGGGAGCATTCTCGATCAGCTGCTGCTGCCGGTCGCGGTGGGCAGACCCTTCAACCGGACCGAGTATGCGGCGGCCTATTTCGTAATCAACGGCCTCGACCAGAGGCTCGCCTTCGACGAGGAGATCGCCAGCATCCGCAATGCCGACGATCCCTACCGCCTGCGTCGCGAGACCTACCTCGCCAAGCGCCGCGCCGATATCGCCCAGCTGAAGGGTGAACCGATTTCGGAGAAGGACCGGCTGTGGCTGGAGGAGCTGGAAGCGATGAAGGCAGCTTCGCGCGCCGCGCCGCCGGAGAGCGAGGGTGCGGCGGTGCCGGTGGAAGCGCCTGCCGATCCCGAAACGGTGGGGATCACCCAGCCGCGTTGATTGTTCTCACCTCCCCTTGGGGAGGGGTCAGGGGTGGGGGCTCTGCCCTGTCGGATGTGGGAACCCCCAACACCCAACCCCTTCCCCCGGGGAAGGGGCGTCGCGCCCGGATCGCATCAGCGCGCGAAATTGCGCGCCGTCAGCGGCCATTCCTCGGGACAGCCGGTCATTGGCGCGAGGAACACCGCCTCGGTCAGGCCCGCGCCTCTTCGCCCGCTTCGATCCCGGCGCTGTTGTGCTTCAAGGCCTTCAGCACCGTGTCGACGATGTGCGGGGCGTTGAGGCCGGCCTCGTCGTACTGCTTCACCGGATCGTCGTGATCGATGAAGGTATCGGGCAGGCGCAGCGTGCGGACCTTGAGGCCATTGTCGGTCAGGCCCTCGTCGCTGGCGAAGGTCAGGACATGCGCGCCGAGGCCGCCGATGGCGCCTTCCTCGACGGTGACGATCACCTCGTGGGTGCGCATCAGCTTCGCGATCAGGTCTGCGTCGAGCGGCTTGGCAAAGCGCAGGTCGGCGACGGTGGTGGAAAGCCCCTTGGCCTCCAGCGTGTCGGCGGCCTTGAGCGCCTCGGCCAGACGCGCGCCGAGCGAAAGGATCGCGACCTTGGTGCCCTCGCGCACCAGGCGGCCCTTGCCGATTTCGAGCTTCACCGGAACCTCGGGCAGCGGCACCCCGGTGCCGTTGCCGCGCGGGTAACGGAAGGCGATGGGGCCTTCGTCGTATTCGGCGGCCGTGTAGGTCATGTGGACCAGTTCCGCCTCGTCGGCGGCGGCCATGACGACCATGTTGGGCAAGGTGGCAAGATAGGTGATGTCGAAGCTTCCCGCATGGGTCGCCCCGTCCGCGCCGACCAGCCCCGCGCGGTCGATGGCGAAACGCACGGGCAGGTTCTGGATGCACACGTCGTGCACAACCTGATCGTAGGCGCGCTGGAGGAAGGTCGAATAGATCGCCGCAAAGGGCCGCATCCCCTCTGCCGCGAGGCCCGCCGCGAAGGTCACCGCATGCTGTTCGGCAATGCCGACGTCGAAGGTGCGCGCCGGATGCGCCTTGGCGAACTTGTCGACCCCGGTGCCCGAAGGCATGGCGGCGGTGATCGCGCAGATGCGCTCGTCCGTCTCGGCGAGTTTCGCCAGCGTCAGCCCGAACACATCCTGATAGGCGGGCGCGGAAGGCGCGCTCTTGGCCTTCTCGCCGGTGACGACGTTGAACTTGGGCACGCCGTGATACTTGTCGGCGGAGTTTTCCGCCGGGGCATAGCCCTTGCCCTTCTCGGTCACGACATGGATCAGCACCGGCCCTTCGGAGGTGTCGCGCACATTCTCGAGCACCGGGAGCAGGTGGTCGAGATTGTGCCCGTCGATCGGGCCGACGTAGTAGAAGCCCAGCTCCTCGAACAGCGTGCCGC
>ERZ1066123.1331-NODE-1331-length-15011-cov-7.384862_pt1 | contig 15011 bp, 13 predicted proteins | sample MGYA00382770_ERZ1066123 | MGnify/ENA primary metagenome ERZ1066123 (study PRJEB33369, sample SAMEA5778353) | biofilm metagenome | biome: Industrial cooling water; feature: Water cooling tower basin; material: Biofilm | place: United Arab Emirates | collected...
GAGAGCGCGTTTCCGGCGGCGGGAGTGTCATCCTCGCCGTCCAGAAGCAGCCGCACGCAAACACCCTGGATCTTACGCCCAGGCTCGACAAAGCACTCGAGGACCTCCAGCGGGACGCCCCGCCCGGTGTCGTTGTCGAGCAGCGGGTGTTTCGTCAGGCGGACTTCATCCAGTCGGCCATCGACAACGTGGTGGAAGCCATCCGGGACGGCACGTTCTGGGTGTTCATCGTGCTCCTCCTGTTCCTTGCGAGCGTCCGCACGAGCTTCATCACGCTCACCGCCATCCCGCTGTCCGTCCTCGTCACAGCGCTCGTGTTCAGCTACTTCGGCATCACCATCAACACGATGACCCTCGGCGGCATTGCAGTCGCGGTCGGTGAACTGGTCGATGACGCGATCGTGGACGTCGAAAACATCTACCGACGGCTCCGCGAGAATCGATTGAAAGCCGCTCCCGATCCTGTGCTGAAGGTGGTGTTTCGGGCCTCAAGCGAAGTCCGGAACTCGATCGTCTACGCGACCCTCATCGTGTGCCTCGTCGTCACCCCGCTCTTTGCCCTTTCCGGGTTAGAAGGGCGGATGTTCGCTCCGCTCGGGCTTGCGTACCTTGTGTCGCTTGCTGCCTCTCTCGTCGTCTCGCTTACGGTGACGCCGGTGCTCGCCTCGTACCTCTTGCCGTCGAGCGCCGGACGCGGGCACGGCCGCGACCCGCTCCTCCTTCGGGGCTTGAAGTGGCTCGACACCCGCCTCCTCCGGTTCACGCTCCGCCGCCCCCGGCCGATCCTCGTTGCGTCTCTCGTCCTGTCGGCGGTGACGATGTCTGCCGTGTTCGGCATGGGGAGCGAGTTTCTGCCCGCCTTCAACGAGGGGACGGTGACGGTCGGCTTACAGCTCCCGCCGGGGACGAACCTTGCTGAGAGCGGCCGTGTCGCGTCGACGGCCGAGCAGTCGCTCCTTCAGATACCTGAGGTCGCAGCCGTCTCCAGGCGGACCGGCCGGGCCGAGCAGGATGAGCACGCCGAAGGGGTGAACAGTTCCGAGATCGACGTTCGGCTCATCCCGCACGAGCGGCCGAAGCCCGGCGTGGGCGCGGCGGTCCTCCGCGCGGTTCCGGGACTTCACGGGCTCGGGGTGGAGAAATCCGGCCGGCCGCCCGAGGAGGTGCTCGCAGACATCCGGGAGCGGGTGGGTTCCATCCCCGGGGTGACTGCGAACGTCGGCCAGCCCATCAGCCACCGGCTCGACCACATCATGTCCGGCGTCCGGGCTCAGGTGGCGGTGAAGGTGTTCGGGCCGGACCTCATCGAACTCCGGGCGGCAGCCCAAGAGGTGCAGGACGCAATGGCGAAGGTGCCGGGCGTCGTTGACCTGCAAGTGGAGCCGCAGGTGGAGATCTCCCAAGTGCGACTCCGGGTCAAGCGGGACGAGGCGGCGCGGTACGGTCTTGCGCCGGGTGACGTCGCGAAGCTCCTTGAGACCGCCTACAAGGGGCGGGCGGTGTCGACGGTCTTAGACGGTGAGAAGTCGTTCTCGCTCGTCGTCTGGTACGACTCGGCGTCCCGGTCAGACCCTTCGGTCATCGGGCAGACGATCCTCGACACGCCGTCCGGGCGGAAGGTGGCGCTCTCGCAGGTGGCGGACGTCCTCGACACCACCGGGCCGAACACGCTGAACCACGAAAACGTTACCCGGCGGATCGTCGTCTCGTGCAACGTGCAGGGGCGGAGTCTCGGGGACGTGGTCGCAGACATTCGCGCGGCCGTTCGCCCGGTCGAGGAGCGACTCCGCGCCAAGGGCGGGGAGTACCGGATCGAAGAGGACGGCCAGTTCCGCGCCCAGCAGGAGGCGAACTCCCGACTGCTCGTGCTCGGGGCCGCGGCGATCGTCGGCGTGTTCCTCCTCCTCTGCCGGTGCCTCGGCTCGTGGCGGGCGGCACTCATGGTACTCGGCGTCAACGTACCGCTCGCGGGACTCGGCGCGGTCCTCGCGCTACTCATTCTCAACCGCCCCGACCCGGCGGCGCTCCACGGGCTGCCCTGGTGGAAGCTGCCGGGCGTCTGGTTCCAGGCGACGACGTTGTCCGTCGCGCACTGGGTCGGGTTCATCACCCTCATCGGCATCGTCAGCCGGAACGGGATCATGATGATCGCCCACTACATCCACCTGATGAAGGAGGAGGGCGAGGCGTTCGGGGAGCAGATGATCATCCGCGGGAGTCTTGAGCGCCTCGCCCCGGTGCTGATGACGGCGGCCGTCGCCGTCATCGGCCTCGTCCCGCTCGCGCTCGGGAAGGGGCAGACCGGGAAAGAGATCCTCCACCCGCTCGCGGTGGTCGTCATCGGCGGCCTCGTCACTTCGACGCTCCTCGACCAGGTCGTCACCCCGGCTGTCTTCTTCCTTTTCGGCCGGAAGGTCTTTAAGCCCGAGACCGAGAAGGCGCGGGCCGCGGCTTGGGACGACGCTTGGTACTCCGGGCCAGACCGCCCGGCGCCTCCGGTTCCGCTCGTCGCCGAACCGGTGATGAACGGTCCTGTCGAACCTGAAGCTCAGGTGGCGCCCGAAACACCTAGCGAACCGGGCACGAACGGCGCGCACAAGAAGGACGGCGGCGATCCCTCGCGGGACGCCGCACACGGCCCAACGAAATCACCCCCGCCGGCCGGCGTGAGCGGCACGGCTGGGGCAACGACCGCTGCCGGGATTTAGGAAGACCTGTTGCCGTGACAACTGGCCCCGGCTTGCGAAACGGGCGGCGGAACTTTCGCCGCACCAGGAGGCTTTTCAGATGATTCGGGTATTCGCGTTCGTGGGTGTCGTCGGCGTGACGCTTTTGTCCGCCACGCCGGCGATGGCGGCCGAGAAGGTGGAGCTGAAGAGCGTCCACATGTGCTGCGACGGGTGTGCGGAAGAAGTGGCAGCGATCCTCGGCAAGGTTCAGGGCGTCACGGGCGTCTCGACCGACAAGAAGTCGAAGTCGGCGACGTTCACCGCGGCAGACACGAAGGCCGCCCAGAAGGCGCTCGACGCGCTCGCCGAGGGCGGGTTCCACGGCGACGCGGGGAAGGACAAGGGCTACGCCTTCAAGGATGACAGTGGAGTGAAGGCCGGGAAGGTGAAGGCACTCACCGTGACCGGGTTCCACAACTCCTGCGGCGGGTGCGTGAAGTCGTTCCGAGAGGCCATCAAGGACGTCAAGGGCGTCGCGGGGGACAACGCGAAGTCGAAGGTGACGACCGCAGAGGTGACCGGCGAGTTCGACGCGGCCGAGCTGGTCAGCGCACTGAACAAGGCGGGCTTCCACGTCAAGGTGAAGTAGCGTCTTCGCACCCGGCGGGCGGCTGCAAAGCCACCCGCCGGAGCGGGTCGGTTTGGAGGACCAGTGGCTGACGATCTCGTCGACGTCCGGGTGCGTGCGCGATTCAACACCGTCTGCGGAACGCTCGAGGTGCTCTCGGCGGGAAAGGCAATCGCGCACCCGCCGCGATCATGGCTTGGTCCACCGCCCAGCCCACCCCTTACGCGGGCGGCCGCCGTCGGGCGATTTTCAAGACCGCCCGGTGGTCCTGGCCGAACTTGCACAGCCCGTCGCAGTGGGTGCCGAGGTCGGAGAAGAGAATGTAATGAAGGTCGGCAGCGGCGAACGTGGGGCGGGCGAGCTGAGCGTGGATCTCCCGCTCTCGGGCGTCCGGGGCGACCAGGTAGAGCTGGTCCGGTCGGGCGGCAGCAGACGCCGCGAGATCGAGGAGCCGCAGGATGCCGGAGTAGATGGAGGTACTCTTCTCCACCTCGAACCCGCACACCACCCGTCCCCCGGCCGGATCGAGCCAGAGCACGTCGATGAGGGATACGGTCTGGGCCACCTCGGGCGTCAGGCCCAAGTCGCCGGGGAGGGACGCCACGCAGAGGGAGGAGAGCGGGACGCCGTCGAAGACCCGCCGGCGGTCGTTCGCGGCCACGTGGACGGCGCACCCGAGCGCCCGCCCGGTCTTGGCCAAGAGGTACTGCATCCGCAGGTGGTCGTCCTCTTCCTTCCGGTCCGCCTCGACCTCCTGGTGCCGCTTGCGAGCGACTTTGTCGGCCGCCGCCCGCTCTTCGGCCAAAACCGCCGCCGCCGTCTCGCTCACCACCAGCCGGCCGACCCCGACCTCGAACAGGAGGCCGGCAAGCGCCCCGAGGTCGGTAGAGAGCGGCGGGGCAAGGCGGGCGTTCGCCCCCCGAATGGTCTCCCGCATCTCCAGGTACGCCGCCCAGGAGCCGAGTTTCTTCGAGTCAGCAAAGACGGCATTGAACCCGCGGAGAATCGCCGTGTTGAACGGCGGAAAGAGGGTCGGGTGGAGGAAGTAGAGGACGTTCGCCAGAGCCGGGCCGAGGCCCTTGATCCGGAGCCGGTCGAGGGAGAATACCAGGTCGAGGAGCTTGCTCTCGTCGGCGGTGTTCAGACAGCCGTCCAGGAAGTCCGCGAAGGCCCGCTTGTGGGCGTCGTTCTCGTAGATGTCCGGGATGCGGAGCTTCGGCTTCCAGTAGAAGGCGTGCGCGGCTCCTTGAAACACCTGTTTCTGCTCGGTGACGGACTCGAGCACCGTCTCGAGCGGCGACCCCTTGTAGTCGTTCCCGAACGTGCCCCCGCGAACGGCCCGCACCACCGCTTCGACCCCGCGGCGGATCGACCGGAACGCCTTCAGCCGGTTTCCGTCGTGCAGAAACCAGGTGTGGTAGACGGACTCCCGATCCTGGCGGTAGCGGTCGGCGAGGGAGTTCAGGTCGGACACGGTGTCACCTCCGGGAGGTTAGGCTGTCATCCTGGGTTCTCACCGCCGGTCCGTCAACCGCGGCGACCGGCGCCGCCCCAGAGTTTGATACCCCCTGGGAGTATCCTTGACTTATACCCCCTGGGGGTATATTATTGAACGGGTAGGACGACGCAGCGGGAGGCGGAATATGGACGCGGACACGAAGAAACGGGTGGGTACTCGGGTGAAGCGGATCGCCGGCCAGGTGGCCGGCGTGCAGCGGATGCTCGACGAGGACCGCTACTGTGTCGACGTGCTGAACCAGATCGCCGCCATCCGCTCGGCGCTCGACGCCGTGGGAGTGGAGCTCATCTCTGCTCACCTCGAGTCGTGCGTCACGGGCCACGGCACAGGCAGCGAGCACGAGTGTGCGAAGTCCCTGAACAAGGACGAGCTCCTGGCCGAGGTGAGGGCCGTTCTATCGCAGTTCCTGAAGTGAGTTCACAACAGAGGAGAAGAACATGGAAACCACCACTCTCACCGCCGGCGGGATCGTCTGCGGCGGATGTGCGAAAGCAGTCAAGGCGGCGGTCTCGGCCGTGCCCGGCGTGTCCGGTGTCCAGGTCGAAGTCGCAGACAAGCGGGTCACCGTCACCCACGACGAGCGGGTGACGAGATCGGTCATCGAGGACACGCTAAAGAGGGCCGGGTTCCAGCCCGCGTAGGAGTCAATCATGAGCGCGACAAACATCGAACCCGCGAGCCGCGTAGACATGCCAGTAGTCGGCATGCACTGCGCGGCTTGCGCCGTCCGCATTGAGGGGGCGCTCGGTCAGGCCCCCGGCGTGTCAAAGGCCGCTGTCAACTTCGCCACCGGCCGGGCGACTGTCGAGTATGACCCGGCTTCTACCGCCCCGGACGCTCTTCGGGACGTCGTGCGTGGGGCCGGGTACGACGCAGTACTTCCGACTCCGGGCCACCACGGCGGCGGTGTGTCGGACGCCGAGGAGGCGGCCAGGGAGGCGGACTTCCAGCGAACGCGGCTCAAGTTCCTCGTCGCCGCCGCCCTCACTGTTCCCGTCGCCGTTATCGCGATGGCGGGGCACCTCATCCCGTCGCTTGCGCCGGTGCTCGACTTTCCGGGACGTGCGTGGGTCGAGCTCGCGCTCACCACCCCGGTCCTCTTCTGGGCCGGGCGCGAGTTTTTCACGGGCGCATGGGCCGCGGCCCGGCACCGCGCTGCGGACATGAACACACTGGTCGCGATCGGGACACTCTCGGCCTACGCCTACAGCGTCGTGGCGGTCGTTGCCCCGGAGTGGCTCACCGTGGGCGGCGCGGGTGAGCATGCCGGGCACGTCGCGTCAGCGCCGGTCGGAGTGTACTTCGAGGTGGCGGCGGTGATCGTGACACTCATCCTCCTCGGGCGGCTCCTCGAAGCCCGCGCACGGAGCCGAACGGGTGGCGCAATCCGGGCGCTCATCGGGTTATCGCCGAAAATCGCCCGTGTCGAGCGGGACGGCACAGAGGCCGATGTGCCGCTCGCAGACGTTCGCGTAGGCGATGTCGTGCGGGTGCGGCCCGGTGAGAAGGTGCCCGTTGACGGCACCGTCATTGACGGTTCGTCGGCGGTGGACGAGAGCATGCTCACCGGCGAGCCACTCCCGGTGACGAAAGGGCCCGGCGATCCGGTTATCGGGGCTACGGTGAACACGACCGGCTCCTTCCGGATGACGGCGACGAAGGTCGGGGCCGACACCGTTCTCCAGCAGATCGTCCGCCTCGTGCAGGACGCCCAAGGGTCGAAGGCTCCGATTCAGAAGCTCGCAGACACCGTAGCCGGCTACTTCGTCCCGGCGGTCCTGTGCCTTGCGATCCTCACCTTCGTCGCCTGGTTTAACCTCGCTCCGCCCGAGACGCGCCTCACCTTGGCACTTCTCACCTTTGTCTCGGTGCTCATCATCGCGTGCCCATGTGCGCTCGGGCTTGCAACACCGACCGCGGTCATGGTCGGCACCGGCCGCGGGGCGCAGACGGGGATTCTGATCAAAGGCGGTGAGCCGCTCGAAGCGGCCGGGCGGCTGACCACCGTCGTCCTCGACAAGACGGGCACGGTAACGGAGGGCAAGCCCGCGGTGACCGAGGTCGTGCCCGCGGGGCTTCCGGCCGACGAGCTCGTGCGGCTTGCGGCGGCGGCCGAGCAAGGGTCGGAGCATCCACTCGCCCGCGCCGTCATCGAGGCCGCCCGCACCCGCGGCCTTCACGTTCCCAACGCAGACTCGTTTGAAGCCGTCCCCGGTCACGGTTTGGTGGCGCGAGTCGAGGGCCGGGTGGTGCTGGTCGGGAACGCCCGGCTGCTCACGGCACGCGGCGTCGCGTTCGACTCGGCTGCGGCCGACCGAACCGTGAAAGCGGGAAAGACTATCCTGCTCGTCGCCGTCGACGGCGCGTACGCGGGCCTGCTCGCCGTGGCGGACCCGATCAAGGTGACCTCGAAGGCGGCGGTCGGGAAGATCCGCGCGATGGGCCTCGAGGTGGTTCTCCTCACCGGGGACAACCGGGGTACGGCGGAGGCGGTGGCACGTGAAGTCGGCATCGATCACGTCGTTGCCGAAGTGCTCCCCGAGGGCAAGGTGGCCGAGGTGCGAAAACTCCGGGCGGCGGGCCGGGTTGTCGCGATGGTCGGGGACGGCATCAACGACGCCCCTGCGCTCGCCGAAGCCGACGTCGGAATCGCAATGGGGACGGGAACGGACGTAGCGATCGAGGCGGCCGACATCACGCTGGTCAAAGGCGACCTGTCCGGTGTGGCCTCCTCCATCGCGCTGTCACGGGCGACCATGCGGACCATCCGGCAGAACTTGGTCTTCGCGTTCGGGTACAACGTGCTCGGCATCCCGATCGCTGCCGGGGTCCTGTATCCGCTCACCGGGTGGCTGCTCAGCCCGATCCTCGCGTCGGCTGCGATGGCGCTCTCGTCGGTCAGCGTGGTGGCGAACGCCCTCCGGCTCGGCCGTATCGATCTGAAGAGGGGAGGCTGACACATGGACACGGCACAGATAGTGGTCACGGCGGGAGGGCTTGCCCTCATCGGGTTTATCCTGTGGTTCTTCTTCGGACCCCGCGGCGCGACAGCGGCGCGGGAGACTGAATCGGGCGTCCAGGAGGTGGAGGTGGTTGTCCGCGGCGGCTACACGCCCGACCGCATTGAGGTGCGGCAGGGCCGGCCGGTGCGGCTCGCGTTCCGGCGTGAGGAGTCGAACCCGTGCACCGAACAGGTCATCCTCGGTGACTTCGGCATCTCCCGCACTCTTCCGGAGGGCGAGCGGGTAGAGGTCGAATTCACCCCCGACCGGCCAGGCGAATTCACCTTCCACTGCGGGATGAACATGGTGCGAGGCAAGCTGGTGGTAAAGCCCGAGTGATTCAGACTTCAGTTTCCGAGAAGGCTCACGCACGAACGGCACCATAACGGCGGAGGAGGCGCTCGACATGGCGAAGGGACGTGAGAGCGGGATGCCCGATAGAGATCACTGGGGCACCTTCTTCAACCCGACGTGCATCGTCTCCCGGCTCGACTGCGCGGGGTCGTTCGACGTGGTCGAGTTCGGCTGCGGCTACGGCCTCTTCACCGTCCCGGCCGCGAAGGCGGTGACCGGCACCGTCTACTCGCTCGACATCGAGCCGGAGATGGTGGCGGCGACGGCCGAACTCGTCGCCCGGAGCGGGGCTCTGAACGTTCGGGTTGAGCAGCGGGACTTTCTCGCCGACGGGTGCGGTCGGCCGGACGCGAGCGCCGGTTACGCCATGCTCTTCAACATCCTCCACGTCGAAGACCCGGTCGCACTACTCCGCGAGGTGTACCGCGCGCTCGCCCCGCGCGGCCGGGCGGGCGTCATCCACTGGAAGCACGACCCGTCAACGCCCCGCGGGCCGTCTCTCTCCATCCGCCCGACGCTCGAACAGTGCCGCGCCTGGGCCGAAACGAGCGGGTTCCACTTCGTCCGCGCCGAGGACCTCTGCTGCTGCTCCTGGCACTGGGGGATGGTGCTGGAGCGGCCAGCCGAATGGCCGCACCGGTTCGGCTCATCCCGATCTACCGCTTCTGCCGATAATGCAGAAGGTAAGCACACTCACTGACCACCCCCGGTAAGTCGTGGCGGCGACGTCCGGCGAGTGCCGTGCGGACCTTTTCGGTCCGCGCTCGGCGTTGCCCCAGGACGACCCATGACGAGTTCTCGCACGGCCCGAGTGTTTGCGACGGTCATCTTGGCAGGCGCACCCGGCTGCGTGTCGGGTCCACCTTCCCACGTGCCCCCTCCGCCCGCGCTACCGACCGCCCATGTCGGCCGGCCCGCACAACCGACGGACCGCGTCGTCCCCGCCGGGGCTATGGTGCCCGCCGTGTCTCCGCAGGCACCGTCCGGACCCCTCTCTCTCGACGACCTGACGCGCCTTGCGCTCTCGAGCCACCCGCGACTTGCCGAGGCGGGCTTCTCGGTCGAGGCCGCTCGCGGCCGGGCAATCCAGGCGGGTCTCTACCCGAACCCGACGCTGTCGGTGACCGGGGACGAACTCGGCGACGTGCAGGGCCCGGGCGGGATCTGGACGGGCCCCTATGCGAGCCAGGAAATCGTTACGGGCGGGAAGCTGAAACTCAGCCGCTCTGCGGCGGAGCGGGAAACCGACCAGGCAGCACTCGGGCTGGCAGGCCAGCGGTACACACTTCTTGCCGCGGTCAGGCAAGCGTACTTCGACGCGCTCGCCCTCCAGCGCCGGGTTGAGATGCTCTCCGACGTGCTCGATCTCGTCGACAAGGCGATCGAGCAGACGAAAACTCTCGTCGAGGCAAAGCAGGCGGCGCGGCTGAGCCTCATCCAGCTCCAGACCGAGGCGGCGCGGCTCCGTGCGGACCGGGACGCTGTAAAACGGGAACTGCCGGCCGCGTACCAGCGGCTCGCCGCTGTGGTCGGTTCACCCGCGCTCGCCATCACGGGTGTGACGGGCACTCTCGACGTGACACTTCCGGAGTACGACCCCGCCGAGGCACGCCGCTTTATCCTCGAGTCGCACCCGGAGGTGAGGGCGGCGCAAGCCGGGATCGAGCGCGCCCGGCTCTTACTCCGCCGGGCCGAGGCCGAGCCGATCCCGAACGTCACGGTCGGCGCCGGGTACGTTCGCCAGAATCAGAACAAGTCGGACGACTGGGCGCTCGGGGTGAGCATGCCCGTGCCGGTCTGGAACCGGAACCAGGGAAACATCATCGCCGCGAGAGCGCAGGTAGGGGAGGCGGTGCAGCAGGTGGGCCGCGTACAGGCGGAACTCGCCGAACGGCTCGCTACGGCGCTGAGGGATTACGCCGCCGCCCGCGAGCGGTCCGACCAGTACCGCACGAAGGTGCTTCCCCTTGCGAAGGAGGCGTACGACGTGTCGCTCGCCGCGTACAAGGGCGGCCAGTTCGAGTACTTGAAAGTGATTCAGGCCCAACGGGCGCTAGCCGAGGCGAACATCGAGTACGTGCGCACGCTCGGCGAGGCCTGGCGAGCGGCCGGAATCCTTTCGGGCCTTCTTCTTGAGGAAGCGTGGCCGGCTGGCCCCGCTCAAGTGAGACCCCCTGAACCGAGGGCGCGTCCTGACGGCCGAAAGTGAGTAGATATCGTGCCCACGGCGCGAGCGAACAACGGAAAGACACCGCTTTCAACCCCGGACCTGTGTCCGTTGACGTTGTTACTTCAATGTGCTTACGCTGAAGCTTGTGACGAGGATTGCTTTCCCCCTCAGGCTGGTGACCGTTTTGTGTGTACTCCTCGCGCATGCCTTCTGCATGTGCGTTGGGGCTCATTCGGCCGGCGCGGAGACCGGTTTGGCGGCGAGCCGTCACGAATGCTGTCCCGATAACGAGAGCGGTCATCACGCTCCATCAGACCAGAACGGTCACCGCCACGAAGACGGTTGTCAGCACTGCGGCGGCCTGACACTTCGCGTTCCGGAGAAGGCCGAGGCGTCAATTACTGAGCCACCACTCCAGCTCGTCCCCGTGTTTAGCGTCACCTATCGATTCTCAATCGCACCGCGCTTCGATGTGCTGGCCGCGCGAAGACTTGCCCCATGCGACTCCTCTCCGCCGATGCCAATCCAGCAGCAGACGTGCGTCCTGCTCGTCTGATCCCACCCACCGTTCGCACCCGTTTGTAGCCGTGCGGAATAAACCACTGCCGGCTTAGCCATCGCACGCGTACGGCCCGATCCGTCGGGCCCGAGGTGGGCAACGTATTTCAGGCTGAACCACTATGCATTTCGTAAGAGCGGCTCTCGTCGCAGCACTCCTCATCGTCGTGGGCTGTCGGTCCACGGCCGAAATATTCACGCCGGCTCCCAACAGCCCTGCGAGCCCAGCCGCGGAAGCCGCGGAGTTGCCGACAGTCGGGGCCGGGTTGTCGCTCGACACCTCCCCCGATTCGGACAAAGAGTCAGCGCCCCGCGACGCGAGCATGCACCAGCACATGGGCCACGGGTCGGCTCCGACCCGTCCGACGGCGAACGGAGGTGGTCATGAGCATTAGAACCCTCTCGTTGTTGGCCGTCATCCTGGGTGCCTCGGCGTGTCAGACCTTCCGGCCCGACGCCGGGTTCGACGAGGTGAGTCTCCTCGTCACCGACCGAGTCGGTATGGATGTCGTCTGGCGGACGGGCGGCGAGGAGGACGAGAAGGTGAGTCGCCGCGTGGCGGAGATGCTCGCGCGGCCGCTCTCTGCCGACGACGTCGTCCAGGTGACGCTGCTCAACAACCTTGAGCTTCTCTCGACCTACCAGGAGCTCGGGATCGCCCAGGCCGACGTCGTGCAGGCCGGCCTTCTTTCGAACCCATCGATCGGCATCGAGCGCCGCTCGCCGGGGAAAGCCCTCGAAGCGGACGTGGCGCTCGGGTTCCTCGACGCCTTCCTGATTCCTCTCCGCCGGCGCGTCGCGGGCGCGGGGTTCGAAGCGGCAAAGCTCCGGGTTTCAAAGGAAATAGTCGAGCATGCGTTTGAGGCGCGGCAGGGATATTTTGAACTCCAGGAGAAGATGCAACTCGCAGAGCTCAGGGAGAAAGCCCAGGCCGCCACCGAGGCTTCGGCCGAATCGGCGAGGAGGCTCCGGGAAGCGGGAAACGTACCGCTGCTCGACGTCCAGAGGGAAGAACTCCTCGCCGGCGAGGCGAAGTTGGAGCTCGCTTCGGCCGAGGGGGAGGTCGTCACAGCGCGCGAGCGGCTTAACCGCCTCATGGGGCTCTGGGGAAAGGCGACCGGGTGGACGATCCCGAGGCGGCTGCCCGAGCTGCCCAAAGACGACGCGGTGCCTGAGCAGCTCGAGCCGGTAGCGATCGAGAGCCGCCTCGATCTCGCCGCCGCGAGACGGGAGCTCGAAGGCGCAGCGGAAAGCGTCGGCATCGCCCGGATCGCTGCCCTCATTCCGGACCTGACACTCACCGGGCACTACGAGCGAGAGCCCGAGGGCAGTGATTCGACCGGCCCGAGCCTTCAGCTCCCGCTCCCGCTTTTTAACTGGGGACGGGCGGCGTCGGGGCAAGCGCGAGCACGGTTTTCGCAGGCCGAGCGGAAGTACACGGCCCTTGCGATCGACATCCGCTCGGAAGTGCGGGCCGCATACGCTCGGATGAAGGTTGCGCGCGGAAAGGCCGCCTTCTACCGATACCGGGTGCTGCCGCTCCAGGAAGAGGCCTTGAAGCAAACCCAACTTCAATTCAACGGAATGCTCGTCGGCGTCTTTCAAGTCCTCGAAGCGAAGCGGAGTCAGATCGAAGCGGCAGAAAAGTTCATCGAGTCCCTCCACGACTACTGGGAAGCTCGGACCGAACTCGAAGCCGCCCTCGGGCGGACGCTTCCGCTCGTAGCGCCGGCAGAGCCGGTAGCCGACCCGGTTGCGCCGAAAGGCGCATCTGCCCACGCATCCCACCACGCACACCACTAACGGAGCAGTCATGACAGAAGAGAAGATGAAACTATCGAGACGAGACCTCCTCGCGACGGGCGTTGCGATCGCGGGCAGTGCGGCACTCCTCCGCCCGCGTGCCGCGATCGGCGAAGACGTGCCGGGGGCCGAACGCCCACGGGCTGGGTCAGCGGCCGACACCGGCGGCGCGCACGCGCACCAAGGCGCACTCCCGCCGGCGGAAGAGGGGCGTGACTACCGGCCGGTCGTCGTCCCGAACGGGAAGAAACTCCCGTGGAAGGTGGTGGACGGCGTCAAAGTCTTCCACATGGTCGCAGAGGAAGTCGAGCACGAGTTCGCGAAGGGGCTTAAGGCCACCTGCTGGGGCTACAACGGCTCGGTCCATGGGCCGACGATCGAGGTGGTCGAAGGCGACCGGGTCAGGATCTACGTCACGAACAAGCTGCCAGCGACCACCTCCGTCCACTGGCACGGGATACTCCTCCCGAACGGGATGGACGGGGTAGGCGGCTTAAACCAGCGTGGGATAAAGCCGGGGGAGACGTTCAAGTACGAGTTCACCATCCGGCAGGCGGGAACGTGCATGTACCACGCCCACCATGACGAGATGACCCAGATCGGCCTCGGGATGACGGGGCTATTCATCATCCACCGGCGAAACGACCCGAAGCCGGTCGACCGGGATTTTGCGCTCCTCCTCCACGAGTGGCGGATCGACCCCGGGAGCAGCCGCCCGAACCCGAACGAGATGACAGAGTTCAACGTTTTGACCATGAACGCGAAGGCGTTCCCGGGAACCGCTCCGCTCGTCGTGAAGAGGGGGGAGAGGGTGCGCATCCGGATCGGAAACCTGTCCCCGATGGACCACCACCCGATCCACCTCCACGGCTACCAGTTCATGATTACCGAAACAGACGGCGGGCGGATCCCCGAGTCCGCCCAGTGGCCGGAGACCACCGTCCTCGTCCCCGTCGGCTCGACCCGCACCGTCGAGTTCGTGGCTGATGAGCCCGGCGACTGGGCAATGCACTGCCACATGACGCATCACGTGATGAACCAGATGGGGCACGGGATCCCGAACATGATCGGCGTAAAACCCGGGCCGATCGACAGGAAGGTACAGGGCCTCGTCCCCGACTACATGACGATGGGCCAGACGGGAATGGCCGGGATGGAGGAGATGGGGATGCCGGTGCCCGAGAACAGCATCCCCATGGTCGGGGGGCCGGGGAAGCACGACTACATCACGATGGGCGGAATGTTCACCGTCTTGAAAGTTCGAGAAGAGCTCACGAGCTACGACGACCCGGGGTGGTACGAGAACCCGGAGGGGACACTCGCCCTGCCCGCTTCGAGGGAGGACTTGAAGCGAGACGGTATCGAGGTGAAGGCGGGCGGGGCCTCGCTGCAAGGGGCGCACAAGCACCGGTGAGAGGAGTTCGAAAAAGTGTTGTCGATCGAGAACTCAGGAGAACGGGGGTTCAGAAGACAAGAGTAAAGTCTTTGAAGTGAAGGAGCGGAAAGGAGGGGCGTCATGAAGAGAGAAGAAAACGGAGTACGAACGGAACGTGGGGTAACCAAGTGGTGGGCCGCGGTTGTGATCATCGTCGCGTACGGGGGTATCACCGGTAGCGTCGCAGCCGCGCACGACCCGAGCCAGCATAAAGCTACAGCCACCCACGGGGTGGTGGCGCGGGCGAGTAAGGACGCGGTGACGGTAATGACGGAGGGGAAGGAAATCACGTACACGCTCCTGCGGGAGACGAAGATTCTCCGGGACGGGAAGAGCGTGAAGGCCGGGGAGCTACCGCAAGGGACGCACGTCGAGGTGTATTCGACAAAGCTTTCCGGCGGGAAGGTGGCGGCAAGCGAGATAAACCTCACCGACGCTCCGCGAGACGGGGCGGGCGAAGGCCGCGCTACGGGGCACGAGCACGGCGGAGCGGACGGACATGTCAGGTGAGCGGACATCGGCTTCAGGACTCTCGGTGGCTGTGAAGCTCGCGTTTCTGCTGACAGTGCTCTCTCTCGTTGTGGGAGTCGGGCTCGTCCTCTGGGCTAGGGGGCACGGGTTCAGCGCCCGGGAGAAGCCGAGCGCTCTCGAGACGGCCATTGCCGGAGCGGTGAGACGACTCGCCGTCCCCCCGGCGGTCCGGGAATTGAAGAACCCGCTTACGCGTTCACCTCTTCTCCTTGCCGAGGCGAGAGATCACTTCGCCGATCACTGCGCTCTCTGCCACGGAAACGACGGGAGCGGCAGAACCTCCATCAATCAACCTGTTTCGTAACCAGGGTCTTGTCGTAACTCCGTTCCTGAGCTGGAATA
>ERZ1066123.1332-NODE-1332-length-15006-cov-7.446325_pt1 | contig 15006 bp, 9 predicted proteins | sample MGYA00382770_ERZ1066123 | MGnify/ENA primary metagenome ERZ1066123 (study PRJEB33369, sample SAMEA5778353) | biofilm metagenome | biome: Industrial cooling water; feature: Water cooling tower basin; material: Biofilm | place: United Arab Emirates | collected...
GCGAACGGCGTCGACATCCTGGTCACCGTCACGGACGCGGCCGGCGACCCGGAGCCGCTGATCCCCGGCCGGAACATCGAAGGCAAGCGCGGCCCGATCCGCGACTTCATCCGCAAGGCGGGTCGGCAGGTCGGCGAGGCGGTGCTGAACCCGTGGGCGTGGGAAGTGAAGCCGCGGGACTAAACACCATTCACCACAAAGACACCAAGTTCACACAAAGACTCACAAAGAAGACACACGGATTTCTTTGTGTATCTTGGTGTGAACTTGGTGTCTTTGTGGTGAACTCTTTGATCCCGTCGGGCAGAACGGAATCCTCTCATGGGCGAACCGCAGTCGGTTCCCGCGCGGGCGTGGGTCGTGACCGCCGCCGGGACGGTGGTCAACCTGTGCCTCGGCATCCTGTACGCCTGGAGCGTCTGGAAGGCCGCCCTCCTCGCGCCGGCCGGCGTCGACCCCGGCAGCGCGATGCCCGCACCGAACGGCGGGTGGCACTACCTCGATGCGGCCGACGCGACGACGCCGTATGCCATCTGCGGGTTCGTCTTCGCGCTGGCGATGATCCCCGGCGGTCGGCTGCAAGACCGCTACGGCCCTCGGGTGGGGGCGACCCTGGCGGGGCTGTTCCTCGGGGCGGGGTGCCTCGCGGCGGGGTGGTCGCAGTCGTACCTCGGGCTCGTGCTCGGGTACGGGTTGCTCGGCGGGATCGGGATGGGGTTCGGGTACGCCGCCGCGACCCCTGCCGCCGTTCGCTGGTTTGGGCCACATCGGCGCGGGCTAATCGTCGGGCTGGTCGTCGCGGGTTATGGTGGTGCTGCGATCTATATCGCGCCGCTCGGAAATCGCCTGATTGGCGACTTCGGTTTGACCGGAAGTTTCGTGGCACTCGGCGGACTGTTTGCGGCGGTGATCGTGGTCGCGGCCCAGTTCCTGAAGATGCCGCCTGCGGGGCACGTCCCACCGGGGCCGCCCGCTTCATCGGTCACGAAACCGACCACTGGCCCCGACCATTCGGCCGGGGAAATGCTCAAAACCTGGCAGTTTTACGCGCTCGTCTTCCTCTTCGTGGCGTCCGCCCAGTCCGGGTTGCTTGTCATCAACAACGCAGTTCCGCTCTACCGGCTTACGACGACGCTGTCCCCACAATGGGCCGGTTACGGCTGGGCACTCGCCGCATTCGGGGGGTTCGTGAACGCCACGGGGCGGGTCGGTACCGGGACTTACTCCGACGCCCTCGGCCGGACGAACGCCTACGCCATCAACGCCATTCTCGGAGTGCTGTGCCTGTTCACGCTCCCGATGGTCGTCGAGTCCGGGAACGTGTTGCTGCTCTTCTTCCTGGTCGGCGTCGTATTCTGGCAGTACGGCGGCACGCTCTCCCTGATGCCCGCGATCACCGCGGACTTCTACGGCTCGAAGAACCTCGGCCTGAACTACGGGCTCGTGTTCCTCGGCTGGGGCGTCGCGTTCTTCGTCCCGCAGATCGGCGGCCTCATCGAGAAGGCGACCGGCAGCCTGACCGGGGCGTTCTACCTGTCCGGCGGACTGCTCGCCGCGGGCGTCGTGGTCAGCCGGTTCATCCGCCGGCCTGGGGCGTAACTCGGAGGTTCCCGTGAAAGCCGTCATCAACCAGATGCCCGCCCACTGGCTCGCGGAGCGGACGCAGTCCGAGATCGCGCAGTGGGACGAGATGTGGGAGGGAGTGCTGCACATGGCCCCGATGCCGAACCGAACGCACCAGCGGTTCGCCCGCGACCTGCAAATCTACCTTCACCTAAACTGGGCCAAACCGCTCGGGGCGGAAGTCCACCAAGAGGTCAACGTCGCGCCGGCCGACGAGCCGGACTGGACGAAAAACTACCGCATCCCCGATCTGGTTCTCCTCACGCCGGATCGCTTCGCCATCGACCGTATCGAGTACATGGCCGGCGCGCCGCTGGTCGCGGTCGAGATCCAGTCCCCCGGCGACGAGACTTACGAGAAACTGCCGTTCTACGCGGCCCTCGGCGTGCCCGAAGTCTGGGTCTTCGACCGCGACACGAAGGCCGTCGAAGTCCGCACGCTGGCGGGTTCCGCGTACGCGCTACTCGCACCCGACGCGGACGGCTGGCTCCGGAGCCCCGCGACTGGCGTGCAGTTCCGCCCGGTCCCGCCGAACAAGGTGCGAGTCCGCATCGGCGACCACGACGCGACCGCCGCCGACTTGCCGGAGGGGTGACGAATGCGCGTCCTGTCGTGTGCCCGCCGCGACCCCGTCCACCGGCTCGCGTTCTCGGCCGACGGCCGGTTCCTCGCGGCGAACCAGGGGACGATGTACCACCGCGGGATCGAGGTGTTCGACTTCGCGGAACCGGACGCGCCGACGAAGGTGCTGGACGTACAGGCGGCGGAGCCGTTCTTCAAGTTCCTGCCAGATCGGACGATCCTGGTCGTGTCAGAAGGATCGTTGTTCGGGTTCGATGTCACCGCGACTTCAGCGGAACCGTTTCGGCTTGTCCCGGAAGTCTTGTACCCCGCCGCCGCATTTGATGTGACAGCGGACGGTATAACGGTTGTGGTTTCACGGACGAAACCCCGCGTCACGTTCGGTTACGCAGGGTATCAAGCCTGGAAGCTCCGCCCGGACGGGCCTGCGACGCAGGACTGGGCCATCAACCTCACTTCCGCGCCAGATGCGATCGAAGACGCGACAGTGATTGTGGGCGGGGGAGCATTCCTCGCCGGTCAAAGGCGAACTCGGGCTGACAGAAACGGCTACGATTCGTTGCTCTTTGTCTACGACTTGGCAACAGGTAAGCAGCTCCGCCCGATCCGACATCGACCGACGGCGGAGATCGTCCAACTCGTCAGTCATCCGGGAACTGATCGTTTTGCGGCACGGTGTAAAAAGGGACTCGTACGATGGAGAGGGTCGTCTGGCGATCCTCGGCCCGTCGAAAAGTTCCTCACAGGCAGTTTCACCTCAATCGCCTACCACCCCTCGGGCCGCCTCCTCGCCGCGAGTTCCGAGGACGGCACGGTCCTCCTCCTCGACGCGGACTCCCTTACCCCCGTGAAATCCTTCGCTTGGAACGTTGGCCCCCTCCGCAGCGTCGCGTTCTCCGCGGACGGCACCCTCGGTGCCGCGGGGTCGGCGGACGGGCGGATCGTGGTCTGGGACGCGGAGCCGTGACCGCGTTCTGGTAGAATGCCGGTTCATCCCGCCGTCGTCACAGGAATCGTCCCATGCGACTTTCGGCCCTGCTCGCCACGCTCGCTTTCTGTTCGTTCGCTGCCGCCGCAGAACCGCTCATCACGCAGGTTCAGCACGAGCCCGCGCAGCCCAAGGCGGACGTGCCAGTGACCGTGACGGCAAAACTGGGGGCGGGGCTGACGAAGCCGGTGCTCAAGTTGCAGGCCGTCGCGCCGGGGAAGTACGTCCGGAAGGCGGACGCCGAGTACGAGAAGGACTGGACCGACCTGCCGATGCACGACGACGGGAAGGACGGCGACGCGAAGGCCGGCGACGGCGTGTTCAGCGTCCGCGTGCCGGCGACGTACCAGAAACACCGCTGGCTGCTGCGCTACCGCGTCACCGCGACGGACGCGAACGCCAAGCCGGTCCGGGCACCGGTCGCCGAGGACACCTGCCCGAACTTCGCGTGGTGGTGCGACAGCGGCCCCGCCCCCTGGACCGGCTCCCGCGAACCGGGCAAGTCCCCCGCGGTGACGTTCTCCTCGGACTTCCAGAAAACCCTGCAATCGATGCACCTGCTGGCGAAGTGGGAAGACGTGGCGAAGAGCCAGTGGGACGGCGGCGCGCACAAGCAGAAGCAGGCCGGCACGCTCGTCTACCGCGGCGTCGTGTACGACCACATCCTGTTCAGCAACCGCGGCCAGGGGAGCGCTCACATCGCGGGGAAGAACAAGTGGGGCCTGAAGTTCAACAAGGGGCACGACGTGCCGTTCGTCGACCACGACGGCGTGCCGTTCCCGGCCCCGGTCGACGGCCTGAACCTGAACCCCGGCGGGTCCACGCCGTACCTGCCGATCCTGCGGGGCATCTCCGGGCTGGACGAGGTCTTGTCGATGCGGGCGTACCGCCTCGCCGGGGTGCCGAGCCCGCCCGCGACGTGGGTCCAATGGCGGGTCGTGACGGACCCCGAGGAGGTGCCGAAGGACCAGTACAAGGGGGATTTGTGGGGCCTGTACGTCGCCATCGGCGAGATGGAGCCGGAACTGCTCTCCGACCGCAAGCTGCCGAACGGGCTGATCGTCAGTTCCCAGAGCGGCATCAAGCACGCGCCGAAGGACATGGCGGAACCGCAGAAGGAGTGGGAAAAGTTCCTGAACGGGATGCGGTCGAACCCGAAGGAAGAGTGGTGGCGGGCGAACCTGAACCTCCCCGATTATTACAGCTTCCACGCAATGAACCGCCTGCTCGGGAACGTCGACCTGCGGCCGGACGGCAACCACGGCTACTACCGCCGCCCGGACGGCAAGTGGGCACCCATCCCGTGGGACAACGACATGATGTTCGTGCCGCGCCACCACCAGCCGGGGTACATCGAGGCGATCAACTGCCTGAAGCACCCCGCGATCGCGCTCGAGTACCGCAACCGGGCTCGGGAAGTCCTCGACCTGTTCGCGTCGGACTCATCGGAGCGCGGCGGGCAAGTGGGGCAACTCGCGGCCGACCTGTCGGCCGCGCTCGCGCCGAAGAACCAGAACACCGACTGGCCCCGGCTCGACGAGGCGAAGTGGAACCACCACCCGCGGATCAACCCGAAGGGGGGCTACTTCCTGCTCTCGGCCGAGGGCTCGTACTTCGGCGGCCCGTTCACCCGGAAGATCGCGACCGCGGACTTCGCCGGGCTGAAGAAGTACGTCGTCGACTTCTGCACGGACACCCGGCCGGGGAAGAAGTACGCCCCGAACGACGGCGACCCGCGCGGCTACGGCTGGGGCTACCTCGCCCACGAGGCGAAGGACGACAAGATCCCCGCGACCCCCACGGTCACGCGGACCCAGCCCGACGGCTTCGCCTTCACCGCGAAGACTCCGGACAAGACGACGACGGAATGGCGCGTCGGCCGGGTGGGGCAACGCGGGTGGTACGAACTCGACGACTACTGGAAGAAGGACGCGGGGCCAGAAATGACGATTCCCGCCGAAGTGTTCAAGGCCGCGGGCGAGTACCGCGTCCGCGCCCGCAGCCGCGACGCCACGGGGCGGGCGGGGCACTGGAGTTCGCCGGCGACGGTCACGGTGAAGTGAGGAACCGACCGTCTTGTAGGTCGGGCCGAGTCTTCGAGGCCCGACGGGGAGCGCAACGTCGGGCCTCGAAGACTCGACCCGACCTACAAGTCCTACTTGTTCGCGGCTACTGAAGCCGCTACTTCTTCCCCAGGAACGCCGGGCGGTCCCGCAGCAACTTCGCGGTGTCCGCCTCGCTCAGGACGAACACGTCCGTCCGGCCCGGTTCCGCGACGCGGGCGTAGACCTGCTTGCCGTTCGTGCCGCCGACGTCGCTGCCGATTTCGAGCGTCTTCGGGCCGGACCGTTGCAGGATGACGATCTTTCGCCGCGGCTTCGCGAGCCCGTACAGTTCGAGCTTGGCGTCCTTGTCCGCGACGTACCGCTCCGCCTTCAGCAGCGGCAACGCCCCGAGCACCTCCGCGACCTTCGCCTGATCGATCGCATCGCCCGGTTTGGACGGGTCGCGCCACCCGGCCGGGGACTTCTGGAGGACGAAGTTACTCCCCTCTTGCGAGAAGGTGAGCAGGTCAATTCCCGACGCATCCAGGTCCTTCCACACCTCCCGCTTGCGGTACTCGCCGAGGACCTTCGCGCTCAGAACCGGGTCGAGGAGCGCGACCGTGTCCGCCTTCTCTGCCTTGGCGTATACCCGTGGACCGGACTTCTCCTTCGACCCGACGAGCAGCGACAGCACTTCCCGGCCGTTCTCGAAAAACTTCCACGTCGCCTCGGGCTTGTCCAGGCCGTAGGGCTTCAGGTCGCCCGGCTTCTCGGCGACGAGTTCGTCCGCCCGCAGCTTGGCGGCCGCGTTCACGAACTCGTCCAGGTCCGCCTGTTCCGCGGGGAAGGCGTCCGGTTCCGTGACCTTCCACGACCCGTCCGCCTTCACGAACGCGACCTTCCGGTCGCCGCGCTCCAGCGTGATCTTGTCCGCGTCGACGAACTTCGCGACGACCCGGTCCCGGAACTTGAGCGGGTCGGCGAGCAGCTTGTTCGCGAGGAAGCCGGGGATGACGCCGACCGTGGCCGGGCCTTTCGTTTCCGCGGCGGCGTAGCGGTCGCCGTCAGGTTGCTTCTCGTCCACCGGCTTGCCGATCTTCAGCACCGGCTTGGTGTCCCCGACCGCGAGCGCGACCGCCGCCGCCGGGGTCTTCAGCCCGAACTTGTCGAGTTCGGCGTCGGTCGGGGCGTAGGCCGCCACCTTCGTCGCCCGCAGCCGGCCGAGTTGCTCCGCGAGTTCCTCGACCGTCTGCGCGTCCGCCTTCTGCTTCGCCGGCTTGACGACGTCCCAGTTGAGCGTGCCCTGCACGAGTTCGAGTTCGTCGGCCCCCTTCTTCCGGGCGAACCCGGTGAGGGCGGCGGGGTCGAACGCGAGCAGGGTGCGGTCGATGAAGTCGAGCTTGCCGACGGCGAGCGCCCCGGCCGCCCGCTTGCCGACGACGCCGACGGCGGGCTTGTCGTCCGCGGCGACGAACCGCTCCCCGGTGGCGTCGGTCTTCCCGAGCTTCACGACGTGTGACACCGGCCTGTCACCGGCGGTGGTCAGGGTCACGGTCTGGGTCGGCTTGTCCAGCCCGTACTCGCCCCAGTTGACGCCGGACCCGTAGGCCGCGAGCCGCTGCACCGGCGGCCGGGCGGCCGCGAACAGCAGGGCGTCCACCGTCGGCCGGTCGACCGCGAACGCGGCCCCCTCGGCCTTCCACGCGCCCTTGTCGTCCTTCGTCAGCGTGACGTTCGCGTCCGGCGTCGGCCCGGCGATCTGTACCTTCGCGACCTTCTCCGGGTCGACGGCGAACAGCGTCCGGTCGAGCCACGCGAGGGCCGGCTTGTCGGCGGCGGTCAGGATCCCACTCGGCACGACGAACACCGCCGCGTTCGCACCGTCCAGCCGGGCGAACCGCGTCGCCGCGCCGTCCGCCGTGGGCTTGCCGACGACCAGCGTCCGCGTCACCGGGGTGTCACTCGGCGGTTGGCCGGGGGCACCGGGCTTCGACTCCGCGACCGTCACCGTCAGCCGCAGGGCGGGCTTGTCGAAGCCGTATTTCCCGGCGTCGGTCGCGGCGTGCGACTCGTACCTGTCGGCCTTCAGTGCCGCCGCCGCGGCGACCAGCGGTTGCAGTTCCGCGAAGCTGGCCGCGGCCTCGAACGGGCCGCTCAGCTTCCACTCGGAACCGGCCTTCGTCAGCCGGTACGACTCGTTCTGTGCCGACTCCCCGCGGCGGACCTCGACGGCCGTCACCTTGTCGGAGGGGACGTTCCACAGGTCCAGCGGCAGCAGCGCGAGCGACCCGGCGGCGAGGGAATCGACCAGCGTCGTCGGCACGGCAAAGACGCTCCCCGTGCCGTTCAACCGGGCGTACGCCTCGGGCTTGCCCTCGCGGTTCGCCCCGATTTCCAGCTTCGCCGGCTTGCCGCCCGGACCCGTGAACCCGAGGTCGACCGCGAACCGCGGCTTGGCGAGGCCGTACTTCTTGTCCAGGTCTTCGGGCTTCGGCGAGTCGTCGACGTACTCGGTCGCCTCCAGTTGGGCCAGCGCGTTCGTCAGCTGCTCGGCCTTCGCGGGGTCGGCGTCGGTGCTCACCGGCTGCGTCAGCTTCCAGTCGGTGCCGGGAGTGCCGTCGGGCTTCGGCCGGCCGGCAAGGGCGAAGGTGTCGCCGCCGTCCTTGCGGACCGTCACGCCGGCGAGCTTCGCTTCAGCAGTGTCGAACAGCTTTCGGCTGCGGTACGCGAGCGTCGGCCGGTCGACGAGTTTGAAGACGGCGTCGTCGACGAGGTTGACCCGGGCCACGCCCTCGACCTGCACCGCGAGTTTTTTCGCCGCGGCGTCGTCCTTGCCGATGACGAACGTGTACGTCCGCGGCGGGGCGGGCGGGTCGCCGTCGGCCGTCTTCGCCCGGGCGACGACCGTCACCTTGCTGCCCGCGTCGAGTTCCAGTTCCTTCACCTTCGCCGCGTCCGGGTTGTCGACGATCGCGTCCTTCTTCGCGTCGAGTTTCGCCAATGCGTCGAGCAGTTCCGTCACCCTCGCGGTCTCGGCCAGCACGTCCCCGACGTACCAGCGGTCGAGCTTGTCCGCGTCGCGGTCGGCGTCCTTGTTCCCCTTCTTGCGGACGAGTTTCACCGGCGGCTTGCCCTTCAACGCGATCGTCACCTCCTGCACCTCCGCCGTCTCGAACCGGGCGAGGGTCGCATCGCGGAAGGTGTCCGGGTCCGCGAACAGGTCGCCGAGCTTGTCCGTGCGGACCTCGAACACCAGCGGGTTGTTGTCGAGCTTCGCGTAGCGGTACTCCTCGGCCGCCTTCTTCGGCGGCGGCATCGGGTTGAACGGGTCGGGCACCTCGACCGCCGGCTCCGTTCGCCGGGACACCCGACCGATCCGCAGGGCCGTGGACTGACCGTTCTTGCGCGTCACGGTCAGCGTGTACTCCGGGTTCGCGGCGAGGCCGGCTTCCTCCGGGGTGACGTCGACGAACTTCTCGACCCACAGCTCCGGCACGCCGGTGAGCACCGCCTTCAGCTTCGCCGGGTCGACGCGGTCGCGCACCGTCACGCGGGCCTTCGGCGTCTTCGGGTCGGGCACGTCGGCGTCGAGTTCCCACGCCGCGGCGAGGTCGTTCGCGGGGACCGTCGCCTCGGCCGACGGCCGGTTCGGGTCGCGCCGCGGCGGCGGGTTTTTCTCCTTGCGGCGAAGCGTGTACGCCAGCGTCTGGGGCGAATCGCCGGGGACTCGGCGTTCGACTTTGACCTCCGCGACGTCGTCGTTCAACACGGGAACCCGGCCGGCGGGGGCGGGCGGGGGCGGCGGTTGGAGCGGGTTCGGGGCGGGCTCGCCGCCGGCGATCTTCACGCGGTCGACGTCCGGGAAGAGTTGCCGGCGGCGGTACGTTTCCGGCGACCGGGCGACGACCGGGAACACGTCCGGCCCGAGCCGCAGGACTTCCGGCAGGTCGTCGACGCGGACGTAGCACGGCCGGCCGAACCCGGACTCGCCGGCGGCCGGGGCCTGCCCGAACCGCAGTGTGATCGACCGCGAATCCAGTTGCAGCACGACCGTGACCGGGCTCTGCGACGGGTCCAGCCCGTAGGGTTTCAGGTCCGGGTTCTCGGGCAACTTCACGGCCGCGAACCGCGACCGCAGCCCGGCGAGCGTGTCGACGAGGGCGGTCACGTCCCCGGCGCGGACGGGCCAGTTGCCGGGCTGCGACCACGTCCCGTCCGGGTTGCGCGACAGGGACAGGGCCGGCTTGCCGGGCGTCATCAGGTCGAGCTTCTTGATCTGGTCCGGGCGGACGGCGTCGAGCACGGCGGTCGCGGGCGAGGCGGCGGTCGGGTCGGCGGGCGTCAACTTGTGCCCGAGCGCGAGCCACAACCCGGCGGCAGCGACGAGCAAGCCGAGGACAATCGTGAGCAGCCACCGCATCGGAAAATCCCTCCGAATCATCGTTTAGCCGCGACGCGAAGCGGAGCGGGAGGACGTCCGCGCTCCGCTTCGCGTCGCGGCTAAACGTCAGCGTACCTTCCGCGCCATCAACACCACGACCCCGGCCAGCCCGCACAGCATCGGCAACATCGCGATCGTCCCGAGCTTCCACACCTTCGCCTCGCGGTCGGTCAGCGCCGCGCGGGGGAACCGCCACTTGTCCTCGTCCGGCACGTCGGCGGGGAGCCGCTCCGGCCGGCGGAGGAGCCAGTTCATCGTGTGCAGCAGCAGCGTCTGGTGGCCGGGTTTCAGTTCGGTGCCGGTGAACAGCCCGCCGTGGCCGAAGGCGACGATCCGCACGGTCGGCCGGTCGGCCTTCGACGCGGCGACGTGCAGCAACCCCGCCGAAAGCCCGCCGTCGGCGAAGAGCATCAGCCCGGCGAGTTGCTCGTGCTCCGCGAACTGCGGGGCGAGCGGGTACGCCCCGGCCACCCCCGCGGCGGCGGACCCGGGGAGCGCCTTCGGCGCGATCTCCGGGCTCGCGTCGAACCACTCCGCGGGGACGGGCACTTCCACCGCGACGCCGACCGGGAACGGCCCGCGGCGCTCCTCGTCGTGCGTCCCCTTCCGGCCGTCGTCGGGCTTGGACGGCTCGTACTTCGGGCGGTAGTCCCGTTCCGGCAGCGGGCGGTCCTCGTTCCAGGCGTCCTTCGTCGTGTACAGGATTTCCGGCGCGAACGGCAGCCGCTCCGCGAAGCCGGGGGCGAGGTAGACCGGCCGGTACCCGCCGCGCTTCACTTCCAGCGTCTTGTCGACGGCCCGGGTCGTCACCTCGAACGCGGCGGCGATCGGGTTCTTCGGCTTCGCCGGCGGGTCCGGCGGGACGACGCTGAGCGGCGGCAAGTCGACGGACGACGACAGCCCGCCGCGGCGGTCGGCCATCGCCTCGAACTCGCGGTCGGTGACGATCGTCTGCTTGCCGAGTTCGATCCCGAGCCGGGGCAGCAGGCGGTCCACGTCGTCGGCCATCGCGTCGAGCCGGGGGCCGCGGGGGACGGCCGGGCCGACCGCGAACAGCACGGGCTTCCCGGCCTTGACGAACTCGCGGATCACCGCGGCCTGCTCCTGCGACAAGTGGAACAGCGACGGCGGGTAGACGTGCTGCGCCGCGAGGTCGACGGTCGTCAATCGGGGGACGACGAGCACGTCGCACTCGTCGACGTACTGCCGCATCTTCAGCTTCACGTCCGCGATCCGGCGGTTCTCGACGCTGCGTTCGTCCCCCAGCAACGCGCGGTATTTCGGCCCGACTTCGGCCAGGGATTTGGACGTCGCCGCGACGAGCCGCCGCAGTTCCTCGACGGTGCGGTCGATGGCGGCGAGCACGTCCTGCCGGTCGGCCTCCGTCAGCACGGGCTTCCCGCTGGACAGCCGGAACTTGCGGTTCACCTCGTCGAGCGGGTCCTTCGCCGCGATCGGCCGGTACTTTTCGTACTCCTTCAACGCGATTTCCTGGCCTTCCAGGTCTTCCGTCAGCGACGTGTACCGGGCCTCCACCCGTTCGAGTTCGCTTTCCTCGTAGGTGTAGGCGTCCGGCGTCAGGCCGCCGCGTTCCTCCTCCCAGCCCTTCTTGAGAATGATGTCGGTCACGTCGAAGCCGTTCAGTTCGAGCGACTTCCGCAAGCCGGCGGCGGAGTAGGTTTCGGTGGTCGCTTCCCGCGACGTCAGGATCGGGTGGATGACCGCGAGCCCGACCTTCGGCCGGCGTTCCTCCAGCCGGAGGATGCGCGACACGAACGCTTCTTTCCCGCGGGGAATCAGGACGAGGTTCCCCTTCCCGGCGATGCCTTGCGCGTAAGCCGTCCCGCCGCCGACGGCGGACAGCCCCTCGCGTTCGGCCGGGGTCGCCTCCCGGCTGGCGGTCTTGTCCAGCTGGTAGAACTCGGCAAAGCTCATCCGCCCGATCGGGCTCTGGTAGACGAGGGTGCCCCCGGCGTCGTCCGGGTCCGGGGCGACGGCCGGCTTCGCGGACCCTTGCAGCAGCTTCTCGGCGTCCGCCTTGGGGCGCTTCTGCACCTTGCCGTCCGCGTAGAAGAAGATGCTGTTTTCCGGGGCCTTGTCGATGGCGTCCTGCAGCCCCGGCCGGGTGCGGGTGAGGGCCTTCACCGTCCGCTCGTACCGGTCGTCGGCGGCGTCCAGCACGACGACGTTGAACCGCGGGCCGAACTCCCGGACCTGATCGACGAGGTCGCGGACCTTCTCCACGACCTTCCGCTCTGCGGCGTAGTCGTAGGCGTCCGGCGTGTCCGAGAGGGTGCCGGCGGTCTTGTGTTTCTGGAGCACGACGATCGTCGTCGCCGCGTCCGGGCGTAGCTTCCGAAGTTCGGCAACTTGCTCGGTCGCCAGCGTGAACTCGCGGTCGCGGGTCGTGTCGAACCGCCAGTAGTTCCCGAAGGAGATGACGTTCACCATGACCAGCAGCGCGACCGCGAGCGCGAGTTGTACGGCGGCGTTCGTGCCGATGGCGGACCGCTTCCCGGTGACGAGCACGAGCCCGGACACGATCTCGACGACGGCCCACAGCGCGACGACGGCCGCCCCGCCGGCGAGCAGGCAGACCGCCACTTGCGTGAACACGTCGTGCCCGCCCGAGGCCGCGTTCTGCACCAGTTCCGGGGTCCACGCTTCCGGCGACGGCAACTCGGTGGCGGCGGTCGCGACCGCCCCGGCCGCGATGGCGAGGACCGCGAACACCCCCAGCGCGCGGACGCCGAACCGGAACCGGTTCCCCAGCGTCTTCCGGTGGCGGGCGTCGGTCTTGCGAGGGGTCGGCTCGGCCATGACTTGTGCTCCTGCTCTTCTGCACACTGCCCACTTTCCACTGCCCACTGCTGCTACGCCCGCAGCCGTCTCGCTTCGAGTGACCGCACCGTCAGAAACAGGCAGAACACCGTCACCGTCACGTACATCACCAGCGGCCGGGTGTCGACGATGCCCCGCGTGAAGTCGCGGCGGAAGTGCTCGGGCACGCTCACGAGGTACACCAGCTTCGACCAGATCGACCCCGCCGTGAGGTCCGGCCGCCAGAACGCGGCGACGACGAAGGCGAGGCTGATGACGAGCGCGATCAACGCCGCGACGAGCTGGCTCTTCACCAGCGAACTGACCCACAACCCGATGGCGAGGAACATGGCCCCGGCGAGGAACACCCCGAGGTACGACGTGACCACCGGCATCGGGTCGATCCGGGCGTGGCCGGTGCCCCAGTCGAGGTTAACCAACACCGGAACGAACACCAAGGTCGGCAGCCAGAGGACGACGTAGAACATCAAACACGCGACGTACTTTCCCGCCACGACCTGCCAGTCGCGGATCGGGGCGGTGAGCAGCATTTCGAGCGTCCCCGTGCCGCGTTCCTCGGCCAGCAGCCGCATGGTCAAAAGCGGCGGGATGAACAGGAACACGAGCCAGAACTTCTCGTCCCCGAGCATCAGTTGGATCGGGTACTCGACGCCGCGCGGCCCGGACTCGGTGAGCGCCGTGAGCGGCAGCCAGAACAGGTAGCTGGTGACGAGCAGGAACGCGGCGAGCGTCACGTACGCGATCGGCGACAGGAAGTACGCGGTGAACTCGCGGCGGATGAGGCTGAACAGCGGTCGCATGGGGGATCGTCCCTGGTCCTGGTGGTCATCTCAACTGGCGGACGATGACTCGTCGAAACCTTCAATGTCGCGGTAGATTTCGGTGAACGGTATCGAGACGGCGGCACAAGTCAGTTCCAGCACTGCGTCCATTCCCGCATACGTGGTCAAACTCCAGGTGCCCTCGGCTTGCCGGGCGAACCGCTCGACGACCGGTTCGTTCTGGGAAACCAGAATGTACTCCTGCAACGACGCGACTTCCCGGAACTGGCGAAACTTTGCCCCGCGGTCGTACGCTTCCGTGCTGGGCGATAGCACCTCGACAATCGCAGTCGGGTTGACCAGGGTGTCCCGGTCGAGCGGATCGTATTCGCCGGGGCCGCACAGCAGCACGATGTCCGGGTATGTGTATAGTCCCGTGGCATCCACTTTGACCCGCTGGTCGCTCGAAAACGTTCGACACTTCCCACCGCGAAGTCGGCTCCCGATTTCGACAATCAGGTTGTCCTTGATCCCGTTGTGCTCCCGGCTCGCCCCGGCCATCGCGAACAGTTCGCCGTCGTGGAACTCGCTCTTGTAAGTCGCGGCCCGCTCGATTTCGAGGTACTCGGCGGCGTTCAATCGCGGCACCGGCTTGGCGGACATGGCTGGTCTCCCGCGTTCCTCGCTCGGCTTCGCCTCGCGGCTAACCGTCAAATCCCCTCCTGCCCCGTCAGCCGCACGAAAATCTCTTCCAGGCTCTGGTTCTTGTGCTTCTGCCGAATCTCCGCGAGGGAGCCGTTCTCCGCGACCTGGCCCTGATAGATGATGATCGCCGTGTCGCAGGCCATTTCGACCTCGCTCAGGATGTGCGTGCTCAGCAACATCGTGTGCTCGCGGCCGAGTTCGCGGATGAGCTTCCTCGTTTCGCGGATCTGCGTCGGGTCGAGGCCGGCGGTCGGTTCGTCGAGGATCAGCACCGGCGGGTCGGCGAGGAGCGCGTCCGCGAGGCCGACCCGCTGGCGATAGCCCTTCGACAGCGTGCCGATCAGTTGCCGGCGGACGTCCGTCAGCCAGCACTTTTCGGTGACGTAGTCGATCCGCTTGCGGCGGTCGCGGGAACTCAGGTTCTTCAGGCCGCCGCGGAAGCGCAGGTACTCTTCGACCCGCAGTTCCGGGTACAGCGGGCAGTTCTCGGGCATGTACCCGATCCGCGAGCGGACGGCGATCGGGTCGTTGAACACGTCGAACCCCGCGATCGTCGCCCGGCCGCTGGTGGCGGTCAGGAACCCGGCGAGGATGCGCATGGTCGTGGACTTGCCGGCCCCGTTCGGGCCGAGGAACCCGACCACCCGCCCCTTCGGCACCTCGAACGAGACGCCGCGGACGGCCGGGTACTCGCCGTAATACTTCGTGAGGTGTTCGACCGTAATCATGGGTGCCGGTCCTGGCGGAAGTTCCCGTCGCACTGCAACGGATAGGCCCGTTCTTCGCGTCCGGCAAGGGTTGGCAGCGGCCGGCCGTTACCGACGATGACAAAGACGATCACGAACGGGGAGGGCGGGATGTTTCGCAAAGCGTTAGTCGGCGGCGTGTTCGTGCTGGGGCTCGGGATCGGCGCGGTCGGCGGCTCGGCCGTCAGTTCGAGCATGCGGCCGCGCGACTGGCTGGACGTGTTCGACCTCGTGTTGCGGGTCGCGACGCTCGGCGTCTTCCTGGTCGGGCTGG
>ERZ1066123.1340-NODE-1340-length-14924-cov-22.066581_pt1 | contig 14924 bp, 14 predicted proteins | sample MGYA00382770_ERZ1066123 | MGnify/ENA primary metagenome ERZ1066123 (study PRJEB33369, sample SAMEA5778353) | biofilm metagenome | biome: Industrial cooling water; feature: Water cooling tower basin; material: Biofilm | place: United Arab Emirates | collected...
TAGTCCACCACGCGCTTGTAACCGACGAGGATCTTCATCGTGCGGGGAATCCTTGGAATGGGGAAAAGGACGGTGCGTCACGCGGACGCAGGGCTCCGGACACCTGCCCGGCACGGAATCAGGCGGTGCCAAGTCGATGCGGACGAACCGTAGATTTTACCTTAATCCAATCGGGCCGAGCTCAAGCTCGGATTTCCCCGCCCGGTCTCGGCTCCAACGGCACCTGCGGAGCCGCTCCCTGATTCCACTGCAGGGCCAGGGCTGCAGGCCCCGACTGGCCCGCGCGATGCTCGGGCGATGTGCGTTCAGCCAGGGCCAAGCTGAGGCCCGGTGGGCTCACCGAGCTTGACCACGATCACCCCGTCCACTTGCTTGACGGAGCCTGCCGCCGGCCATGCAGGCATTGCGCGCACCGCCTCGATCAGCTGTGGCCGATTGCCCAGGACGACCGGCCGGAAGCGCGTATGGCCCAGCGTGCGCATGTACTCCGCAACGCGGTACACGTTGCCAGCATCGTGTTGAAAGAAGGATGTCCCGAACACGCCCGCGCGCTGGATCTGGCCGCCCTCCGGGAAGATGTAGGTACCGGACAGGGTGAATGGGACCGGTCCGGTCGCGGCAGGATCGGCGACTTCCATCATCCTGAGCGCCAGTTGCTCGGTGAGCGCAGCGTCTGCAGCGCGTGCGAGACGTTCGCTGTAGAACAGGCTTGCGCCGATCGAGCAGGCGGTCAGGGCGAAGTAGACCAGCCCCGCCCACACCGCCGTGCGCCAGCGTGCGGTGTCTGGCACGGCAATACGCGAGGCCAGCCAGGCCGCCAGCAGCGGCCAGGCGATATGAGCGCGGATCGGAAGGGTGCCGGCCGACAGCACGAAAGGCACCGCCAGGACCGCGAGTACCGCCAGCAGTGTCGCCCAGAAAAGGCTGAGGCGCTTGGCGCAGGCAGGGTTCTCTCGGCGCAGCAGGCACCACGGCAGCAGGCCGAGCCAGCTCAGGAAAAGCACGCGCACGCCGTTGCCGAGATACAGCGCGTCCGTGCCGTCGGCGTAGGCCGCCAGCGCGGTGCCGCCGGTCGCCAGCGTCTCCCGTGGGCTGGCGCGGAGCAAATCCATGCGCCAATACACGTCGACATATGCATACGGCACGCCCACGGCGATCATCGCGACGCGCTGGACGATGAAATAGACCACGCCTGCCAGCAAGACCAGCAACGCCGCGGTTGCCGCCGCGCGCAGCAGCGCGAGCAGGGAGGTGTGCTCGCCCGCGCGCAGTCGCGCATCGTGCGCCGCGTGCAGTGCCAGGCCGGCGTAGACCACGATGAAGAGCGCCAGCGTCTGATAGACAGAGATCGCGAACGCCATCGCGACCACCGCAAGCGCGCGGCGGCCGAAGTCATTGGCGCGCACCGCCAGACCCGCACCGTATGCGGCCACTGCGATGCCGATGCCGAAGCCACCTGCGAAGGTATTGAACTCGGCGATGTGCGGCCAGACCGGGAAGCCCACCAGCACCACTGCGAACAGACAGGCGCGCACGCCATCGAGCCGGAGATCGGCCGCACCGCGGACCGCCGCAAACACCAGGCCGGCGCCCAGCATCAGCGTCGACAGCACCGGAATAGCCTCGAAATTCGGCATCAACGCGCCGATCAGCATCATGCCCCAGCGGCCTTGGCTCAACCACGAGAGCTTGAAGGTCTCGGTGGAGAAGGTCGCCAGTTCTTCGTCGATCGACAGCGAGAAATGGCCCAGCTCGGCTGCGTACACCAGCAGGAAGACCACGGCTGCGGTCCACATCGCCAGCGTGCGCGAGCCCTGCGACACGTTCATGGACAGGTCGCCGGATGTGGTCATGCAGAATGGTCTCGTGGACGTTGGCGGAGGGAAGTAGTGTAGACGACCCATCGTCCCAGCCAGTAGCTCATCGGGAGCATCAGGACCACGATCAGCAGCGGCGTCCAGACTGCCGACAGCCGCCAGTGGTCGACCAACACCCAGAACATGCCGACCGAAAGCAGCGCCTGCGCGACATAGACCAGCGGGTACGTGGCGAGGCCGCGCCAGGTCCAACGTCCACGGAACACCCAGAGACTGTTGATCGAATAGGCCCAGATGATGCCGGCGATGTAGGCAGCCACGTAGGCAGGCGTGGGCGGCCACCAGCGCAGAAGCGCCAGATAGAGCAGGTAGGAGAAGGCCGTGGTCGACGCGCCCGCGATCAGGAACCGCAGCTTGTCGCCGCGCAGCGGCGCGCGCCAATCGATCACGTCGTCCCGGCCCGTTTGAGCGCCAGGAACTCCTCGTAGGTGCGGATGTAATCGTCGGCCGCGTAGGCCTCAGAGGCGAACACCAGCAGCACCGCATCCGGCGAATAGCGGTACTGGGTGCCCCAGGTCATCGGTGGCAGGTACAGTCCGAGGGTCGGCGTGTCGAGCACGAACTCCTGGCGGCGCTCGCCATCGTCTGCCAACACCCGCACCGAGCCGTGCACGCAAATCAGGAATTGCCGGCAGCGTCGATGGGCGTGCTCGCCGCGTGTTTCCTGAGAAGGCACGGCATAGACGACGAAATGTCGCTGCGGCATGAACGGCAGATCACGCGGGAATTCCGCGGCGGACAGCGCGCCGCGCATGTCGACGAAGTGCGGCATGCGATACAGGCGTACACCGTCGACAGCGGTCTCGCGCACCGGCGCCTCGTCGGCCGGCGGCGCGGCACGCGGAGCGTCGGGCGTCCAGCGCGCCTCGCCGACGTAGCCGATGATTCGCGCCGGGTTGCCGGCGACGATGGCATTGGCCGGCACCGAGCGCGTCACGACCGCTCCCGCGCCGATCATCGCGCCGCTGCCGATGCGCAGGCCCGGAAGGATGGTGGCGTTGGCGCCGATCGAGGCGCCGGTCTCGACGACCGTCTGCGCGTAGGCCTCCGGATGGCGTCGGCTGCGCGGGAAGGGATCGTTGGTGAAGGTGGCGTTGGGCCCGACGAACACGTCGTCGTGCAGGCGTATGCCGTCCCACAGCTGCACCCCGCACTTCACGGTGACCCGATCGCCCACGACAACATCGTTTTCGACGAACACGCCATCGCAGATGTTGCAGTCGCGGCCGATGCGCGCGGCAGGCAGCACGTGGGCGAAGGCCCAGATGCGGGTGCCTGCGCCGATCTCGTTCGATTCGCACAGCGCATTGGGGTGGACGAAATGGCTCATGCCGACTCCGGTTCGAAATGGTCTTCGGTCTGGATGAGGGCCAGCGGTCTGCCCTTGGTGTTCTCGAAAGCGCGCCAGGCGTAGGTGCCGACCACACCCAGGCCGAGCGCGTTGAACGCGCCGAAGAACAGGATGGTCAGCATGGTGCCGGCATAGCCCGGCACCTCGACAGTGCCGACGAGCTTGGCGACCAGGGTCACCGTTGCCAGCACCACCGCGACGACCATCGCCAGCGCGCCGAGCCCGAAGAGCATGCGCACCGGCAGGTCGGTGAAGGCGAACACGCTGTCGGAGAGGTAGCGCAGCTTCTTGCGCAGGGTCCAGCTGCTGCGCCCGTGGTGCCGCGCCAGCCGTTCGTAGCCGACGAAGGCGCGCCGACCGCCCAGCCAGAACAACTGCGCCAGCAGGCTGGAGTTGGATTCCTGCAGTGCGACCAGGCGGTCGCGGAAATCCGCAGTGACCGCGAAGATGTCGACGCCCCCGCGCGGCACGTCGGCGATCACGAAGCGCCGGTACAGCGACCAGAACACATGCGAGGGCAGTCGGCTGGTCCAGGGGTCGGCGCGGCTTTCGCGTACGCCGAAGGCGACATCCTTCGCGCCGCCGGCCAGCACCTCGAGAAAGCGCAGGGCGAGCGTGGGTGGTTCCTGCAGATCGGCGGCCATCACCGCGATGACCTGGCCACGGGCCTTTTCAAGCCCGGCGCGGATCGCATGGAAGGCGCCGAAATTGCGCGAGAGGGCGATGAGTTGCGCGCGGAAGCCTGCATCCGGCAGGCGCTCGCGCAGCAGCGCGTAGCTGCGGTCAGGGCTTCCATCGACCACGAAGACCGCCTCGAAGCCTCCTTCGACCTGGGCTGCGATGCCTCGAATGGCCTCGAGCAGCGCGTCGATGGAGCCTTCGTTCCGGTAGACCGGCACGACCAGCGACAAGCTCAGAACCGGTTGCATGCGGCGACCACTGTGGCGACTTCGTCGTCGGTCATTTCCGGAAAGCAGGGCAGCGTCAGCACCTCGGCCGCGTCGCGCTCGGTCTGCGCCAGCGGCTGGGTCGCGGCGTGGCCGGCGAGACAGGCCTGGCGATGGTCCGGGATCGGATAATGGATGTCGGTCTGCACACCGGCCTCGGCCAGATGGACGCGCAGCGCCTCGCGGTCGGTGCTGCGCACGACGTAGAGATGCGCGACGTAGGCCTCGCCGGCCATCGGCGGCAGGGCGATGCGCGGATGGCGGATGCCGGCGGCGTAGGCCTCGGCCACGTTGCGGCGTGCGGCGTTCCAGGCATCCAGGTGCGGCAGCAGCACCGACAGCATCGCCGCCTGCAGTTCGTCCAATCGGCTGTTGCGGCCGCCGGAAAGGCGATTGTCGTATTTCGAGCTCCAGCCGTACTGACGCAGGCTGCGTAGACGGCTGGCAACGGCGTCGTCGTGGCAGACCACCGCGCCGCCGTCGCCAAGGGCTCCCAGATTCTTGGTGGGGTAGAAACTGAAGGCCGCCGCATCGCCGTAGGCGCCGGCACGACGTCCATCCGCGCCGCGGGCGCCGTGCGCCTGGGCGCAGTCCTCGACCAGAGCCACCCCATGTGCGTCGGCGACCCGGCGCAGGGCGTCGACCCGCGCAAGCCGGCCATAAAGATGAGTGATGAGCAGGGCGCGCACGCCCGGCGTGGCGGCGATGGCGCGCTCGACCGCGTCGGGGTCCAACGTGGCTTCTTCGGCCAGGATGTCGGCGAACACCGGGCGCGCGCCACAGGCCAGCACCGCCGTGGTCCCGTACATCGCGGCATTGGCGGCGAGCACGACACCGTCGCCGGGCGCCACGCCCACCGCCTTGAGCGCCAGTTCCAGCGCATCGGTGCCGTTGCCTACTCCCACGCAGTGCGCCACGCCGCAGTAGTCGGCAAAAGCGGTCTCGAAGCCGGCCACCTGCGGGCCGAGCACGTAATGTCCGCTGGCGATTGCCCGCGCCGCCGCCGCTTCCAGCTCCGTGCGCAGGGGTGCGATGTGCCGGGACAGAGCGTTGAGCGGAACGGTGCGCGGAGGCGTCTGCGGATGCATGAACGGTGGGGGAGGCGTAAACCCCTAGTATGCCAGAGCGCGCCGCCCGGCCAGGCGGCGGGGTCAGTGCTGCGCGGGCTGCGTTTCGGCTGCGCCCGATGCGGCCCCATCCGGAACGGGTACGCCGAGCGCATCGCCCAGCGCCGCGGCCAGACGGTCCGCGGCGCCCTCGCTGAAGGGCAGGAACAGGCTCGGTTCGGTCAGCTCCAGCTCCAGCAGGCGCGGGCTGCCGTCGGCGTCGCGCAGCAGGTCGACGCGGGCGTAGAGCGGGGCGGTGCCGAAGCGTCCGGCCAGCACCGCGACGACCGCATCGCCGAAGCGGCGCTCGTCCTCGGCCGGAGTGCGCGGGGCGATGGCCTCGTCGCGGGTGGCGGCGTCGGGCGAGTCGCTGTCCGGCGCCAGCAGCGCGGCCTTGCGGATGGCGTGGCTGTAGCGCCCGGCGAAGTAGAGCAGAGCGGTTTCGCCGTCGCGGTCCACCGCCGGCAGGTAGGGCTGCAGCATCGCGCTGCGCCCGGCGCCGAGCAGGCGGCCCAGGTGGTCGGCCGCAGCCAGCGTCTGGCCGCGGGCATAGCGGCGCGCGCCCTCGGCACCGGCGGCGACGGTGGGCTTGACGACGAACTCCGCGGCCTGCTGATGTGCCGCCAGCAGGGCCTCGACCGCTGCCACGGGGGCATCGTCCGGGCCGGCGTAGGCGGTCGGCACCACCGCGATGCCATCGGCGGCGAGATCGGCCAGATAGCGCTTGTCGGTGTTCCAGCGCACGACCTCCGGCGGGTTCCACAGCCGGCTCTGCGCCGCCACCCGGTCGCACCAGGCCAGGAATTCCGCCAGCCGCGTCGTGTAGTCCCAGGGCGAGCGCAGCAGCACCGCGTCGTAGCGCGCCCAGGACACGCTGCCGTCGTCCCAGGCGCGGATCTCGGCGTCGATTCCGGCGCGGGCGCAGGCCGCCAGCAGCAGCGGCATGTCGTGGTCGCGGGACAGCGACGCGATGGCGGTGACCAGCGCAAGTCGGGGCGGGGCGAGTCGGGGCATGGCGAGTCGGAGGAGGTGTGCCGCGAGGGACGGCAGCGGGGCATCGAGTGTAGCCGCCGCGCTCGCAGTGCGCCGTGGCCGCGACATGCGACCAGGTCGACTGCCCGAAAGGACGGGTGCCCGCCCCGGGGCCAGCGGCTACACTTGCGCGCTCCACGGACGCCCCTCAGGAGCCGACATGAGCAGCCTTCCCCCGCATGCCCACACCGCGCATGCACGCAACCGCACGGTGACTGCATGAGCAAGCGCAAAGTCTTCCCCGATGCCGCCACCGCCCTGCGCGACCTCGTCGCCGACGGCCAGACCCTCGCGGTCGGCGGGTTCGGCCTTTGCGGTATCCCCGAGGCGCTGATCGCCGCCCTGCGCGACTCCGGCGTGACCGGGCTGACCGCGATCTCCAACAATGCCGGCGTCGACGGCTTCGGCCTCGGCCAGCTGCTCAGCACCCGGCAGATCAGGAAGATGATTTCGTCCTACGTGGGCGAGAACAAGGAGTTCGAGCGCCAGTTCCTGGCCGGTGAGCTGGAACTGGAATTCAACCCGCAGGGCACCCTGGCCGAGCGCCTGCGCGCCGGCGGCGCGGGCATCCCGGCCTTCTTCACCCGCACCGGCTACGGCACGGTGGTGGCCGAAGGCAAGGAGACCCGCCAGTTCCCCGACGGCCACTGGTACGTGCTGGAGACCGCGCTGAAGGCCGACGTGTCGCTGGTCAAGGCCTGGAAGGCCGACGAGAGCGGCAACCTGGTGTTCCGCAAGACCGCGCGCAACTTCAACCCGGCCTGTGCGATGGCCGGCAAGGTCTGCGTGGCCGAAGTCGAGGAGCTGGTGCCCGTCGGCAGCATCGACCCGGATCATGTGCACCTGCCCGGCATCTACGTCGACCGCATCGTCGTGAACCCCACCCCCGAGAAGCGCATCGAGCAGCGCACGACCCGAGGAGCGAAGTAATGGCCTGGACCCGCGACGACATGGCGCAGCGCGCCGCGCAGGAGCTGAGCGACGGTGCCTACGTCAACCTCGGCATCGGCCTGCCCACGCTGGTGGCCAACTACATCCCCGACGGCATGGACGTGTGGCTGCAGAGCGAAAACGGCCTGCTCGGCATCGGCCCGTTCCCGACCGAGGACGAGGTGGACGCCGACCTGATCAACGCCGGCAAGCAGACCGTCACCGCGATGCCCGGCGCCAGCTATTTCGGCAGCCACGACTCGTTCGCGATGATCCGCGGCGGCCACATCGACCTGGCCATCCTCGGCGCGATGCAGGTCACCCATGCCGGCGACCTCGCCAACTGGATGGTCCCGGGCAAGATGGTCAAGGGCATGGGCGGCGCGATGGATCTGGTGGCCGGCGTGAAGCGCGTGGTGGTGCTGATGGAGCACGTCGCCAAGAACGGCGAACACAAGATCCTCTCCGAATGCAGCCTGCCGCTGACCGGTGTGGGCGTGGTCGACCGCATCATCACCGACCTGGCGGTGTTCGACGTGACCGTGGATGGCTTGAAGCTGGTGGAAATGGCGCCGGGCGTCACCCACGACGAACTGCGCGAGAAGACCGGAGTGCCGTTCGCGGCCTGAGCTGCACCGCGCGCCCTCGCCTCCGGGGGCGCGCTCCGAGCGCACAGCGCGGGCCCGTGCCTTGGCGGCGCGTCATCGGGGCCGCGACGGCCTGCCGGCCTGCCGGGCATGGCCGTACAATGCCCGCATGCTCCCTGACGCCACCCCACTCGCCAACCAGCTGCTGATCGCCCTGCCGGCGCTGGACGACCCCAACTTCGCCCGCACCGTGTCGCTGATCTGCCAGCACGACGGTGAGGGTGCGATGGGACTGGTGATGAACCGCCCGTCCGAATACCTGCTGGGCGACATCTTCGACCAGATGGGGATCGAGGGCGGCGATGCCGCGATGCGCGGCCGGCCGGTGCTCAGCGGTGGCCCGGTGCATCCCGAGCGCGGCTTCGTGCTGCACGATGGCGACCGCATCTGGGACTCCACCCTGCGCGTGGTCGATGGCCTGTACGTCACCACCTCCCGCGACATCCTCGAAGCCATGGCCCGCGGCGACGGCCCCGCCCAGACCCAGGTGGTGCTCGGTTGCGCCGGCTGGGGCGCCGGGCAGCTGGAGCAGGAGCTGGCCGACAACGCCTGGCTGACCGTCGACAGCGCGCCCGAACTGCTGTTCGAGCTGCCGCTGGACGCCCGCTGGCAGGCCGCGGCCGGGCGGATCGGCGTGGACCTGATGCGCATGCCGGACTACAGCGGCCACGCCTGAGCCGATGCCCGCCCCGATGCCTGTCGCTTACCCGCATTATCTGGTCATCGATTTCGAGGCCACCTGCTGCGATCTGGGCAGCGTGCCGCGCGGCGAGATGGAGATCATCGAGATCGGCGCGGTGATGACCGACGCGAGGTTCGGCGTCGTCGACGACTTCCAGACATTCGTCCAACCCGTGCGGCACCCGCGGTTGACTGCGTTCTGCACCGGGTTGACCACGATCCGGCAGGAAGACGTCGATGCCGCCCCCGGCTTCGCCGAAGCCCTGTCAACCTTCGTGGCCTGGCTGCTGCCCTGGCACGATGCGGCGTTCTGCTCCTGGGGCGATTACGACCGCCACCAGCTGCAGCAGGATTGCGACTTCCACCGCCTGCCGAATCCGGCGCCGACACCGCACATCAACATCAAGGCGCTGTTCTCCGAACTGCTCGGTCTGAAGAAGAAATACGGCCTCGCTGGCGCGGTCGAGCGCGCGGGGCTCGCCTTCGCGGGCACGCATCACCGCGGGATCGACGATGCGCGCAACATCGCGCGCCTGTTGCCGTTCGTGTTCGGTGAAGCGCGTCTGCCGCAGGCGGCGCGCGCATGAGCATTCCCACCGACACGACCGTGCTCGGGTTCGATGTCGGTGCGCGCCGGATCGGCGTGGCCGTGGGCAGCCCGTTCGGTGTCGAGGCGCGTGCGCTGGCGGTGGTCGATGTGCACGAGGAGCGCATCGACTGGGCTGCGGTCGACCGCCTGCTGCGCGAATGGCGGCCGGGTGGCTGCGTGGTCGGTGACCCGATGTCCCTGGATGGCGGCGACCAGCCGATCCGCGCCCGCGCGCATGCCTTCGCCCGCGCCCTGCACTTGCGCAGCGGCCTGCCGGTGGTGCTGGTCGACGAGCGCCACTCCTCGCAGGAGGCCGCGCGCCGTTTCGCCGGGCAGCGCGCCGACGGACGCAGCCGCCGTCGCGATGCGGATCTGCTGGACGCCGTCGCCGCGGCGGTGATCATCGAACGCTGGCGCGCCGCGCCGCAGGACGCGCTGGCGGTGGAGTCGCTGCCGGCCTCGCTGCCCGCGGACGGTCTTCCTTCGGGGGGCGCCACCGGCCACGCGTTGAGTCGTCGCCGGTGCCGGCCGCATCCAGACGACGGGCCCGACCCCCTCCTCGACCGCAGCGCCGCGCACCCGATTCGCGAGCCCCGGATTTCCGGGCCCAGATTCACGAGCCCAGATTCAAGAGCCCAGATTCCAGAGCCCCGATTCCAGAGCCCACATTTCAGAGAACCAGGCCCCATGACCCGTTTCCCCGACAAGACCGGCCACAAGTCCGAACTGCAGACCGACGCCCAGGGCCTGCTGCACCATCTGCTGACCCTCGACGACATGCCGCGGGCCACGCTCGAACGCCTGCTCGACCGCGCGCAGGCGCTCGCCGACGGCACCGAGTCGCCGATGTCGCTCGCCGGTACCGCCGTCTGCACGCTGTTCTTCGAGCCTTCCACCCGGACCCGGCTGAGCTTCCAGCGCGCGGCGCAGCGGCTGGGTGCGGATGTGCTGAATTTCGACGCGGCCACCTCGTCGACCACCAAGGGCGAGACCGCGCTGGACACGCTGAAGAACATCGAGGCGATGGGCGTGCGCGGCTTCGTCATCCGCCACCGCGAGGACGGCGTGCTCAACGCGCTCGCCCGCCACGTCGAGCCGGGCACCCGCATCGTCAACGCCGGCGACGGCCGCAGCGCGCATCCCACCCAGGGCCTGCTCGACATGCTGACCCTGCGCCAGGCCAAGGGCCGCGATTTCTCGGCGCTGAAGGTCGCGATCGTCGGCGACGTGCTCCACTCGCGGGTCGCGCGCTCCGATCTGCACGCGCTGCGTACCCTCGGCGCGGGCGAGATCCGCGTCTGCGGACCGGCCTCGCTGCTGCCCCCGGTCGACGACAGCGGCGGAATGCTCCACGACTGCGTGGTCACTCACGACTTCGACGAGGCGGTCGCAGGCGTCGACGTGCTGATGATGCTGCGCCTGCAGCGCGAACGCATGGAACAGGGGCTGGTGGCCTCGCTGGAGGGCTACCACCGCGACTACGGCCTCACCCTCGAACGCCTCGCGCGCGCCGCGCCCGACGCCGTGGTCATGCACCCCGGCCCGATGAACCGCGGCGTGGAGATCGACGACGCCGTCGCCGACGGCCCGCAGTCGCTGATCCTGCAGCAGGTCAGCAACGGCGTGGCGGTGCGGATGGCGGTGCTGGAGGCGTTGCTGGGCTGAATGCGGGCCTGAATGCGGGCCGCAGCGCCCTGCCGGCTGTGTGCGGTCAGCGCGCGTAGCGGGCGTGTTCGTGCAGGAGTGCCTTCACTTCCTCGTAGCGTGCGCCGAAATGCGTCGGGTCGATGTAGATATCGCCGCGGCCTCCGGTCTGCGCGCGCAGCGCGCCGGTGCCCATGCGCACCACCATGGCGAGCAGCGGGTTGTAGCCGTCGTTGTGGCGGTGGCCGTTGCGCAGCACGATCACCAGGGTCGGGCGCAGGGTTGGGCCGCCGGGCGGGCCGCTGCCCAACACCGCGTCTTCCTTGATCTCGACCACGTCTTCCCAGCGCACCAGACCTCCGCTGACGTCGCCCGGCCGGTACACGAAGCCCTTGCGGGTGAGCACGAACCACGCCGGGTTGCGGACGGTGCGCACGGTGAATGCGATCAGCAGGAAGACCCAGATCACGCCGAAAAATACCACCGCCACCTTCGCTTCCAGCGGAACCGGCTGCGATGGCGGGTCGAGCGGCCCGCCGGGCTCGCCCAACTGCTGGAAGGCGAAAGCCATGATCGCGCCGAACACCAGCAGCGCCAGCACCGACAGCGCGGCACCCCATCGCGGCTGCCGCAGCTGCAGCAGTGGCTCGCCCCAGTCCGCGTCGTCGGTGGGCCGCAGCAGGCTGCCGAAAAAATGCAGCATCAGCCCCAGCACCATGATCGACATCACGCCGAACACCAGCAGCACGAGGCCGCGTTCGATCGCATCGGCCAGCGAAACGGTGGCCGGGTCGTCGCGCAGCACGAATTCCAGCACGATCAGCGCCACGACCAGACCCACCCCGATCCAGCGCAGGCGTTTCAACCAGCTTTGCGCGTCGTTCATTTCAGCCCCCCGGTCCAGGCCGAGACGCTAGCAGCCGGCGCTGCGGCGGACAAGCGCCGCCGCCTGCTCAGCCCGCTCCTGCTCAGCCCGCTCCTGCTCAGCCCGCTTCGCCACTGACATACACCCGGTATTCCCAGGGCGCGAGCTGCAGCGCGGTGTCCGCATCCAGACGGGCTGCCGCGCCGCCGACGTGCTCGCGATAGCTGCCGTGATACAGCGTCTGCAGGAAACGCACGGTCTGCGCCTGCGCGGAGAGATTGAACACCGCGAATACCTTGGACTGATCGTCCTGGCGCACGAAGCTCAGCACCGCCGCGCCGCGGTCGTTGGGCACGTGGATCATCGGCGCGCCCCAGCGGCCGTTATGCAGCGCGGTGGTGGACTTTTTCAGCGCGATGAGCTTCGCGTACAGCGCGCCGTTGGGATGACTGCGCCACTGGATCGGGTCTTTCTCGAAGAATTCCAGGCGCTTGTCGTAGCCGGCCTCCTGGCCGTTGTAGATCAGCGGGATGTGATCGCCGATCACGCCCAGCGCCATCGCCGCCGGCAGCGCGTCGCCGAAGGCCTCGAACTCGGTGCCTTCCCAGGCGTTCTTGTCGTGGTTGCTCACGAAGCTCATGCGCATGCCGCCGCGCGGGAAGAAGGCCTCGTTCCACGAGTAGTAGATGTAGAGCGCGTTGACGTCGGCCTTGCCCTGGGCGATGCGGTGCATGGCCTCGTACCAGCTCCAGGCATAGGTGGCGTCGAATGCGCGCGCATGCAGATCGCGGGATTCCCATTCGGCCAGCAGGAACACGGGCTTCACCGCATCCAGCTCCTGGCGCAGGTTCTCCCAGAAATCCAGCGGCACGAAGCCGGCGACATCGGCGCGGTAGCCGTCGATGCCGACATCGCGCACCCAGTATTTCATCGCCTCGGTCATGTACTTGCGCAGGCCGGGCTGCGAATAATCCAGATTGATGATGTCGTGCCAGTCCCACCACGGCGTGGGGTGGAAATCGCCTTTCCAGTCGCGGGCGTACCACTCCGGGTGCTGCTCGACCAGGGGGTTGTCCCAGGCGGTGTGGTTGGCCACCCAGTCGAGGATCACGCGCATGCCCTGCGCGTGCGCGGCGTCGACGAAGGCCTTGAGGTCGTCCAGCGTGCCGAATTCGGGGTTGACGCCGTAGTAATCGCGCACCGCGTACGGGCTGCCCAGCGTGCCCTTGCGGTTCTTTTCGCCGATGGGGTGGATCGGCATCAGCCACAGGATGTCCACGCCCAGCGCCTTCAGCCGCGGCAACTCGCGCTGCGCCGCGCGGAACGTGCCTTCGGGCGTGAACTGCCGCGTGTTGATCTGGTACAGCACCGCATCCTTCGACCACGCCGGGTTCTGCAGCGTGATGTAGGGCTTGGGCTGGTAGCGCGTGTCGGTCTCGGCGTTCAGGGTATTCGGTGACATAATTTTATCTGCAGCGTATGCGCAGATCGACAAGGAGCATAGAGGCAGCGCGAGAGTTAGAAGGAGCCTTGATAGTACGGATGAAATCCGTGCATGCATGAGTGATCTCCTGTGGAGCCTAATAAATTTATTGCTTGAGTGACGATTATTCGTCCAACCTCTGAATAGCTTTTCGATCAAAGTTTACTTCATTCTCGCCAAGCCGAAGTTTAGCTGAAGATGCTGATCCGAGCAGTGCTTCTGCCAGATGTGAAGCGGGGGTTCTTGGGTCATCTGCATCACTTCCCTGCGATTGGAAGAGGCCAGCGGACAACCGCGTTGCCAAAAGCTCTGGAAAAGGCTCGGGAGAGCTTGATTTCCATTCCAGGACCGTTTCGGCCAGCCAAGATGCGCGTTCGATATCGAGCCTGAACTGCTGAAGCTTGAACTCCGTATCTGCGATTCTTTGCAGCCAGCGATTCAGCCAGCCTAGGTACCATGAGCCAAGCGCAACTGCTGCAGCAGCCAGCGAGGTGGATTTGATCATTAGCGCTATTGCTTCAGTGGGATATCTTTTGGTTTCTGGATCTACTGAAATCTGTGCCCCTAATTGGAAAGAAGCAAATGCTAGAATAAAAAGCCCCATGATTGATACGGTGTTGACCGCATAATACTGTCTTTTGGTTGTGCCTGAGATGGTGTAGTTTTCGAGTCGTTCTTTTGTGAGGGCCAGTAGGCTTGAGCGAATTTCACGCCGTACATGTGTGTTGTCGCGGTCATCTAATTTTTTCTTGAGTTCATTAAGATCATTTTCTCTTTCGTCAAGAAGAGACTGTCTTTTCGCATATTCCATTTCATGGCGTTGTTTTTCCTCCTCATAATTCTTCCTGATTTCTGCTGTCGATGTGTCGAAATGCTCCTGCCTGCGGAGTTCATTCTGGATGTGCTCATGATCGAGTCGGCGCCGATGCTCATCGGTGTCATAAATCAACTTTGAGGCAACGCTTTCAAGCTCATTGAGCATGAGCTGGTGTGACTGAAGTTTCAGTCCTTCGGGGGTGTCTAGAGTTGAAGCTAGAGGTCTACTAAATTTTTCTGAAAAAAGGGCGGATGTCTTAAAAAAAATCAATTTATCATCAGGAAGATATCCTTCGTTATGTGATCTTCCGTTAAATGTAACATTTATTTTATCTAAATTAATAAACTGTGGATCTTCTTGCCGCGAGACTGTCCATTTGCAATTTTCAAAGCTTAGAGTGGCTGACCGAATTTCATAGGAATTTAATTCCTTAAGTTCAGATAATTCTGCGTCAGATAATTGTTTTTTAAACAAGTCAAAATAAGCGATTTTCGGATCTTTCTCTGGGATTGAATCCGCTACTTTTTGCAATGCATTTACAAGATCTCGATCTCTGAGTTTTTGAACAAGTCGATTTGACATGAGCGCTCCCTTAGATAAATGCGATTCCGTTTAAGGTTATTGAGAATTTTTATTGCCACGTGGCTGTCAATTTAATAACACCAAGGTTGCCAGCCCTAGAAAGCTCAGAAACCCGACCACATCGGTCACCGTGGTCAGCACCACGCCGCCGGCGAGCGCGGGGTCGATGTTCATACGCTTGAGCGTCAGCGGCACCAGCACGCCGGCCAGTGCGGCGGCCACGAGGTTGATGGTCATCGCCGCGCCGATCACCAGGCCCAGCTTGAGGTCGCGGAACCAGGCCATCGCCGCCACCGCCACCACCAGCGCCCAGATCACACCGTTGAGCAGGCCCACCAGCACTTCCTTGCTGAGCAGCGCGCGCAGGTTGCCG
>ERZ1066123.1344-NODE-1344-length-14905-cov-6.377374_pt1 | contig 14905 bp, 15 predicted proteins | sample MGYA00382770_ERZ1066123 | MGnify/ENA primary metagenome ERZ1066123 (study PRJEB33369, sample SAMEA5778353) | biofilm metagenome | biome: Industrial cooling water; feature: Water cooling tower basin; material: Biofilm | place: United Arab Emirates | collected...
GCATCCTGGTCCGCACCTTCGACGGCTCGCTGGAGACCCTGGTCGGCCTGGCCGACGCGGTGGAGACGGATGATTTCATCCGCGGCGCCGCGATTGGCGCGCTCACGCTGCTGACCGCGCAGGGCCGCATCCCGGCCACGACGACCGAGGCGGTGCTGCGCGACCTGCACGATCGCTGGGTTGCCCGCGACGATCCGGATGAGTGGATCTGGGTAAGCTGGCAGCAGGCGGTGGCGCTGCTGGGCCTCGACTCCCTGCGCCCGATCGTGGACGAGGTGTTCCGCACCGGGCGGATCGAGCCGAGCATCATGGAGCTCGGGCATTTCGAGGCGGACCTGCGGGAGGGCCTCGCGACCGCGACCGCGGAGGACCGGCTGGCCCTGCTGGCCAAGCACAGCTGGCGGCTGGTGGAGGATGCCGAGGCGCTGCTCTCAGGCTTCCACTGGTTCACCGAGGAGGGGCGGCGGGAGGCCGAGCGGCGAGCGGCGCGCGAAGCATTGGGCGGCGCCCCGGGGTGGGGCGGCGGCGTCCCGTTCCTCAACGACCCGCGGCAGCCGGTGATCAACCCGCACCGCCATGTCGGGCGCAACGACCCATGCCCCTGCGGCAGCGGGAAGAAGTTCAAGAAGTGCTGCCTTGCGGCATAGGCGGAGGCGGCATCCCTGCCTGGCTGGGCTCGCCGCGGCTGACCGGGCATGATGCGGCAGGGCGAGCAGCGAAATGGCGGCTGGCCGGCTCCTCCCGATCAGTCCGGTGGCGGCTCCGCGCCGACCTGCTCGACAATGCGGCCGTACCATTGCGGGCGGCGGTGCTGGGCGAAGTTGAACATCTTCTCCTTGCCCTGCCGGCAGGCGTCCAGATCCACGTCGGCGACGATCACCTCGTCCCCCAGCGTCCTCGCCTGCGCCACGATGATCCCGTTCGGGTCGACGATGACGCTGCCGCCGATCAGCCCGGCGCCATCCTCGTTGCCGGCCTTGGCGACCGAGACCGCCCAGGTCGCGTTCATGTAGGCGTTGGACTGCACCGCCAGGGTGGAGTGGAAGGTGCGCAGCTCGGCGCTCTCGCTCTCCCCGCCATTCGGGTCGTAGGCCGCCGAGTTGTAGCCCATCAGCATCAGCTCCACGCCCTGCAGCCCGTAGCAGCGCCAGCCCTCCGGCCAGCGCCGATCGTTGCAGATCAGCATCCCCAGCACCGGCGCGCCCCAGTCACGCGGACCGCGGAAGGCGGGGAAGCCGAGGTCGCCGTATTCGAAGTAGCGCTTCTCAAGCTGCTGGTATGTCTGGCCCGGCTTGATCTCGACCGAGCCGGGCAGGTGGATTTTTCGATATTTGCCGAGCACCTGCCCGTCGGGTCCCACGGTGATGGCCGTGTTGAAGCGCCTGCCATCCTCGGTGAGTTCCGCGTAGCCGAGATAGAAGCCGACCTCCAATTCGCGGGCGCGGTCGAACAGCGCCACGCAGTTCGGGTTGGGCATGGCGCGCTCGAACCAGGTGTCGAGCTCCCCCCGCTCCATCGGCCAGCGCGGGAAGAAGGTGGTCAGCGCGAGTTCGGGGAAAACCACCAGCCCTGCGCCCTGCGCCGCTGCCGCCTCCAGCAGCGCGATCAGGCGATCGAGGGTGTGGCGGCGAGGATCGGCGCGCTGGATCGGGCCGGTCTGGGCACCGGCGACGCGAAGGGTGCGGGGCATAGGGCGGGCTCCGGGGGTGCAGCGATGCCTTTTGGCGTGGCTGACCGGCGCACTCAACCGGCGTCCTCGCGCGTGGCGGAGGCTCCGCTCGTAGGGGCGCGAACCGCAATTCGACCTGGATGTGTCAGTCGCCAGAGCACGTACCCGCCGACGCCAATGCCGATCATCAGCCCGATGATTGCCTCAACCACGTGGATTGCAGGTCCGACAAGCAAGATCCAAAGCAGGAAAGCGGCAAGCGCAGCTGTTCCCGGCGCGCTCGCCCTCCTGCGCGCGAACCACGCCTGTACCCGTCCGCGCATCGCCGTACCTCTTGGTCAGTCCGCGCTGGAGGATAGCAGACGATGGAGAATCGAACCAATATTGGCGGCAGGATACAGGATCCAGGCCCTGGTGATCGTTGGCGGCCGCAGCCGACGCCACGTCTATCGCCGCGAAATCCGCCCTCGACCCTCACCGGCAGGGCACCGGCGCACAGGCGAAAACGCTGTCGGCTACGCGCTCAGCCCTCCCCCAGCCAGGTCTCGCGGTGCAGCCGCTTCACGAACCGCCCGGTGCCCGGCCCCGCCAGCACCTGCCGGCCATCCCAGATGCACGCCCCGCGCAGATAGGCCGCGGCAACGCGGGCCCGCATCGCCCGGCCGTCATAGGGCGACCAGCGCGCGTCCTCCTCGTCCTGGATGTCGCGTGCGTCGAAGGTGAAGTCGCCCGGCTCCAGCACGCAGAGATCGGCGTCCGAGCCGACCCGGATGGCGCCCTTCTTCGGCCAGAGGCCATGGAAGCGCGCCGGCCGCTCGGCGCAGTACCGAGCCATCAGGGTCACCGGCAGGCCGCGTTCGGCCAGCAGGGTGAACATCAGCGGCGCGAAGCTCTGCAGCCCGGTCAGCCCGGCGCCGGGGGCGAAGATGTCGCCCTTGTAAAGCTTCCGCTCGCGGGGCCAGGGCGCGTGATCCGTGGAGACATAGGCGACCGTGCCGGCCGCCAGCGCCTCCCACATCCGCTCGACCTCTTTCGCCGTGCGGAAGGGTGGGTTGCACTTCCCGAAACCCTCCAGCCGGGGCAGATCCTCCTCCGTCATGCAGAGGTACTGGATGCAGGCCTCGCCCGAGGTCCTGGCGCCCTGCCGGCGGAACATCTCGGCCAGCTCGAAGCCCCGCGCCAGCGAGGAATGGGCGATGTGCACATGCGCGCCGGTCTCCAGCGCCATCTCGAAGATGGTGAGGTTCGCCAGGTTCTCGGCCAGCGGCGGGCGGGTGCGGCAGTGCATGATGGGGTGGGTTTCGCCGGCGGCCTTCGCCTGCGCGGTCAGCCGCTCCACCAGCTCCTGGTCCTCGTTGTGCACCGCGCACATCAGCCCGGTCCGCGCGATCTCCCGGAAGGCGGCGACCATGGTCGGGTGGTCGATGCGCGGGAAGCGCACCGCGTCGTATTCGTAGGTGGAGAGCTTGAAGGAGCAGGCCCCGGCCTCCGCCAGGCCGGCGATGGCGTCCACCAGCGCCTCCCCCTGGGCGGCCTTCGTGACGGTGCCATAGAGCGCCATGTCCACATGGCTGGTGCGCTCCACCCAGCCGATCTTCTCGCGCAGGATCGTCGCATCGGTGACCGGGCGCGGCACGTCGTAGGGCATGTCGACGCAGGTGGTGACGCCGCCGGCGGCGGCAGTGCGCGACGCCCCCTCGATGCCGGGCCAACCGCGCGAGGAGGCGGTGTGCATGTGCCCGTCCACCAGCCCGGGCAGCACCAAGCACCCCGAATGGTCCATGGTCTCGACAGCGGGTGGCGGCGCCCCCCGGCCGATGGCGGCGATCACCTCGCCGCGAATGGCGACATAGCCATCGGCGATCACGGCATCCGGCAGCACCAGCTCGCCCAGGACGATGCGGTCATAGGGTGTTGCGGGCATCGGCGATGGGCTCCCGGGCAGGTCTGCCGCGCAGGCTAGCAGGCGGTGGGAAGTGCTGTCGCCACCCCCCACGGCGGCTCGACGGATCCCATGCGGGCGGGGCCGCGATGGACGAACCCGCCTGCGCAGGCCAGAACGCACGCCGCATCCGTTCCAACCGCAGGTCAGGGGGACCTCCGCACCGTGCAGCTCCATCCCGTGAAGCTCCACCCGTCCAAGGCGCTGCTGCCGCGCGAGGAGCAGCTGGCCTGGAAGATTGCCGGCGTCGCCGCCGACAAGGTGGCCGTCCAGAAGGACGTGGCCGAGATGATCATCAACCGGATCATCGACAACGCCGCCGTCGCCATCGCCGCCATCAACCGCAAGCCGGTGGTCTCGGCCCGCGCCATGGCGCTCGGCCATCCGCACAGGGTCCGCGAGGGCCGCGCGGGCGCGACCATCTTCGGGGTGAAGGCAAACACGGTCGTCTCCCCCGAATGGGCGGCCTGGGCGAACGGCACGGCGGTGCGCGAGCTCGACATGCACGACACCTTCCTCGCCGCCGACTACTCGCATCCGGGGGACAACATCCCGCCCATCCTGGCCGTCGCGCAGCACCTGGGCCGCTCGGGCCGGGAGCTGATCCGCGGGCTGGCCACGGGCTACGAGATCCAGATCGACCTGGTGCGCGCGATCTGCCTGCACGAGCACAAGGTCGACCACATCGCCCATCTCTGCCCCTCGGCGGCGGCGGGGATCGGCACGTTGCTCGGCCTGAAGCAGGAGGTGATCTTCCAGGCCGTGCAGCAGGCGCTGCACACCTCGATCTCCTTCCGCCAGAGCCGCAAGGGCGAGATCAGCTCCTGGAAGGCCTATGCTCCGGCGCATGCCGGCAAGCTGGCGGTGGAGGCGGTCGATCGCTGCATGCGCGGCGAGGGCGCGCCCTCTCCTATATACGAGGGCGAGGACAGCGTGATCGGCTGGGTGCTCTCGGGTCGTACCGTGGCCGACCAGAAGGGCCGCGCCGCCGCCTACGAGCCGGTCTACTACGAGGTGCCGCTGCCGGCCCCGGGCGAGGCCAAGCGCGCCATCCTCGACAGCTACACCAAGGAACACTCGGCCGAGTACCAGTCCCAGGCGCTCATCGACCTCGCCTTCCGCATGCGCGAGCGGATCACGGACTGGGAAGCGATCGAGCGGATCACCATCCACACCTCCCACCACACGCACTACGTCATCGGCACCGGCGCGGCCGACCCGCAGAAGATGGACCCGAAGGCAAGCCGGGAGACGCTCGACCACTCCATCATGTACATCTTCGCCGTCGCCCTGCAGGACGGGCGCTGGCACCACGTGGACAGCTATGCCCCGAGGCGGGCGGCGCGGGCCGACACGGTGCGCCTCTGGCACAAGATCGAAACCCGGGAGGACCCGGAGTGGACGCGCCGCTACCACTCCCGCGACCCGAACGAGCTCTCCTTTGGCGGCCGCGTCGAGATCGTGCTGAAGGACGGCAGCCGCATCGAGGACGAGCTGGCCGTGGCGAACGCCCATCCGAACGGCGCGCGGCCCTTCGGCCGGGCCGACTACGTGGGGAAGTTCCGCATCCTGACCGAGGGCATCCTCTCGGCGCGGGAGGCGAACCGCTTTCTGGCGGACGTGCAGGACCTGGCGCGCATTCCGGCGGGCGAGCTCGGCGTGCTGAACCTGGCGCTGCCGGCGGGCACGCTGCTGGAGGGGAAGGCGGGGATCTTCTGAAGGCCCGGACCTTGGACGGCATCACCCTGCGCGCAGGCGGTCCGGCGGATGCCTGCACCCCTGCCCGGCTGCACCGCATGGCGCGTGCGGCGGAGATGCCGGGCCTGAACGAACGCTGGAACGAGGCGGAGGTTGCCGCCTGGCTCCGCGCCGTACCCCTGGCGGAACCGGGCGGCGTGCTTGTGGCTACCGATCCCGCTGGGGGCATCCTCGGTTATCTCGCGCGGGACCGCACGGTTGGCGAGGTGCTGCATCTCTACGTCGCGCCCGGCCGGCAGCGACGCGGCGTCGGGACATGCCTGTTGCGGGCGGCGCAACGGAAGGCCGGGCCGAAGGGTCTCGCGCTCTTCTGCCTCCGGCGCAATCATGGCGCGCGTGCCTTGTACGAACGCCACGGGTTCCGCCCGACCGCGCACCGGGAAGACCCATCGGCCAATGAAGAAGGGGAGCCGGATGTCCGGTACTGCTGGGCTCCCCCACCGGATCGGATGAAAGGAGCCACCGCGTGAGCGAGTCCACCAACGAACCCGCCATCCACAAGGGCCTGGTCGGCGTCTACGCCGATGTCTCGGCCATCTCCAAGGTGATGCCGGAGACCAACAGCCTCACCTACCGCGGCTACGCCGTGCAGGACCTGGCCGAGACCTGCTCCTTCGAGGAGGTCGCCTACCTGCTCTGGGAGGGCGAGCTGCCCAACGCGCGGCAGCTCGAGGCCTTCAAGGCCGAGACGGCCGCCGAGCGCGAGATCAGCCCCGCGCTGTACCGGGTGATCCGGGAATTCCCGAGGGATGCCCACCCGATGGACGCGATCCGTACCGCGGTGTCCTTCATGGGCCTCGAGGACCCGGAGACGGCCGACGTCTCCCAGGCGGCGCAGTACCGCAAGGCCAAGCGCCTCTTTGCCAAGATCCCGACGGCGATCGGCGCGACCTACCGGGCCTCCAGGGGGCTCGACCCGGTCACGCCGGACCCGAAGCACAGCTTCGCCGAGAACGTCTTCCATCTGATCCAGGGCCGGGTGCCGCAGCCGGAGGTACTGAAGGCCTTCGACGTCTCCATGATCCTCTATGCCGAGCACACCTTCAACGCCTCCACCTATACGGCGCGGCTGGTGACCTCCTCGGGCGCCGACATGCACGGGGCGATCACGGCGGGCATCGCCAGCCTGAAGGGGCCGCTGCACGGCGGCGCCAACGAAGCCGTGATGCACATGCTGAAGGAGATCGGCGACCCGAAGATCGCGCGGGAGTGGCTGCAGAGCCGCTTCGACCACAAGGCCTTGGTCATGGGCTTCGGCCACCGCGTCTACAAGTCCGGCGACAGCCGCGTGCCCACCATGAAGAAATACGCCGAGCGGATGGCCGAGGTGGTGGGCGACCGCACCTGGATGGCGATCTCCCGCGAACTGGCGGACGAGATGCTGACCAAGAAGAACATCCACCCCAACCTCGATTTCCCTGCCGGCCCCGCCTACTACCTGATGGGCTTCGACATCCCGCTGTTCACCCCGATCTTCGTCGCCTCGCGCGTCACGGGCTGGTCGGCGCATGTGCTGGAGCAGGCGGCGGACAACCGGTTGATCCGCCCGCTCTCCTGGTACACGGGGGTGGAGCAGCGGCCGGTCCCGCCGATGTCGGAGCGCGGCTGAGCCCCGGCCGCGACGCCGCGCCCGGGCAGCCCTCGGCGCGGCGTCGTCAATCCGGGGCGGCGTCGCCCAGGTCCAGCGTGAACAGCTCCTGCGGCCGGCGCACGCCGCGCAGCGCGTAGCGGCCGAGCGAGACCAGCCGTGCCCGCGCCGGCCCCGCGGCGGCGGCGAAGGCGGCGGAGACCACCAGGCGCTGGTCGAGCGTCCGGCACATCGCCTCGATGCGCGCGACCTCGTTCACCGCCGGACCCACCACGGTGAAGTCCAGCCGCTCGCGCGAGCCGATGTTGCCGTAGAGCACCTCCCCCACATGCAGCGCCAGGTGGAGGCCGCTGCGCGACAGCCCCGCCGCCCCGCGCGCCGCGCCCAGCGCCTCCACCGCCGCGAGGGTCGCCTCCGCGGCGTCCAGGGCGCGCGTGCAGGCGCCGGTGGTGCCGCCCTCGCCCGCCAGCGGGAAGATGGCGATGATCCCGTCGCCGATGAATTTCAGCACCTCCCCGCCATGGGCGGTGATGATGCCGACCACGCAATCGGCATAGGCGTTCAGCAGATCCAGCAGCCCGTCGCGCGGCAGGGTGTCGGCGATGCGCGTGAAGCCCATCAGGTCGGAGGACCACAGCGCCGCCTGCACCGGCTCGGCCCGGCCTTGCTCGATGCGCCCCTCCAGCACCTGCCGCGCGGGATCGCGACCGAGATAGGTGGCGAGCAGGGTGCGCCCCGTCTCCACCGCCATCATCGTCTTGCAGGCATGGGCGAAGGGGATCGCCAGGCGGCGCAGCAGATGGAGCTCCGCGTCCGCGAAGCCGCCGGGCCGGTCGGTCTGAACCGAGATCAACAGCCCGGCCTGGCTGCCGATCGTGGTGCCGGGCGCGAAACCCACCGGGAAGGCGAGGTAGTCCGTGCAGCCGCGCGCGACGAAATCGTCCAGCATGCCGAACTCGCCGGGAACATAGCTGGCGCCGAGGGTGCGCCGGATTTCGCCCGAGCCGTCGCGCGGCAGGTGGTAGAAGGGGCTGCGCTGCCAGGCATCGCCGCGGCGCTGCGCCATGGCGCGGGTCAGGTCGGACTGCTCCACCGGCCCGCCGCGGCGCCAGATATAGCCGCGGCCCTCGATCAGCGGATGGACGATGTTCGCCGCGGTGCCGAGGCGCAGCAATGGCACGCCCGCGGCAGTCAGGCCCTCGCAGAAGCCCTGCAGCAGCGCCGCCGGGTCGTCCGTGTCGAGTGCGCAGCGGCTGATCCAACGCGCCAGCGCGAGTTCGGTGGCATCGGCGGCCTCGGCGGCGAAGGCGACGGCGGCGGGCACGGCGGCTGCGGGAGCGGCGGTTGGTCGCATTCTGCGTCCCCGACGGGCGGCGTGCGGCGCACGGGATGCGCGCCGCGGGCGGCGCCCGGCCAGTGGCGCGGCCAGCGGCCGGTCGGCGCAGTATCGCCCGGTGCTGCGCGTGTCTCCAGCCCGCCGAGCGGCGCGCGCGTCGGGCAGGGCGCGCCGTACGGCGCCGGCGAGCCGCAACGCACGCCACCATCGGCCATGCCTCGCCGGTGAGCAGCCGCGCGGCTCCCCGCGCATCGCCAACCTGCCGGAACGCGGACGACGTGGCCGCGCCCGCGCAGGTGATCGCATCGCGCCGCGCCATGCTGCGGCGCGCGATGCGCGATGCATCCGCGTGCCGCGCGCGCACTGCACGCGCACATGCGCGCGCCTTCGCACGAAATACGCGCGCGATGATGCGGTTTCTGTTGACACCACGCGTGCGTGTGCAGATAGCGTGATTCGCGCGCACGTCGACGCAGGCGATTCGCATCGCAGCGAATCCACGGCATGAGCATACGGCGTGACGCGTCAGGGAAGGACGGTCCATGGACCGCAGGCAGGACGGGATGACGGCACGCACCGCGCCGGGCCATTCCGCAGCGCAGGGAACGCCAAGGCTGCACCGCATGGTTGCGGCAGCCGCGGCACGGCACGGTGTGCCATCCTCCCGGGCGCGTCCCGCCGGCTGCACCAGGACGGCGACTCCTCGGCTGCCGCGCGCAACGGGATCCGTGCGCTGCCGCCGTCGCACGACCGGACCTGGTTTCGTCTGGACCGCCCGCCGCCGCCCGAGCGGATGCGGCGCGCGGACCTTCCACACCTCGGAACGCGCAAGGAGATCCTGCCAGTGACCGACACCACCGAAACACCCGAATCCGCGCCGCGCGCGCAGGCGATGGCGATGGCCACCGGCCGCCGCACCGCGAAGAAGACCACGGCGCGCGGCCGCGCCACGGCGGCGAAGAAGCCGGCGGCGCGCAAGACCGCCGCGGCAAAGAAGCCGGCGGCGCGCAAGACCGCCGCGGCGAAGAAGCCGGCGGCGCGCAAGACGGCGGCAAAGAAGCCGGCGGCCCGCAAGACCGCCGCGGCGAAGAAGCCCGCCGCGCGGAAGACCGCGGCGGCGAAGAAGCCGGCGGCGCGCAAGGCCGCGGCGCCGCGCAAGGCCGCTGCCGCCAAGAAGCCCGCCGCGCGCAAGGTGGCGGCGAAGAAGCCGGCAGCCCGCAAGGCTGCGGCGCCGCGCAAGACCGCCGCCGCCGCGAAGAAGCCGGCGGCGCGCCGCAACACCGGTGCGCCGAAGGGCAGCGCCGCGCGTTCGGAGGCCGCGAAGAAGGCCGCCGCCACGCGCGCCGCGAACCGAGCCGCCCGCGCCGCTGCCTCGTCCGACACCGCCGCGGAGAGCACCGACTCGCCCGCGACCTGATAGCCACGCCGATCCCGGCGAGGGGGCGCCGTCCCGCATGGGGCGGCGCCCTTTTCGCGACCGGTGTCCGAGGGACGCTAAGGCGCCCGGCCGCCGGCGCGCCACCATGCGCCACGCGTGCAAAGCGCCTCCACCGCCGCACCCGCCGGCCGGGCAGGTCGGTCGTCACGGCATAGCCGATGCGTGTCTGCGGGCAGGCGAGGTGCCGTTAGCCCGCGGGGAAGCGCGCCAGGAGCGCGGGGTCGAGCGCCAGCCGCGCCGCAGGATCGACCGGGCCCATGCGGTCCCGCTCGTCCATCGTCTCCGCGTCCATGTCGCTCAGCCCGTCCATGCGCCGTAGTGCACCCATTCGGCGACGGGTCGGCGCTGGCGCGCCGCGGTCTCGCGCTGCGCCAGCTCCTCCGGCAGCGCGCTGGCGGGACCGGGATGGCCGAGCGCGATGGCGGCGCGCGGCTCATAGCCTTCGGGAATGCCGAGCGCCCCGCGGGCCTTGTCGAGGTCGAAGCCGCCCATCTGGTGGATCTGCAGGCCGATCGCCGTGGCCTGGATGGCCATCTGCGCCATGGCCGCGCCGGTGTCGTAGGCGGCATGGCGGTTCGGGCGGCCATTGTGCGCGAAGTCGAGCCGCGCGACGGACACCATCAGCACCGGGGCCTGCGGTGCCCACGCCTGGTTGTTGCCGGAGAGGCACGCGCAGATCGCCGCATGCGCCACCGGCTCGCGGTCGCGCCGGGCGACGACCAGGTGCCAGGGCTGGGCATTGAAGCAGGAGGCAGCCCAGCGCGCCGCCTCGAGCAGCGAGGCGAGGTGGGCGTCGGAGACAGGTTGGTCGGTGAAGCTGCGCGGCGACCAGCGACGGCGCAGCAGCGCCTCGATGGGCGCCTCGGCGGGGGCTTCGCGGTCGGGCGGCGTGGCGGCGGTCATGCGGGGCTCTCCAGCGGATGTTGGGCACAGGATGGCATGGCGCGGCGCGGGTGCCATATGCTGCGGGCAGGAGGGCTTCGGCCATGAACGCACCCCTCGGGCGCGACACGAATGGTGGGCTAGCGGAAACCAAGGCGCCGGTGGAGGCGCCCGCGGCGACCTACACGGGCGACCTGCATGCCTGGGCGCGGGAGCAGGCGGCCCTGCTGCGCGCCGGCCGCGTCGCCGAGGCGGATGCCCTCAACATCGCCGAGGAGCTCGATGACGGGGCGGCCGCGCAATACGACAAGCTGGAGAGCGCCCTGCGCGTGCTGCTGACGCACATGCTGAAATGGGACCACCAGCCGGAGCGCCGCGGGCGAAGCTGGGCGAACAGCATCGCCATCCAGCGACGCCATGTGGCAAAGGTGCTGCGGAAGAACCCGAGCTTGAAGGCCAGCCTGGAGGAGGCGATCGCCGAAGCCTGGGAGGACGCCCGCCGCGAGGCATCGAGCGAGACCGACCTGCCGCTCTCCCGCTTCCCCAAGGTGAATCCCTACAACTGGACCTTCATCATGGAGCTTCCATTCAACTACGACCCGCCGCGGTGATCGCCGACCGGGGGCGCTACCCGAAGGTCTCCAGCAGGTCATCGACCTCCGCCGGCGCCAGCGTCCGCGCGCCGCGGCCGTGCAGCAGCAGGGCCAGCCGTGCCGCTTCCTCCAGCTCCTCCGCGGCATAGACCGCATCGTCCAGCGTCCCGCCGCTGACGACGGGCCCGTGATTGGCCAGCAGCACGGCCCGCGCGCCCGCCCGCGCCGCCTCGGCGATCGCCGGCTCCATCGCCGCGTCGCCGGGCCGGTAGTAGCGGATCACCGGCAGGCTGCGACCGACGCGCATGACGAAATAAGGGGTCAGCGGCGGGATCGGCGCGCTCTCGCCCGGTGTTGCAAGGCAGGCGATGGCGGTCGCGTGCGTCGAGTGCAGGTGCACCACCGCCCCCGCCTCCGGCCGCGCCTCAAGGAAGGCGCGGTGCATGAACACCTCCTTCGAGGGCCGGTCGCCGCCGACATGCCGGTACTGCGCATCGAGGCGGCTGATCCGCGCCGGATCGAGACGGCCGAGGCAGGAATTGGTCGGCGTCATCAGGAAGCCGTCGGCGAGCCGCGCGCTGATGTTGCCCGCCGAGCCCACCGAGAAGCCGCGGCCGAACAGCAGCCGGCCATGCTCCGCCATCGCCTCGCGCAGCCGCATCTCCTCCACGCTCATGGATGCACCGCCACGTCGAAGGCCTTCAGGAAGAAGTCGCGCGCACCGAAATTGCCGCTCTTCAGCGCGAGGTGCAGCCCTTGCGTCGCGGCAGTGCCGCGACCGGCGTAGGTCCAGGGCACGCCGGGGTCGATCTCCGGCCCTATCCGCAGGCTCGTCACGCCGAGCCGCTGAGCCACGGCGCCCGAGGTCTCGCCGCCGGCGACCACCAGGCGCCCGACGCCGCGCGCCACCAGCCCCTCGGCGATCAGGGCCATCGCCTGCTCGATCAGCGCGCCGGCCGCCTCGCGCCCGAGCCTCGCCTGCAGCGCCGCCACCTGCTCGGGCGGCGCCGAGGCGGCGATCACCACGGGCGTCGCGCCGAGCCGGCCGGCGGCCCAGTCCAGCGCCCCTGCCGCCAGCGCGGCGGCATCGGGCGTGGCCAGCGCGTCCAGTTCCAGCACCGGCGCGTGGTCCCGCGCGAAGCCGATCTGCCCGAGCGTGGCGCGCGAGCACGACCCCGCCAGCACCGCCGCATGGCCCGCCATGGACGGCAGGATGGCAGCGTTCTCGCCGCGCTCCGGCAGCAGGCCGGCGCGGCGGAAATTGGCCGGCAGGCCCATCGCCACGCCGGAGCCGCCGGTGATCAGCGCATGCGCCGCCGCCGCCTCGCCGATGGCGAGCAGGTGCGCATCCGTCACGGCATCGACGATGGCGTAGCGCCGCCCGCCCTCCTTCAGCCGGGTCATGGCGTCGCGGATCGCGCCGGCGCCGCGCTCCACCACGGCGAAGGGCACCAGGCCGACCGTGCCCTCGGTCTGGCGGCCGAGCACGCGCACCAGGTTGGCGTCGCGCATCGGGGTCAGCGGGTGGTTCTCCATCCCGCTCTCGTTGAGCAGCCGGTCGCCGACGAAGAGGTGGCCCTGGAAGACGGTGCGGCCATTGGTCGGGAAGCCCGGGTTCGCCAGCGCAAAGCCCGCATCCAGCCGCCGCACCAGGGCATCGGCCACCGGGCCGATGTTGCCCCCATCCGTGCTGTCGAAGGTGGAGCAGTACTTGAAGAAGATCTGCCGCGCCCCGGCGGCCAGCAGCGCCTCGCAGGCGGCGAGGCTGTCGGCTACGGCCTGCGCCACCGGCGCGGTGCGGGACTTCAGCGCGACGATCACCGCGTCGGCGTCCGGCAAGGGGCCGGCGGGAACGCCGATTACCATGCCGCCCTTCACCAGGGTGCTGGCAAGGTCGGTCGCGCCGGTGAAGTCGTCGGCGATGCAGCCGAGCAGCAGGGTCATGGCCGGTACCTCGTCATCGGATGGGCGTGCCGTCCTTGCGCAGCCAGCGTGCCTTGCCGTCCGGGCCGGGCACGACCTGGACATCGTTCTCCGGGTAGGTGACGACATCGCCCGGCGTGCTGTCGCCGATCTCGAGATACACGGCGTCCCCCGGCCCCGGGTTGCGCAGGTGGTGTGCATTCCCGGTGCCGGCGGGAAAGCCGGCGCACATCCCGGGCGCCAGCGGCGTCTCCCCGGCATCGGTCACCAGCACGGGATGGCCCTCCAGCACGAAGACGAACTCGTCCTGCCTCGCATGCGCGTGCCGCAGGGAGGAGATGCGGCCCGCGGGCAGGCGGGTCAGGTTCACACCGAAATTCCGAAGGCCGAAGACCGGCGCGAGCGGCCGCTTCACGCGACCCTCCAGTCCCACCATCAGGTCGGGCGGGAAGCCTGTGGGCGGCGGGCGCTCGGGGGCATCCTCGGCGCGGATGGCGACGGGCACGGGCATGTCAGGTCGGGATCGGCGTTCCATCCTTCCGGGAATACCGCCATTTGCCGTCCGCGCCCATCTCCACCGCTAGGTCGTCGTCCGGGTAGGTGGCGCCGTCGCCGGGCAGGCGGTCGCCGATCTCCAGGTAAAGCACATCGCGCGCGCCGCGGTTCACCAGGTGGTGCGCGTCGCCCGAGCCGCCGCGGAAGCCGGCGCACATGCCGGGCGAGAGCGGCGTCTCCCCGGCATCGGTGACCAGAACGGGGTCGCCTTCCAGGATGTAGACGAACTCGTCCGAGACCGTGTGCGCGTGCCGCAGGGAGGAGGCGGCGCCCGGCGGCAGGCGCGTGAGGTTCACCCCGAAATTCCGCAGCCCGAACCGGTCGCCGAGCACGCGCTTCTCCCGGCCGCCGAGCCTGGCGGCGACGTCGGCCGGGTAGGAACTGGCAACCGCGCGCGGCGGCACCTCGGCGGCGCGCAGCGCGACGGGGGGCTTGTCGGACATGCTCGGCTCCTCCTGACCAGCCGAGCATCGGCGCGCTGCGCTCCTGCGCGCAAGCGGCGCGCTCAGCCCGGCCCGAGCCGCTTCCGGAGGAAGATGCGCTCGCCCACCGGCGGATAGGGCAGGCGGCCGAACTCGGCATAGCCCTGCTTGCGGTAGAACTCCGGCGCCTGGAAGGAGAAGGTGTCAACCCAGGCGGAGTGGCAGCCGCGCTCCAGCGCGCGGGCCTCCGCCGCGGCGATCACCGCGCGGCCGATCCCGTTGCGGCGCAACGCCTCCTCCAGGAAGAAGTACTTGATGAACATCCAGCCGGCGTAGAGCTCGCCCGCCAGGCCGCCGACAACCTTGCCCTCCCGCCGCAGGAAGACACCGAGCGTCTGCCAGGGCTGGTGCCCGGGCCAGGCACGCTCGTTGAAGGCTTCGAGCCCCCAGGCGAGCGCCTCGGCGTCGCTGCGGGCGGGGGAGTCCTCGATGGCGAAGGTCACGCCGGGGGGAAGGTCGATGTCCATGCGGCGCAGCCTGCCATGGCGGGGCGGCACCGCGCACCATCGCAATGCCGTCAAAGCAGCCCGAACCCGCGCAGCGCTGCCGCCAGGGTCGCGGCGTCGCGGAAATGGTGCGCGACCATGCCCACGGCCTCGGCGCCGCGCACATTGGCCAAGCTGTCGTCGATGAACAGGCAGCGCGCCGCGTCCAGCCCGTTGCGGTCGAGCAGCAGCCGGTAAATCGCCGGGTCGGGCTTCGTCACCCCCTCGCGGCCGGAGACCACCACGTCGCGGAA
>ERZ1066123.1347-NODE-1347-length-14876-cov-5.565954_pt1 | contig 14876 bp, 16 predicted proteins | sample MGYA00382770_ERZ1066123 | MGnify/ENA primary metagenome ERZ1066123 (study PRJEB33369, sample SAMEA5778353) | biofilm metagenome | biome: Industrial cooling water; feature: Water cooling tower basin; material: Biofilm | place: United Arab Emirates | collected...
GCACTCATAACTCAGCACTCAGCACTCATAACTTCTTCCACGCCATTTTTTTGGTTTTTGTAAGGCTGATAGAATTATGCGTAAGACTGCCAAAGGGTCAGCAAAAGGTGATAACCAAAATAACCAATTTCCTTTTGCTTGGCTGCGGTCATATGAAGGTGCTATCGCAAACAGCATTCCAAATCTAATTAGTATCAACAATAAATTCAATAACAGCAAAAGTGTAATTGGATAATTTTCGATTAAGTTATTTTGGATGTAACAGAAACGGGAGGCGCCTCTACCAAATAATGTAACTAAAGCGAGAAGTAAAGGAAGAATCAAAATTGGTAAACCTTGTACGGAAGCAAGTAACCAAATATCACCCCAAGTTTGCGCGCGGTTTGAAGCATCTTTAAGGTCAAGACTACGACCCCATTCATTCCATGTTTCAACGGCGCCTTCATACATTCGCACCTTCAAAACTTTGGCGCCATCCATAAAACCAACTTTGAAACCAGAAGCAGCAATATGACGTGCTAAAGTCACATCGTCACAAAAAGAACTTCGCGAGCTAGTATAACCACTGACTGCTTCTAATACTGCTCGACGACACAAAAAACACTGTCCATTTGCCATAACTCGCTCTGGCTGGTCTGTTGTGATTCCAGCAGGGTCAAAGCGATAAAGTAATGTCATTAATAATGCTGGTTGTAACCAACATTCACCAGGATACTTAAGAATAAATTGGGGTGAAAGTGATATTAAGTCATACTCACTTTTCATAGCAGTGTGAACTAAACTAGCAATTAAACCAGGATGGGGTTGTGTATCAGCGTCCATACCCAGAAACCAAGTACTAGAATTAGATGTTTGCTGCCAACCGCTATGTAATGCCCACGGACGACCAACCCAACCAGTAGGTAAAGGGTCATCTGTCATTACGCGAAACCTAGGGTCTAGTTTTTGCACAGCTTTAACTAGCTCAGGAGTTCCATCCTTTGAATTACTATCAACTACAATAACTTCTCTAAGTTCATAACTTTGCCGACTTAAACCAGCAAGTAGTGGACTAATACGTTCAGCTTCATTAAGTGTAGGGACTACCACGCTAACGCTACCCAAAATATCTAGGGTGGGTTTTTGTGGCGCCAAAGGAGGGGTACGACGGGGACCTTTAAGTAAACGCGATAGTAGAATAGCAAACGCTGGTAATTGAATCAACAGCAATAAAAGCGCAACAGCACTTACTATTGGTAAAAAATTGGGCATTGATGAGGAAGTTATAAGTATAGTTGTACGGTGGGCAGTGCCCACCTTACTTATTATTTGGCGCCGACAGCGGTAGCAACTTTAGTGACTTCGGTTGCAGCAGATGGTGTTTCGTCTTGTGTAACAGCTTTCCACCACAGTAGTACTGCTGGTATAACTCCTGTAATAAAACCTAACGATACAGGAACAATAAATCCTGCACCTAAGCTAAGTCCAGCGGCAAAAGCATAGTTACTCAAGTAAACTATCATTGGAACGTTGAGTTGCTTAGGCTCTAATTTTACAGGATTATTACGCCATAACAGTGCTGCGACTGTCATAAACACTGTGCTAGTACCAAACCAACCTGCATAATTTTGGTAGGGAGTTCCATAAAATGCTCCCGCTTGATCCCAAAACCAAAACGGTAGCGATGTTTGACTCATAGCTGGTTCCAGTGCGAAGTCCCAGCTTGTAAATAGCACTGCTCCCAATAATACGGCGCCAACTTGGCGTAGAATAGTTGGATTTTTGGCAACTCCCAACCCTGCACGGGCAACAAGATAGGCTGATAATCCCACATAGAACCACGACAGAGGAATCGTAAAGGGCACAAGTTCAGCAATTTTGTAGCCCAAACCATTCAAATAATGATAGTCACCGAAAGGAAACCCAGTTCCCGTTCCCAGTAACTCACTGCTGACTGATATCAATACTGCTGGCACCATGAATGAAAGCCAAGTTTGCCATCCCAAAGTTCTAAATGCAAAAATCGAGACAGCTACAGTACCAAAAATAATATCAACTACGCCGCCATTAGCCATGCTCAGTTGCATAGCTGTTTGACCAACGTCGCCAAAATTCAAAATCTTCTCGGCGTGTGGTATAACCAGCAAAATGCCTGCTAGCCCAAAAGCTTTAGACAGTATATGACCCGTTAAACATACGCGCTCGGCGATAACAAGCTGTTTCATCATATCCCTTAAAAGATGTAACTCGCGTTACTTAGCTGCTAACAGTTTACAAATGTTTAAGAAAATATTTAACTACTTTATAATAAAATTTTTGCTATTTTACCGAATCGTGTATATTCTGGACGCGAATTAGGGTCGATAATTGAATAGTAGCCCTAACCGATTGGATAATTATTATGATGTCAGTCATTAAAAGAATTCCGTGGGTTTCCCTGACGTTAGCGTTACTTACCTACTGTTCTCTAGGTTGGGTAATGTCACAAGAGCGTCTACCCCCCGTTGCTTGGTTTGCAATTATACCTATAATCACTTTAGTCATCGGCGCCCTAGCGACTCCTTGGACAAAGATTAATTTTTACTCGAATTTTATATTTAAATCTAACACCCGTACTTTCGGCATTTCAGTTTTGGGTGCATTTGCGCTATTTTTGATGATTTCCTGGTTTAGATTATTTCTCGATTCCTTACTTGTCGCATCTGCTACCATTTTGGTGCGAATAGACTTTCAAATGGCTGGGTTTCGTTATATAGACACGTTTGCAGTCTTATTTTTCATCGCCATGACGGGTTTAGCGATGGGTGTATTTATTAATCGATTCATATTGTAGGGTGGGCACTGCCCACCTTACTTTTACTTTTCACGCACTCTACGTTTAAGCAGAACAGCCCTCTGCTACAGCAGGATAAATGCTGACTTTCTTGCGGGTTTTGCCTTTTCTCTCGAATGTGACAACGCCATCAATTAAGGCAAATAAAGTATCATCACTACCGATACCTACATTGTTACCAGGGTGAAATTTTGTACCACGCTGACGAACTAAAATATTGCCTGCGCGCACAGTTTGACCACCGAAGCGTTTTACACCTAGTCGCTGGGCATTAGAGTCGCGTCCGTTCCGAGTACTACCAGTACCTTTCTTACTAGCCATGATGTCCTCTTTTTTTCTGTATTATCTCTCTTTAATTATTCTGCAACAGGCGCCTCGGTTTCGGTAACAGCATCAGTTGAAGCTTCTTCTACTGGAGCAGCTTGTGCTTGTGCTGCTGCTAATACCGACCCATTCATACTAATCGAATCAATCATCAGACGAGTAACTTCCTGACGGTGACCGCGTTTTTTACGGGTTTTCTTCTTAGGCTTCATTTTATAGACAAGCACTTTGCGGTCACGAAAATGCCGCATCACAGTGCCTTCGACAACGGCGCCTTCAACAGTAGGCTGTCCTACAGTCACATTACCATCGTGTTGTACTAATAAAACCGCGTTAATACTAACTTTGTCATCAGGTTGAGCAGTAAGCAGTTCGATATCGTAAAAACGACCTGGCTCAACACGCACCTGCTTGCCACCAGTTTCTATAATTGCGTAAGTCATGAAATTGTCCTATGTATTGCCGTACAGGTAGCTGGCGCCGTTAATCAAATAGACTAATTTGTAGCCAGCTTTTATCATGTCTACCTGTTCCGAGCGGGAATTAGACAGACAATCTCTCATATTATTTTGCAGTCGAGGCAATGTCAATAAACTTTTTCTAAAAATATTTTAAATTATTTTTGAAAAGTTGGCGTAATTGTTGTGATTAGGGGTGTATTTATATATGACACAGAACAGCACCAAACCGTCTGAGCAGCTTTTATTTAGGCTTGCTCGGATTTTTTTTATATAATTGTAGTGTGGTATAGTGTAATATATGTATTATGAAGCGTATCGAAGTAGAAAAACGTAGTATATTTATTGGCTTGGCTGGAAGTCACGGTTATGGATTAAACCGTCCTGACTCAGATTTGGATTATCGAGGCGTATTTATAGCGGCAAAAAAATATTATTTAGGGTTTAGCACTGTTGAGCAAAAAGAAAACGGTTGGGACACAGAACCCGGAATATTTCCGTTTTTAGATGGAAACAAAGATACTGTTATTTATGAATTGCGGAAAATTATTCAGTTACTATCGGGCGCCAATCCCAATGTACTAGAATTGCTATGGCTCAAGCAATACCCATATATAACAGAAGTAGGGCAACACTTAATCAAACACAGAAAGCTATTTTTGAGCAAGAAAGTCAAACATACTTACTCAGGATATGCATTTGCCCAAATAAAGAAAATGGAAAGTCACCGCAAATGGTTATTGAACCCACCCAAAAGCAAACCACTTCCCAGCGACTTCAAAATAGAAAGCGAAGAACCATTATCAAAAGAAGAACTTAACGCATTTTTAGAATACTTGTATTTAATAATACGTGGTAAAATAGAATTTTTAGAAGAATCAGAGCAATTATATAAACTTTTAACAGCCGATATAGACTTTAAAGGCGTTTTGAAACAATACACTTTACCTGATGATACATTAGAAACAACTCAGAAATTCACAAACAGCCGCAAAGACTTTATTCGACTATTACAAAGAAGCCAAAGTTATCAAGTTGCCCTACGTGAATGGAAAGCTTATTTATCATGGCAAGAAAATCGTAACCCAGACCGTGCCGAAATGGAGCGCAAATCTGGTTTTGACCTAAAACATGGAATGCACTGTATACGTTTATTACGTAGTGGTCTAGAAATATTACGGTCAGAAGAAATTACTGTAGATAGAAGAGACGCAGGTGATAGTGAAGATTTAAGAGCAATATTGCAAGGTAAATATAGCTATGAAGAAGTAATGAAAATGGCAGAAGATTTAGTAGCAGAAATGGATAAAGTCTATCAAGTCTCAACTTTACCACACCGACCCGATGTAGAACAAATCAATAAATTATGTATCGAATTAGTAGAAATGCAAGGCTGGAATTAGAATTTTGAATAAATCCCCCCTAACTTAATAAGGGGGGAACAAGATTTAAAGCCTCCTTTAATAAGGGGAAATAAAAGCGCTCTAAGCCCCCCTTATTAAGGGGGGTTGGGGGGATTAAAAGATGTATGTACATGGTAAACTTAAAAATACAACAAAGATTAATAAAGTGCATCTTCATATAAAAATCGTATAACTAGTTAATTATTCAACAAAACTATATTCTTGCCAATCACCAATAGGTTGATAACCAATTTCTTGATAAATATGATTAGAAGTGGAATTAGCTAAATCAGCAAATAAATAGCAGTACTTATAACCTTGATTAAGTAATTCTTGACTTAAAGCAGCAACACAGTTAGAAGCATAACCTTGGCGCCGATATTCTGGTGGAGTATAAACCATACTAATTACAATACCATTGGGCGTAGAGTGGGTACGACAAGCCATTGAAACGGGAACTTGATTGTACCAAAAATAGGCATTATTTTGGCTCAATTGCCTTTCAACCCATGTGTCAGAAGGAACGTTTATTTCATCTAATGCTTCCTGGCAAAATTCTTCGTACCATCTTTTGAGTAGCTCTTTTTCTTTAACTGTGGCAAGACGCAAATCTCCTGGGGTTGAGTTTTGTTGCTGCACTTTTTCAAGTTGAAATATACGGGTTGCCAGTTTCAAATTATATTTATTACCTGTATAATCACACCAAGCTTGAGCAAATGCTTTAGACTCATTAACTGGTGCGTTGACTCCAGGCAAAGATTTATAAAAATCATGCACATCAGCGACTATTAAAGGCATAACGTCATCAATAGTTGACATTACAGATAGTAATAAACCAAAAGGAGGAGTACGAATGATAACTCCGATAACTTCGCTTTTATTTTCAACTATAGCGAGATAGTTTTGCTCCTGGTAATGGTCAGGACTCTGGACAAGTCGGTTGCAATATCCTAAATTTAGATTATGCATAGCTTCTTGTTGCAACAAGTAATCTTTAACTCGTTCATAAAATTGACGCGCATCCGTAAATCGTTGAATTTTCATAATTGTAGGGTGGGCACTGCCCACCATACTAACTACTAACTAGGACAACTAGCTACGGCGCCATTTGCTCTTGGTGTAACTGTCGGCGCCATAGCAACAAGTTCAACACTGCCATCAATGTTTTTGACCAAACCTTGCGCTTCAGTAATTTCAACTTTATCTAAGTTATTTTCTCTTACTTGGGCGCCTATTTTACTTTCATTTAAAGTTGCAAGTGTAGTAAGGGTTTGTTTACCTGGAAGCATTTCAAGTGGGTTTGGTGGTAAACTTCCTGCTCCGGTAATGGTAAAGTGACCCTCTTGACGATTAGCATAGACGCCACGTGGACAAATTTGACCTATTTGACTACTTGCATCAACGACTTTATTTGGAAGTTCGGTAATTGCTTGAGTAGCATCAAAATTTGGTTTGGCGATGGAAATATTTCCTTGTACACCAAGTTGGGAACTAGCAGTAATATCGCTTTGATTTGTAGATTTAAATTGCGGTTCAATACCAAAAATATTTCTAGCTCTAATGTTTACATTACCACCTTTTCCTGTAAAAGCGTTTGCGGCAATATCACTATTTTCATTTTTATCAGCAACAATGAAGGGAGTATTTATATTGATATTTCCACCATCACCACCTGATTCATTATCAAAACCGCCAGTTGTAGTAATATTGCTGTTATTTCGCAGTAGTAAAAAATCTGCGGCAGTCAAGTTAATATTACCACCGTTACCTGATGTTGTTGCTGCTGCGATTATGCTTTTGTTATCAAGGCGAACTGTATTAGAGTTAATATCAATATCTCCTCCAGCACTATCTCCAAAACTGCTTACAGATAAGCCAGCACTATTTAGAGATAAATTACGTGCTGTGACGTTAATATTGCCACTTTTCCCTTTACCAATGAATCCGGCTTCTCTTACTACTGTAGTAAAGATTGAGGCATTATCTAATGATAGGTTGCCTGCTTCGATATTAATAGTTCCACCATTGCCAGTAGCTTTATCGCTAACAAAGCTGCTAATTTGCGTAAAGTCAATATTGTTCTCGTTGCTGAGGGAAACACCTTCTGATGCTTTAATAAAAATATTACCTGCATCACCTTGCCCATAAGTATCAGCATTTATTTCACCAGTATTTTTGAGAACTAGTGTCCGTGCGTTAATGTTAATGTCCCCTCCTTTACCAATACCCTTAAAAACAACATCGCTACTAATGCTGCTAGATAAGTTGATTTCTCCATACTGCTCAGTAAATACTTTCCCAAAGCCATCAAGAGTTACTGCATCGCGCGCATTGACTGTAATATTACCAGCATTACCTTGCCCATTCGTGTCGCTACTAATTTCGGCGCCATTAGTTAGCTGTAAAAAACCTGTAGTAAGGTTGATATTTCCAGCATTGCCAATAGCTCCACCAATTACATCACTTTGTATATTGCTACGTGCGTAACTCGAAATACCGTCCATCTCATAAGGTAGGATACCGTCTAACTTAATACTATCGCGCGCATTTATTGTAATATTGCCAGCATCACCTTTTCCAGAAGTAGTTGTAGATAGGCTAGAACCACCGCGCAATGAAAGTGTTTCGGTGTTAACTTGGATATTTCCTGCTTTTCCTTCAGCTTGATTGTATATAGAACTAGTTACATAGCTTCGGCTATCTAAGGCAATATCACGAGCATCGATAGTAATATTACCAGCGTTGCCTTTGCCGATACTTGAGTTGGCAATAAAAGCACCGTTGCTTAAATTTAGAGTATTTGTTGTTAGCTGAATATTGCCAGTATTACCTGTACTTTCGGGGTTGATACCGCTGATAATGCGGCTAAATACATCTTTACCTTTTCCATCTAAGGTAATTGCATCACCAGCATTGATATCGATACTACCTGCATTACCCTGCCCATAAGTTCTGGTATTGATTTCTGCACCCTCAAACAATGAAAGTGAACTAGTTTGAATCTGGATGTTACCTGCATTACCCACGGCGCCTGTTTCAACTGAACTAAAAATACCACCATCGCGAATTAAGTTAATATTATCTTTAGCTTGGATAACTACGCTTCCTGCATTGCCATTTCCAAAAGTGGCAGCATCTATATAACTGTTATTTTTTAAGTTTAAAGAGCCTGTGGAAATATTAACATTACCTGATTGACCAAAAGCATCTCCGCGCAAGGTGTTAGAAATAATACTTTTATCACTCAAAGAAATTGTCCCTGTAGCGTTAACAACTATATTTCCACCTTGACTACTGGGTGTTCCTAAGCCTTTATCTATCCCAGCACGGATTTTACTTTCTCCTGTCGCATCTAGATTTCGGGCATAAATATTAATATTACCGCCATTACTACCCCGCACGTTTAACTCGGCGCCATTACTCAGTAATACATTAGCTCTGTTTACATCAGGCATTACTAAGCTAAGATTATCACCTGCAATATTTAATCCTATATTTCCCGGCGCCACTAAACCTGCTAATTCAATATTCCCACCATACGCCCTAACTGCACTACCATCTATATTTATATTTCCACCGACAAGCAACAAACTCTTACCATCAGGTACTCGTAACCCCGTAACGTTTTCACCTACAGGGTTAATACCTGCTGGTGCTTGTGATTTATTTGTAATACTTGCTTGTTGATTAAGTTGATTAAATAACAAAGCTGAAGGTTGAATAGTTAACAAAGGCGCCGTTTCGGGGTTTGTCGCGCTAAATATACCTTGGTTTCCAAACTTTACTGCGTTTGCGGTTGTGCCTACAAAGCTCCCTTGTATATCTAAACTAGCATTTTGACCAAATAAAATACCGTTGGGGTTAATTATAAATAAATTTGCGGCGCCATCTACACCCAACGTTCCCAATATATTTGAGGCATTCCCACCTGTAACGCGGGTTAATATGTTCTGTACTCCAGACGGGTTTGCAAAATATACTCGTTGTCCATTATTTATACTAAATTCTGTAAAGCTATGGAATAAATTACTGCCACGCTGGGCGCCTCCATTAACTAAATCAGCATTTCCACCTTTGATTAAAGTACTATTGTTAACGGTTGATGCTTCTTGACCCAAAGTGTTATCTGGTATGAGTTGTGCAGATGCTGGAGTCGTAGCGAGTACTAAAAAGGTAGATATTAGAAGCTTTTTTAATACATTATGCCTTTTCTTCATCGCTAGTTACCTTAATTTATGCCAAATACTGAACTTATACTTATTAGTATTTCTGCTTAGGTACAACTTATGCAGTACTTTTAGGCAATTTTTAAGAGTTTTGACGTAAATTCTGGAAATATTGGAAGATTTAAAATGTTGGGTTGCGCCTGCGGCGTACTACGTAAACGCAGTGGCTCCCCAACCTACGTGTTATTTATTACATTGATAAAGTCGTATAGGCTGATGATGAGAATTAAGATGGCGCCGATTTTGAGGACGCTAGCTCGACGTGAAGGTGTGGTTGCTTGGCGTACTAAAATTGACATTGCTCCCCCGATTGCAAAACTTAACCCTAATGCAATGTATGGCTTTTGGGCTGGAAATATCATTGATGCGATTATCATTATCATCGCAATCGCTAACATGACATTCTCGATGAATTCATGAGGGTTATGTTGACTTATCAAGACAAAGGTGCTGAACCAATACCTTAAAGTTTGCATAGGATTTAATAGTTTAGTCTTGTGGGGTGGGCATCCTTGCCCGCCCTATGTTTGGAACGGGCAGGGATGCCCATTCCACAATTGCTTATTCCACAATTGCTTATTCCACAATTGCTTATTTTACAATTGCCCATTCTACAATTGCAGGGTTATCGAACTCCTGTTTTAATACCTGTACCGTTTTTAGATGCGGTATCTTCTGGGATTTCGACGCCAAAAATGCGACCGAATACTTTTTCGACTTTGTAGCCAGAGTCGATAGATTCGAGTGGGTCTTTACGTAAACGGTGACGTAGACACAGTGTAATTACGCGACGAATATCCTCAATTGTTACTTCGGTGCGTCCTTCAAAGGCGGTAATTGCTTTTGCGGCACGGTTGCTAACGATATCACCCCGTAAACCATCTACATCAAGTTCGGCACAAACTTCAGAAATTTTTACCCGCAGGTCATAGTCCATATTAACGGAGGGTAATAAATTTTGAGCGTTGATGATGCGTTGCTGCAATTCTTCTTGCTGTGGTTGGTACTTTTCTAAGAAGGGATTGGGGTTTTGGTCGAATTCTGAACGTTGTTCGACAATTTGGACTCGCAGTGCTGGTTCTTTAACGGTGCGTATTTCAGCGTGCATTCCAAAACGGTCGAGTAGTTGCGGACGCAGTTCACCTTCTTCTGGGTTGCCAGAACCTACTAGTACGAAGCGTGCGGGGTGACGAATGGAAATACCTTCACGTTCGACTGTGTTCCAACCGCTTGCTGCTGAGTCGAGGAGTACGTCAACTAAGTGGTCATCTAATAAGTTGACTTCATCGACGTATAATATACCTCTGTTTGCTTTGGCGAGTAATCCTGGTTCAAAGGCTTTTACACCTTCCGAAAGTGCTTTTTCTATATCAATTGTGCCGCAAACCCGGTCTTCGGTGGCGCCTAAAGGTAAATCAACCATTAGCACTTTACGCTGCACAACTGGGACATTATTTCCTTGTTGTACATTTGTACGTACATCATCACCCATTAATTCGGGGTCACTAGGGTGACTATTAAACGGGTCATTTTCAACAACGGGAATTTCTGGAAGCAGGTCTGCCAGTGCGCGGATGGTTGTGGACTTACCCGTTCCTCTATCCCCCATAATCATTACACCACCAATTTTGGGGTCAATGACGTTCAACAGCAAAGCCAGCTTCATTTCTTCCTGACCGACAATTGCTGTAAATGGAAAAACTACACGACGAGTGTTTGCTGTAGCTTGAGCAGTTGAACTCACCCCTATACCTCTTTTTCTATATTTCTTTTATCATCGCTTTATATTGTGCCATAACAAAGGAAACGGGGAAAGAGATAAGCGACCATAACGACGATAAGTTAATTTATTCAACATCAAAGTGCGTATAAACTACAGAAGTGGTTTATAATATAGTTTTAAGAAAGTAGAAAGTTGAAATCATGCACACAACTTATCGTTTAAATGCTAGCGAACTAGACCAAGACTTTCTTGATGCATTAAAGGCTACTTTTAAAGGCAAAGAAATTGAGATTGTCGTTTATGAGGTCGATGAAACTGCATACTTGATGGCTTCTGAAGCTAATCGGAGGAGGTTGCTCAAGGCAATGGAGAATATTAAAAATCGGTCTAATTTGATTGAGGTCGATATAGAGAACCTTGAATGAATAAAAGAATCATATTTGAACCGGACGCATTTGAAGATTTTAACGAATGGTCTGGGTTAAACAAAAAAATTTACAAAAAGATTGTTGAATTGATTAAAGACATCGACCGTTCTGCTTTTGCTGGAATAGGTAAGCCAGAACCTCTTAAATATGAGTTTAGTGGCTTATGGTCGAGACGGATAAATGAGGAGCATAGATTAATTTATACCGTTACTGATACGGAGATTATCATTGCTTCATGTAAGTATCATTATGAAGATTAAACGGGTTAATTATAATTTAATACAGCAGTGCTAAATCATTCGTATAATCGCACGTTGTAGAGACGTGATTAATCACTTCTCTACGTAATTTTCGGAGACATCTAATATAAAAATTTCTTGGCGCCACCATACAAAACCTTTCATGAAATCATTTTACCAGTAATACTGATTTAACAGGACGCATAGCACTTTTTCCTTGTTTGTCTATTTTACCGTTATAAGTTTTGCCGTCATAGTACAGTGAGGATGAGCTACCTCCATCTAAATTCATTGCTGAGTTGGCGCCTAAATTTTTCATTAACTCAGCTAATTTAGGTAAAGATATACCTGATGGGGTTTCTGGTTTCTGCGCTACCATTACTAAAATAATACTTCCATCGTCAGTAATTCCTACAGCGCTTCGAGCATTGAGTTTAGTGCTACCAATTGCATCTCGACCAGTAGTGTTATCTACAAAACCTTCTTGAACTAAAGTCAGTTCGGGTAATAATTGTGAACCGGCGCCTATTGCGTCGATAATTTTACAGTTAGGCGCCGTTTTTTCAGTGTGTAGTGCAATTTCATATTGTATTTTAGAATTACATGATATTTTTCTAAATTCGCTGCGGTTTAATATTTTAGGTAAGTAAGATTGTAAGTCAGGATTATTTATAAGTCTCTCGTTTAGTTTGGGGTCTGCGACTTTATTTCCTTGTATAGTAATGTGGGACGTTGTTTTTTGATTAATTGGGTCAAAATATCCAGCGTTTATGGCTGCAATAGCTTTGTGCTTCTTGGCAAATTCTTCAATTGTAATTAATTTATCTGATACTGCGGGAGTCACCAAGTACTCGCTGTTAGCTGGAATTTTAACAATATGAGCGATGCTGTCTGGTAACACGCGCGATTCGTACTGAATTTTTTTAGATGGTGTTACTGTATCTTTTTGTGTAATTGTAGTCGAAGTTACAGGTATACTAAAAGAACGCCAAGTAAATAGAAGCGTTGCGATAGTTACGAATAATAAACTATATAGCCAGATTTTTTTCACTTTGTTTGCGCGGTGTTTTGATGTTGGGTTACGCTACAAAGTAGATTATAATCCCCCCTAGCCCCCCGCGAATTCGGGGGGAACAGGAAAGAAGTACACAAATTTTAGTTTCTCTTATTAAGGATAAACAAATCTTAAGCCCCCCGAAGAGAGCGGGGGGTTGGGGGGATTAATTATCGGTTAACATGTGGTTTTTCTGGCATAACAACGCTAGAGTGATTTGCTTTACCGTTTTTGCTATGACCGTTGGTGTGCCCATTACCGTTATTATTTTTGCGGGGTTGGATAACACCATATCCACCGTGGTTGCGCTCGTAAATAACGTTAATTTCGTCAGTTTCGACGTTATGGAACATATAAAAATCGTGACCCACCATTTGCAGTTGCTCTAAAGCTTCTGTCATTGTCATTGGTGGCATGGCAAAATATTTAGTTCGGACAACCTCTTTGGGTAGTTCAGGAGTACGATTACCTATTAAGTCATCAACAACTGTTGCTGTTTCAACGACGGTTTCTTCTATTGGATTGGGAGCTTTCTTGTTTTGAATGCGTTCTTTATATTTTCTTAATTGACGTGCGATTTTATCCGCTACTAAATCAATACTTGCGTATAGGTTTTCGCTGCTTTACTCGGCACGGATGACGTTTTTATTTGCATAAATTGTCACTTCCGCTGCTTGTCTGGTATTTATTCGGGGATTTTTAGCAACGCTTAAATGGACATCCACTTCGTTGGTGATATTTTGAAAGTGACTTACTGCCTTTTCAATTTTTTGATGCACATATTCACGGATAGCATCGGTGATTTCTATATTTTTGCCGTGGATGACAAGCTTCATGTGTAAACTCTCCCGCTCAAACTTTTTCTTGAGTTGAATTACGCTTTAGAATGCGGTAAGGTCTATCTGCCGCCAAAATTAAGTTACAAATCAAAATTACAATTCCCCCTATGCCTAATTATTTGCCACATGAATTTCACTTTTAAACTCGCCTCTACTATATAATATGGCTCCTGAACTAACTAGCTTTCCTTGTAAATCTCCGAAGGCTTTTAGTCGCTTTGTTCAACATGGCTTTTGCATTTTTAAATTAGGCGCCGGAGAAGAGTGCATTTGTTCTTTCTTCTTGGCGTGACGTATGTGGCAGAGAATTCCCTCCAGCACCATTACCATTGAGGTTATATATTCAAACTAGCACTTTGTAATTTATAAAACCGCTTATCTTGACTTTCCTTTACAATCTTTTGCACAGCTTGACATTTGTTTCGTTCCTTAACAGGGAAAAGGGGAAAATAGCCTTACAATTGTTAATTCTTTATGTTTTTCCACGCTTGTATCTTGCAATACTCCCTTTTTTGTTAAATAGTTGAATTTCACTATGATTTTTAACAATATTTCTACTCCTTATTCTTGTTCGTTATATAACCAAGCCTTGATGCCATATTTAGAAGCACTCGCATGGCAACGCGCGCTGTTGCAAGAACGCATCAATAACCCAAATTTAGAAGATGTGTTAATACTGGTCGAACATCCGCCTGTTTATACTTTAGGACAAGGCGCCAATCCCGAATTTCTGAAATTTGACTTGTCGAGCAACCTATATGAAGTACATCGCATCGAACGTGGTGGTGAAGTAACCTACCATTGCCCAGGTCAAATAGTCGGGTATCCAATTTTAAACTTACATCGCTATCAACCAGATTTACACTGGTATCTACGCCAATTAGAAGAGGTGTTAATTATAGTACTTCAAGAATATGGAATTGTAGGCGCCCGTATTCCTGGGTTAACAGGAATATGGGTAGAAGGTCGCAAAGTTGCCGCTATTGGCATCAAAGTCAAACGCTGGATAACCATGCACGGATTTTCACTCAACGTCAACCCCGACATGACCGGCTTTACCAACATAGTCCCATGCGGCATAGTTGACAAACCCGTAGCTTCCTTAGCAGAATGGATACCTAATATAAACTGCAATGAAGTCCGTCTCAAAATCGCCCACAGCTTCGCCAAAGTTTTCGGAGTTACCCTACAAACCCAAGAAACCTGGTTTCTTCCACACTGAACATAACAATCCTCAACCTTAACAAAAGAAACCAGGTTTCTCACTGAACATTTTATTAAAACCTTAAGTATTGAAAGTATTTTTTCGTGAAAAAACTAAAATATTCCTAGTCTTATCAGTAAAAACACGGTGGTTATTGTTACATACT
>ERZ1066123.1354-NODE-1354-length-14768-cov-6.347448_pt1 | contig 14768 bp, 16 predicted proteins | sample MGYA00382770_ERZ1066123 | MGnify/ENA primary metagenome ERZ1066123 (study PRJEB33369, sample SAMEA5778353) | biofilm metagenome | biome: Industrial cooling water; feature: Water cooling tower basin; material: Biofilm | place: United Arab Emirates | collected...
CGTCGGCGAGTCCCACACGTCGGACACCTTCACCGTCACGAACGCGAACGAGTCGCGCGGGACGAAGTCGAGTTCCTTCGGCACCTGGGCCGCCGCCGGCACGGGTGCCGCGCAGACGGCGAGAACGGCGAAGAACGAACGCATCAGCTTGCCTCCGAAAGTCGAGAGGGTTCTACCGGTCCGCGATCGGTTTCACGCTCCGCATCGCGGGGCCGGTGTAGAGTCCCCGCGGGCGGATCAAGCGGTTGTGGTCGAGTTGCTCGATGACGTGGGCCGCCCAGCCGGCGACGCGGCTCATCGCGAACATCGGAGTGTACAGCGGGATCTCCAGGTTCATCGCGTGGTACAGCCGGCCGGCGGGCCAGTCGAGGTTCGGAAACATGTTCTTTTGCTCGGCCATCACCCGCTCGATCGCGTCGGCCGTGTCCTCCCACTTCAGCGCGTCCGGGGCGGCCGCGGTCGCCGCCGCACGGGCGTACGTCTTCAGGATGCCGGCCCGCACGTCGCCGGCCTTGTAGACGCGGTGGCCGAAGCCCATGATCCGCTCCTTCCGCGCGAGGGCGGCGAGCGTCCAGGCGGCGGCGGTGTCCGGGCCGCCGGCGGCCCGCACGACGTCCATCACCTTCTCGTTCGCGCCGCCGTGCAGCGGGCCTTTCAGTGCCCCGATCGCCCCGACGATCCCGGCGTGGAGGTCCGCCATTGTGGAGACGATCACCCGGGCGGTGAACGTGCTCGCGTTGAACTCGTGCTCGGCGTACAGGATCAGCGACACGTCGAGCGCCTTCACGGCGGCCGCGTACGGCTCGGTGCCGGTCAGCATGAACAGGAAGTTCGCCGCGTGAGACAGGTTCGCCCTCGCGGGCACCGGCGGCAGCCCCTTGCCGATGCGGTAGTGGTCCGCGATCGCGACGGGGATTTGCCCGAGCAGCCGCTCGGCCTTGCGGAGGTTCGCCGCGCGGGAGTTGTCGGCCGTGTCCGGGTCGAAGTGGGCGAGGGCGCTGACGGCGGTCCGCAGCACGTCCAGCGGCGGGGTGCCCGGCGGGAGATGTGCGAACAGCGTCCGCACCGAATCGGGGATGTGGCGGGCCGCCGCCACGCGGGCCTGGAAGCTCGTCAACTCCGCGGCGGTCGGCAGTTCCCCGTGCAGCAGCAGGTAGGCGACCTCGTCGAACGCGGCGCGTTCGCACAGTTCCCCGACGGGGTAGCCGCGGTAGCTGAGCCCCCCCTCGACGGTGGAGACGGCGGTTTCCCCGGCGATGACGCCTTCCAGGCCGGGAGAGTAAGCGGGGGTGGACATGCGGCCTCCGGGAACGGGCGAACGGGTCAGGGGGAAGTGTACGGACCCGCGACCGCGGCAAGTCGCTTCAACCGGCCGGCCGGGTTCCTATACTACTTCTTTTCCCGGAACACGGACCGAGTCGAGGACCGGATGGCGGCTGTGCATTCCCCACTGGCGATCGGGTTCCTGGGGGCGGGGCAAATGGCCACCGCCCTGGCCAAAGGCTGGACCGCGGCCGGCCTGCTCGACCAGACCAAGAGCCTCGCCGCCGACCCCTGGGCCCCGTCCCGGAAGAAATTTTTCTCCGCGACCGGGGTCAAGTCCCTGGCGTCGAGCTCGGACGTGGCGGTGTCGTGCGACATCCTCGTCCTGGCGGTCAAGCCGCAGGCGATGCCGAAGTTGCTGGGCGAGATCAAGCACGTCGTGCAACTCCGGCACCTGATCATTTCCATCGCGGCGGGGGTGACGATCGAGCAGATCGCCGAGGGCATCGGGACGGAGAACCGCATCGTCCGCGTGATGCCGAACACGCCGTGCCTGGTGGGCGAGAGCGCGACCGGCCTCGCGGTCGGCCCGTTCGCGACGGCGGCGGACACCGAACTCGTGTCGCGGCTGTTCGGGGCGGTCGGCAAGGCGCTGCCGGTGCCGGAATACCTGCTCGACGCGGTGACGGGCCTCAGCGGCAGCGGTCCGGCGTTCATCTATGTGCTCATCGAAGCCCTCGCCGACGGCGGCGTCCGGATGGGGCTTCCCCGCGACACGGCCACGACACTTGCGGCGCAGACGGTACTCGGGGCCGCGAAGATGGTGCTCGAAACGGGCCAGCACCCCGGCGCACTGAAGGACGCCGTCGCCAGCCCCGGCGGCACGACGATCGCCGGGCTGCACGCCCTGGAGCGCGGCGGCGTCCGGGCCGCGATGATGAACGCGGTGGAGGCCGCCACCCTGCGGGCGACGGAGCTGGGGAAGAAGGGGTAGCCGATGCCCGACAACGACGACGCCGAGACGGTCGCGGACATCCTGAGGCGAAAGCTGGGTAGTATAAAGCAGGCCCCTCTGGACCCCGGTTCGCCGTCGTGGGACGACATTCGAGGTGAGACATGGCAAGCCATCAAGCGAAAAGCCCGGCAGCGAAAAACGGGATACCACACGTTCCGAAAGCTGCTCATCGATCGACGGTTCGACAAAAAAAAGTGAAGGCCGACCCGTTCGCCAAGCTGATGGCACTCGTCCGAGAACTGGAAGCGGCTCAGATTTCGTTCCGGGTGACGCACCACCGGTACGACGGGATCACCATCGAAGCAACCGTTCCGGGTGAACGCTGGGAGATTGACGTGCTCGAAGACGGCGACGTGGACTTCGAGCGGTTCGTCAGCACCGGCGGCGTCCAGAGCGAAGACGTTCTTGCCGAGTTCATTGCCCGTTTCGCCGAGCCAGTCACCGAGGCCCCGCACTGATGTCTGCTTCCGCCGATTCCGAACTCGTCCTCATCCTCGACTTCGGCTCCCAGTTCGGGCAGCTCATCGCCCGGCGGGTGCGGGAGTTGAACGTCTTCTGCCAGGTCGTCCGGCACGACATCTCCGCGGAACGGGTGAAGGAACTGAACCCGAAGGGGCTCATCTTCTCCGGCGGGCCGGCCAGCGTGTACGAGGCGGGCGCGCCGAAGTGCGACCCCAAGATTTTCGACCTCGGCGTTCCCGTGCTCGGCATCTGCTACGGGATGCAGATCGCGTGTCAGGCCCTCGGCGGGCACGTCGCACCGGCTGCGGCCCGCGAGTACGGCCGGGCGACGCTCACCGTCACCGACCCGAACACGCTGTTCCGCGGATACCCGACCGAATCCGTCGTCTGGATGAGCCACGGCGATCAGGTGCAGACGATTACCGGCGACTTTGTTCCGCTCGCGTCGACGGACACCTGTCCGGTGGCGGCGGTGAAGCACAAGTCGCGGCCCGTCTTCGGCATCCAGTTCCACCCGGAGGTGAGCCACACGCCGCACGGCGGGCAGATCCTCGCGAACTTCCTGCGCGACGCCTGCGGCTGCCGCGGGCTCTGGAAGATGGCCGCCTTCGCGGAGCAAACCGTCGCGGACATCCGCGCGAAGGTCGGCTCGAAGCGCGTCATCTGCGGGCTCTCCGGCGGCGTCGATTCGAGCGTGTGTGCGGCGCTCTTGGTGAAGGCGATCGGCGAGCAGGTCGCGTGCATCTACGTCGACAACGGCCTGATGCGCGACGGGGAGACCGAACTCGTCCGCCACACGTTCCGCGACTGGTTCAAGGCGGACTTGCACGTCGTCGACGCGAAGGCCCGCTTCCTGGATGCGTTGAAGGGCGTCACCGACCCGCAGGAAAAGCGCCGGCGGATCGGGCACGTCTTCATCGACGTGTTCAAGGCCGAGGCGAAGTCGATCCCGGACGCCGAGTTCCTGGCCCAGGGCACGCTCTACCCGGACGTGATCGAGAGCGGCGGCTCCCCGGACGGCCCGGCGGCGACCATCAAGCTGCACCACAACGTCGGCGGGCTCCCGGCGGAACTCGGGTTCCAACTCATCGAGCCGCTCCGCGACCTGTTCAAAGACGAAGTCCGCAAGCTCGGGCTCGAACTCGGGCTGCCGGAAGGCGTCGTCTGGCGGCACCCGTTCCCCGGTCCGGGACTCGCGGTGCGGTGCCTCGGCGAGGTAACGGAGGAGAAGCTCGCATCGCTGCGGAAGGCGGACACGATCTTCCTGGAGGAACTGCACCGCAGCGGGTGGTACCGCAAGACCTCCCAGGCGTTCGCGGTGCTGCTGCCCGTGCAAAGCGTCGGCGTGATGGGCGACGGCCGCACCTACGAGAACGCCGTGTGCATCCGCTCGGTGCAGACCGACGACTTCATGACGGCCGACTGGTCGCGGCTGCCGGAAGACTTGCTCGCGCGGGTGGCGACGGCCATCATCAACCGCGTGCCGGGCGTGAACCGCGTCGTCTACGACATCAGCAGCAAGCCCCCGGCGACGATCGAGTGGGAATGAGTCCTTCTGGCGAACCGATAACGGAGACAGATCATGGCCGTGCCGACGATGATTTCCGGGGTGTTGCTCGTCCTGATCGGGGCGATGAGCTACGCCAACGGGACGCCGAACCCCGAGACGGGTACGGTCAGCCCGACCGCCCTCATCCCCGCGTTCTTCGGAATCGTGCTGGGGATACTCGGCCTGCTCGCGATGAAAGACTCGCTGCGGAAGCACGCGATGCACCTCGCCGCGATGGTCGGGCTGTTCGGCGTGCTCGGCGGGTTCATGCCCCTCATTCGCCAGAACTCGAAGGGCCTGCCGCTCGACCCGACCGCGCCGGCCGCCCTCGCGGGGTTGCTGATGTCCCTGATCTGCGCGGCCTTCGTCGGGCTGTGCGTGAAGTCGTTCATCGACGCGCGGAAGGCTCGGCAGGCGGCGGCGACGTGACGGTTAGCCGCGAGGCGCAGCCGAGCGCGGACTTCCTCCCACGACAAGCAGCGTCAGCGGGCGGGAAGTCCGCGCTCGGCGTCGCCTCGCGGCTAACCGTTACTTTTCCATCTCGTCCAGCCACTTCGTGATGATCGCGAACTGGTACGTCCCGCCGACCGTGGACGGGTCGCCGGGCTTGGAGGCGAACCCGCCGTCCTTGTTGCGGCAGGAGGCGAGGAACTTCCGGACCGCGGCGGGGTCTTTGGGCTTCGCCTTCAACAGCATGAAGGCCCGCATGACGCGGTAGGTCGACTCCGCGTCCGAAGTATTTCCCTTCCCCTTGCCCCAGCCGCCGTCCGGCCGCTGGCCCGTTTGCAAGAACTCGGCCATGCGTTCCCCGACGGGTTTTCCCAGCCGCAGGTACATCGCGCCGAGAGAGCCCGAGTCTCGTGCCCCGTCTTCGAGCGCGGGCGAAAAGCCCAACGCAGTGCAGTGTTTCTCGGCGATTCCGAACCAGTCGTCGAGCGGAAACGGGCACTCCTTCACCCCCCACGCCTCGACCGCCGCCGCCCCGATGCGGACGTCCTCGAAGGACTTCGCGTTCTCCTTGAGGTAGTCCATCGCCTTCGCGAACTTCTCCTTCGGAACGCCGAGTTCGACGCACGCCATCACGCCGACGGCGGTCAGGAAGACATCGGGCTTGCCGTCCGGGGCGTCGGCGAAGCCGCCGGTTTTCGGGTCGAAGCAACTCATGACGAACGCCGTGTACTTCCCCTTGTTCTCGACCTCGCCGCCCAGGTACTTGACCGCCCGCAACCCCGCCGACGTTCCGCGGAGGCTCGGCCCCTTGGCGTCGGCGGTCCCCTTGAACCCGCCGTCCGCGACGGCGAGGCCCTGGACGTACTTCAGCGCGGCGAGTTTCGTCTCGACCGCGTCGACGACTTCTTTCGTCTGCGAAAACGCGGGCGCGGACAGGAACACGAGGCCGAGCGACACGGCGAGCCGACGCATGGGAAGTCTCGGTCGGAAAGGATGGGGAGCAGGGTCGCCGTATTCTCGCCCGCGGCCGGGGCGGGGTCAATCGAACAGCACCGCTTCCGCGACGAGGCCGGGGCCGAACCCGAGGGCGACGCACGGGCGGGGGGCGTTCTGCCGGCGGAGGGCGTCGAGGACGAACAGGACCGTCGGCGACGACATGTTGCCGTGCTCGGCGTAGACGGCGCGGGACGCCGCGGTCGCGCCGGCCGGAAGTGTCAGGGCTTCCTCCACGGCCGACACGATCTTCGGCCCGCCGGGGTGGACGGCCCAGCTGCCGACGGCTTCGAGTGACAGCCCGCTGTCACCGAGCCACCGCTCCAGCCACGGGCGGACGTGCGTCGCGATCAGCGCGGGGATGCGGCGGGACAGGCCCATCTCGAACCCGTGGTCGCCGACCCGCCAGTGCATCGCGTCCGCGGACCCGGGGATCAGGCAGGACCCGGACGCGCGAACGTTCCACCCGTCCCCGCGGCCCGACCCCACGACGGCGGCGGCCCCGTCGGCGAAGATCGCGTTGGCGACGACCCGCTCGGGCTCCTCGCCGTAGGAGTAGTGCAGGCTGCACAGTTCCACGCACGCCAGCAGAATCCGCGCGGACGGATCGGCGGTCGCGAATGCGTTCGCCACGCGGAGCCCGTTCAGCGCCCCGTGGCAGCCCATGAACCCGACGTGGGTCCGCTCCACGGTGGGACGCAGGCCGAGCCCCGAAATGAGGGCCAGATCGACGCCGGGGGCGGCGAAGCCGGTGCAGGACACGGTGACGAGGTGGGTGATCGTGTCGGCGGCGAACCCGCTTTCCGCGAGCGCGTTCGCCGAGGCCGTGACGGCAAGCGGCGGGGCACCGTCGGCGTACAGCCGCATCCGCTCGGCGGTGGTCGGGCCGAAGTTGCCGGCGGGTTCGCGCGGCAGGAACGGCGAGCCGGAATCGCGGGTGCCGTGGAGCAAGTCTTCGACGAGCGGCCGGCCGAGGGCCTGGTGGCGGGTGCGGATTTCCGAGTGGCGGTACACGGCCGGCAGCCACGACGCCTCCCGCACGGCCGGCGGCGCGAGGACGCGGGTACACGCCAGGGCTTCGGCCTGCGTGACGCGGCCGCTCGGGAGGGCGGTGCCGAGGCCGTGGAGGGTGAAGCTCATGGTGCGGGTCTCGGGCGGTTGAGTCGGCCGACGACCGGGCCGGCGAGACGGGGGGCCAGTGACAGCGCGGTGACACTGAATCGGCACAGCGCCGGCGAGCGGAGCACCCAGGCGGCGGCGCGGCACACCCCCTGCCGCCGACGGACCGCCCGGGCATGCGCGGCCGTCCAGTCGGCGGCGGACCGCGGGTTCCCGTCGATCGCCCGAGCCGCGATCGGGGCGAGGGCGGCGGCCCCGGCGACGGCCCAGGCCATGCCCTCGCCGGTGAACGGCTCGACGTACCCGGCCGCGTCCCCGACGGCGAACCAGCGGTCCCCGGCGACCCGCGCGGCGTGCCGAGTCAGGGCGGGCGTCCCCTTCCACGGCAGGGCTTCCATCCCGGCAATCGCGGGGAAACCGCTGATTTTCAGAACGCGAATCGCCGCCGGGCCGAGGCCGCCGTGCTCGCGAATCGTCACGGGGTCGAACGCGGCGGCCACGTCGAGCCGGCCGTCTTCGAGGCGGACGAGGCCGACGTACCCGCCGCGGGCCACGGCCATGTAGACGGTGCCGGGTGCGTAAAAGCTCGGGGCGTGGTCCGCGACCGTTCCGGCCCCGATGCGGGCGGCGTCGCGGACGACCGGGGCGTTGCCGTCGGTCGCCGTGAACCCGCCCGCGAGTCCGTCGGCGGCGACCGCGACCCGGGTTCGAACCGCCACTTCGCCGAGCCGCACGGTGCGGAACTCGCCCTCGCACGGCCCGAGTTTCGCCGAGATTCCGGGGAGGAACGCGGCCCCTGCTGCTATTGCTTCGTGGATCAGGGCGGCGTCGAACCCGTCACGGGAGAGGGCCACGCCACCGGGCAAGCGGACGTAGGCGAAGCGGCCCGCAGTCGCGAGGCGGACCCCGGTCAACGGCACGGCGTCGCGGACGACCGTCCCGAGTCCGAGGCGTTCGAGTGAAGCCAGGGCCGCGGCGTTGAGGCAGCACCCGCACACTTTTCGCCGGGGAAACTGGGCTTTGTCGACGAGCAGCACCTTCAAGCCACTCCGGGCCAGTTCCCGTGCCGCGACCGACCCCGCCGGCCCGGCCCCGACGACGACGGCGTCCCACGGCCCGCGGGACGCATCGGCAACGGTGATGGTTCCGGGCAAACTCATCGGCGGCTCCACTTCACCAGATACCGGCACGGGAACCGCCAGCGGGCCGTCGCGCCGTGCAAGCCGGCTGCTTCCGCGAGGTGCAGGGCTTCCACCGGGGTGAACGCCGAGCGGGCCGACGCGGGGCCATCGAAGTGGACGACCGGCGACCGGCTGAGCACCCGGGCCGCGACCCACGCCAGTAGGAACCCGGGGACCGAGCGTTCCATGTCGTTGACGAGCACGACCCGTGCCGCTTCGCCCATCCGCCGCAGGACGGTGACGGCGTCGGGTTCCGACAGGTGGTGCAGGAAGAGGGAACACGTCGCCACGTCGAACCCGGCGGGGAGCGGGTCGGCGACGGCGTCGTGGCGGAAGAACGTCGCGGCCACGCCGGCGCGGGCGGCGGCGTCGCGGGCCGCTGACACCGCGGTGTCGCTGACATCGCAGCCGTGGAGGTCGAGCCGCACGCCGGCCCGCTTCGCCCGCGCGGCGAGAGCCAGTGGCACGTCGCCGGAACCCGTGGCCACGTCGAGGATTCGCAGGGGTTTTGAGGGGCTTTGCCGGGCTTGCGCGAGGATCGACGGCCAGAGGATGTCCGCACTGCGGCTGAACCGGTTGGCCCGCGCGAGGCCGGCCAGGGCGAGCCGGTGGGCGGCCGGGTCGAGGGCGGGGTCGTCCATCAACTCGGGGACGCGCTCCCGGCGGGCGAGTGAAGCGAACATCGAGAACCCCACGCCGGGCGGGCGGTCCCGGCGGGGTTATGATAAGTCACTTCTTCGGCGGCGGGGCAACTTCCGCCGGGTTCGCCGGCGGCGGGGCCGGGTACAGCTCGTCCAGCTGGCCGAGGTTCGCCACGTCGACGACGGCCTTCCACTGGGAATCCAGGGCCGTCAGGTAGTTCTGCATGGCCTGCCCGAGGTTCTGCTGGGCGACGACCACGTCGCTGAAGCTCACCTTCTCGGGCTCGACCTGGTTCCGCTTCACGATGGCGCGGTAGGCGCGGGTCAGGTTCGGCAGGATCTTCTCCCGGTACCGCTCCGCGATCGCGCGGTTCGCCTCGTACCGGGCGAACGCCTCGGCGACGCGGCCGAGCAGGTCGTTCTCGGTGGCCCGCAGGTCCTCGTGGGCGCGGGCGAGCTTCGCGGTCGCCTGCCGGACGTTCCCCTGGTTGCGGTCGGAGACGGGGAGTTCGATGCCGAGCTGCACGCCGAACTGGTACGTCTGGGCGAGGTTGTCGTACTGGTGGTAGCTGTTGGTCGACAGGTCGGGGATCGGCGTGCGCTTTTGCAGAACGAGGTTCACTTCCGCCCGGGCGATCGCGTTCCGGGCGGTCAGCAGGTCGGTGTGCTGCTCCAGCACGCGGGCCGTCAGGGTGCCGGCGTCGAAGGCCGGGGGCGGCGAGTCGGCCCGGCCGACGAGCGGGGACGCGGGCAGGTCCGGGCGGCCGACGGCGGCGGCGAGTTGCCGCCACGCGGCCCGGTAGTTCTGCTCCGCCAGCGTCAGGGCGTTGCGGGCCTGCTCGGCCTGGGCGTACACCTGAAGGGGTTCGTAAGCCGCGGCTTCCCCGGCGGCGACCTGCTTCAACTCGATCGCGTACACCTCGTCCGCCAGTTCCGCGAGCGCGCGGTACACTTCCACGCTTTGGTGGGCGATCTGGACGGCGAAGAATTGCGTCCGGACGCTGGCGGCCGTGTCCACCTGCGCCCGCCGCACGGCGACGACCGCGTTCAGGTAGTCGAACCCGGCGACCTTCTGCGCGAGCGTGAGTTTACCGGCGGTCTTGACGAGCTGGTTGACGAACCCGCCCTGCTGCCCGACCCCGCTGCCGGTGCTCCGCGCGGGCACCCGCAAGCTCGGCTGCCACTGGTCGACCTGATAGCCGACCGTCGGGTTCGGGTGCAGGCCCGCTTGAATCACCGTGCCGTAGGCGGCTTCCGCGTCGGCGGCGGCCCGGCGGAGGACGGGGCTGTTCTCGGCGGCCATCTGCTGCAGGTCCGCGAGCGTGAGCCCGCGGCCGTCCGGCGGGAGTTCCACGACCCCGCTCGCGGGGATCACCTCCGACTGCGGGAACAGGTCGCGGACGGCCTTTTCCCGCTCGGCGGCGGGCGTGTCCGGGCCGAACTTCGGCGGCGCGATCGGCTTCGCGGACGCGCCGGGGAGCACGCCGTGGAGTTCCAGTTTCGGCCGGTCGGCCGGCCTCGCGGGTCCGTCGCCGACGCGCGTTAACCGGCCGGCGGTCTGCAGGTCCGGCAGGGCGGACGGCGGGGGCAGGTGCCCGGCCGGGAGGGCGACCGGCTTGGCGTGGCACCCGGTCGCGATCGCCGCCCCGACGGCGAGCCACCCGGCCGGTCGGCGGACGCGGGACCACGGCAGCATCGGCGTCGCCTCCGGGTGCGGGACACCGGAGGGATCGACCGCGCGGGTTCGTCCGCTTGAAGCGAACTCGCCGAATCCGCAGCCCCGGAAAGATGGGCGGTCACAGGTACTTGATGCACACCACCCCCGCGACGACCAGCACGGCCCCGAGCGCCCGCCCCGGCGTCAGCGGCTGTTCGCTCAGGCCCATCAGCGCGAAGTGGTCCAGCAGCATCGAGCACACCAGCTGCCCGCCGACGACCAGGGCGATGAACACGGCCGCCCCGAGGTCGCGGGTCAGCGTCGCCCCGGCGAGGACGATCAGCGCCCCGAGCGGCCCGCCGATCCAGTTCCACCACTGCGTCTCCCGCAGCGTCTCGGCGGTCGGCACCGGCGGCCGGGCGACCACCCAGTAGACGAGGAACCCGACGCCGGCGGTCAGGAACGTCCCGCAGATGGACAGGACCGCGGCGAACCCCGGCCCCCCGAGGTTGGTGCGGAACTTCGAGTTGGCCGACGCCTGCAGGGCGATGCACGCCCCGGCCCCGGCCGCCAGCACTGCGTAAAGGAGGTACGTCATCCGGAGATTGTAGGAGTCCGTACAATACCGGCGTGTTCCTCCCCGGGGGTTCCGGCGTCATGATCGTCGGCCAACAGATCGGCCCGTTCCTCGTCGAGAAGGAACTCGGCAGCGGGGCGATGGGCGTCGTCTACAAGGCTCAGTTCGACCGGGACGGCCGGGTCGTTCCGGTCGCGCTGAAGATCATTTCCCTCGGGCTGCTCGGCAACGAGTCCGCCGTCGCCCGGTTCGAGCGGGAAGCGAACATCCTCAAGCAGCTCCGCCATCCGAACATCGTCCGCCTGTACGCGATCGGCAAGTACAAGCAGACGCCGTTCATCGCGATGGAGTACGTCGACGGCGAGACCCTGGACGCCCTCCTCGCACGCCGCGGCCGGATCGACTGGGAGCAGGTCGTCGAGTGGGCCAAGCAACTGTGTTCCGCCCTGCACTTCGCCCACGAGAAGGGCATCGTCCACCGCGACCTGAAGCCGTCCAACCTCATGCTGACGCGGGACGGCACGCTCAAGCTCATGGACTTCGGCATCGCCAAGGGGAACGACGACCTGGCCCTGACGGGCACGAACAACACCATCGGCACGGCCGCCTACATGTCCCCGGAGCAGTGCCGCGGCGAAAAAGACCTGTCCGCCAAGTCCGACCTCTACTCGCTCGGCGTGGTGCTCTACGAACTGCTCGTCGGCCGCAAGCCGTTCGACGCGGAAACCACCGTGGACATGTTCCTGAAGCACGTCAACGAGAAGCCCGTCCGCCCCCGCCGGCTCGTCGCGAACCTGCCGGTCTGGCTCGACAACCTCATCATGTTCCTGATGGAGAAGGACAAGAACCTGCGGCCGATGGACGCGGCCACGGTGGGCAAGATGCTCGAAGACATCGAGCAGAAGGTGCAGAGCCAGCAGAGCATCGGGGCCGAACGCGCGAACGCCCGCCGGGCGGACGCGAACCCCGCCGACGGCGACCTCGACGACGAGGACCGCGAGGCGGCGAAGACCCTGCGGGCGGGTAAGAAGAAGAAAAAGAAGAAGGCGGTGCCGCTGCACCAGCAGACGTGGCTGAAGGCGACCGCCATCGGCGCGGTGCTGCTCGCGATGGTGGTCGGCGTCTACCTCGCGACCCGGCCGCCGAGCCTGGAAGCGATGGCGGCTTCGATGGATTCTGCCCCGACGCCGGAGGGGAAGCTCGAGGTCGCGACGATGCTGCTGAAGACGTATGGCTCGTCCAGCGCCCCGCAGGTGGAGAAGGCCCGCGAGGAGTTCCGCAAGCAGAAGGCCCGCGTCGTCGAGGAGCAACTGACGAAGCGGTTCCGCAACAACTTCAAGTCGTCCGAAGGGTTCGACGCCGAGGCGTACTCGAACGCGATGCTGGCGATGGCCGCCGAGAAGGACGGCAACCTTCCGCGTGCGGCCGAACTCTGGTCCGCGGTGCGGGAGCGGGTGCCGACGCCGGACGTGGCCAGGATGATCGCGGACGAGGAGTACGCCCGCGGTGCCCCGCTCCACTGGCTCGCCGACCGCCGGCACCGGGACATCACGCAAGAGGTGCCCGACCGCGAGAAGAAGCTGCGCGAGCAGATCGACCGCGAGCGGGTGATCGAGAGCAACCGCGTCTACGCCGTGGGCAACCCCGAGGGCGTCGCCGTCCGCGGCCTTCGCTACGAGCAGTTCGGCGACCGCGGCAAGGCGAAGGCCGCGTGGAAGGCCCTGGAAACTCAGACCGAAAAGGAGCCCGACCAGCACGTCTGGTACGTCTTCGCGACCTCGCACGGCTTCCAGATTCCGCCGGGTGTGAAGGACGAAACCGAACTGACGGAGCGCGTCGCCCGCATCGAGAAGAAGCTGACCGCGTTGAAGGAACTCGCCGCGAACGTGTCCACCGCCCCGATCCCCGACGTGGCCCGCCGCGACGTGCGCATCGGCTGCCGGGAGATCGTCACCCTGTACGACGACGACCCGAACCCGGATGTCAAGCCGCTCGTCGCGGAGGCGAAGCGGGTGATGGAGGGCGTGCCGAAGTGAGGTTAGCCGCGTCAGCAGTCGTTGAGCTTGCTCGCCGATGACGACCGTCACCAGGGCGATTCACATTTGACTTGGAAATTCAGCGAGATACCATTCCTATCGGCCGTCGATCGGGCGATGGACGGGAATGTGGATCACGTCGCAGAACACGGGCTGACCCCGGACGAAGTCGATGCCGTCCTGTTGGATCCTGCGATCCCGCGATCGTTCAGCCGAACATCGGGCCGGCCTTGCAAGTTTGGTTGGACGCCGACCGGTAAACACATCGTTGTCTTTTGGGACGAGGAAGGCGATACCGATCCGCCAATTCTCTACCCCATCACGGCGTTTGAAGTTCCTCCGCCCGCGTGATTCCGGTGATGCGATGCCAGCGAACAACTCGACGAACCCTGCCATCACGCCCGAACGCTTGCAGCGGTTCCGCCAACGGGCCGCGGTGACTCGCGCCGAACTCGCACACAAGCCCGGTGTGGACGAAATCCTTGCGGCGGGCCAGGACGACGGGCCGGTCGCCTTCAGCGACATCGTGCAAGCGTGCGTCGGCCAGTTGAAAGCGGCCCGCGAGTCCGCCGGCCTGTCGCTGGCCGACGTCTCCGATCGGACCGACATCGCCGTCGAAACGCTCTCTCGGTTGGAAAACGGCATGGCGACCAACCCGACCTGGCGAACGCTCTCACGTTTTGCCGTGGCCGTCGGGTGTCGGCTCGAACTCAAAGCCGTCAAGGCCTGAGTCATCGGTGGACGGCAATCGCCGGTCGGGAGCGGCAGATGAGATTCGTCCGTGGGAGATCGTCCTTACCTCCGTATCCCGTGGGAGTGATTAGTTCGCGGAGGCGAAGCGGGTGATGGACAGCGTGCCGAAGTGAGGGTTCGCCGCGAGGCAACAACGAGCGCAGGAGCCTCGCTCACGAAGGGACGGACACCGTGACGAAATGTTTGGGTGGCAAGCCGGCCAGAACGGTCAAAAGAGCCGGGTAAATGGGGCGAATCGCTTCCATTGTGTTCTTCGGAACCAGCAGAACCACGACGGCGATCGGTAGGCCGTCCAGATCGTGCTGGTACTGCAAGCCACGGTCGTTCGAGATCGGTGCATCGAATCCGTCTGCCGCCGCCCGCTTCAGGAGTTCGCCGTTCTCGATTCCACCTAATCCCATGTAGGCGACCGTGAAGACCTCGTGCCCCGGCAGTTCCAGTCGGATCTGATGGGGCAGATTTTCGTCCAGTAGCAATTTCATGCGGGCACCGCGACGGCACGGCCGGCCGCATCTCTCCGGAGTTCGGCGAGCAGTTGCATCACTTGCTCGCGTCGGACCGTCGGAAACTGTTCGACGAACTCGTTCAACGAGTAGCCGGACTCCAGGTGGTCGAAGAAGGTTTGCACGGTCACGCGGGTGCCGGCGAAGCACGATTCGCCGTGCATGACCTTCGGATTGCGGGTGATGATCGTCTCCATACCCTTATCCTACGGTATCGCAAAGGGTGTCGGCACCGTTGTTCCGTGTAGGGTGGGTCGAGCCGTTTCGGCGAAGACCCACCGAAACGGCAACGAGTCCTTGCCACTCTGGTCGGTCTTCGCCGAAACGGCTCGACCCACCCTATAAGAGGAAACCGATGTCTCTCCCCCGTCCGAAATCCGCGGCCGCGTTCGAGCGGGCGAAGCGTCTCATCCCCGGCGGGGTGAACAGCCCGGCCCGCGCGTTCGGGGGGGTCGGCGGGTCGCCGCTGTTCATCGCCCGCGGGGACGGGGCGTACCTCTTCGACGCGGACGGCCACAAGTACCTCGACTACATCGGCTCGTGGGGGCCGATGATCCTGGGCCACTGTC
>ERZ1066123.1359-NODE-1359-length-14696-cov-6.831979_pt1 | contig 14696 bp, 8 predicted proteins | sample MGYA00382770_ERZ1066123 | MGnify/ENA primary metagenome ERZ1066123 (study PRJEB33369, sample SAMEA5778353) | biofilm metagenome | biome: Industrial cooling water; feature: Water cooling tower basin; material: Biofilm | place: United Arab Emirates | collected...
CCAGGATACGCCGGGCGAGGTGGGCCTTCGCCACGCCGAGGAACGCTTCCGGCTCCGCCTCGCCGAGGCACTTGCCGAGGTTCTTGACGCCCATGCCGGGGTCGATCAGCACGGGAACCGCGGCGATTTTGAACAGCGCGAACGTCAGCGCGAAGAACTCCGGCGACGGCGGAACCATCAGCGCGGTGCGGGTGCCGCGAACGACCCCCACCGAGGCGAGGCCGTGCGCGAGGCGGTCGGAGTAGGCGTTCAGTTCGCGGAACGTGAGGGTTTCGTAACCGCGCCGCGTCGGGTAGTGGATCGCCGGGCGGTCGGGCTCGGCTGCCGCCATCCGGGACAGGTGCGACGCGACGTTGACGGGTGAGGGGGGCATCTTCTCTGGTCCCCTCCCCCTTGAGGGGGAGGGTTAGGGTGGGGGTCGCTTCTGGGCGGGAGCTTCACCCCCACCCCAACCCTCCCCCTCAAGGGGGAGGGGGAGAAAACCTCAAACCGGGTGTCGGTCCAGAAACTCCCGAATCATCGGAATCGCCTCGTCCCCCGCGTCTTCGAGCAGGTAGTGGCCGCAGTCGGGCCAGACGTGCGTTTCCGCGTGGGGGAAGTAGCGTTGCCAGTCGCGCAGGAAGTGCTCGTCGAAGACGAAGTCCTTCATCCCCCACAGCAGCAGCGTCGGCACGTTCCCGAACCTGTGCAGTGACGCCGCGGTGTCGCGGACGATGTCGTAGCCGGGGTCTTCGGGGCGGAGCGGGATTGTCTGGACAAACTTGAGCACCGCGATGCGGTTCGCCGGGGTGTCGTAGGGTTTGAGGTACATCTTCCGCACGTCGGCCGGCAACTTCTTGCGGGTCACGCACCAGCTCGCGGCCGCCCGGCAGAACGTGTTCAGGTGCAGGATCATCCACGCCCCGGACTTCGTCCCCCAGCCCAGCCACAACGGCCACGGGAACGGCTTCGACTCCGGCAGCGGGAACGCCCCGGTGTTCGTCGCGACGATCCGTTTGATGCGGTCCGGGTGCCGGGCGGCGAACGCCATGCCGATCATGCCGCCCCAGTCCTGCACGACGAGCGTGATCTTTTCGTGAACGCCCAGGTGGTCGAGCAACGCTTCCACGTCGTCGATGCGGGACTTCAGGGCGTAGTCGTACTGCGTCTCCGGCGGCTTGTCGGACAGGCCGCACCCGATGTGATCCGGTACGATGCAGCGGTACTTGTCCCGCAGCGCGAGCACGACGTTCCGCCAGTAGAAGCTCCACGACGGGTTGCCGTGCAGCATCACGACGGGGTCGCCGATACCTTCATCGAGGTAGCTCTGCGAAAGCCCGTTGCGCTGGAATTGGCGCGGCGTGAACGGGTAGAGCGAATGCGGAACGGTCGATCCGGGAGAGTCTTCGTGTTGCCGCATTCCAGGTCTGTGTCAGGTGGACCCACGGTCACAAGCCGCCGTGGAGGAACAAGAAGCGAAGGGCGATCCCGACGATCAAGACGATTCCGCCGCCGATCGCGCCGAGCATCCAGCGCATGATCCGTATCTCGGCTTTGAGCTCCGCGATCGAGGTCTTGAATTCAGCGCGGACGGCCTTGAACTCGGCGTGCATCTCGGTTCGGAGGTCTTTGATCTCGGTTCGGAGGTCTTTGGCCTCGGCTTTGAGTTCGTCCTTCGTCGCGAGGTCTTTCAAATTCAGCTGAATCACTTCCGCGAACGCGACAGCCTTCGCCTCGGCTTGCTTCGGGGGCAAGTCAGCGGCCTTCAGCGTGTTCGCGAACTTCAGCGTGTCGAAGGTGGCGATGGACATCGCAACTCCCCCGCGGGCAGACTCTTCACTGCTATTCTACCACTCGACGCCCAGCATGAGACAGTTCAGCCCGCTGCCGATGCCGAGGAAGCCGACGCGGTCGCCGGGCTGGAGGAACTCGCGCTCCTCGGCGATGGCGGCGGTGATCGGCAGGCTGACGGTGCCGATATTGCCGAGGAACGGGAACGTCGAAAAGTCCTTGTCCTCGGAGATGCCGAAGCCGCGCAGGACCGCCTCGCGGTGGCCGGCCCCGACCTGGTGGCAAATCACGCGGTCGATCCGCTCCTTCGCCCAGCCGACCTTCGTCAGGAACGCGCCCCAGGTCTTCGTGCCGAGGTCGACGCCGTGCTTCAGCACGTCGCCGGCGTGGGTCTCCATGAACGGCAACATCACGTGCTTGAATCCGAGGTCGAACCCGCGTTGCAGGAGTGCCCCGGCCTGGGAGTCGAGTGCCCGCTGCATCGCGACGGTGAGGTTGTCTTCCACCACCCGGCCGACACTCGACGCCAGCAGCGTCTGCACGCCCCACCGGCACAGGTTGTGGTGCTCCGGCGCGTTCTTCGCGGCCCCGCCGACGAGCCGGCGGCGCTTCAACTTCGACACGTCCGCCCCGGTGACGAGCACGCCGACCGCCCCGGACCCGCCGGTGAACGTAGCGAGCGACTGGCGGAACACGTCGACGGACTTCGACCGGACGACGCGGTCGATCGCCGTCTCGTTGATCTCGCGGGCGGACTCGCACGACACGACGAGCCCGGCCCGGCACTGCCCGAGTTCGATGCGGTTGGCCACCTCGACGACGCCGTTCAGCACGCCGAGGCAAGCGTTCGACAGGTCGTACATCATCGCGTCGGAACTGATCCCGAGGTTGGCGGCAACGGCACACGCGGTGGCCGGCTCGTACTGCTCCCGGCAGACGCCCGCGTAGATGAGAATGTCCACGTCCTTCGGCGAGAAGTTGGCGGCCGCGAGCGCCTTCCGCCCCGCCGCGGTCGCCCCCGTGGACAGCCGGTAGTTCGGCTCCCACCACCTCCGTTCGGAGATGCCCGTGAGCAGTTCGAGTTGCCCGCTCGGGAGCTTGTGCGCGTCGTACATCGGCTTCAGCCGCGCCTCCAGGTCGGCCGTCGAAACGACGACCGGCGGCAGTTCGTACCCGATGGACTCGATGTAGACGCGGTTGTAGTTCATAGATCCTTCTTGTAGGTCGGGTCGAGTCTTCGAGGCCCGACAGGATGCGCCGCGTCGGGCCTCGAAGACTCGACCCGACCTACAAATCAAGTCTTGGATTGTCGCGCGGTACGGCGTGCGACTGCCATCTCGTGAAGCGGTACTGCCGCATAGCGGTACTCGCCTGTTGATGAAAAGCCATGCTTCACGACAGCTTCTAACGCCGCTTCAACACCGTATTCCAGAAGAAGAGCTTCAAAGATCGCGTTCGCGTCGATAACGAATTGATTCCGCGTGTTCTCTTTCCAGGGACGGCTTGGGTCTTCTGCAACGGCATCGATAAGGCGACGCATATCGTCCTCCAGTAGCTCAATTCTAGGGTGAACTCGATCATCTGGTAGGTCACAACCGATCCCGTTCTTCCAACGGAAGTTGCGGCGGCCGTTCAAATGCGGGGTCGATGATGGAGCCCGCAAGGGCATCCACTTTCTCGGCCCATTCCTCCTGCGTCATCGTCTTTCGCCGAGATTCAATCACGACGCGCACCGGCTGGTTCGCCCGGTCGGGGCCGAGCGGCACGTCGAGGTGCAAAGTCCCGTCCGGGCCGGTCCGCGATTCCACCACGATGCTGCTCATGTCGGTTCCCCTTGCCGCCATATTACCGCGCCGCAACTTCCAGCGTGAACCCGATCATCTGGTAGATCACCCGGCCGTCGACCGTGAGGAACCCGTCGGCCGTCAGACGCTTTGCCGACTCGTCGACGGCGGTCACTTCCAGGACGACGATCACCTCCCGGTCGCGCGGCACGACTTGCCCACGGTACACCCACTCGTGCGCGACGTTCAAGCCGACCGTTTGCCATTCGGCGTCGCCCCACCGCTTCCACGCGGCGAACTTCAGCAGTTGCAGGAACGACTCCAGCCCCAGCGAGCCGGGCCAGACGGGGTCCTGGTAGAAGTGGGCGGCGAAGAACCAGAACGACGGGTCGACGGTGACGGACCCCTGCACCAAGCCGAGACCGGCCCGGCCGCCGGTGGGAAGGTAGCCGTCGATGCGGTCGACCATCCGCATCTTCGGGCCGGGGAACGGCGGGTCGTGCGGGAGCCGTCCGGACTCCGCAATCGCCTTCTGCTCGGCCGACAGGTACGGCACCTTCGCCGTCGGCATCCCGATTTGGTTCGTCAGCGCTTCCTTGCCAAAGAACCCGAAGTACGTCGTGCCCTCGTAGACCTTCCCCTGCTCGCATTCGACCAGCATCGTGAAGTTCTGGATGATCATGCCCGCGGACTGGGACACGTTCGTCATCGTCACGTTGATCGTGAGCGTGCCGACGTCCGGCGTCACGGGAAGGAACTGCTTCGCCTTGCCGCCGAGGTTGCGGAATGACAGGTCGGTGTCACTGGTGAGGGCGGAGCCGCAGTACGCCGCCAGCCAGCCGCACGGCTGCAGGGCGATTTCCAGCAACACGCTGAACGGCATCAGCGACGACCGGTTCTCGGCGAAGTACCACGCATCCGGCGGCACGTCGTACTGCGCCTCGCACGCGGCCCCGGCTTTCAGGACGAACGGCTCGCCCTTGACCATCGTGATGCGGTCGAGGAACTGGAACGGCGGGCCGGGCAGCCGGGCGATGATCCGGTCGCGGTCGAAGACGCGGTACGGCTCCCCGAAGGCTTCCGAGGGGTTGCCGTTGGAGTACGCCAGGATCTTGGCGGAGTCGTAGATCGCGGGTTTCTTGATTCTGTCTCCCCTCTCCCCTTGGGGGAGAGGGGCCGGGGGTGAGGGGAAGGACTTCACGCCCAAAGAGATCGTTTGCCCTGGAATGTCGCGATTTTCCTCGGGAAGTATTCCCCTCACCCGGCCTACGGCCACCCTCTCCCCCAAGGGGAGAGGGTTAGACGGGCTCGCCCACACTGCTTCCAGCTTCTCCTGCGTCAGCCCGCTCATCCGCAGCGTCATGTTCAGGATCTCCACGATAGGCTTGCCGTCGGCATACATCAGCGCGTCGGCGATCGCGAACGGTTCCGGGCCGTACCCCAGCTCCTTCACGCTCACTTCGTAGGCCACCACTTTCGTCGTCGCGATGACCTGCCCCCGGCACTTCAGTCGGCTGCTCACGCCGGGAACGGGTTCGCACGCGACCTCGCCGTCCTCGCCGACCCAGCCGATTCGCATCAGCAAAACGCGGAGCGTGTGCAGGCAGCACTCGTACATGAGCGTGCCGGGCATGACCTGGTCGTCGACGAAGTGGCACGTCAGGAACCAGTCGTCCGGGGCGATGTCGTACTCGGCCCGGACGAACCCGAGCCCGAACCGGCCGCCGGCGGGGTCGAGCGTCGGGACGCGGTCGAGGAGCCGCAGCATCCCGCCGGGGAGCTTCATCGGGGACCGCAGGCTCGCGTTCGCGAAGTCCGCCCCGAACGCGCCGACGAGGTCGCCGGCCCGCAGCGCCGCCACTTCCTTCGGCCCCAAGGCACAGGACGCGAGGGGGACCAAATCCCGCCAGTTTTCCGGGCGTTTCCCCGGTATCGCCTGGCGGTCGAGCTTCGTGTGAACGATCCCCTTCCCGGACGCGAGTGCCTCCGCCGTGAAGAACCCGGCGACGCCGTGGCGCATCGTCAGCAGCGGCTCGCCGTTCACGGTGGAGTCGAAGCGGAAGCGGAACAGCCAGGAGTCGCCCTGCTTCACGAACCCGTCGATGCGGATGTCGTAGAGGATCGTCTCGCCGACGACGGGCAGCGGCCGGTGGAACGTGACGACCGCGTCGATCAGGCGGTAGACGGCGAGGCCGCGGGTCTCGAAGTCGATGCTGAGGAACCCGGACAGGAACAGGTCGGCCTGCCCGGCTTCGACGGCCACGCACGTCGGGATGCGGCCCGCGTCCAGGTACCAGCGGTTCGCGTGGACGTGGTGGTCGGTCACCACCCGGCCGTGCGTCATCGACCGGGGTTCGCCTTCGATGGCGAGGATGCGGTCGACGAGCATCAGCGGGCCGTCGGGCAGGCGGACGCGCGTCGGGAACGCATCGACGGCGGCGAACGTGTTCCCCAGGACGGCGGCGATCTTCCCGCGGGCGAACTCGAAGCATTCCTCGGTGGAGAGCGAACGGGGAACCGACTCGGGTGGGCCACTCGCTCCGCGAGTGGCCGGCTTGGGAGAAGAAACTTCCTGTGACATCGGCGACTGTTCTGGGGCTGGCAGTGGCCACTCGCGGAGCGAGTGGCCCACCCGAGAAAGCGTCGTGTGCAACTGCAACGCCGCCGCCGTGACGTTCACGAACCCGTGCTGCACGCGCAGGAACATGTCGTGCGCCGCCGCCGACGCCGCTTGCGTGTCCGCACACGCGGCGACGAACGGCGCGAGCATCGCGGCCAGTTCCGGGGACAGCGCCGGGGCCGGTTCCGCCGGTCGCGGTTCGGGGACGGGCTGCACCTTCGACGCGGAATCGAGAACGATCTCGGCCGCGCGGTCGGCGTCCGCGGGCTCCGTCAGCGGCGGGCCGGGGGTCAGGAACGGCGAGTCGTCGGGGACCAGGACCCACTTGTCGTCGGTCGGCGCGGGGGCGACGGCCGGCAGTTCTCGCGGCGGCATGCCCACGGGGATCGTCAGCGCCCGACTCGGCGGCGGGGTCGCGTCGCGGTGGCCGACGCACTTCGTCGGGCCGCTGTAAAGCACGGCGAGATCGACCGGCAGCCGTTCGGCGACGAGGTTCGCGACGAGCCGCAGCACGAGGGAAACCGCGTCCTGCCGGGGGGCGGTCGCGGCACGGGCGAGGTGCGGTCGGCCCCCCAGGATCGCGGAAACCATCCGGGTGCAGGAGTTCCCCGGCCCGCACTCGACGAACGCGCGGACGCCGTCGCGGTACGCCGCCTCGACCACCGCGGGGAAGTCGATGACGCCGACGAGCCCGGCCGTGATCGACGCGGCGGCCTCCTCGGTGGTCGGGATGTAGGTGCGGCCCCACGCGCCGCTGTAGACCTGCATCCCGTCCGGCTTCGTGGTCGGCAGCGTGTGCAGCTCCCGGTACGGGATCTCGACGGGCCGGCCGGCTTCGCAGTGGGCGAGCGTCACGCCCGGCAGCGGCAGGAACGGCCGGCCGAACTGGTCCGCGAGCTTCTCCACGTCCGCGCGGACGCCGCCGACCACGGACTCGGTCAGTGTGTTCGCGATGAGCAGAAACGCCTTCAAACCGGGCTTCAGCGCGGCCTTCACCTCGTCCGGCGGGACCGACAGCACGGCCGTCACCCAGTCGAGCGGCTGGTCCTTCGGCCACCCCCAGAACGTGCGGGCGGCGTTGTACGGCGGACCCAGGTCCGGGCCGAACAGCGTCGACTCCCGCACCCGGCGGAACATCTCGTCGCGGGACTTCCACACCCGCGTGGCGAACAGCCCGGTCGATTCGCCCAGGCTCAGGCCGATCATCGCGTCGAACCGCACCCCCAGCCGGGCGAGGACATCCGCGGTCAGCGTGCCGAGCGTGACCTGGCCGAAGAGGAACTGCTTGGCGGTGGTGTCCTCGGGGATCGCGTCCGCCCAGAACTTGTCCGGGGCGTACTGCCCGCGGAGTTCGCGGTTCTCGCCCTCTTGTTGCCGCAACACGTCCGGGAAGGCGGCGGACAGGTCGCGGCCCATGCCGGGGAAGTGGTTGCCGGAGCCGGGGAAGACCACGGCGAGCTTCCCCTTCGGCCCGACGGGAGTGGGGGCGAAGAACACGCGGTCGCGGAACGTCGGGTTCGGGTCCTTCGCGGCCGGGTCCGGGAGCGGGGTGGCCGGCTTGTGCCGGACGTGGTCGCGGGCGAACCGCGCCTGTTCGAGCAGTTCCTCGGCCGACCGCGCGACCAGGGCCACCGCCCGGCGGCGCTTGCGGGAGGGCGGGTGTTCTTTCAGCCACTCCCGCGCCAGCAGTTCGACGCCGCGCCCGGCATGCGCTTCGGCCCACTCCGCGAGCCGGCCCAGGATTACAGCGAGGTCCGTGACCTCGTCCGCTTCCGCCGCGAAAACCGCCTCGTGTCGGGCTCCGAGCGGTTGCGGGTCTGCGAAGGGATAGGGAGCAGGGATCGGGATAGCCGATCCAGGTTCGGCAGTCTGACTATCCCTGTTCCCTATCCCTGCTCGGGCGGCCCCCAGCGTCGGCGGGGCCGCGGGTGCAGCCATCCGCGCCGCCCGGCCTTCTTCCACCAGCGGGGAAGGGATCCACTCTTCGAGCACGACGTGCGTGACCGACCCGTCGACTCCGACCGATGCGACCGCGGCGCGGCGGGGGCCGTCGGCCTCGTCCGCGAGCCAGTACCGGGGGGACCGCGACCAGTGACACCGGGGCGCGACGAACTCCAGCTCCGGGCGGACCGCCTCGCCGGGGACCGTGGGCGGCACGATGCGGTGGTGCAGCGCGAGGCACGCCTTCACCAGCCCGACGGCGGCCGACGCCGCGCCGGGGTTGCCCACCTGCCCGCGAACCGCGCCGACGGACAGCGGCATTCGCCGGTCCGGGCCGCCGAGGACCGCGACGATTCCCGACGCTTCGGCGATGTCGTCGGCGGGGGAACCGGTGGCGGCCCCGTCGAGGTAGCCGATCGTTTCCGCGGGGACTTGGCCGTCGGCGCAGGCCCGCTTCACGGCGGTGCGGTACGCGAACCCCTCCGGGCCGAACTCCGTCACCGGCCCGCCGCTCGCGGACCCGACGCCGCGAATCACGGCATAAACGCGGTCGCCGTCGCGCTCGGCGTCGGCCAGCCGCTTCAGCACGACGCACGCGGCCCCCTCGCCGGGGAGGAACCCGTTCGCTTCGGGGTCGAGGGGGTTGGCGGTGCCCGTCGCGGACACGGCCCGGTCCTGGGCGGTGGCGAGCAACCCGCGCGGGTCGCCGGTGAGGTCGACGCCCCCCGCGACGGCCCGGTCGAGCTCGTTGTTCCGCAACGCCCGCACCGCGAGTTCGATCGCCCGGCCCGCGGACGATTCCTCGGAACAGACGGTGAAGCTCGGCCCGCCGAAGCCGAACATCCGCGCGACCCGGCTCGCCGCGATGCTGCCGAGCGCCCCCATCGTGCGGTCGGCGGTCAGCGGCGGGGCGACGGCGTCGAGGAACGCATCGTCCGGTGCCCCGGCCTTCTTCGCGGCCCAGCGGAGGTGGAAGTTCGTCGTGTTCAGGTCGAGCCCGAGCCCGACGAACACGCCGGTTTTCTCCGCAAGACCGGAGGGATATTGAGCAGGGACGGGGATAGCCGATCCCGATTCCGAATTCTGACCGTCCCTATCCCTACTCCCTATCCCTGAGTGACCGACGCAGTCATCGAGGGCGGCGGCGGCGGTTTGCAGGATCAGCAGTTGCTGGGGAAGCATCTCCTCCAGCTCGCGCGGCGGGGTGCGGAACCGGTCCAGCGGCGCGGCCACGGACTCGACGTAGAACCCCGGCGGGCAGGTATCGGACGCGAGGCCCCAGCCGTTCGTTTTGACGGTCGGTTCGGGCCGGGCCGCGCCGCCGAGGACGTACTCCTGGAACTCCCGCAGGGTCACCCACGGCCCGACGTGCGCCGCCATCCCGACGACCGCGACCGGCTCCCCCGCGGCGGCCGGCGCGTGCGGCTCCGGGGCGGGGAGCTGTCGCTGCGTCGCCTTCTTCGCCGACACCGTGCTGAGCTTCGGCAGCGGCTTCGCCAGCACCACCGGCGGCAGGCTCAGGTGCGTGACGAGCACCTGCCCGATGTTCTCTTCGATCAGCAGGTGCGCGTTGACCCCGCCGAACCCGAAGCCGGACACCGCGGCCCGGCGGGGGGTCGTCGCCTTCCGCGGCTCCCACGGTTCCGCCTGTTGCAGCACCCGGAACGGCCCGCCGTCGTACCCCGGCAGCGACGCGTTCGGCGTGGAAAAGTTCGCCTGCGGGGGGAGTTGCTTCGCCGCGAACGCCTTCAGCACCTTCGCCACGGCCGCGGCCCCGGCCCCGGTCAGCAGGTGGCCGACCGTCGACTTCACGGACCCGATCACGGTCCGGCCCGGCCGCCAGCCGCCGGTGCCCCACGTCTGGCGCAGGCTCTCGAACTCGACCGCGTCGCCGACCGGCGTGCCAGTCGCGTGGCACTCGACGAGGTCCACGTCGGTCGGGCTCCACCCGGCGCGCTTGTAGGCCGCCGCCATCGCGCGGACTTGCCCTTCGACCGCCGGCGCGAGCAGGTTGCCGCTGCGGTCGTTGGACAGCCCCCAGCCGCAAATCAGGCCGTGGATGTGGTCGCCGTCCCGCACCGCGTCGGCGGCGCGCTTCAGCACGAAGACCCCCGCTCCTTCGCCGACCATGAGGCCGTCCGCCCGCGAATCGAACGGCGAGCACCGGCCGCTTTGCGAGAGTGCCCGCAGTTGCGCGAAGCCCATCTGCGTGTAGAGCGGGTCCGCCCCGTTCGCGCCGCCGGCGAGCATCGCGTCGGCCCGGCCCGCTTGCAGTTCGTCGCAGGCGAGCTTCAGCGCGTACAGGGACGACGCGCACGCCGCGTCGAGGGTGTACGTCCCGCCGCCGAGGTTCAAGGTCTTCGCCAGCACGCCCGCGGGAAGCCCGGCGACATACCGGTTGAGCGGGTTCGTCCGCCGGGCCTCGCGGGGCGTGCCGAGCGCGTCCGCCCACTTGCCGCCGAGGTACTCGCGGGCCAGGTCGGACGCCTTCTCCGTGGGCAGGCAGATGTTCCCGAGCACGACGCCGACGCGGGCGCGGTCGAGCTTGTCCGTCTTCGCGCTCTTCCACGCCCGGTGGCCGGCGTCCAGCACCGTGTGGAACAGCGTGTCGAGCCCGGCCACGAACGGGACCGGGGCGTTCCACCCCTTCGGGTCCGGGGTGAACGGGTCGAGGAAGTACCCGCGCGCGGAGTAGACCGTGTCCGGGTTCGCGACCCGCGGGTCGAGGCACTGGTCCGGCGGCAGCGTCCACCGGCCGGCGGGCACGGCCCGGGAGCAGTCGGCGGCGGCGGCGACGTTCCGCCAAAACTTGTCGAGGTCCGGCCCCGACCCCGGAAACCGGGCGGCCATGCCGACGATCGCGATCCGGTCGGTGTTCATTCGGGTATTCTGCGAACCGGACGGGCCGGCGGTCAGAGTGGGGTCCGCTCCGCTCGGTCGCCGGCTGTCACTTCTCGAGAACCGGCACCTTCGCGTCGTCGACGAGTTCCTTCACCACGACGTGCGGCGTCTTCTTCCGCAGCCGGCTCTCGGGACGCAGGATGATCCGGTGCGCGAGGACCGGGGCGGCCATGCGCTTCACGTCGTCCGGGGTGACGTAGTCACGCCCCGCGATGGCGGCCTGGGACTGGGCCGTGCGGAACAGCGCGATCGACGCCCGCGGGCTGCCGCCGAGGAGGACGTCCTCGTGCTCCCGGCTGCCGTGGACGATGTCCAGGATGTACTTCTTGATCTTGTCGTCGACGTGAACGTCGCGGATGGCGTCCTGAGCCGCGATCACTTCGGCCGCCGAGACGACCGGTTGCAGGTCGTCGATCGGGTGCCCCTTCTGCAACCGCGTCAGCATCTGGGATTCTTCCGCGAAGCTCGGGTACCCGAGGCTGAGGCGGATCAGGAAGCGGTCGAGTTGCGCTTCCGGCAGCGGGAACGTCCCCTCCTGGTCGACGGGGTTTTGCGTCGCGATGACGAGGAACGGCGGCTTGAGCACGTAGGTTTGCCCGTCCGCCGACACCCGGCGCTCGGCCATCGCTTCGAGCAGGGCCGCTTGCGTTCGGGGCGTGGCCCGGTTGATCTCGTCGACGAGCAGCGTCTGCGCGAACACGGGTCCGGGGCGGAACTCGAACTCGGTCGTCTTCTGGTTGAAGACGCTGACGCCGGTCACGTCGGTGGGGAGCAGGTCCGGCGTACACTGGAGCCGCTTGAAGGTGCAGCCGACGCTGCGGGCCAGTGCCCGGGCGAACATCGTCTTCGCCACGCCGGGCACGTCTTCGAGGAGGATGTGGCCTTCGCAGAAGTACGCGGCCAGGGCCAGCGACAGCTGCGGCCGCTTGCCGATGACGACCTTCTCCATGTTGGCGACGATCTTCGCCGCCGTCTCGGCCACGTCCGCGGGCATCGGCTGCAACCCCTCCCCCCGACCCCCTCCCCGAAACGGAGAGGGGAACCCAAGCGATTTCTCTTCCTCCCCCTCTCCGCTTCGGGGAGGGGGTCGGGGGGAGGGGTTTCTTCCCCGCTTACGCCCCCATTTTCGCCTTCGCGTCTTCGAGGATCGCCTTCGTCGCGGTCGCGCCGACGCGGGTCACGCCGATCGCCCGCACTTCGAGGAGCTTCTCGTACGTCCGCACGCCGCCGGCCGCCTTCACCTGGACGTGGGCGGGGGAGTGCTGCCGCATCAGCTTGAGGTCCTCGATCGTCGCGCCCGTCTCGGCGTAGCCGGTGCTGGTTTTCACCCAGTCGGCCCGCACTTCCGCGCAGATCTTGCAGAGCTCGATCTTGTGGGCGTCCTTGAGGTAGGCGTTCTCGAAGATGACCTTCACCTTCACGTCCCGGGCGTGGGCCGCTTCCACGACCGCCGCGATGTCGTGGGCGACGTAGTTCCACTCGCCGGAGAGCACCTTGCCGACGTTCACGACCATGTCGAGTTCCGTCGCGCCGTCGTCCATCGCGATCTCGGACTCGTACACCTTGGCCTTCGTGACGTGCCCGCCGTGCGGGAACCCGATGACGGTGCTCGCCTGCACCGTCGACCCCGCGAGCAGCTTGGCGGCCAGCTTCACCGCGTAGGGCTTGATGCACACGGACGCGGCCCCGTACTGCCGGGCGAGCAGGCAGCCGGCTTCGAGTTCGGCGTCCGTCAGGACGGGTTGCAGCAGCGAGTGGTCGAACATCCGGGCCAGGTCGGCGAGCGTCGGCGTGGACATCAGGAACTCCGTGGGGAAGGGGGACCCAAAGCAAACGGCGCAGGCCCGCCGATCTGACGGGGGTGTTCTAGCCGGGCGGCGGGACGGTGGCCCGTCGGGACTCGGGCTTCCCACCCCGGGCCGGGTTCGGTTACAACGGGCGGGCGCGTGTCGTTCCCGCCGGAGCCGAGCCCCGATGAACGCGAGTCTGCCGTCCGCGGAAGAGTTGGCCGCCGCCGTCCGGGACGGGCTGGACGCCCGCCGGTTCTTCCGGCCGCTGCCGCCGGCGAAGGTGCCGTACCCGTCGGACGAGACGCTGCCCCGGCTGACGTTCTACCGCCGGCCGGTCGACCACCCCGTCCCCCCGTCGCGGTTCTGGGGCGGGTGGGCGGTGCGGTCCGCCCGGAAGGCGGCGAAGTGGCTCCTCGGCCCGTGGCTCGAACACCAGACCGAGTTCAACGAAGCCGTCCTCGCCGAGGTTCACCTGCTGAACCGCTACCTCCGCGAAACCGCCGACCGCCTGACGGCCGTGCAGGGGGAGGTGCTCCCCACCGCCCTGACGACGACCGCCCGGCTGAGCGAGTGCCTGTACGAACTGCACCGCCTCGCGGACGAGGTGCGGGGGCCGGGCGCGACCGCGGTGGCCGGGTTCGGGGAAGGGGTGCCGCACGACCCGCCGCACGTCGCGGTCGGGCTGTTCACCCTGACGCGGATCGGCCGGCCGCCGGGGCGGGTGCTGGTGCTCGGGCCGGGCGGCTGGCACGCGCTCGATCTGGCCGGGCTCGGGTTCCAGGTGGTGCTGCACACGTCGGCCCCGGCGGTGCCGTCGCACCCGGAATTGCGGGTCGTTCACGCCGGCCGCGAGGCGGCGTTGCCGTTCCCGGATGCGTCGTTCGATTGCGTGTTGGTCCCTTCCGGGGAAGGTGACGCCTGGGCGGATGCGGCTTCCCCGATGTGGGCGGAAGTGGCCCGCGTCCTGCGGCCCGACGGCCGGGTGATCGGCTCCTGGGCCGGTGCGGTTTCGCCGGGGGATGTGGGTTCGCTCCAGGTACGGGAAGTCAGCTACGCCCGCCGTGCCGGTCACGGGTGGGCGTTCGATGCCCGTGTTTCCGATGCCGCCGAACTGACGCTGTGGGTCGGGGAAGGTGGGGAATGACGCTCGACCAGAACCCCTCCCCCGACCCCTCCCCGAAGCGGAGAGGGGAGGAAGAGAAGAGTTTTCGCCCCCTCTCCGCTTCGGGGAGGGGGTTGGGACACGGGGTTCTTCGCAAGCCCCGGATCGCCTGGGTGTCCCCCGCGCCGCCGTCGGAAACCGGCATCGCCGACTACGCCGCCGAAGTCGCGACCGTCCTGTCCGATCGGTTCGACATCGAGTGGGTGACGGACCCGCGTGCCCCCGCCCCGGTCGCGGCGGTTGCGGCCAAGTACCGCTGTCTCACCTCCGCCGGGTACGACGCCCGCCACGCGGCCCGGCCGTTCGACCTGCCCGTGTACCACGTCGGGAACAACGTCTTCCACGTCTACGCGCTCGAACTGATGCAGCGGCACCCCGGCCTGGTCGTCGTCCACGACGCGCACCTCGGCGGCCTGTTCCGCACCGCGGCCGACGCGGGCGTCTGGCCGACCGACGTGCCGGCCGAACTCGAGCACAACGGGGAACCGCTGCTCGCGGACTGGGTCCGCCGCGGGCTGGTCCACCCGCACGCGGTGCCGACGCTGAGCCCGCTCAACCGCCGGGTGCTGGAGCAGGCGGCCGCGGTCGTCGTGCATTCCGGGTACGGCTGGCAACTCGCCCGGAAGGTGACGGACGCCCCGGTGTCGCTCGTCCCGCTGTTCGCGGAGGGGCCGGCGACGCCGCTCGACCCGGCCGCCGAACGCAGGCGGCTCGGGCTGCCCGCGGAC
>ERZ1066123.1367-NODE-1367-length-14636-cov-7.342020_pt1 | contig 14636 bp, 11 predicted proteins | sample MGYA00382770_ERZ1066123 | MGnify/ENA primary metagenome ERZ1066123 (study PRJEB33369, sample SAMEA5778353) | biofilm metagenome | biome: Industrial cooling water; feature: Water cooling tower basin; material: Biofilm | place: United Arab Emirates | collected...
CACCGCCACAGCCGCCATCCCGGGCCGCCGCGCCGCCTCGGCGACCGCCGCCGCAGCCCGTGGCGCGGCCTGGAGGGCGTCGAGTTCGCTACCCTCGAATGGGTGGACTGGTTCAACAACCGCCGCCTCCTCGAGCCGATCGGCAACATGCCGCCCGCCGAGGCGGAGGCGCGCTACTATGCCGCCCAGGAGACCACGCGCCTGGCAGCGTGACTCACACCAAACAGCCTCCGGCAAACCCGGCGCGGTTCACATCGCCCTCGCACGTCAGCGCACCAACGTCCTCGGGGCGATGCTCGCACATGACCGGCCCTACAATCCCAACCATCGCGCCGCTTGACAGCGCCATTACTCAGCCGCCAGCTTCGTCGCCTCGGCCATCGCCAGCTTGAGGAACCCGTCGCGGGTCTGCGGCAGCTTGCGGCCGAGGATCCCCTCGGCCACCTGGGTGCGCAGCACCTGCGCCGTCCCGCCGGCGATGGCGAACATGCGGGCGTCGCGCAGGTACCGCTCCATCGGGTTTTCCCGCGAGTAGCCGGCGGCGCCCCAGACCTGCAGGGCCGCGTTGGTGACCTCGATGGCGGTGTCGGCGGCCAGCACCTTGGCCTGGGCGGCGGCCAGGCGGTCGGGGAAGCCCGCCGGCCCGGCGCTGCGCGCGGCGCGCCAGACCAGGGCGCGGGCGGCCTCCAGCTTGATCGACATGTCGGCGAGCATCCAGGACAGGCCCTGGAATTCCGCGATCGGCCGGCCGAACTGCCGCCGCGCCTGGGCAAAGTCCAGCGCGTGGTCGTAGGCGCCGGCGGCCAACCCCAGCGCCACGGTCGCCGCGCCGACGCGCTGGCCGTTGTACGCATCCATCAGCCGCCCGAATCCGCGGGCAAAGCCGCCGGGCGGGCGCAGCACCATGGCATCCGGCACCTCGAGGCCCTCCAGGCGGATCTCCGCCTCCGGCATGCCCTTCAGGCCCATGGACGGGATGCGGCGGTGCACCACCAGGCCGCGCGGATCGCCCTCGGCGTTGCGCACGGCCAGGAAGCCGCCGATGCCGCGTTCCTGCCCATCCTCGATGACGCGCGCGAAGATGAGGTGCAGGCGGGAGACGCCGCCGCCGGTGATCCAGTGCTTCACGCCGTCGATCACCCAGGTGTCGCCGCGGCGGACGGCACGCGTCGCCATCTCGGAGGCGGCCGAGCCGGCGTCGGGCTCGGTGATCAGGATGGCGGGCTTGTCGCCGGCCAGCACGAGGTCGGCGGCGAGGCGCTTCTGCTCGGGCGTACCATAGGCCATGACGGCGCCGAGCGCGCCCATGTTGGCCTCCACCGCGATGCGGCCGCAGACGGCGCAGGCGCGGGAGAATTCCTCGATGACCAGCACCGCGTCGAAATAGGACAGGCCCGGCCCGCCCCATTCGCGGGGGATGGTCATCCCGAGGAAACCTGCCTCGGTCATGCGGCGAACCATGGGCCAGGGGTACTGCTCGGTGCGGTCGGTTTCGGCGGCCCCGGCGGCGGCCTCCTGCGCGAGCTCGCGGGCGCGGGCGCGCAGCGCCGCCTGTTCCGCCGTGAGACCGTCCATGCCGCCCGTTCCTCCTGCGTCCAGGATCGCAGGTAGCGAGGGCCGGGCCGGGCGGCAATCCCGGCTGCGCGCTCAGCCGCCGGCGCCCACCGCCTCCGCGATCGCCGGCGCCAGGTCGCGGAACTCCGCGGCGCGCGGGCTGCGCGGGCGCCAGGCCAGCGCCAGGGTGCGGGCAGGCGGGGCCTCGCCGGGGGTGGCGGGTTCCAGCGGCCGCACCTCCACCGGCGCGCCGGCCAGCACCCCGGCCTCCACCGCCAGCCGCGGCAGCAGCGTCACGCCGAGGCCACCCGCCACCATCTGCACCAGCGTGTGCAGGCTGGTCGCCGCGAAGTGCTCCCCGCCGGGGTGCACTGCCCCGCTCGGCAGCCCGCAGGCCGCCTCGGCGTGGTCACGCAGGCAGTGCCCGTCCTCCAGCAGCAGCAGCCGCTCGGCCGAGAGCGCCGCGACCGGCACGCGGTCGCGCGCCGCCAGCCGGTGCCCGACGGGCAGCGCGGCCAGGAAGGGGTCGGCGGCGATCGGCATGGTTTCCGCCGCGCCGCAGAGGCAGGGCACCGCCAGCAGCAGCAGGTCGAGCCGCCCGGCATCGAGCTGCGCCACCAGCCGCTCCGTCTGGTCCTCGCGCAGCCAGAGGCGCAGGCGGGGGAAGGCGTGCCGCAGGATCGGCATCAGCCTCGGCAGCAGGAAGGGGCCGATGGTCGGGATCACGCCGAAGCGCAGCGGTCCGCTCAAAGGGTCGCGCGCCGCGGCCACCGTCTCCGTCACCGCCTCCAGCGCCGCCAGCGCAATGCGGGCGCGCGCCACCACCTCCATCCCGAGGGGCGTGAAGATCGGCCGCTTGGTCGGCACGCCGCGCTCCAGCAGGTGCGCGTCGAGCCCGCGTTCGAGCGCGATGAGGCCGGCCGAGAGGGTGGATTGCGTCACCGCGCAGGCCGCCGCGGCCCGGCCGAAATGGCCATGGTCGGCAAGTGCCGTCAGGTAGCGGAGCTGCTGGGGCGAGGCGACCTGAATCATTGATCCTGTCGATCATTATGACAGAAACTATCCACTAGCACGCCCCTCACACGCATGCGATATGGGCTGGGCGTGCGCGCCGCCCTAGGCTCCGACCCATGGCAGGCGCTCCGCCGCCGCTTTCCCGCGGCAACAGGGTCCGTGGGATCGAGACGGCGCACGTGCCTTGAACTTGGCGTTCGGAATGGCCGCAGGAACGGATCGTTGCCCGCCCTCGGCACGGTCCCGGTCCATGCGCCAGTACAGGCAACGCAGCCAGGAATGGAGGACAAGATGGACGGACATACGGGGCAGGGTGCCGGCAAGTGCCCGGTGGCGCACGGAGCGCCGCGGCACACGGCCTTCGCCGGCAGGTCGAACCGCGACTGGTGGCCGAACGGGCTGAACCTGCGGATCCTCCACCAGAACGCACCGCAGTCGAGCCCCATGGGCAAGGCGTTCAACTATGCCGAGGAGTTCAAGAAGCTCGACCTGGAGGCGGTGCGCAAGGATCTCTACGCGCTGATGACCGACTCCCAGGAATGGTGGCCGGCCGACTACGGCCACTACGGCCCGCTCTTCATCCGCATGGCCTGGCACAGCGCCGGCACCTACCGCATCGGCGACGGCCGCGGCGGCGCGGGCTCCGGCACGCTGCGCTTCGCGCCGCTGAACAGCTGGCCGGACAACGGCAACCTCGACAAGGCGCGCCGGCTGCTCTGGCCGATCAAGAAGAAGTACGGGAACAAGCTGTCCTGGGCGGACCTGATGGTCCTGACCGGCAACTGCGCCCTCGAATCCATGGGCTTCAAGACCTTCGGCTTCGCCGGCGGCCGCGAGGACGTGTACGAGCCCGAGGAGGACATCTACTGGGGCTCCGAGGACACCTGGCTCGGCGACGCGCGCTACACCGGCGACCGGGTCCTCGATGATCCGCTCGGCGCGGTGCAGATGGGCCTCATCTACGTGAACCCGCAGGGGCCGAACGCCCAGCCGGATCCGCTCGCCTCCGCGCGCGACATCCGCGAGACCTTCGCGCGCATGGCGATGAACGACGAGGAGACGGTGGCGCTGGTCGCCGGCGGCCACACCTTCGGCAAGTGCCACGGCGCCGGCGACGCGTCACTCGTCGGGCGCGAGCCCGAGGCGGCCGGCATCGAGCTGCAGGGCCTCGGCTGGAAGAGCAGCTTCGGCACCGGCCTTGGCCCGCACGCCATCACCAGCGGCCTCGAAGGCGCCTGGACCAGCAACCCGATCAAGTGGGACAACGGCTACTTCGACAACCTGTTCAACTACGACTGGGAGCTGACCAAGAGCCCGGCCGGCGCCTGGCAGTGGACCCCGGCGAACGGCGCCGGCGCTGGCACCGTCCCGGATGCGCACGACCCGTCGAAGCGCCACGCGCCGATGATGTCCACCGCGGACCTGGCGCTGAAGATGGACCCGATCTACGCGCCCATCTCGAAGCGCTTCCATGAGAATCCGGACCAGCTCGCGGACGCCTTCGCACGCGCCTGGTACAAGCTGACGCACCGCGACATGGGGCCGCGCTCGCGCTACCTCGGCCCACTGGTCCCGGCCGAGGAGCTGATCTGGCAGGATCCGGTGCCGCCGGTGACCCATCCGCCCATCGATGCGGCCGACATCGCCTCGCTCAAGGCGAGGATCCTCGCCACGGGGCTCACCGTCCCGCAGCTGGTCGCCACCGCCTGGGCCTCGGCCTCGACCTTCCGCGGCTCGGACAAGCGGGGGGGCGCGAACGGCGCCCGCATCCGGCTCGCGCCGCAGCGGGACTGGGAGGTGAACCAGCCCGCCCAGCTCGCCCAGGTGCTGGCACGGCTGCAGGGCGTGCAGGAGGCCTTCAACGCCGCGGCGCCCGGCGGCAGGCGCGTCTCGCTCGCCGACCTGATCGTCCTCGGCGGTTGCGCCGCCGTCGAGCAGGCGGCGAAGGCGGCCGGGGTCGTCCTGGAGGTACCCTTCGCGCCGGGCCGGACGGATGCCTCCGCCGAGCAGACCGACGTGGCGTCCTTCGCCGTGCTCGAGCCGAAGGCCGACGGGTTCCGCAACTACCTGAAGGGCCCGTCCAGCCTCTCGGCCGAGGAGCTGCTGATCGACCGCGCCCAGCTGCTGACGCTGAGCGCGCCGGAGATGGCCGTGCTCGTCGGCGGCCTGCGCGTGCTGGGCGCGAACCACGGGGGCGCGCAGCACGGCGTCTTCACGACGCGGCCGGGGGTGCTGACGAACGACTTCTTCGTCAACCTGCTCGACATGGGTACCGCCTGGACGGCGGTGTCCGAGGCGGAGGACGTGTTCGAGGGCCGCGACCGCAGGACGGGTGCGGTGAAGTGGACGGGAACGCGGGTGGACCTGGTCTTCGGGTCGAACTCGCAGCTTCGCGCGCTCGCCGAGGTCTTCGGCAGCGACGACGCGCAGGAGGCCTTCGTGCACGACTTCGTGGCGGCCTGGACCAAGGTGATGAACCTGGACCGCTTCGACCTGGCCTGAGGTCGGCGGACGGGGGCGCGGCCGGGCGGCAGTCAGGCGCGCCCCGTGGGTCCGGGCGGGTGTCGCCGGATCACGGACGGAAGGGTCCTTGGCGGCGGCGCATCGTGTGGGTCCGGTGCGCCGTTGCGTTTCCCCGGGCTGGCGGGGGTGCGGCCGTGCCGCGCCTCGCCGCCGCTGGGATCGGCGCGCCCGATCAATCATGTCATATGATTCATTGGGCCAGTCTTGCGCCACCAACCCTGTTGCAGTGCAGCGAAGCCGCGATGCCGGCCCGCGCCCCGCACTGCCTGGAGCGGGACCAAGCGATGCTGACCGTAGGCGCCAGGTTCCCCGCTTTTTCCGTCGCCGCCGTAAAGCCCATCCCGAAAGGCCTGCGTCCGGAGCGGCCCGTCACCGCCCCGGCGGGTCAAGCCTTTCTTCATCCCGCCCCATCATGCTGCCGGCGCGCGGTGTGGAGCAGATGCGGGGCATGGCAGGCGAGATGGCGAGCCCGGCCCCGCTGCAACGCGCGCTGCTGGATCGCGAGCGCTTCCTCGTCTTTGCCCTGACGGCGGCCGACCTGCTCGTCGAGATCACGCCGAAGGGCCGCATCACCTTCGCCGCCGGCGCCTTCGAACGCCGCCTCGGCGAACCGCCGGGCGCCTGGATGGGCCGCCCGGTCACCGACCTGGTCGCCCCGTCGAGCCGCCCCGGCTTCACCCGCGCGCTCGACCTGCTGCATGCGCGCGACCGCCTGCCGCCCACCTGCTTCCCGCTGCGCGATGCCGGCGGCACCGCCATGGGGGTCGCGGGGTTGCGGCTGAACGGCCTGCCGGGCAGCGGCGACCGGCTCTGCCTCACCTTCTCCGCCATGCCCCAGGGCGCCGATGCACCGCCGGCCGCCCTGCCCGCCGGCGGCGGCCTGCGCCAGGCGCTGGAGGCCGAGCTGCGCGCGGGCGGCCAGCCGGCGACCATGGGGTTGCTGGAACTTGCCGGGCCGGAAGGTCCGCTGACGCCAAGGCCCGAGCTCGCCGGCCGCATCGCCGCCGCGCTGGCGGGAAGCGTCACCGAAGGCGGGCTGGCCGGGGAGATCGCGGCAGGCCGCTACGGCGTGCTCTCGCGCACCGCCGGCGACTTCACCCGCATCGCCGCCGCCATCGAGGCGGTGGCACAGCAGGGCGGGCTGCAGGCCGCCGTGGCCACGACGACGCTGCCGCTGGTGGCCGGCGGGCTGTCGCCGCTGCAGGCGACGCGGGCGCTGCGCTACGCACTCGGCGCCTTCGCCCGCGGCGGCGCGCGCGCGATGGCGGAGGATGGCTTCACCGGCGGCCTCGCCGGCTTCGTCGCCCAGGCCTGCGAGCGCGCCGAGGCGCTACGCGTGGTGATCGCGGAGCGCCGCTTCCGCCTCGCCTTCCAGCCCATCGTGGCGCTGGCCGACAGGCGCGTGCACCACTTCGAGGCACTGCTGCGCCCGCTCCCCACCCCCGGCGGCGCCAGCCCTGCCGGCGCGCAGGAATTCGTCGCCTTCGCCGAAACGGTGGGGCTGTCCGAGGACCTCGACTGGGCGGTGGTGGAAACCTGCGCCGATGCCGCGCGCCGGGCGGATGGCGCGCAGATCGCCTGCAACCTCTCCGGCCTGTCGCTGCAGAGCCCCGGCTTCCGCAACCGCCTGCTGGCGCTGCTGCGCGCCGAGCCCAGCCTGGTGCCGCGCCTGCTCATTGAGATCACCGAGACCGCCGAGATCGAGGAGGAGGCCGAGGCGGTGCGCACGGTGGAAGCGCTGCGTGAACTCGGCCTGCCGCTCTGCATCGATGATTTCGGCGCCGGCGCCGCGGCCTTCCGCTACCTGCGCGCCTTCCGGGTCGATTACGTGAAGATCGACGGTCAGTACGTGCAGGCGGCGCTGACCAGCGCGCAGGACCGCGGCTTCGTCGCCGCCATGGTGGATCTCGCGCGCAATGTCGGCGCGCAGGTGGTGGCCGAGCGCATCGAGACCGAAGCGGAGGCCGCGGCGATGCAGGCGCTCGGCGTCGGCTACGGCCAGGGCTGGCTGTTCGGCAAGCCGGGGCGCCTGCCGGGCAGCCTGTAGCGGCGAGCTGCGCTCCCTGCCCCGCGTACGGGAGAGGGCCCGGAGGCGAGGCAGGGTCGCCCGTGTCGGCGCCCCCCGCCAGGCGGGGAAGGAACCCTGCTCCTAACCCACCTGGTGCGGCGCCCGCGCCTCCCCGCGCAGCAGCACCGCGTCCAGGTTCTCGAGGCACCGCTCGCCCATCGCCTGGCGCGTCTCCTCCGTCGCGCTGCCGAGATGCGGCAGCAGCGCCACGTTCTCCAGCGCCAGGTAGCCGGGATTCACCCGCGGCTCGCCGTCGTACACATCGAGGCCCGCGGCGCGGATGTGGCCGGAGCGCAGCGCCGCGATCAGCGCCGCGTCGTCCACCGAGGGCCCGCGCCCGCTGTTCACCACGATCGCGCCCCGCTTCATCCGAGCCAGCCGCGCCGCGTTCAGCCAGTGCCGCGTGCCCGCCCCGCCCGGGACATGCATGGACAGCATGTCGATCGCGCCGAGGAACCCCTCATCCGTATCGTGCCAGATCGCGCCCTGCTCCAGCTCCACCGGCAGGCGCTGCACGTCGCGGTAATGCACCTCCATGGAGAAGCCGCGCGCCATCCGCGCCACCTCCCGCCCGATGCGGCCGAAGCCGAGGATGCCGAGCCGCTTGCCCTGCAGCGTCACGCCGAGCAGCTGCGTCGGCGCCCAGCCCGCCCAGCGCCCCGCGCGCACCATCCGCTCGCCCTCGCCGGCGCGGCGCGCGGCCATCAGCAGCAGGGTGAAGGCGCATTCGGCGGTGGCGAAGGACAGCACCTCCGGCGTGTTGGTCACGACGATGCCGCGCGCCTTCGCCGCGCCGAGGTCGATATGGTCGGTGCCGACGCTGAAGGTGGCGATGATCCGCACGCTCTCCGGCAGGGCGGCGATGCAGGCGGCGTCGAGCCCGTCCCCGGCCGCGCCGAGGATGCCGGCGGCGCAGCAGCCCGCCGCGCGCCGCGCGATCTCCCCGCCATCCGCTGCCCAATGCGCGTCGTCGGCATTCAGCCGCGCATCGTAGTCTCGCGCCGCGCGCGCCTCGATGGCGGCGGGCAGCGTGCGGGTGACGAGCAGGACGGGCTTGGCCATGCGTGGAGACTCCCCTGTGCCCGCGCTCATACCGAGCGCCGCCCCGACTTGCCAGCCGCCGGCCGCAGGGTCAGGGTCGCGGCGTCCGTCAGGGAGGGGCATGCACCATGGATCTCGGATTGCAGGGCCGCCGCGCGCTGGTCATGGGCGGCACCAAGGGGCTGGGCCGGTCGATCGCCGATGCGCTGGCCGGCGAAGGGGCCGCGCTGGTGATCAGCGGCCGCGACCAGGGGCGGCTGGACGAGGCGGCGGCGCAACTCAGGTCGGCCGGCGCCGCCGGTGCCAGCGGCGTGGTCGCGGACGTGGCGAACGGCGCGGAGATGGACGCGCTGGCCAAGGCCGCCGTGGCCGCGATGGGCGGCGTCGACATCCTGGTGCTGAACCATGGCGGCCCGCCGCTCTGCACCGCCAGCGAGATCAAGGAGGCCGAGCTGGTCGCCTGGTTCCAGAACATCGTGGTCTCGCCGATCCGCATCACCAACCTGCTGCTGCCGGCGATGCGGGCGCAGGGCTGGGGGCGGATCATCGTGGTGGGCAGCACCGGCATGCAGCACCCGATCCCGACGCTGGCGCTGTCCAACACGCTGCGGGCCTCGATCTGGGGCTGGCTGAAGACGCTGAGCGGCGAGGTGGCGAAGGATGGCGTCACCATGAACGTGCTCGCCCCCGGCACCATCCTGACCGACCGCGTCACCACCTCCACCACGCAGCGCGCGCGGCAGCTCAACATCTCCTACGAGGACGCGCTGGCCAGGGCGGCTGAGGAGATCCCTGCCCGGCGCCTCGGCGTTCCGGCGGATTACGGGCCGATGGGCGCGTTTCTTGCCTCCGAGAAGGGCGGCTACATCACCGGCAGCATGATCCGCGTGGATGGCGGGCGCGTGCGCAGCATGCTCTGACGCGCCGCGGGGACGGGGTGGTGCGGATCGTGGCATGATCTGCGCTGCCTTGCCCGGAAGCGGGTCATCGGCGTAGCGAGGCGTCGCAGGAGAACCGGCATGATCCCCAACCTCTCCCCCGACATCGACCTCGCCGCCCGCCTGTTCGACGCGCTGCGGGCGCGCAGCTTCGACGGGGTCGGCATCACGCGGGAGGCCTATGGTCCCGGCGAACGCATGGCGCACGCCCTGGTGCGCGAGGCGGCGGGGGAGATCGGCCTGGAGATCGCGGTCGATCCGATCGGCAACATGACCATGACGCTGCCCGGCAGCGACCGGGCGGCGAAGCGCATCGTGCTCGGCAGCCATCTCGACAGCGTGCCGCAGGGCGGCAATTTCGACGGGGCCGCCGGCGTGCTCTGCGGCCTGACGGTGGCCGCCGGCATGCGGCGCGCCGGCTTCACCCCCGCGCGCGACGTGACGGTGATGGCGATCCGCGCCGAGGAAGCGGGCGCCTGGTTCCCGACCTCCTACCCCGGCAGCCGCGGCGCGCTCGGCATGCTGAAGCCGCAGGACCTGGAAGTGCGGCGCATGGACACCGAACGCACGCTGGCCGACCACATGCGCGAGGAAGGCTTCGACCCCGGCTTCGCGCTGCGCGGCGAGCGCAGCATGGGCCCCGACAGCGTCGCCGCCTTCCTGGAGCTGCACATCGAGCAGGGGCCGGTGCTGGAGGCCGAGGGCATTCCCGTCGGCATCGTCACCGGCATCCCCGGCAGCCGCCGGCTGCGCAAGGGCCGCGTCAGCGGCGAGTACAACCATTCCGGCGCGACGCCGCGCAAGTACCGGCGCGACGCCGCGATCTCCCTGGCCGAGCTGGCGGTGGCGCTGGACGAGGCCTGGTGCCGGCTGGAGGCGCAGGGGCACCGCCTGGTCTGCACCTTCTGCGAGATGGCGACGACGGACGACGCCGGCTTCACCAAGATCGCCGGCGAGGCGCTGTTCAGCCTGGATGTGCGCAGCGTGAACCTGCACAGCTGCGACGCGATCTTCGAGGTGCTCCACACCCGTGTGGCCGGGATCGAGGCACGGCGCGGCGTCAGCTTCGACCTCGGCCCCGAGAGCGGCAGCCGGCCGAGCCTGATGGACCAGGGGGTGCAGCGTGGCCTGGTGCGCGCCGCGCAGGCGGCGGGGGTGGCGCACCTGTCCATGCCCTCCGGCGCCGGGCATGACGCGGCGGCCTTCGCGCAGGCGGGGATTCCGGCGGGGATGCTGTTCGTGCGCAACCAGAACGGCAGCCACAACCCGAAGGAAGAGATGCGCATGCAGGATTTCGCGGCGGCCTGCGCGGTAGCGATGCAGTTCACGGCGGAGATGAGTGCGTGACGGCGGCAAGACTGGCGGTCGATATCGGCGGCACCTTCACCGACGTCGCCCTGGAACGCGACGAGCGGCGCTGGACGGCCAAGGTCCTCACCACTCCGGCCGCCCCCGAGCAGGGCGTGCTGGAGGGCGTGCGCGGGGTGCTGGCGACGGCGGGGCTGGCGCCCGCCGACATCGCCCTGGCGATCCACGGCACCACGCTGGCGACCAACGCCCTCATCGAGCGCAAGGGCGCCCGCACCGCGCTGCTGACGACCGAAGGCTTCCGCGACGTCCTCGCCCTGGGGAATGAGAGCCGCTACGACCAGTACGACCTGAACATCGAGCTGCCCCGGCCCCTGGTGCCGCGCCGCTGGCGCCTGCCGGTGACGGAGCGCCTCGACAACACCGGCCGCGTGCTGCTGCCGCTCGATGAGGCGGCGGTGGCGCGGCAGGTGGCCTTCATGCGGGCCGAGGGCATCGAGAGCGTCGCCATCGGCTTCCTGCATGGCTTCGTGAACCCGGCGCATGAGCAGCGGGCGGCGGCGATCATCCGCGATCTCTGGCCGGAGGTGCCTCTCTCCCTCAGCTCCGAGGTCTCGCCGGAGATGCGGGAATGGGAGCGCTTCTCCACCACCGTCGCCAACGCCTATGTCCAGCCGCTGATGGCGCGCTACCTGCGCCGGCTGGAAAGCGGGCTGCGCGGGATGGGCCTCGCCTGCCCGCTGTTCCTCATGCTGTCGGGCGGCGGGCTGACCACGCTGGAAACCGCGGCCCGCTTCCCGATCCGGCTGGTGGAGAGCGGCCCCGCCGGCGGCGCCATCTTCTCGGCGCATGTGGCGCGGCAGCGCGGCCTGGAACGCGTGCTTTCCTTCGACATGGGCGGCACCACGGCGAAGATCTGCATGATCGACGGCTACCGGCCGCAGGCCAGCCGCAGCTTCGAGGTCGCGCGCGTCGGGCGCTTCCGCAAGGGCTCCGGCCTGCCGCTGCGCATTCCCGTCATCGAGATGGTGGAGATCGGCGCGGGCGGCGGCAGCCTTGCGCATGTGGACGGCATGGGGCTGATCCATGTCGGGCCGGAAAGCGCCGGCGCCGATCCCGGCCCGGCCTGCTACGGCCGCGGCGGCACGCGCCCGGCGGTGACGGATGCCAACCTGGCGCTCGGCCGCTACGATCCCGAGCATTTCGCCGGTGGCGCGCTGCGCCTGCACCCCGAGGCCGCGCGCGACGCGCTGGCGGCGGAGGTGGGCGGCAGGCTCGGCCTGTCCGCCGAGATGGCGGCGCTCGGCGTGATCGAGATGGTCGATGAGAACATGGCGAACGCCGCGCGCGTGCACGCCATCGAGAGCGGCAAGGGCTTCGAGGGCCGCACCATCATCGCCTTCGGCGGCGGTGGGCCGGTGCATGCCTGCCGCGTCGCGGAGAAGGTCGGCGTGCGGCGCATCCTGGTGCCGACCGGCGCGGGCGTGGGCAGCGCCATCGGCTTCCTGCGCGCGCCGGTGGGTTATGAGGTGGTACGCAGCCTGTACCAGCGCTTCGCCAGCTTCGACGTGGCGGCGGTGAACGCGCTGCTCGGTGCCATGGCGCGCGAGGCCGAGGGCGTGGTGACGCAGGGCAGCTTCGGCGCGCCCACGGAGGAAGGCCGGCTGGCCTACATGCGCTATGTCGGCCAGGGCCACGAGATCGCGGTGCCGCTGCCCGCGCGGGACCTGACGGAGGCGGACGTGCGGGAGATCCGCGCGCTCTACGACGTGGAGTACACGCGCTTCTACGATCGCCCCGTGCCGGGCAGCGACGTGGAGGTGCTGAGCTTCGCCGTCACCGTGGCGACGCGGACGGAGGCGGTGGAGCCGGTGGCCGACGTGGTCCCCGCCCTCGCGCCGGCGCCGATCCGCACCCAGATGGTGCGCGACACGGTGACGGGCGAGGTGGCGGAATGGCCGGTCTTCGCGCGTACGGCGATGGCGCCGGGCGCGGCGCTGGCCGGCCCCTGCATCGTCGCGGAGGACGAGACGAGCACGCTGGTGGGGCCGGGGTGGACGTGCCGGATGGATGGGTTGGGATATCTCGAGTTGACTCGGGAGAATTCGCAATGAGCTGGCTTAAGCGGCTGTTCGGGTCTGCGGTAGTTACGAAAGAGCCTGCGCCAATAGCGCACGGTGAACGTTTACCAACCATTGAAGAAATGAACCGGATCATCCCCGCGATGGGCGCCTTAATGGAAAAACATGCTGGCTTCGGAATTGCTGTATTTGATGAAGGATTGTTGCCCGCGTCAAAGGGACGAGTGGAGTTTGTTCTTTTTTGTGCTATAGGCATTACGAAGGACGAACAGCAAGCCCGCATGCTGTCGGCGGCGATGCTGCATCTAGCAGATTACCAGCCTACTGTTGGACCAAAGCCGATTGCCCAGTTACCTGCATTGCCTGACCCAGGGTCGATGACCAGCCCCGAAGCGATCAAGGCTGCTGCGGAAGCGATTCTATCTCATTCAAACACATCCGCATACGCTCTCTTTGAAGGCCGAATTCAGCAAGAGCTCGCCCGTCTGAGGAGCCTAGCCGATAAGGCACTCGCTGAGCGGGCAAAGCGTATCGGGAAGCAGCCCAAACAATGAGGTCTCCCCTCGGCGCGGCGCCAAAAGCGGTACCATATGGACATCTCTAAAAACCTCAATTCCAGCGCGCTAAGCTATTGATCTGCGTAGGGCCGCAGTAGGTTTTTCGAGGTGTCCATATGTCGAGCTTGAAGCAGCGGCGCGATGTGTATAACTATGGGCGCCCAATACACATGGGCCAGTCATGCGCACGAATATCGAGATCGACGACGCCCTGATGGCCGAGGCCATGGCGGCGACCGGCTACAAGACCAAGCGCGAGACCGTCGAGGCCGGGCTGCGCCTGCTCACGCGCCGCAAGCGGCAGGCGAGCATGCGCGAGCTGTTCGGCGCCGTGGAGTGGGAAGGCGACCTGCACGCGGATCGGCTGGACGACCCGGACCCGCCATCGCGGTGAAGGCGGTCTTCGTCGACAGCTCCGTCTGGATTGACCATCTCCGCGGTGTCGCGACCCTGCAGGTCAGGGCGTTGAACGACCTGCTCGATGCGATCGATCCCGATGCCGGGCTCCTCGACGCACCGTCTCTCCTCCTCGGCGACCTCGTGCTGCTGGAGGTGCTGCGCGGGATCACCGATGACCGGACCTACCGCCGCGTCCGCGCTCGGATGCTGGCCATCCCACGGGTCACTCTGGGCGGCACCGAAACCGCCCTCGCCGCCGCCGACCATTACCGCGCCCTGCGGCACCTCGGCATCACCGTGCGCAAGTCGATCGATTGCATGATCGCCGCCTGGTGCATCGCGCATGACGTGCCGCTGCTGCATGCGGACCGGGATTTCGACGCCTTCGAGCAGCATCGCGGGCTGCGCTGCCACCTCTGACACCGATCACCGGAGACCGACCGATGGCCGATATGGGCTCGGGGGCACTCGCCACCATCCAGCGCCAGATCCAGTGGAACCGCCTGATCGCCGTGGTCGAGGAGCAGGCGCAGACCATGATCCGCACCGCCTTCAGCACGACGGTGCGCGAGGCGGGCGACCTCTCGGCCGGCATCTTCGACCTGGAGGGCCGGATGCTGGCGCAGGCGGTCACCGGCACGCCGGGCCATGTGAACTCCATGGCCGAGAGCGTCGGGCATTTCCTGGCAAAATTCCCGGCGCACACCATGCAGCCCGGCGACCACTACATCACCAACGACCCCTGGCTCGGCACCGGCCACCTGCACGACCTCACCGTGGTCACGCCGGCCTTCCGCCGCGGGCGCATCGTCGGCCTGTTCGCCAACACGGCGCACATCATCGACATCGGCGGCCTCGGCATGGGGCCGGAGGGGCGGTCGGTGTTCGAGGAAGGGCTCTACATCCCGATCGTGAAGTGCTTCGACCGCAACGTGCCGAACGAGACCTTCTTCGACTTCATCCGCGTCGGCAGCCGCACGCCGGTGGAGCTGGAGGGCGACATCTACAGCCTGTGCGCCTGCAACGACGCCGGCGCCAGGCGGCTGGTCGAGATGCTGGACGAGTTCGCCATGGACAGCCTCGACCCGCTGGCCGAGTTCATCTTCGAAAGCAGCCTGCGCGCGACCATCGACGAGATCCGGAAGCTGCCGAA
>ERZ1066123.1370-NODE-1370-length-14617-cov-7.239459_pt1 | contig 14617 bp, 5 predicted proteins | sample MGYA00382770_ERZ1066123 | MGnify/ENA primary metagenome ERZ1066123 (study PRJEB33369, sample SAMEA5778353) | biofilm metagenome | biome: Industrial cooling water; feature: Water cooling tower basin; material: Biofilm | place: United Arab Emirates | collected...
CGCGTACCTCGTCCTGGTGCCGATGATCGCGGTCTTCGGGGACGGGCTCGACAAGCCGCTGCCGCCCGCGGTGTCGAAGATGAAGGACGGCGAGGATGTCGGCTTGATCCGGAACATGTCCACCGGGGCGATCCGCACGAACTACATCCTGTACATCGGGGCCGGGGCGGTCGCGGCGGGCGGGATCATCGCGATGATCCAGGCGTTGCCGGTCATCGTCGGGTCCGTCGTCGCCGGGTTCCGGGACTTTGCGTCCGAGCGGAAGGCGGCCCGCGAGGGGACTCGCGCGGCGGTGCCGCGAACGGAGCGCGACCTGTCCATGCAGGTCGTCGTGTTCGGCAGCCTCGGGCTGGTGCTCGCGCTGGCGGCGGCCCCGTCGCTGGGGCTCGGGCTGAGCCCGGCGGGGATCGCCGGGGCGGTGATGATCCTGTTCTTCGGGTTCCTGTTCGTGACGGTGTCGAGCCGGCTGACGGGGGAGATCGGCTCCTCGTCGAACCCGATCTCCGGGATGACCGTGGCGACGCTGCTGCTGACGTGCCTGATCCTGCTCGTCCTCGAATCCGCGGGCGTCGTGGCGGTCGGCAAGGAACTGAAGCTCGCCGCGCTGACGGTGGCCGCGGTCGTGTGCGTCGCGTCCAGCAACGGCGGGACGACCTCGCAGGCATTGAAGACCGGCTACCTCGTCGGCGCGACCCCGAAGTGGCAGCAGTACGCGATCCTGATCGGCTCGCTGACGTCCGCCGTCGCGGTCGGGTTCGTCCTGCTGCTGCTCAACGAGGCGGGGACGATCTACTCGAAGAAAGACCTGCCGACCGTGACCGTGGACGTGGCGAAACTCACCGGCAAGGACCGCGTCCGGAGTGGCCCGTATGCGGCGGAAGACAAGACCGTCTACGCCGTGCTCAACCTCGGCGAACGGGAGAAACTCGACCCGGCGATGCTGAGCGCGGGCAAGCCCGAGGACATCCCCGCGGGGCGGTATCTCGTCGCAGCCGATGGCAAACTGGCGTACCTCGTCGACCCCGCGATCAACGGCAAGTTGAAGCAACAGGACAACGGCACGGAGGTGTCCAACAAGTACGACGCCCCGAAGACGCAACTCATCGCGACGATCATCAACGGGGTGCTCGACCGCGACCTGCCGTGGGATCTGGTGCTGCTCGGCGTGCTGATCGCCGTCACGCTGGAACTGTCGGGGGTGCCCGCACTGCCGTTCGCGGTGGGGGTGTACCTGCCGCTGTCGTCGTCCACGCCGATCTTCGTCGGCGGCGTCGTGCGGTGGCTGGCGGACAAGCTCAAGGGCCGGGCCGACGACGCGGACACCAGCCCCGGCGTGCTGCTCAGTTCCGGGTACATCGCCGGCGGGTCGATCGCCGCCGTGCTCGTCGCGTTCCTGGCGTTCGACGCGGACATTCTCGGGTATCTCGACCTGTCGAAGAAGGCTCCGTTCGCGGAGTGGTCCGGCAGCGACGGGCTCGTGATGGGCGTGTTCGGCGTGCTCGCGGTGGTGCTGCTCCTGGTGGGCTCGGAGCGGCTCGGGACGCGGCCGCCGGCCGCGGGGGGAGCCGGAAACGCCGAACGCCCGTCGGGGACCGACGGGCGTTCGAGTGGGAAGATCGGGTGAGGCTCACCGCCGGGTCGGGGGCGGGCCGCCGGGGCCGCCCCCGAGCTTGCCTTGCATCACGTCCTGGGCGCGGCGCTGGAACTTTTCCATCTGCTGCCGCAGGGAGGCGTCGCCGCGCTGCATGATCTCGAGTTCGTGCTGGATCTCGGACGACAGCCGCTTCAGTTCCATCTCCTGGCGGGCCATCATCGCCCGCTCCTTGGCCATCGACACTTCCATGTTCCGCATCTGCTGCTCGAGGGCTTCCTCGTCGTCCCGCAGCTGCCGGCGGTCTTCGTCCATCTTCTTGCGCTCCTGGGCCAGCTTGGCCTGGTCGCGCTCGAGTTCGTCGGCCCACTCTTCGAGTTCGGTGCGGGTTTTCGGCGGGCCGGTCTGGGCCGGGCCGCCGAGCGCCCCGCTCGCGATCTGCTCCTCGATCGCCTGCATCTGGCCTTGCAGGTCGTCGACGAGCCGCTGCTTCTCCGTGAGGGCCTGCGTCAGCTCGGAGATCTTGGCGGCGTTCTGGGTCTCGGCTTCACTCGCCTCTTGAAGCAGTTGCTTCATCTCGGACAGGAGCTTGCGGAGCTCCTTGTTCTCTTCCTTCAGCCGGGCGACGGCCGGGTCCACGCCGGCCGGGCCGCCGGGTTGGGGGGCGGGCGCGGCCGCGGGCGGCGCTTCCATCGCTGGGGCGAACGGGGACGCGGGCATGCCGAAGCTGGAGCCGCCGACGTCCAGGCTGCCGCGGGCGACCGGGGGCCGGCGGTTGATGGTCGCCGCCGGGGAGTAGGCCGCCGGTTCCGGCGCGACGTCCGGCATCACGGGGGGCGGCGGGGCGGCCCCGCTCTGGCCGGGCATCCGGAGCTTGCTGAGGACGTCCCCCATGTTCAGGGACGAGGAGCCCTTCGCGGGGGCTTCGGGGCCGGCCGCGGGGGGCGGGGTCGAGGCGAGCAGCCGCCGTCGCAACTCCGCCGCCGAGATCGAGGCCGGCGGGTCCGGGGGCATGTTGGGGTTCATTCCGGGGGCTCTCCTTCCAACCGATCCGGGAGAAGTGGTGCAACCGTCCCGGTCGGGTCGGGGTGAGACGGTGGCGCGGGCGTCGAGCTTTGCTCGGGCCACGGCCCTCATCTCCCATCTCAAAAAAGCGTAGATTGTTACGGCGCGGTGTCAAGCGAAAATCCCCGGCGGAAGCCGGGGCGTCGGTGCGCAACGGGGGGGTCATCCGGTGGGGGAAGTCGGCCCCCCGCGCGGATTCGCGCCAACGGCCGAAGCCCCGGCCCGTTCAGCCGGTTAGAGTTGCACCGACCCCCACTCGCGGGTCGGGCCGGTGGGGCCGGGTGTGCCGGCCGTTCGCAATCCGCGGTCGACCGCCTCGCCGAACCGATGGTTTCGGTTGGGCGCGGACCCCGGTTGTCCGGTAGACTCGATTCACCTACGTTTCTGTCCGTCCGGCCGGGGTTCCCTTCCCCCGGTCGGACCCCCCTCAGAGGAGCGCCTGGGCAATGACCCTCGTCAAACGGCTCCGGCTGCTGACCGGCGTCCTGGGTCTGGCGGCCACCACCGCCGTGATCGGGACCACCGTGTTCGGCGACGTCCGGAGCGGCAAGCCGGCCGGCTCGTCCGAACCCGCCGCCGCCCGACCCGACGGAGCTCAACTCGCGGACGAGTTGGCCCGCACCAAGTTCACCAACTCCCCGGCGCTGGCGTACAAGCTGCGGTCCGGGGAGACCGTCTTCGCGTGGCAGGTGAAGCCGGCCCTCGCCGCCGCCCCGGCCCGCCCCCGCGACGTCCTAGTCATGGTGGACACGTCCGCCAGCCAGGCCGGGGCGAACCTCAACCGCGCCCGGGTCGTCCTCGCGACGCTCGCCAAGGACGCCGGCCCGGACGACCGGTTCGACGTCTGGACCGCCAACATCGACGACGCCTCCGCCACCCGCTCCCTGACGCAGGGCTTCAAGCCGGCGAACTCGGAAGCCGTCGCCGTCGCCGTCGCCCGCCTCGCCGAGAGCGAGTACGGCTCCGGGGCCGTCGACCTGAAGGCGGCGCTCGAGAAGTCCGCCGCCCAGTTCGAGGGCAGCGGCCGGCAGCAGATCATCCTGTACCTCGGCGACGGCGAGTCCGCCGCCTCCAAGACGCCGCTCACCGAGCAGGTCCGCACGGACCTCGGCAACCGGCTCGCCGACAAGGACATCGCCTTCTTCGCGGTGCCGATCGGCGTCAAGCTCCACCCGCACAACCTGCACGGGTTCGCGACCCTCACCGGCGGCGCGGTCGTCCGCGTGAGCGAAGACCTCTCCACCGTGAAGGCCCGGACCGACGCCGCGAACGCCCTCAAGGCGTCGTTCGACGTGCCGGTCCTCCGCGCGGACAAGGTCGCGTTCGGGAAGGACGTGGTCGAGACGTTCCCGACCCGCCTGCCCCCGCTGCGGGCCGACCGCGCGACCCTCGTCGTCGGCAAGGCGAAGGCCGACCTCGGAGAGCTGACCGCGACCGTCGCCGGCCGGGTCAACGGGTCCAAGGTGTCGATGACCCTGAAGGAAGCCCTGCCGAAGCCGGAAGCCGACAACTTCTTCCTGAACGCGATGCTGCACCAGTGGCAGAACTCGGCGTCGAAGGACGCCCCCGCGATCCTCGGGGCCGACCGCGCCCTGGCGATGGCGAACGAGCAGTTCCGCCTGTTCCGCGACGAGTTCATGACGCAGGCCGTCTGGGCGATGAACGCCGACCGGCTCGACCACGCGGAGAAGCTGTTCGAGGCCGCCGCCAAGATCGACCCGGAATCCGGCGAGGTCCAGGCCGGGGCCCGCATCATCGAGAAGATGCGGAAGGGCGAACTGACGAAGGACAAGCTGAAGGCGACCTACGAGCCGGGCAAGAAGCGGCTGCAGGAAGCCGGCCAGCCCGAGCCGAAGCAACCCGCTCCGGGTGCAGGCGCGGCCCCGGCGGCTCCGGACGCCGCCGCGATCGACCGGGCCAAGGCGGCCCAGGCGATCCAGGAGCAAGAGTTCCGCGTGCTGGTGGACGAAACCCTCCGCCGGTCCCGCCGGCTGCTCGCGTCCGACCCGGACAACGCCTACGAAGACCTGAAGCGGCAGCGCGACGCGGTCCTCGGGAACGACCAGCTGTCCGAGCGGTTCCGCCGCGTGCTGACGACCGACCTGGAAGCGGCGATGCGGGAAGTGTCCGCCAAGGGCGGGCAGATCAAGCGGGACCTCGCCGCCCAGCGGGAGCGGGTCGCCGCCGCCCGCCAGCGGCTGACCGAGTTCGACCGCCAGCTGACCATCGACGAACAGACCCGCGCCCGGATCGACGCCTTCAAGCAACTGATGCAGCAAGCCCGGTTCGAGCTCGCGTATCAGGAAGCCCAGGTGATGATCCAGGAGCGCGTCACCCGCGGCCAGACCGTGCCGCCCGAAGCGTTCGCCGGCTACCGGATCGGCCAGGCCGCCACGAACCTCCGCGAAGCCCTGGAGCTCCGCCGGATCCGCCAGGACCGCTACCTGCTCACGATGATGCAGGTCGAGAAGTCGTTCGTCCCGTACCCGGACGAGCCGCCGGTCCACTTCCCGCCGGCCGCGGTGTGGAAGGAACTGACCGCGTCCCGGCAGGCCCGGTACACGTCCAGCTCCATCGGGGCGGACGTGCCGGAAACGATGAAGCGGCTCCAGTCGATCCTCGAAGGCAAGCGGGTGAACCTCGAAACCCCGCTCGACGGGCTGTCGCTGAAGGCCCTGCTCGACACCCTCCGCGACAAGTTCCAGGTGCCGTTCTTCGTCCGCGAGGAGCTGTTCCGGGCGGCCGGCGGCGGCGAAGACATCATGGAGAAGAAGTTCAAGCTGAAGTCCGCCCTGAACGGCGTGACCCTCGGCAGCTTCCTCGACGTGGTGCTCCTCGACATCGACGCCAGCTACATCGTCCGGCCCGAGTACATCGAGATCGTGCCGAAGGACGTCCGCCTGACCGAGAAGCAGTTCCGGGCGTTCGAAGTCGCGGACCTCGTGATCCCGATCCCGAACTCCGTGAACCAGCAAGCCCTGTCCCAGAACCTCGCGCTGTTCGGTGCCCAGCTCCAGTTCGCCGGCCAGGCGATCGGGCAGGCCCAGCAGTTCGGGAACCTGGGCGGCGGGGCCATCGGCGTCGGCAACCAGTTCGGGATGGGCGGTGCCGGCGGCAACGGCGTCCTCGGCGGCCCCGGCTTCAACCAGATGGGCCAGCAGGCCAACCTCGGCGTCGGCGGCGGGATCTTCGGCGTGACCGGCGGCCAGCTCGGCCAGTTCGGTAACCTCGGCGGCCAGTTCGGCATCCAGGGCGGCAACCAGGCGAACATCCTGATCGACCTGATCCGCACCACGGTCGCCTACCGCGAATGGGACGACACCTTCGTCGGCGTCGCCCCGACCGTGAACCCGGAAACCGGCGAGACGACCGGCCCGGTGGTCCCCACCGAGCAACTGAACTCCCTCGGGTACTACCCGTCGGCCCTCGCCCTCGTGGTCCGCGGCAGCACCCGCTACCACCCGAACTCGTCCTTCAAGCTGAAGAAGCCGGGCGAGGCGATGGGCGCGGGCGGGCCGGGGCTCGACCGCAACGGCGGCCAGTTCGCAGCCAACCCCAAGAAGCCGGTCGACGGCCAGGGCTTCGTGAACCCGAAGGAAGGGGCCAAGGCCATCGCCGCGAAGGCCGACAAGGACCCGCAAAAGCTCTGGAACGAGGCGTTCGACCGGGCGATCACCGACCCGAACCTCGTGGTGACGGCGGCCGACGTGCTGTTCGACGTGAAGGAGTACGGCCACGCGGTCGAGGCCATCAAGGCCGGCCTGCGGAAGGGCCGGGCGACGGGCGGCTGGGCGTTCGACGCCCTCAAGATCGCCCTCCAGTCGAACAAGGCCGCCCCGGCCGAGGTCGAACGGGCCGCCCTGTCCGCGGTGGACCTCGACCCGACGGACGCCAAGGCGTTCCTGAAGGCCGCCAAGGCGGAGAGCGAACTCGGCCACGTCGAAGCCGCGGTCGCCTTCTGCAAGCGGGCCGCCGACATCGAGCCGAACATGCCCAACCCCTACGCGAACGCCCTGGTGTACGCGGAACGGGCGACGGACGTGCAAGCCGACGTGGTCCACTGGGCGACGGAAAACCTCCTCCGCCGCGAGTGGAACGACGACGGCATCGACTACCACAAGCAGGCCGCCGAGCGGGCCGGCAAGATCGCGGCCCGGTTCGAGAAGGCCGGCAAGAAGGCCGACGCCGAGCGGCTGACCAAGGTGCTCACCGCCGAGAAGACCCGCGACATCGTCATCGAGCTCCGGTGGCAAGGCCCGGCCGACCTCGACCTCGTGGTCGTCGAGCCGAGCGGGTCCACCTGCTCCGCGACGAGCAAGCGGACGACCGGCGGCGGCGTGCTGAAGTCCGACCTGCTCGACCAGGCCGACGGCGACCGGTCGGAAGTGTACGCGGCGGTCGAGGCGTTCTCCGGCTCCTACACCGTGAACGTGAAGTCGGCCCTCGGCCGGGCGGTCGGGAACAAGGCCCAACTCGTCGTCACCCGGTTCGACGGGTCCGACAAGAAGGAAGTCTCCGTCCACACGATCGACCTGGCGAAGCCGGCCCCGGTGAAGGTCACCCTGGACGGCGGCAGCCGGAAGGACCTGGCGACCATCCCGCAATCGGACGAGGCCGTCCGCAGCGTGGAGACGACCGCGGCCGAGAGCGGCCCGACCGGCATGAGCGCCGGGGCCGGGGCGGGGAGCACGAACCTGCTGAACACGCCGACCGGCGTGAACACGGCGAAGGCCCTCCCGACCGTGAACCCGACCCTGGAGCAAAAGGTGGCGAGCGTCAGCCCGTCGCTGCCGGGGATGCGGGTCGCGACGACGCTGTCCGCGGACCGGTCGCAGTTCGTGATGAAGGCCAACACGGTGTTCGCCGGCCCGGCCAAGGACATCCCGCTGCCGAAGATCAACCTCCTGCCCGGTGCCGAATAAGCCCGAGCGGAAATGACCGAACGACGGCGGGCCGGATGGGAAACCATCCGGCCCGCCGTCGTTCGGTCGGCGAGCGGGGCGGCGTGAGCCCGCCGTGGGAACACCGTCACTGCGGCGGGCTCACGCCGCCCGCTCGCCTCTCGATCACTTCCGCTCCGCGTCCAGCACCCGGAACATCGGCAAGTCTGCGGGGTGGACGGTCGTCGGTTCCAGGCCGCGCTTCTTCGCCTGTTGGAAGGCGTCGCGGGCCTCGTCCGTTTGCGGCGGGGTTTGGCCCTGCTTCGCCAGGGCGTAGTGGAACATCCGCAGCGGGGTCTTCTCCTGGGTGAGCGCTTCTTTCAAGTCTCGCTCGGCCAGTTCGAACTGCTTGGACGCGATCCGCACGCGGGCGCGGGTGTCGAGCAGTTCCCCGGTCAGGCCCATCTCCGAGACGGCGCGGTCGATCAAACCCAGGGCGTCCTTAGCAGATTCGGGCCGGGGGGCGAGGATCCAGGCGAGGTTGTTCAGCGCCACGACGTTCCGCGGGTCGCGGTCCAGCACGGTGCGGTACGCCTTCTCGGACGCCGCGTAGTCCCGCCGCAGGGCGAAGTATTCGCCTTCGTTTAGCCGCAACGTCAGGGACTCCGGCTCGGCGGCGAGCGCGGAATCGAGCCAGCCGCGGACGGTGGCGAACTGCCGTTCCGAGCACTCGGCCCCCCGCAGCACGGTGATACCGGCCGCGACCTTGAGCTTCGGCGTCAGCGACTTCGCGAACTTCTCCACGAACGCGAACGCGTCCGCGGGCCGGCCGGCGGCGGCGATCAACCCGGCGGCGGCGACCGCCGCTTCGGGCCGGGTCGCGGCAAGTCCTTCGTACTTTTCGACGGCGGACTTCACCATCTTGCGGGCCAGGTCCGTCCGCTTCACGTTCGGCAGCCGGGCCAGTTCGTCGAGCAGTTCCGCGGCGCGGGCCGTCTTCGTCGGCAGGTCGCCGGCGGTCGCGTCGGCGGTGCGGACGTACCCCTCGGCGAGCGCGAACCCGCGTTCGGGTCGGCCGGCCTTGCACTCGAACCTGGCGGCGGCGGACACGCACCGGAAGTCCGTCGGGGCGAGCACCAGCAGCCGCTGCGCGAACGCTTCGGCGACCGGCATCTGCCCGGCGTCGATCATTTCTTCCAGGCAGAACAGGTGGAAGTCGAGGTTGTTCGGGTCGGCCTTGAGCAGGTTGTTCATGACGGCGGTGCTCATCTGGCGGTTGCCGGCCGCGCGGTACACCTGGGCGAGCAGGAAGCCGTCCCGCGGGGATTTGGTCAGGTCCACGAGTTCGGTCAGCACCCGGGACGCCTTGGCGAGGACCGCGGCGCGTTCCGAGCCGTCGAGGTAGCGGGCGAGGGCGGCCAGAACCGCGGCGGAAGCCCGCTTCTCGTCCGCGGACTCGCCGACCTTCTCGCCGGACGCGGTGAGCAGTTCCATCGCGCGGGTGCGGTCGGCGGTGCCGCCGCGGATGGCGAGCAGCATCGCGAGGTTCCGCTTCGCCCAGGCCGCGTCCGCGTCCGGAAGTTTCTCGGCTTTCACGAAGTCCTCGAGCAGGTCGACCGCCTCGCTCCGCTGGAACCGGGACAGCTTCAGCGACAGCCGGGCCTGCGTGAACGCCCGGCGGTCGGCGGCGGCGGTCAGTGTCGGGGACCAGTCCTTCGGCGCGGCCGGGGAGTCGGCGAACTCGGCGACGGTGGTCAGGTACAGGCCGGTGGGAAGCACCTTCTTCGCGGCGGCGAGGGCGTCCGTCGCGGCGTCGGGGTGGCCCATCTCGGCGGAGCGGACCGCGAGGCGGAGCCAGTCGTCCGGGTTCGCGAAGGTGCCGGTCGTCGCCTTCGCGAAGCAGTCGGCCGCGTCCGGTTTGAACCCGGCGGCGAGGTAGCAGTCGCCGAGCCAGCCGAGGCCGCCGGGGGTGCGGTCGACGTGGGGGCGGGCGGCGTCGAGGAGGCGCTTCGCCGAGTCGCCGCCGGTCTTCTTCGCGGCGGATTGCACGGCCCGCCGGAACGGCTCGCCGGCCCAGCGGTAGTCCGTGGCGAAGCGGGAAACGGTCACGGGCAGCGCGGCCCCGCCGGTGCGGGCGAGGTACGCCAGGTAGCCTTGCACCGGGCCGAAGCGGGTGGGTTCCAAACGGACGGCCCGCTCGAACAGGGCGGCCGCGGTGGTCGGGTCGCCGGCGAGGACGCGGAGCTGGGCGAGGGCGACGCACGCCTCGGCGCGGTCCGGCGCGGGGCCGAACGCCTTCACGACGGCGTCGGCGGCGGGGGTCGCGTCGGCGACTTTGCCGGACGCGAGGACCGCCCACGCATTCGCGAGAACGGTCGACTTCCCGCTCGGGTCGAGCTTGGCCATCGCTTCGCGGGCTTCCTTGGTAGCGGCGGCGTTTCCGCCGGCGATGGCCCGCTCCGCGAGGGCTTCCCACACGGCGAGGTCGGCCGGGCGGCGGGCGGCGATACGCTGGAAGATCTGGAGCGTGCGGGCCTCGTCGCCGAGCCGGTCGGTCACTTCGGCGAGGCCGTACAGCAGGCGGAGTTGCTCCGGGTCGGGCCACGTTTCGATCTGCGCGGACAGCTGGTCGAGCGGCCGCAGGCGGGCGGGGTCGCGGGCGTACAGGTCGGCGCGGGCGAGCCGCAGGTCCGGGCCGTCGCCGGTCGCGGCCTGGGCCTCGTCGATGACGCCGAGCCCGGCCCCGACCCCGGCGAGGTCGGCGACCACGTCCGCCAGGGCGACCCACAGCTTCGCGTCGGCCGGCCGCTGGCCGCACTCGGCCCGCAGCACGGCGGCGGCTTGTTTCAGGTCGCCGCGGGCTTCGAGCACGTCCGCGAGCAACCGCACCGCATCGGAAGAACCCGGCGCAAAGAGCTTCGTCTTCGCGAGTTCGCGGGCCACCGTTTCGAGCTTCTGCCAGTCGGCCTTCGTGCCGCCGCCGACGGCCCGGAGTTGGGCGGCCTTCAACCGGACGAGCGTGGCGTGCGTCGACCCGCTGGCGTAGGGGGATTGCACCGCCTCGGAGAACTCTTTTCCGGCGTCGTCGAACCGGCCGACGTTCAGGTACGACTGCCCGAGCGCGACCCGGGCGGCGAACTGCTTGGCGTCCTTGTTCAGCACCAGTTTGAGCGTGTCCTGCTCCTTGTCCGTGTCCCCCTGCCGGGCGTAGCACATCGCGAGGAGCAGGTTCGCTTGCGACTCCAGGCCGGGGATGCCGATGGCGTCCGACCGGAGCGAACTCAGCAGTTCGACCGCGGTCGCCCACTGCGTCTGCCGCATCGCGACGCGGGCCTTCAGGTACTTCGTTTGCAGCTTCGCGCTCCGCTCCGGGCGGCGGTCGAGGCGGGCGATGATCTCTTCCGTGCGGGCCGTCTCGCCGAGCTGAATCAGCAAGTCCGCGAGCGGGCCGAGCAGGTCGATGCCGGCCTTGGCGCGGGTCATCCCCTCTTCGAGCGCGGCGATCGCCGACCCGATGTTGCCGCGGTTCAGCTCCAGCCACGCCAGCGACCGCACGAGCCGCACGTCGTTCGGGTACAGCCTCACCCCGGCCGCGAGGCAGTCGTGCGCCAGGGCGAGTTCCCGCCGCTTCTGGTACTGCTCGGACATCATCAGCAGGGCGTCGGCGTTCTCGGGGTCGAGTTCCAGCGCCCGCGTCAGGTCCGGCATCGGGTCGGCGGGCACCTTGCCGGCTTCGGTGGAATACACGTCGAAGCGGGCCCGGTCGATCAGCGGCCGGGCGTCGAGCGGCATCGCGGCGACCATCTTGTCGAGCACGGCCCGGGCTTCGGCGGGTTGCTTCAGGTCGCGCCACAGGTACTGGGCGAGCCGCTCGTAGGCGGCCGGGTCGGTCGGGTCGTGCTTGATCGCGGTCTCGTAGCTGGTGCGGGCGGCAACCGTCTTTTGCAGCCCCGCCTGGGCCGCGGCGAGTTGCTGCCACAGGTCCGGGTCGGTGGGGAACTCCTTCAGCAGCGTCTCGGCGTGCGTTTCCGCGTCCGAGTAGCGGGCGATGTCCAGGCAGATTTTCAGCGACTCCTTCCGGACGCTGCTCCGCGTCGGGTCGGCCCGCAGGATCTTGTCGTAGATGAACAGGAGGTCCGACGGGTCGTCGTTCGGGCCGTGGCGGTCCTTCAGCAGCTTCGCCAGCCGCTCGCGGGCGTCCACGTCGGTGGGGACGAATTCGAGGTACTGTTTCAGGAAGTGAATCGCGGCGTCGGACTTGCCCTGGTCGGCGGCGCGGTCGGCCATCCGCTTCAGCGCGTCCGGAATCCGCCGGGCCTGGACCGCGTGGACGCCGAACAGCGACCCGACGAGGACGGCGATCGCGAGAACGAGCTGGAGGAGGAACCGCTTGTTGATGGTCGGCATCGTGCGCGTCCGTGCGGGAAGAAACAGAACGTCCGTGTCCGGGGGCTGGGGCGATATGGTAAGGGCATCGGATTCGGCGGGTCAACCCCGACACGATGTGCGATTGGCCTGGACGGGCGAGGGGGAGGTGGGCAAGATGCCGCGCCGGGCGTCCGGCCCGGTTTCGTGAGGAGGCATCGGACATGCGGAACTTGCTCGCCCTGCTCGGGCTCGCCGTCGTGACGTTCTTCGGCCTGGGCTGGTACCTCGGGTGGTACACGCTGGCCGTGGAGGCGGGGACCGACGGCAAGAAGAAGGTCCACCTGGACGTGGACACGAAGAAGATCGGCGAGGACGCGAAGAAGGGGCTGGAAAAGGTCGAACAGTTCCGCGAGGAGAAGTCGAAGCCGACCCCGAGCCCGGACGCCGCCGTCCCGCCGGCGGCTCAGGAGCCGAAGGAGCGTTCGCTGTTCATTTCCTTGCCCGGCAACAAGTAGCCGGTTCGGACTTTCCCCTCGCGGCGGGTAGAATGCCCCGCGGGGGGGTGGACCGTGGGCCGGAAACTCATCGGGATTACGATCGCCTGCGGACTCGCGGCGGCGGCGTGGCTGCTCGCGGTCGGCACGCCGGCCGCGACCGGGACGCCGGACCGGATCTGGGGCAACCGCGGCGTCCGGCCGGGCGACCTGGCCCGACCCCGCGCGGCGACCATCGACGGCGCGGGCCGGCTCTGGATTGTGGACTTCACCGCTCGAGTGCAAGGCTACGACCTCGACGGCAAGCACCTCGGCTTCACCTGGACGACGCCCGACTTCCGCAACGGCCGGCCCAGCGGCCTCGGCACCGACCGCGACGGCAACCTCGTTGTGTGCGACTCGCACTATCACTGCGTCCGGGTTTACACGCCCGAGGGCACGGAACTCCGCAAGTTCGGCGGCGACCGCGGCACCGGGCCGGGGCAGTTCGGCTACATCTCGGACGCCGTGCAGGACGCGGACGGGTTCTGGTACGTCTCCGAGTTCAGCCTGACGGACCGCGTCACGAAGCTCACCCCGGACGGGGCGTTCGTGAAGTGCTGGGGCGAAACCGGGAGCGGGCCGTTGCAGTTCAACCGCCTGCGGGCGCTCGCCCTCGGGCCGGACGGCAACCTGTACGCCGCCGACGCCTGCAACCACCGCATCCAGGTGTTCACGCGGGACGGCGGCTTCGTCCGCGAGTTCGGCAGGCCCGGCCCGGCCGTCGGCGACCTCAGCTACCCCTACGACCTCTGCTTCGGCCCCGGCGGGGAACTGTACGTCGCGGAGCGCGGCAACAACCGCGTGCAGAAGTTCGCCGCGGACGGCCGGTCGCTCGGGTGCTGGGGCACGGCCGGCCGCGGGCCGGGGGAACTGGCGGAGCCGTGGGGGCTGGTCGTCGACAAATTCGGGCGGGTGCATGTGATCGACACGGAGAACCACCGCGTCCAGCGGGTGCGGTTCTGAGGTCCGGCTTGACCGCGTCGTTCGATCCGGTCTACAACCCTTCGCTTCATCGGCTTTCCCGCCCGGAGGCGAAGCGTGACCGGCGCAACCCTGCCGCGACCCGCAAGTGTTGACTCGCCGCCCGCCGAACGGAAGACGGTCCCCCACCTTCGCGCCGTCGCGCTCGTCCTGTTCGCGGCCCTGCTGAACGCCGCCTATCTGCTGATCGCGTGCCCGGCGGAACTGGCCCCGGACGAGGCGCACTACTGGCAGTGGTCGCGGCACCTGGACTACTGCTACTACTCCAAGGGGCCGCTGGTCGCGTGGCTGATCCGCGGCGGGTGCGAACTCTTCGGCGACGTCAGCATTCGCTTGACGGGCGACGAGGCGGCCGCGGTGCGGTCCCCGGCGGTGCTGTGCGGGGCGCTGCTGTTCGCGGGGGTATACGTCCTCGCGTACCGAACGACTCGCAGCGAGTCGTTCGCGCTCGCCACGGTCGCGGCGGGGCTGACCGTCCCCGCAATTCCGGCCACGGGCGTGCTCGTCACCATCGACTCGCCGCTGCTCGCGTGCTGGGCGTGGGCGACGGTCTTCGTGCAGCGGGCGGTCTTCCGCGGCGGGACCTGGCCGTGGGTCGCGGCGGGGGTCATCTCCGCCATCGGGGTGCTGGGCAAGTACACGATGCTCGGCTTCCCCGGCTGCGTGGGATTGTTCTTGCTCGCGAACCCGTCGTTCCGGTCGCACCTCTGGAAGCCGGGGTTCTGGATCTTCGCGGCGCTGACGGCGTGTGGAATGCTTCCCATTCTCGTGTGGAACGCGAATCACGACTGGATCGGGTTTCGACACCTGTTCGCTCTGGCCGGGGCGACGCGGGTGGCCGGGAAGCCGCTGGTCGACCCGCTGGGGCCGATCGCGTTCCTCGGCGGGCAGGCGGGGGTTCTGCTCGTGTACTGGTTCGTCGTCTGGGCGGCGGCCGCGGTCTCGCTGCGGAACTCGCGCGACCCGCGCGTCACGTTCCTGTGGTGGTTGTCGGTCCCCGTGTGGCTCGCGTTCGCGGCGTCGAGCGTTCGCGGCACCGCCGAGGCGAACTGGACCGCACCCGCGTTCGTGACGGGCTGGGTATTGGGTGGCGTGTGGCTGCGTGACCGACTCTATCCCCCTCCCCCCTTGGGGGGGAGGGTCGGGGTGGGGGGTGAAGCCATCCCGCCCCAAGCGACCCCCGCCCTCACCCTCCC
>ERZ1066123.1371-NODE-1371-length-14616-cov-9.726255_pt1 | contig 14616 bp, 15 predicted proteins | sample MGYA00382770_ERZ1066123 | MGnify/ENA primary metagenome ERZ1066123 (study PRJEB33369, sample SAMEA5778353) | biofilm metagenome | biome: Industrial cooling water; feature: Water cooling tower basin; material: Biofilm | place: United Arab Emirates | collected...
GGCTTCGGCATGATCTCCAAGGCCGAAGGCCAGGAACAAGGGGAAGAGGCATGATAACGCCTTATGCAATCGGCGTCTTGGCAAGCGGGACGGCCCTTGCGGCCCGTCCGCTCTCTCTGAGCAGCCGAACGAATGGTGCAGGGCTTCTGATCGCAGGGGCCCTGCTGATGGCCTCACCGGCTCTTGCGGACGAGACGCTGCTCGCAACCGACAACAGCGAGGTGGCCTGCACCATTTCGAAGTCTGGCCTGACGCGGGTCAGTCTCAAGGATGATCGCTTCGCCAGCGTGTCTAAGCTGACCACCGGCAATGAGACCGATGACTTCACTGTCGTGAACGAGCCGACACGCGGCGACATCTACATCTCTGTGCCTGAGGGCTTTACGAAGGATGAGGTCTCGTTCTTCGGCACCACGGCGAAGGGCTTCGTCTACAAATTTGCTTGCCGCCTCGAGGGCGAGCGCGCCCATCAGGTCTTCGTCGAGAACCGCGATATCCTGGGCGAGCAGCCCGCGGAGCTTGCCCGCGCCATGTCGCCTCAGGAAACTTCGGCTTCGCTTATCCAGGCAATGTATCAGGGGCAGGCGATGGAAGGGTTCGAGATCCGCCAACCGTCGATGAACCCGGTGATGGTGGGCCCGCTCAAGGTTCAGATGATCACTGAATATCGCGGTCTCAACCTCGTTGGCCGTGTGCTCAGGATCGAGAACACCGGCAAGGCGACTGCTGTTCTGAATGAGCAGACCATAGGGCCAAGCAACGCCGTCGCGGTCAGCGTCGCCAAGCGCGAACTCGCCGGCGACGAAGTGACCACTGCGTACATCATCACGCCATCGGGCCAGATCGCGACCAGCTCCGTGGGAGGACGTCCATGAAGTTCACCAATCCTTTCAAGTCCAAGCCGAAGCAGCTTGATGCCGACGATACCGTCGATGTCGAGGAATTCGGCACCAATGACGCGGTCAAGAAGAAGCAGATGATGCTCATGACCGCGGCGGGTCTCGTCGCACTCGTGGCGGGATCGGCCTACATCTTCGCCGATGATACGGCCGATGAGGCCAAGAAGGTCGCGGATGCGGGTGAGATCAAGGTCTCGACTGACGACATGGTCAACAGGAACATGGGCCAGCAGGAATGGCAGGCGATGTCCGAGGCCGAAATGCAGGGCATGCAGAACCAGCTGCGAGGCATCGAAAGCCAGGATCAGCGGCTCGATGCACTGCAGGCACAGATTGCCGCTCTTCAGGCTGAGAACCAGTCGATGGCGACCGACGGTCAGCGGGTGGTCAGCGCTTACCAGACCGAGAACGATCAGCTCCGTCAGCAGCTTGCCCAGCGCGCGGCAGCGCCAATCCCGCCGCATGCCATGTATGGACCGATTGGTCCAGCAGTCGGGCGGGGCGGTCCGCAGGGCGGGGCAGGGGTGGCAGCTGCCGCTGCCGGTTCCCCTTATAGTCCACGCTCGATCAAGCTGGTCGCTTTCGAAGGCGGGCTTTCGGGCACGGGCACCCGGATCAGCGGCGGGTCCACCAGCTATACGGACAGCCCGAACTACCTGCCGCCCAACTCGATCGCGAAAGCGCGCGTCATCGTCGGGGTCGATGCCTCTGCGGGTGTGAACTCGCAGACCGACCCCTTGCCGGTCGTGCTCCGCATCACCGGCCCGGCACGATCGGTCTACCGGGACGGCAAGCTGCTCACGACCAAGATCGAAGGATGCCTGGTCAACGGCGCGGCGCGCGGCGATCTCTCGAGCGAGAAAGTCTATGTGAAGCTTCAGCGCATGACCTGCCCGCAAGCCAACGGTCGCTACGCGGTCTCGGACGTCAAAGGCTTCATCAGCTTCGGCGGCAAGACCGGTGTGCGGGGGAGGGTGGTCAGCCGCGAGGGCGGTCTTGCGACGCAAGCCTTTTTCGCCGGGCTAGTAAGCGGCGTCGGCAACGCCTTTCAAGGCGCCAACCAGATCCCGCGCATAGCGCAGGACCCTGTTTTGCCGTCGGCGTCCGACGTCGGAATCCAGGCGATCGGGGGCGGCGCAGCGACGGCGGGCAACACCCTTTCGCAATATCTGATCGAGCGCGCCGAGCAGTACCAGCCCGTCATCGAGATGCCGACCGGCATCGATGTCGAGATCGTCTTCCTCGAAGGCGTCTTCATCCAGAACTGAGCACGCCCGCGCCGCGCGGAGTGAAGGAGTTTGTTCATGTTCAATATCACCAATGTCGCGATCGCATCGATGTCGCTCCTCCTTGGCTCAAGCGCCGTGGGCAGCTCGCCTGATGTCGCATCGCTGCTCAAGACACGGTTGCCCAAGACCGAGGTCACGGCTGTCGATTGCACCCGCATCGCCGGTCTGTGCGAGGTGACGGCCAAGGAAAACCTGTTCTATGTCGATGCCAGTGCCCGCTATCTCATCATCGGGCGGGTCTACGACATGGAGACCCGGCAGGATCTGACGGCCGCGCGGCTTCTCGAACTCAATCCGGACATGCTGGTAGGCGGCGCGGCCAAGGCCAACGCGCTGGCCAATGCGGGCGAGGGCGAAGCATCGGAAGGCGGCCGCGGATCGCGAAGCGAGCGCACGGTCTCGCAACAGGTCGCGCAGAAGGTCGATCTTTCATCGCTCTCCGAGGCTGGTGCGATTGTGTGGGGGAAGGGGGGACAGAAGGTCACCGTCTTCTCGGATTTTCAGTGCGGTTATTGCCGCGCGCTGAGCCGTGAGCTCGAGCAGATGAACGTGACGGTGATCGAACGCCCGATCTCGGTGCTTGGCAGCCGCGACATCGCCGACCGCGTGCTGTGCGCGAGCGATCAACGCGAGGCGGTGCGCGCTGCCTATGCGCAGATGCCGGTCAAGGCAGCGAGCTGCGATACCCGCGGACTCGACGAGAACGAGGCTTTTGCCCGCAAGCACGGGTTCACCGGTTCACCTGTGATCGTGCGCTCCGATGGCACTGTTCTCGAAGGATACCGACCCAAGGCGGCGCTGATCGCCTGGCTGAAGGGAGCCTGACATGAAGCGCAAGTCTCTTCCTGACGTGATCTGCCTGCCCCATGGCTCTGCAGCAAACTGGCGCCCGCCACTGACGCGGCGGCGCATCGCAGCGATCGGTGGCGGGCTTCTATTCCTCGCTGGCTGCACGACCTTCGGAACGAACATCAACGGGAAGTTCAATTGCGGTCCGGCAGGGGAGGGGCCTTGCTCGCCGGCTACGGTTATCGACGACCGTGCTCTCGCAGAGATCACCGGCGATGCAAGCTATGTCCCTGCAGGGCCTTACCGTGCGCCCGTCCGCGAGATGCAGCCTGGCACGGTTGCGCTCGCCGCCGGACCGCAAACCGTGGTCGTGCCGGGACAGCAGAAGGTGTTGCGCATCGTGTTCCCGGCGCACGTCGATCGGGCGGGGCGCTACCATGAGACGAGCGTCGTCAATGCGGTCGTCGACAATGGTGCCTGGATGCAGGCGAGCGCCTCGCATGGCGCGGCGCTGGCGCAGACCGTCAATCTGACGGTCAATCCCGAAATCCTCTCGCAGCTCGGTGAGGAGGCCGTGACCTCCGCGCCGGGTGCCAGCGACAGTACGGCGCGGATCGGGCTCAACGATACTCGCGTTCCGTCTGCGGAGGCCGTCGCAGCTGCACGGGCACGGGCAGCTGCCAAAGCAGCGAAGGCCGCCGAAGGCTCGGACAGCGTTCCCGCCACCGCCGTGAGCGGGCCGAAGCCGTTCAATCCGGTCGTGGAGCAATAGGTTATGGCTGCTGCGTCCAAGCCTTCGAAGAAGAGCTGGTTTGCCCGCCTGTTCGGGGACGAGCATGCGCCCGACGAGGGGACCCCCGGCCATGGCGCTCCGATGCTCGCGCAGTGGCTCCCCTATCGCAGTTTCGATCCCAAGACAGAGATTTTCTACCAGACCGATTCGATTGCCTTTGCCCTCGAGGTCGCGCCGTTGATTGGCGCCGATGAACGCACAGGCGAGATCCTCGCGCAATTCCTGTCCGAGGCGATGCCGCCGTGCTCGCGGCTGCAAATCCTTTCGTTTCAGAGCCCGCGGGTCGGTCAGACGATCGCTCGCTATGCGTTGCCGCGCTACGCTGCCGGCGGCGTGCACAAGAAGATCGCCGAGCACCGCTCGCGGATGCTGGGGCATGGGGCCTGGAACTCGCTGTCGCAGGATGGCCCCTTTCATGTGCGTCAGCACCGCTGCGTTCTCTCGGTCTCCTTCAAGCTGGGTAAGGGCAGCGTCGAGGAACTCGTCACCGTTCGCGACTCGATCACGTCGCTGCTCCAATCGATTAATGTCGATGTGAGCCGCTATTCGCCGGTCGCGCTGATCGCGCTGATCGACGACCTGACGGCGCCCGCCTTCGACGTGTCCGACCATGTCGAGGATTACTGCGAGCTCGATCCGATCGCCGATCAATGCGTGCGGCGCGATGTCCAGACAGTGATACAGGCCGACCGCATTCTCGTATCGTGCGAGCCACTGCGCGCGGTCACGACGCTGGGCGGGGATACCGAGTTCGAGGAGATCAGGCCCGACACCTTTGACTACAGGTTCTTTTCGGTTCGCAACCTGCCGACGCGCTGGGCGCCATGGGATTGCCAGAAGGTCATCGGCGACATGTTCGCTGACAAGCTGCGCCCGGGCTGCCCGACCATGACCAGCCTGTGCATCGTCTACCAGGACGAGGAAGCGGCCAGTTCGAAGGCCGGATACAAGTTCATGCGCACCTCGAGCCTCGCCGATACACCCTCGGCGCGGCTTCTGCCGCAGCTGAAGGACCAGAGCCGCGAGTGGGAGCACGTCCAGCAGGAGTTGCGCCTCGGCCGCAAGCTTGTGCAGGTCTATTACACGGTCGGCATCATGAGCCCCAAGGGGAAAGGCGATGCCAATGAGCGCACCATCAAGTCGATCTACAAGGCGGCCGGTTGGGACCTGCTCGACGAACGCTTCCTCCAGATCATGGCCTTCATGTCGTGCCTGCCGATGACGCTCGGCAACGGGCTCGATGTCGATCTCAAGCGCATGAAGCGGCTTCGTACCATGCTCACCACAACCGCTGCCAACCTCGCGCCGCTGCAGGGTGAGTTCCTTGGTGGGGCGAAGCCACATCTGATGTTCATCGGTCGCCGCGGGCAGCCCTTCTTCTGGTCACCCTTCGAGAACAGCGCGGGCAACCACAACGTCGCTGTCTTCGGCAAGTCGGGCTCGGGCAAGTCTGTTGCGCTTCAGGAGCTCTGCGCTGCCTTTGCCGGGATCGGTGCCAGGATCATCGTGATCGACGACGGTCGTTCCTTTGAACACATGTCCAAGATGCTGGGCGGCAAATTCGTCGAGTTCCGCCTGCGTGACGGGTTCAGCCTCAACCCCTTCTCGATGATCGATGCCGCGCTCATCGAGAGCGATGAGGACTACCTTGTCGATGCTCTTGCCATGCTCAAGTCGATCATCGGGCAGATGGCGCGGCATGTCGATCACCTGAACGATACCGAGCGCGGCCTCATCGACAATGCGGTGGGGCATGCCTGGCATGCCAAGGGCCGTGAAGGCTCTATCGATGACGTGATCGAGGTTTTGGTGGCGCATGGAAGCCTTGCCGCTGAGGATCTGGCGACTGCAATGTTCCCGTTCTCCTCGAAGGGCACCTATGGCCGCTTCTTCATGGGTGAGGCGACGGTCGACATGTCGTCCGACTTCACTGTCTTCGAACTTTCCGACCTGTCGAGCCGGGAAGAGCTGCGCTCGGTTGTTCTAACCGCGATCATGTTCCTGTCTTCGCAGAGCATGCGCAAGATCAACCGCGAGATCCCCAAGGCCCTGCTGATCGACGAGGCCTGGCAGATGCTGCGGGGCGGATCGATGGCTGACTTCGTCGAGACATACAGCCGCACCTGCCGCAAGTATGGAGCCTCGCTTATCACCGCGACCCAGTCGCTCAACGACTACTACAAGTCGGAAGGCTCGCTGGCCGCGCTCGAGAATTCCGACTGGTCCGTGATCCTTCAGCAGAAGCCCGAGACTATCGCGGATTTCCAGAAGCATGGCCGTTTCGACATGGACCCCTACACGGAGGCGCTGCTCCGCTCATTGAAGCGCAGCGGCACCGATTACTCGGATGTGATGATCAAGGGGCCTGACACACTGGCGGTGGGCCGCCTTGTGCTCGATCCCTATTCGGCAACGCTCTACTCATCCTCGCCAGCAGTGTTCGGGCGCATCGAGCGCTTGATGGAGCAGGGCTACACTATGGAGGAGGCGATCGAGATGGTCGCGTTCCCCCATTCTGGGCGCGAGTTGATGCGGGAGGCGGCGGAATGAATGCGCTTCTTCCGGGTCGATTCCAGAAGGTCTCGCACGTCGGCGGCGCGGAGATTATTCCGCTGGCGGCCGAGCCCAAATCGCGGAAAAGTGGCGCAGCGGCTGCGTCGCTGTCACTTCGCGGGATCGGCGCAGACCTGTGCTATTTTGCGCTGCGCCTGTCGGGGTGGCTGGCGCTCACCCTGCTCGCGACTCTCGGCCTATATACGGTCTTCTTCATGGCGCTGGGGGCTTTCTCGACCGAAGGCTTCTTCGCCCATCTGGCCAACCTGTCGGTGCGGTTCGGCGATGCCGATCCCGCCCGTCAGACGCTCTTTGTCCGCCAGCTCGCGGTCGCCACCCTCATCCTGTTCCTTGCTGTCAGCGCAGCCCGATACCGCTCGCTGGCAGCCGTATTCTCGGCCGCGTCGGCTGCGCGAAAGGATTGATCATGTCCGAGCAGCTTACTCTCATCCCGCCAGCGGCAGATCCGGTTCATCCGACCAATGCAGCTTCCGCGCAGAACGCTTATGCAAGCCGCGGAGCTGATACCGGCAAGTCCGAAGCGCCAATGGGCTCCGTTCATGCCCCACGCTCAACTCAGGGCCGCAAGGGCCTTCCGCCCACGGCATTCCTCTTTGCGGGGCTCGCCGTCGCTGCGCTCCTGTGGGGTGCCTGGGTCACCAAGAACATCCTCGATCCCTCCGTGGTCAAGGCGCCGATCGCCAGCGTCAGACTCGAACAGATTATCGGAGAGTATGTTCAGGCTCAGGCACGCAGCAACACGCCGCCCGAGGTCGTGACGCGGCAGACGCAGGCCTTCATGGCTGCGCTCGGCGAGGAGCTGAAAGCGCGCGGTGCCGACGGCACCACTGTGATGGTGGGCGAGGCGGTGCTCTCGCAGAACGTGCCTGACATCACGGCGGATGTGCGCAACGCCATCTATGCCAAAGTCCCCCCGCCTGCCGCGCCCGCATCCGCTCCGCCCCCCGTGTATGCACCGCAGCAGCAACCGCCCAATGGTCCGGCCGCGATGCCGGTACCGGGCCAGTAGGGCGGGCAGGGGAGGGCAGCCGCCATGCACAATTCGCCAATGTCACCTCTGTGTGGATCGGTGCTGGTTGCGGCTCTCTTCGCATCGGGCCTTCTGTCCGCGTGCAGCAAGGCTGAGGAGGCGCCAGAAGAACGCGACCCCAATGCGACCACGATGCGGATGGTCGGGCCAGATGGCGAGGAAGTGACCGCCGATATCGTCGAGACCGACAAGGGTATGAAGATGCGTGTGCGGGACGCTGACGACAAGGAGTCCTCGATAGAGATGCAAATGCCCGAGAGTTTTCGGGCACCCGGGTCTGGCACAGGGCGGCCGGGCGGCCGCGAGGACAGTTTCTCCGATTTCGACCGCCGGTTCGATGAACGCAGCGATCAGTTCCGCAAGCGGTTCGACGAGCGCGTCGATGAGTTCGACCGGCGCTTCAAGGAGCGGCAGGAGGCCTTTGATCGCCGATTTGAAGAGGATCGGCGTCGAATGGATGAGCGGATGCGGCCGCTGGATCGCACCGCGCCGCCGCGCCCGCCTGCCGCGCCTTCGCCATCTCCCGCTGCCGATGGCAACGCTGCTGGTGGCAGCAGCTTGCCCGTGGATGAAGACCGGTGAGCGCTCCCGCCTCATCCCGCCGTCCTTCGGTCGTGGCGCGCTGGGCGATGATCGGAGTGCTTGCGGCAGGCATTGTCTCGCACAATGCGATCGCGGCGTGGCAGGAAAGCCATTCCTTCATGATCAACGCGAGCGAGAGCTTGCCCAACTGGGCCTTCTTCGTCAGCGCGGGCAAGCAGCCACAGAAGGGCGACTATGTCTTTTTCGTGCCGCAGCCCGGTGAGCTCGTAAACCGTCACTTCGGGCCGGATCAGGGCCCATTCGGCAAGCAGGTGATCGGCATGCCCGGTGCGCTGGTCGAGCATCGCGGCGATCTCGTCTATGTCGACGGTGTAAAGGTGGCGCGGATCAAGCCGCGCACTCGCCTTGGCGAACCGCTGCATCCTGGGCCGACCGGCATCATCCCGCGCGATTGCTACTATGCCGGCACCGATCATCCTGACGGGTTCGACAGCCGCTATGCCGAGATCGGCTTTGCCTGCCGCAAGGCAATTCTTGGCACAGGGACACCCATCCTGTGAGGGCGTGGCCGATTCTTGCCACGGGCTTCACGCTCTTGAGCCTCACCACGGTCGCGCCGCTGGTTTCGAGCGTTTTCGCGCGCGACCACGGCGTCATGGGGCAGACCTGGCCGATTGCCGAGCCGGATCTGCTGACCACCATCGACATGAAGCTGAAGACCCTCGAGGGCAATGGCAGCATCGAACGAATGCAGCGCGAGCTGGTCGCCAAGACCGAGCACCGCGTGCGCAATCCTTTGCCTGTCGCTGGCATCTCCGCGACGCAGAATGATCGCAGCTGGATGTTCGACCCTTCGATCGTGGTCGAGAACGACGTGCGCGATCAGAAGGGCAATGTGATCGCGGCGCGCGGTGCGCGGGTCAACCCGCTCGCGTTGATCGAAATGCCTATCGATCTAGTGTTCGTCGACGGGCGCGATGCGGGCCAGCTCGCCTGGGCGACAAAGAACTGGTCCAGTGAGAAAGCCAAGATCATCTTCGTGTCGGGCTCGCCCTTCGACCGCATGGGCGAATACCAGCGCCGGTTCTTCTTCGATCAACAGGGCAAACTCACTGGCCATTTCGGAATCACGCACGTGCCGGCAGTGGTCTCGCAGAAGGGACAGCTTCTCGAGGTGCGCGAAGTTGTCCTTCGAGCAAAGGAGGCGCGCTGATGCTGACATGGCTCGACTGGCTTCGCACCCCCATGGCCGCGCCCGAGACGCGCGGGCTGAAGGCGATGCGCATGGCGATCCTTTCACTGAGCATGATGGTTGTTGTCTCGGTTGCGGCCATCGACCCCCTGCGGGTCGCGATCGGGATCGGCGCGGGCGCGGTCGTGGCAGGGTTGCTCCTGATCCTCGCCGCGCTCGTGCCTGTCTATCTCATCGCCAAGACCCGCGCCGATGATGCGCATCTTGCTGCTCTGCTTGCGGAGACGGAACTATGATCGGCCGCTTCCTCCTCGCTGTTGTGGCGGTCTTCGCTCTTTTCCTCGCACCTGCGAGCGTCTCGGCACAGACGCCGCCTTCGAAGTGCACGGGCAAGTTCGTCAATCCGGTGACCGATATCTGCTGGAGCTGTATCTTTCCGATCTCTCTGGGGGGAGCCAAGCTGTGGAAAGGGCGTCCTGATACCGAAAACCCGACGCTGCCGATCTGTTTTTGCGGCACGCCGGTCCCACGCATCGGTCTTGCAGTCGGCTTCTGGGAGCCGGCGCGGATGGTTGATGTAACCACCAAGCCTTGGTGCTTTCCCAATCTGGGGGGAATGAAGCTCGATCCCGGCTTCGACATCGGGCGCGGCCAGGTGACCGGACCGCAGATGGGGGGAGGGCGGACCGCCAACACCGCCAACTACCATGCCCACTACTACGTCTATCCGCTGCTCTACTGGATGGAGATCCTCACCGATTTTCTGTGCTTCGAGTCCGCCAGTTTCGACATTGCCTACATGACCGAGATCGATCCGCTGTGGAACGACGACACGCTCACGACGCTCATCAACCCCGAGGTTGCGCTCTTCGCCAATCCTATCGCGGTTGCCGCCTGCGCGGGTGACTGCGCGGCAGCGACGGCCAAGCTGCCCCTCGATGAGCTCTTCTGGTGCGATGGTTGCAACGGATCGATGTTCCCGATGAACGGCAACATTGCGGCGCACAATTCTCCGGTGCAGTCCTCGCGTCTCGCGGCCGAGCGCCTGCTGTTCAAGATGCACCGACAAGGTCTTGCCTGGGGCACTGCGGGCTCAAAGGCGCTGTGCGGCAAATACATCATGCCGATCCTCAAGAAGTCGCAATACCGCATCCAGATGACCAATCCGATTGCGACGGTGAACGGCAAGTATGCCTGTTCTCCGATCGGGGCCTCCACGATGCCCCCCGATGCCGGCCGGAGCTATCCCGTGGGCGGCGAGGATTTCGGCTATCTTCTGTGGCGCAAGCGCAATTGCTGCATGCTGTGAGGGAGCTAGGATGAACCGCAGATTTCTCACGACTCTGGCCCTGATCGGCGGCTTTGCCGGGGTTGGCGCCGCGCTTGCCCAGACCGTCGATGGTCTCGACCTCGATGCGATCCGCGCCCGCGCTGCCGCCCAGAGCGAGGATGCGGCAGTCCTGTCGGCCGAGATCTTGCGCCGGGCCGAGGAGTATCGGCCCGATGCTGAGGCCCTTGATGCTGCTGCGCGGCGAAAGGTGCAGGGCCTCGATCCCGCGGCGCTTCCGAAAGGTCCGGTTGGCGCGGTCGATTTTGACGAGATGATCGCCGCTGCCTCCGGCAACCTCAAGGATAACCGGGGGTCCGCGCCTCAGTTCATGGTCTTCGTCAGCCTCTCGATGCCGGAGGAGGCGCTCAAGACCATCATCGATCAGACCTCGGCCGCAGGCGGCTTTGTGGTGTTCCGCGGTTTCCCCAACAACTCGGCCAAGCAGTTCGTCGCCGGCATGAGCAAGGTGGTTACCAACGACGACCAGTTTGCCTCGATCGGCGTCGATCCGCGGTTGTTCCGGGCGTTCAAGGTTCAGGCGGTGCCGACCTATGTCGCGGTCTCCAGCGATTTTTCGACCTGCGATGGCCTCAGCTGCACCACCACGCCGCCCCCCTTCGACGCGATGAGCGGCAATGTCACGGTCCGCTATGCGCTCGAGACCTTTGCCGATGACAATGGTCCCGGAGCGCTGGTGGCGCGGGCGGCGCTCGCCAACATGAGGGGAGGGGGATGAGACGCTCGCTCAACCCCATCCTGAGTGCGGTGGCCTGCCTCGCCTTACTGGCGCCTGCGACTGTCCTGGCGCAATCGGCCCCGCCTGCCCCGGGCGGTGGCTACTACGAGCTGAATGATTACACCTACTTTCCGCAGCCGCTGCCCCAACAGCGCCTCGAACCTATCATCCCAACGCTTCCCGATGATCCCGTCACGCCTGTGGTGCCCGTCGGACCGCAGCCGCCACAAACCCCTTCGCCCACGCCAACCCCTACTCCCACACCCGCGCCATCACCGGTCGCACCGCCGCCAGCTGGCGGCGGCGGGGGTGGGCAGGTACCGGTCGCACCCTACGTGCCGGGCGGGCTGCTCGTTTTCCCCAAGGGCGATATCAATGCCGCGAAGGCAGACGGGAAGGCCTTCGTCACCGGCGCGCGCTCAGATAACCGCCAGATTACCACCTCGACCACCCTCACGGGCACCATTCCCGGATATATAGGCCAGACGCTTCCCGAGGAGACGCTGGGTGATGATCCTGACCGCCTCACCTCACAAGGCGTATCGGGCGCTCTGAACAGTGACGCGTGGCGTCTGGTCACCAATCCCGACCGCACGGTCGTAACCCTTGATGCCGATGGCCTCTTGCGCGCGCAGGCCGTGGCAGAAGATCCCGACGCCTATCTGGCGGGTTCGAACCTCGGTGCTGCCAATGGCCAATGTGCGCCGCTACCGTCAAGCGGGTCGGGGACCGAATATTACGAGGCGACCTGCGAGGAGGGCGCACAACCCATCGACGAGGTGCGCACCTGCCGTGTGCCGCAGGTGATTCAGGCCGAGGGATCGCAGTATTGGGAATACAGCTGCTACTCCGATGAATTACAGCCTGGCTATGCGGGTGTCTGCTGGAGCATCCAGAGCGCTCTCCAGGGAGGCAGTTGTTCGCTTTTTGGTCGAGATCGGGTTGGCATTTCTTGTCGTCGATGGGTTTATCCGCCCCAGGGCGGACGGCCGTGGTGTGCCGAACCTGGCGAACCGCTCTATCGTGAGGTCTGGTCCTGCCCCGCGCAGCTTCCCGGCGTGCGCGGCGGGTTCCTCCGCAATACCACGCGCATCGTCAGCGAAACCCGTGACGAGGACCAATGTCAGGTCGCGACCGGCGAGCTGAACTGCACGCAGTCGGGTGAGGTTTGTACCGGTCAGCCGGAAACGCGGACGATCAATGGTTTGGCCGTGACCCGATCCTGCTGGGAGTGGGAGCGCACCTACCAGTGCTCGGGCACCACGCAGGCGACCGATTGCGGTGACATCGCCGGTAATCCGCAATGCACCTTTCTTCGCGAGGAATGTCTCGACGATCCGCAGGTCGGTGCCTGTCAGGTTGCAACAAAGGTCTATCGCTGCCCGTTCCCCGGCAGCGGGACCAATGATCCTGCGCAATATATCTGCGGCGACGATGTCTATTGCATCGATGGCGAGTGCGAACCGATCGAGCGCGAAGCTTCGACCGAGTTCAAGGATGCGCTGCTTGGGCTCCACACACTGGGCCAAGCCAACGCAGAGTTCAACGAGGCTGACCTTACGCTGTTTTCGGGTTCACGGGAAACCTGCTCGAAGAAGGTGTTCGGACTCTCCAATTGTTGCTCTGGCAAGGGCGTTCCCCTGCTGACACCGTTCCTGTGCAACGCGGCTGAGCGTGAGCTCGACAAGAAGGACGACAAGGGCCTCTGCCACCGGGCCGGTTCATATTGCTCAAGCCGTGTGTTGGGAGTTTGTACGACCCGCAGGGATGCCTATTGCTGCTTTGAGTCCAAGCTCAGCCGGATCCTCCAGCAGCAGGGCCGCCATCAGATCAACAAGCCTTGGGGCGCGCCAAAAAGCGAAAACTGCAAAGGGTTCGCGCTCGAGGAGTTCTCACGTCTCGACCTCTCGGTGATGGATTTCACGGAGGTCTACGCCGACTTCGTGTCCGCTGCCAAGCTCCCTGACGAATTGGACACGTCACAGCAAATCCAGCAACGGATTGCGGACTACTTGCAGCCGCATGGACCACAGTAATGGAAACGATAACACCGCTCTCGAGCGGACGCGGACTGCCCGACCTCACCGTGGTCGAGTTTGCGATCATGATCGCCTTGATGCGTCTTGGACCGCAGCCGGCACCGGCGCTGTTGCCCACCTTATCGGATTGGTTCGGCTTCGCTCTTTCGCTGAGCCATATTCGCCCCTCGTTACGACGTCTCGAGCATCAGGGGTACCTGACGACGCTGGAGGACGGAACGCTGCGTCCCCGGCGCACCTCGGCCGAACCCGTCGCGCTCTCGTTCACCGCGCTGATCCGTATCGTTGGCAGCGAGTTCGGTCGCACGCTCAAGACAGCCGATACGCCACTCCTCGCTCACATTATGAAGAAATCGGTGGAGGACGAGGCGGTCGCGGCGGAGGAGGCACTGCGCAAGCTTCAGGGAAAACCGAATCTCACCGATGCGCAGCGCAAGGACATTCGCGAGAACGCACGCAGCGAAGCGCGGGCCGCGCGCTCGCAAGCCGCCAAGGACAAGGCCGGAGCCGAGAAGCTCCAACCGGCAAAGCACAAAGGCAAGGGCAAGGGGCAGGAAACCTCGAGCGACAGCAGCAAGGAGTGAGGCGATGACAAGGATACTGGCCGCGGCGCTTGGGGCTGCGATCGTGAGTGGTGCCATCGCACCGGGTTTGGCGACGGCGCAGCAAAGCGATGAGGGCGATGATGGCCTGATCCGTGTTCAGCAGGGCGATGATTTCTATTGCCGCGAACGCAATCTAGGGCAGTGGTTCTACTGCGAAAAGCCCAAACCCGATCCTGAAACCGCCGCCCAGGCTCAGTCCAGCATTCCGGCCGCAGTTCGCTTGAAGGCTATCAGCGAAAGGCTGGAGGAGCTGAAGGCGAGGGCGATCCTCGAGCCCACCACGCAGAACGTTCAGGCCTATATTTCCTACCAGCGCGAGCAGCTCGACCGCGCCTCTGATTTTGCGGACGTTTGGCGCCGCGCCATCTGGCAGAACCCCGAGCTTGATTACACCCTCCAGCGCCCGATCAATGCTCTTGGCAAGAAGACCTGGACAACCCAGCGCACAGCCCAGCGCGATGCCGCGCTTGCCGCAATCAGCCAGCGCTATGGGGTATTCTATTTCTACTCCTCCGGCTGCGCGGCCTGCGAGGTGTTCTCCCCGATCATCAGGGGCGTCTCAGACCGCTTCGGGATGACCGTCATGGCCGTATCGATCGATGGTGGCCCCAATGCCGCGTTTCCCAATTACCTGATCGATACGGGCCAGTTCCAGGCGATGGGCTTGGCCGGCAAGCACGTGCCCGCGCTGGTGCTGTTCGACACCGTGACCAAGCAGCCGATGCCGATCGGTTACGGCGTAATGGCGGCCGACGATGTCATGGACCGCATTTTCACCCTCACCAACACCGAGCCGG